>JAABUQ010000096.1_pt1 | contig 169072 bp, 149 predicted proteins | sample 5560001 | NCBI WGS metagenome assembly JAABUQ01 (sample SAMN10711888, study PRJNA513371) | rock metagenome | isolation source: Antarctica rocks | place: Antarctica: Victoria Land, Finger Mt nord | collected 2015-12-18
GGTTACGCCACCGGCGATCTCCATTGCCGGTGATACGGATAACCCCGGCCCCACGTACGCCACGCTTGCGGGCAAGGCGAGCAACCTCCTCGCGCCTGCGGAAATCACCCCCGGCGTGCGGATCGCGGGCGGGATTACGCCGGATGGCGACGCCACGGGCGGTGTGCTACCGGCAAATCCCGGCACGCAAATCGGTGGCTACGATACTCTGACAAAGCACAATCTCCCGCAAGCCTTCGTAGAGTACCGTGGCAAGGTGGGCTTGACGACCATTGGCTACGCGAAGTCTGAACCCTTTGCCGCGACGGTGAAGGTCGCAGGCAAGCAGCGCGACGTCATTATTCAGGTGTTTGAGCGGCGCGTTCTCACCTATACCGCAAGCAACGATGACCCCTACAAGGTGGAAATGGGCAACATCGGCCAGCACTACTATCACTGGCGGTACGAACTGCTCGCCGCCACCGCGCCCGCCGCAACTACTGCCGCCATGCCTCTCAGCACGTCGACGAAAGTGGCAACGCCGACAACAACCGTGGCGCCCACAACCACTGTAACGGCACCAATCGCGACGAGTGCAACGCCCGGACAAGGCCCGGTGATGGGCGGGAACAAAATGTGCCCCTCCGGCTACCCAATCAAAGCGAATGCGACGACGCGGCAATACCTCCTACCATATCAGGGCGGATACAACGACGCCGACGCGAATAACTGCTTTGCCTCAACAATGGCGGTCGAGGCGGCAGGCTACACGCGCATCGCTTCCGGTTTCACCGGCGGATAAGCGTGCTTGCCACTTTTCGTGCGAGAGCGGATTGCGGCGCTGTTGGCTCGGTTTTCCTAGCCCCCGGCCCCTTCCCTCGGAGGGAAGGGGAGTGAGACGTGGCAAGGTGACGATGTTTTTTGTGCGCCGCGATGTTCCAACGGCACACTCCCCTTCCCTTCGAGGGAAGGGGCCGGGGGTTAGGACGATTCCCGTGTCCGCACTAATAGGTGGGCAGGGGTTTCGTGGCGAGGATGAGCGCTTTATCATCGCTGTAAGAAACGACGTGGCTGTTCCCATCGAGTTCCACGTCAAAGGCGTCGCGCACCTCAGGTGGGGCATCATTCCAGGCGGCGCGCACCGTTTGTTCATCCGCATCGGCGCGGGCGATCCAGTCCGTCAACTCGTGCGTTTTACGGAAGAGTTCGACGTGTTCCACGGAAAACTCCGCCCCTTCAAGGAGCGCGACCCATTCCCGCAGCGTGCCGGAATGTACATGTGAGGTATCGCGGATTTTCTCCACCATATTGAGAAAATCGCCCGCCCCTCCTTCGGGCACCACACTGTCTTCGAGCAGAAACCGGCCACCCGGCATGAGCACGCGCGCGACTTCGTGAATGTAGGCGCGGGGGGTCGGGAAGTGATGCGGCGCGATGCGCGTCGTGACAAGGGTGAAGGAGCGGTCCGCGAAGGGCAGGCGCTCGGCGTCGGCAAGGGCGTACCGCACGGTCATCGCGCCGGAAGCGCGGATGAATTGCCGCGCCGTCTGGAGCATCGTTGCGGTGAAATCCGTTGCAATCACGGCGCTCCCCACGCGTGCTACTGCGAGGGCGGTGTGCCCGCCGCCCGTGGCGATATCGAGCGCGAAATCGTCCGCCGTCGGGTCAGCTAACGCCACGAGCCGACCGAGGTCGTCGCCCGTCGCATGGTTCACGCTCGTGACGTAGTGCGCGGCGGTGCGTGCGAATTGCTCCTTGACCCGTGCCTTGATCGCGTCCGTTTCCATCGCGTCCTCCGGTCAGTCCGTCAGGTATCAACGTATACGAGCAAGGGCGTCTTGCGCGTCTTTGTCATTCTTGTCATCACCGAGCGCCATCTGGTACTCGCGCTTTGCGCCGGTGAGGTCCCCACGCAACTCAAAGACTCGCCCGCGCTCGTAGTGCATGATCGCAAAGGTCTTCGCGCTGTTGATGTTGTCCTGCGCGGTCTGCATCGCTTCATCGTACGCGCCTGTATCTACCAGCGCGGTCACGGGCCACGACTGATACCACAGCGTCCAGGGATACTTCTGGATCAGGCCCATGGTCTTCGCCCGGTGGTAGTAATCGAGCGCCTTCGCTTCATCGCCCGCCTGGAAATAGGCGCCGCCAAGCGCGAAGTACAATTCCGCGTTCGTTGGCTGCTGCTCGATGCGCTTCTGGTCGTAGGTGATCGTGCGGGCGATGTTGACCTTTGGGTCCATCTCCTCGCCCATTACGGATTGCACGCGTGACGCGAGGCGGTCGTTCCAGACGGGGATATAGACGTAATCGTACACGGGCCAGAGGTCATCGAACTCCGCGTAGGGAACGGGGGAGGCCGGGTCAATCATCGAGTCATTGACGATAAAGGAGGCTTTGGCGTCGTCGTAACCGCGCACCACGCGCCAGTGGCCGATGCCTGCGTGGTCGCCCCGGTTTTGCCATTGCCCGACGATCACGGGCACACCGAGCGAGACGAGCCGCTTGACCCGCTCCGGTGTGCCCCCCTGAAACGCCTGAGCATGAACCCCCTGCCCTTGCAGGAACTCCACGATGCGCGGGAACTCCACGTTCTTGGTGCCCGTCGGGCCGTTCTTCGGACGCAATTCCGCCGTGACATTGTTCGGGTCGAGATTGATACCGAAGTACGAGAGCGCCATCGAGGCGGACATTTCCGCGCACTGGTTCCACCCCTGATACCAGTGCTTCATCGGCTCAAGGAAAACCGCCGGGGGCGGCGCGGGGAGCGCCGTCGGGGCGGGCGCGACGGTGGCTTTCGAGGTCTCCGGTGGAGCGGAGGGAACGGTGGGCTTCGGTGTCACCGCTGGCGCGAGGGGAGCGGCCGGTGTCGGTAACGCGGTGGGAGACGGCGGCGCGGCAATGGGCGTGGGCGGCGCCATGGCCGCCATTTGTGCCGGGGGAATTCCTGCCTGGAGCGCAGGTACAGTTGCGACGCGCGCAGCAACGATGACCGTGCCCATCGGTGAGGCTACCGCCGGGTGCGTGGTCGGTACCGGCGTCAAAGCCGTAACGGTTGGCGTCAACCCGGAAGTAGCGACGGGCCGCGCCGCGACAATGCCGGTCGGAATCGCTTGCAGGGGAAAGGAGGCGGCTGCTACCGGGACAACCGGGGCAACCGTTGCGGCAATCGCCGGGGCGGCAGTGGGTGTGGGCACATCCGCCGGTTCGTCTACAGCAGGAAGCTGGCTCAGTGAGATCACGATTCCGGCGGGCGCGGCGGTCGCCACCGGGGCGCGATGGAAACCGGGGACATGGTTGCGTACGCGGGTATTCGAGAGCGCCACGGTTCCGGTGACGAGCATAATCACCGTCATGGAGGTGAAAAACTCGATCCAGCGGGGCGCGGATGGACGCGGTGGATGCACCATTGCGACTCTCCCCCTTGATGGGTGGTGTCGGTGACAGGATGATGCGAGCGTACGCAGGTGCATACAACCCGGCTTCGGCGGGGAAAACACCACCCTATCATACCGCATTCTGTCAACCTGAACGGACACTGTACGAATATTGCAAATGCTTTCCCACATTCGCCGCCACGAAAACCGCACGGTGGCAGCAAAGAGACGTTGCAAAACTACCTGTGCATTGCCGCTGTCTGGTGGTCATTCGTGCATTCTCACTTGCATGGGGCATCAGATTCGTTGTCGCGGGAGCATCACTGCCGGTTGCCCGTCACTGGTTGCCGCGTCTCGGTTGTGGGGGCGAGATGGGGCAGCGTGCGCGTCACTGCGGCGGGGAGAAGCACCGTCACGGTGGTGCCGCTACCGGGCGCGCTGGTAAGTGTCGCCCGGCCCCGGTGGGCCTCCGCGATCTGCCGCACGAGGCTGAGACCCAGGCCCGCGCCGCTTTGCGCCCGCTCCTGCGCCGCCTGCCCCCGATAGAACCGCTCAAAAAGGTGCGGCACTTCGCCCGCCGGAATGCCGGGGCCGTCATCGTGGACGCACAGCACGAAACCGTCGCGCTCCGCACGCACGCTGATTGTGACAGGTGTGCCGGGGAGCGTGTAGCGGTATGCATTCTCGATGAGGTTGTCGAGCATCCGTTGCAGCAATGCGCCGTCTCCCTCAACGGTCGGATCGTCTTCCACCGAAACGGTCAGGGGATGCTCAGGGTGCTTTGGTACGGCGATGATCAGGTCCACGAGCGACACGGGCGTGTGAGCGAGGGGTTGACGGCCCGCGTCAATGCGGGCGAGGGTGAGCAGCACGTCTACCAGCGCGCTCGTTTGCGTGACGGCGGCACTGATGTCGGCAAGCGCGGTGCGATACTCCGCACCGGAGCGGTCGCGTAGCAGGGCAAGTTCGGTGACGGCCTGAATCACGCTGAGGGGCGTGCGCAGTTCGTGCGCGGCGTTGGCGACAAATGCCTGCTGTTGCACGAGCGATTGCCGTACGGGGATCATCGCTTGCCGCGCGAGCAAGAAGCCACCGACCACCGCGACGGTTACGACGCCGACGCCAATCAGGGTCATTGTGAGGCGCAATCGGCCCAATGCCGCCGTCAGGTCCGCCTCCGACCGCCCCACCTGCACGATAAAGGCGATGTGCAGTTCGTCCCCTTCGCCCGCCCAGACGGGCCGGGTGAGCACATGCGTGTCCGCCGCCGGGGCGAGGTCGGTCAGGGTGCGCTCGTCATCCTGCCCTGCCTCGACATCGGGGAGCGCGAGCAGCGCAGGCAGGCCGGCGACGTGGTTGCGGTTGGCGAGATTGCGCAGCAACTCCGTGCCGTCGGCATCGAAAAGGTAGACATCGATCCCGGTGGTATTGAGGTCTTTCGCGTAGCCGAGGGCATTCGTGTCAATCGTGCCGTCGGGCCGTCGGGCGACGTTCGCTACGTCTTCCGCCCGCCCATCGAGCGAGGCGTTGAAGTTCTCCCGTGCATGACGGGCCTCGATGCCGTACGCCAGAAAGCAGGTGATGATGGCGGCTACGGCGAGCGCGCCGACGATCCAGGCGGTGATTGTGCCCCGGTGGCGCTGTAAGGCAAGCATCGTCCTACCGTTCCCCGTCCACACCATTCGCCGTGATACGGTACCCGGCGCCGCGTACCGTCTGGATCAGCGGCTGACCGGTGTCATCACCGATGTTCTTGCGCAGGCGGCGGATATACACATCCACGATGTTCGAGTACCCATCGTATTGCTCGTCCCAACAGTGTTCCAGCAGTTCGGTGCGGCTCACCACCGCCTCCGCATGGTGTATCAGGTAGCGCAGCACGGAAAACTCGGTGTCAGTGAGCGTGACCGGACGACCACCGCGTGTCACCGCGTGGGTCGCCGTATCGAGCGTGAGATCACCGATTTGCAACATGGTCGTCCGCCCCTTCCCGCTCTGCTCGCGGCGAATCAGGGCACGTACGCGGGCGAGCAGTTCCGAAACGTGATAGGGTTTGACGAGGTAATCGTCCGCACCGCTATCGAGGCCCGCGACGCGATCCATCACGCCGTCGCGGGCCGTAAGCATCAGGATTGCGGTCTCCAACCCGGCCGCGCGCCACTCCCGGCAAAGGGTGAGGCCGTCCCGCTTCGGCAAGCCCAAATCGAGTACGATCACGTCATACGGGTTCACGGACGCGAGAAACGCCGCTTCGTCGCCGTCCGTCGCGCTATCGGTCGCGTAGTCTTCCTCACTGAGCGCCTGAACGATTGACTTGTTGAGAATAGCCTCGTCTTCGACCACAAGCACGCGCATACTTACCCTCGATGCATGTAAGGCACAAACCCACTATGCGAAAAGGATAACATACGCCTGCTTCACGAAATGGATACCGGTGGCGCGAATGCCGCAATCCCCTCCGCCTCACAGCGCACTGCGTAGAGCGTGCGCACGAGCGGCAATTCATCGTCCGGCAGGTCGAGCATCGCCAGCGCGCGGATGATACCGTTCTCGGAGCGCAGCATGTCGTCTATCGAGAGTGAGAGCGAGTCCCACAGAGCGTCATGAAACTCGCTTCTCTGGAATATACCGCGTTCATTTTCCGTCGCCCATGCCTGCATCCACGCACTGCGGTTTTGTTGAGCACGTTCGGAAGGTACGAAATCGCCTGATTCGATTGCACGTTCTAACCGCACACGCTCATTCACTGCTTGCCTCGTACAAAACGTTGCGATCTCGTCCTTATCTATAGTGATCCAGCCCCGCCCGTCTGAAAACTGATATTCTGTCGTAAACACCTCAACACACCCCACGAGTGAGTCCGCGAAACGTTCCTCAACCCGTTGCTTCAGCTTGCTCCACATCATGGGCGGTCTCCCTGCGTCGCTGCTGGTTTCTATATGTCATACGTCAGCATATCGTTATGCGGCGCGGCGGACGGTGGGCACGGTGACGTTCACGGCGGCGAGGGCGATGAGGCAGCCAACGCCGCCGAGCGCGAGCGTTTCCGGTACGCCAATGCCCGACGCGAGCGAGCCAAGCAGCATGGAGCCGAGCGGCATCCCGCCCATCATGATCATCGTGTACATGCTCATCACACGCCCGCGCAGTTCGTCCGGCACGCCAAGCTGAATCATCGTGTTCGTGGTACTCATTGCGATGGTCGCGCCACAACCGACTACCACAAGCAGGATCAGGGAAGCGACGAAAACCTGCGAGTACGCGAAGGCGACGAGCGCGATGCTCATGCCCGCGATGGAGAAGGTGAGGAGCAGGCCACGATGCTCGAAGTCGCTCAACCGTGCCACGGTGAGCGCGCCGATCAGTGCGCCGAGGCCGGAGAAGGCCATCAGGGTCCCTAAGCCGCCCGCGCCGACATGCAGCACGTCCCGCTGTACGGCGGGCATCAACTGCGTGTACGGACGACCGAGCAGGCTGATGAGCGCGATCTGGATGAGCAACGCCGCGACGAGCCGGTTGCCGCGCACATACTTGAAGCCATCGCGCAAGTCCCCCCACATGCTGCGCTTCGAGCGGCTTTTATTCGGTACGGAGGCCATCATAAAGAGCGCGATAATCACGGCGATAAACGAGATCGCGTTGATGTAGAAACACGCCGCGACACCGACGATGCCCAATGCCGCCCCCGCGAGGCTTGGCCCAAGCACGCCCGTGCCGTTAAAGGCAGCGGAGTTGAGGGCCACCGCATTGGCGATGTATTCCTTGCCGACGATATCGGGGATCAGCGCCTGCCGCGTCGGGTTGTCGAAGCTCATCACCGATGCGGACAGAAAGGCAAGCACCATAATCATCCAGCCCTGAATCACGCCCGTACTCGCAAGCACGCCAAGCACGAGTGCGAGCACGCCCGCGAGGGACTGCGTAACGATCAGCAGTTTGCGCCGGTCCACACGGTCCGCGAGCACGCCCGCGAACAGCGAAAAGACGAACACGGGCACGGCGCGCACGAAGCCCACGAGGCCGAGCGCGAAGGGCGAGTGCGTCAACTGATAGACGAGAAACCCCTGCGCCACCATCTGCATCCAGGTGCCGATGTTCGAGACGACCATGCCCCACCACAGGAGCTTGTAGTCCCGAATGGCGAGGGCGGCGAACGTCCCCAATTTATGGTGTTCCGCGTTGTGGTGTTCCGCCGGAACGGCTTCCGCCGCCTCCGCCACCTGCGCCACGACGGGGATGATCGGTTCCGATGCCTTGCTGACCATACACGCTCGCTCCCTTGCACATTCGCCCATTCGCACATTTCAAGGGTCCCGGTGTTCCCGTGGTCCCGCGCCTGACTCCCTACCCGCTTTTTGCACCTTAAGGTGTATCGCGGACGCACATTGCGGCTTTCGTGCCGCTGTTACTCCTGTTTTGTGAAGGCCCACGTCGCAGCGAGAATGCCCACCGTCGCGAACCCCGTGAGCACCGCGATATCTACCGCCGCGTTATACGTCCAGACGTTATCGAGCAGCCCACGCAAGATGTCCACCGCGTATGTCAGCGGGTTCAGGTGCGCGAGCGCCTGCAACCACTGCGGCGCCTTGGTGAGCGGAAACTGCGCCGCCGACGTGAAGTACAGCGGCAACACCACGAAGTTGTTGATCGTGCCGAAGCCCTCGAAGCTCGTCATCCGCGCCGCGATCAGGATGCCCACGCTCGTCAACCCAATGCCAATCAGCAGCATCACGCCAATCGCGGCGAGGATTTGCAGCGGGTTCGGGAAGACCCCCACGAAGGGCGCGAACACGAACAGCACCGTGCCTTGCAGCGTGGCAATCGAGGCACCGGCGAGCGCCTTACCGATCACCACCGAGGCGCGGGGCACCGGCGCGACGAGAATCTCCTTGAGAAAGCCGAATTCGCGGTCGAAAATGATCGAGATCGCGCTTTGCAGCGAACTGAAGATGATCGCCATTGCCAGCATTCCCGGAAAGACGAATTGCAGGTAGCTAATGTTTCCCGGCACCGTCACGGAGCCGCGCAACCCCGCGCCGAGGATGAACAGCCAGACCACCGTGCGCGCGAGTGAGCCATACAGCTGCGTGCGCTCGCGCAAGAAGCGTGTCAGATCGCGCTGGCAAAGCATCAGGATCGCCTCGGTGTCTATCCATTGACGAATACCGCCGGTATTCCGTACGGCGCGCGGGGCGATGGGCGGGATCGTGATTGAGGCCATGTGCTTACGCCCTCCCGCCACGACGACGCAGGGCGTCGCGCAGCTTTGCATTCCCGTCGGCGCCTTCTTCGCGGATGGCGCGGCCGGTCATGTTGAGAAATACGTCGTTGAGCGTCGGGCGGGCGATGTCCACCGATTGCACGGTCACTGGCAACCGCGTGATGAGTTGCGGCACGAACGCGCCGCCATCCGCGACTTCAAAGCGAATCGTTCCGTTGTCCCCGGTCTCCCCAATCTCCATAAGGGGCGCAAGGCCGAAGTCGGTTTCCAGCGCGGCGATTGCCCGCGCATTGTCCGCCGTTTTCAGGCGCACCACATCGCCGCCGACGCTCGCCTTGAGCGCGGCGGGGGTGTCGAGGGCGATCACCTGCGCGTGGTCAATGATGGCGATGCGGTCGCAGTTTTCCGCTTCGTCCATGTAGTGCGTGGTCATAAAGATCGTGATGCCCTCGCGCTTGCGCAGTGCGTGGATGTGTTCCCAGATGTTCTGGCGCGTCTGCGGGTCGAGGCCCACCGTTGGCTCATCGAGAAAGAGCACGGCGGGTTGATGCAGCAGGCCGCGCGCGATCTCCAGCCGCCGCTTCATGCCGCCGGAAAACTGCCGCACCCGGTCGTTCGCGCGGTCGGTGAGGTTCACCATTTCCAGCATCTGCCGGATGCGCCCTTCGCGCTCCGCACGCGGGACGTGGTAGATCATACAGTGGAAGCGCAGATTTTCGAGCGCAGTGATGCGGTCGTCGAGGCTGTAGTCCTGAAAGATGATGCCGATAGACTCACGCACGCGGCTCGGTTCCGCCGCAACATCGTAGCCATTGACGCGCGCCACGCCCGCTGTCGGTTTAAGCAGGGTGCAAAGCATCTTGATCGTGGTGCTCTTGCCCGCGCCATTCGGGCCGAGAAAGCCGAACACCTCGCCGTGCGCGACGCGAAAGGAGATGCCATTCACGGCGGTGAAAGCGCCAAAGGTGCGCGTGAGGCTCTCCACCTCAATCGCTGCGGTACCAATGTTGTCAGATGGAGCGGTGCGCGCCGGTGCAATCAGAGTATCGAGTGGGGCGGTCAGTGTCATGCGTCGGTACTCCCTGGTGGGCGCGTATCGCGCGGCGATTCGTTCTCCAGAATGGTGTTGAGATCGGCCAGGGCGGCGGCGAGGCGCGCTTTCTGTGCCCCGTCGAGTCGTGAGAGCGGCTCCGCCAGACGGTCATGGGTGATCTGACGGTAGCGGTCGAGCGTGCGGCGACCCTCCGTGGTGAGCAGGAGGCGCACCTGTCGGCGGTCGGTCGGGTGCGGCTGGCGTTCGACCAGGCCACGCTCCACAAGGCCATCAATCATGCTCGTCATCGTCGGCATCGCAACCTTCAACATGCGCGCCAGTTGCGACGTGAGCGACCCGTCCGCGTGCGTCGCCATCATTTGCAGGCAGCGCAACTGGGGAATCGTCAGGCGTCCTGCCCCTTCCACCGACTCAATCGCCTGCCGGATCGTGCGGCTGTACCGCCCCATCGTGGCGTCGAGCGCGGCGACAAGCGTGCCGTCTGCTGTCTCTGCGTCGGTTGCGGTCTCGCGTGTTTGCTCTTCGTCCATCAGAAGCATGAAGTTACCTCTGTGCGTTTTCCGCATCGGTCGAACACCTACCAATGAGGCGATCTCATTGTTCGATCTTCTAATGATAAGACCTTCTCCGTACCGCGTCAAGGGGAAGTATGCAGTGCGCAGTATGCAGTGAAATGCATTCCCTTCCCACTGCATACTGCATATTGTGTTGCCGCTCCCGCTCCTTACCATGCAGTCCGGTACAGCCGGACGATTTCCTCCGCTGTCGGTACGACAGGATTGTTCGCGGGGCTACCCGATGCCAGGGCATCCGCTGCCATTTTGGTAACGAGTGTGTCGAAGCGCTCCCGCTCCACGCCACGGCAGTCGCGCAGCCGTGGCACATCGAGCCGCATATTGAGGGCTTCCAGACCAGCTACCAGCGCTTCCCCCGCTGCCGCGTCGCTTTCGCGTCCTGTAGCAAAGCCCATTGTGCGTGCCACCATCGCATAGCGTTCGGGTGCGCCGGACAGCGAGTAGCGTGTCACCGTGGGCAGAAGCACGGCGTTCGACAGGCCATGCGGCACATGGAAAATTGCGCCAATCGGGCGGCTTATGCCATGCACGAGGGCGACACTGCTGTTCGAGAACGCCATGCCGCCCTGACACGCCGCGATAGCCATCCCTGCCCGTGCCGCGTCGTTGCCCGGCTCCCGAAACGCCGTTTCCAGATGCCGGGCCACCAACTGAATGCAGGAAAGTGCGAGCGGGTCCGTCAGAGGCGTCGCGCGGCGGGAGACGTACGCCTCGATGCCGTGGGTCAGCGTATCCACGCCCACGAAGGCCGTGAGGGCGGGCGGCATGGATGCGCTCAACGCGGGGTCCACCAGGGCGACGCGGGGAAGCAGATGGGGGTCTTTGAGCATCATCTTTTCGTCGCGGGCCGTGTCGGTAATGACGGCGACATTCGTGGCCTCGCTGCCCGTGCCCGCCGTGGTCGGTACGGCGATCACCGGCACGCCGGGGTGCGGAATGGGCACGCCGCCCAGGTATCCCCGCAACTCCCCTGCATTGGTCGCGCGGGCGGCAATGGCCTTGGCGGCATCAATCGGGCTGCCACCGCCGAGCGCGACCACGAGGTCCGCGTGGTGGCGTTGCAGGGCGATCAGGCCATCCTCGACATTGCCCACGGTGGGGTCGGGCTGCACCTCGCTGAACACCGCGACCGCCACGCCCACGGACTGAAGCAGAGCTGTGACGCGCGTCGCCAACCCGTTCGCGGCGAAAAAGGCGTCGGTAACAATCAGGGCGCGTGACGCGCCGAGGCGTGCAGCGTGCGTAGACAGGCTATCCAGTGCGCCCGCGCCCGTCACAATTGCCGCAGGAACGGTGAAGGTCGCAGTCATGTGTCACTCCCTCCTGTTTGTTTATGGTGATGCGCTCCGGGCAGCATTGTACGTCCCCTTCGGGCGGCGTGCGGCGGGGGTTGTTCGGCGTACCCGGAGGAAAAACGCGGTGCAAAAAGGAGCAGAGACTTGACACGGGGCGTATCAAGTGGTACGCTACCGACTGTTAGCAGTCATGGGTGGAGAGTGCTAACACGGGTTCCGGGTGTCAACGCGGAGTAATCGTGATGGTGAACGCACCACTTTCTGACCGGCAAGAACGCATCTTGCGCCTGCTTGTGCGCGAATATGCGGATTCGATGCGGGCCGTTGGCTCGAAAACTGTGGTGGAGCGTGGCGGGTTGACCTATAGCAGCGCCACGGTGCGCAATGACATGGCGATGCTGGAGCGGCTCGGCTTTATCGAACAAAAGCACACGTCCGCCGGGCGCATCCCCACAGACGCGGGCTACCGTTACTATGTTGAGCGCCTGATGGTTCATCAGGGCTTGCCGACCAACGAGCAGATGATGATTCGCCACCAGTTTCATCAGGTGGAAGTGCATCTGGACGAGTGGGTCAAGCTCGCGGCCTCGGTACTGGCTCGCGTCGCGGGCAATGTCGCGGTAGTCACCACGCCGCGCGCACACCTGCCCCGCGTGAAAACACTCGAACTCGTCGGCGTGCAGGAGCGCACCGCGTTGCTCGTGCTGGTAACGAAGGAAGGTGCGGTGCGACAGGCGATGATTAGCCTGCCCGACGCGCTCGACCAGCCGGGGTTGCGCGCCGCTGCCGACCACGCCAGCGTGACGCTTGGCAACAAGGGCCGCGCCGATGTGCTGGCGATGGCGGAAACGCTCGCCGGGCTGGATCGGGTCGTGGCGGTGGAAGCGGCGCACCTGCTGCAAAATCTCGAAGAAGCAATGAGCGCGGATGTCGTCTTCGATGGCCTCGGCAATGCCTTGCTCCTGCCGGAGTTTTCGGCGCAAGACCGGGCGCAACGGCTGGTCGAAGTGTTGCGCGGCGGGGCCTTTCTTTCGGCCCTGCTCCCGCAACTGCTCGTGGCGGCGGAAGACGTGCCGCAAGTGGACGGGCCGCCGAGCAAGGTGCGCGTCATCATCGGCATGGAAAACCACTGGGATGCGTTGCAGGATTTCAGCGTCGTGCTCGCAACGTACGGGTTGCCAGACGATATCACCGGCCTCGTTGGGGTGCTGGGGCCAACGCGCATGTACTATGAGCGCGTGATTTCCGGTGTGCATTACGTGTCACAGGTGCTGAATGATCTCATCACGGAGTTGTATGGCCCGCAAGGTGGGCCACCGCATACCCTGCTTAGTTAGAGCCAAACGCGGCTTATTGTCTTAGTGATAAAGGAGCGGTCACGGTGCAGGACGCACAGAATCCCGGAACGGCGGCGGAGCAACCCGCGCCTATCGTGGATGATACCCAGCTTGTCGAAACGGACGGTGCGGAAACGGGCGCGGAGGGAAGCGACCTCGCGGCGCAGCTTGAGGCGGAAAAGACGCGGAGCGCGGAACTGCTCGATAGCTGGCAGCGGGCGCGAGCGGAGTTTCTCAACTACAAGCGGCGCGTGGAGCAGGAACGGCAGCGTGAGATGGAGCTTGCCGGGATGCAGGTCATCGCGAAAACGCTGTTCGTGCTCGACGATTTCGACCTCGCGCTCGCCAACCGGCCCAGTAACCCGGAGATCGAGGGCTGGCTTAATGGCGTTGCCCTGATCGCGCACAAGATGCGCACCATGCTCGAAAGCGAAGGCGTGCAGCCGATCACGGCGTATGGGCAGCGGTTTGACCCTGCGTCGCATGAGGCGGTGATGGTGGAAGACGGCGGTGGAGACTACGTGGTGGGGGAACTGCGCCGGGGTTACACCCTGCGCGGCACCGTAATCCGCCCCGCGCTCGTGAAAGTCGGCGCGCAACCGAACGGCCAGTAACCGGCGGTTCACACACCACAGTATTTGCCAGCTCTCTGGATTGCGTATTGACAGATGATAACGATACGCCGGACCTGTACCGGCGACTGAAAACGAGGAGTGTGATATGGTACGAACGATTGGCATTGACCTGGGCACGACGAACTCGGTCATGGCGGTGATGGAAGGCGGTGAAGCCACCGTCATTCCCAACGCCGAAGGTAGCCGCCTGACGCCGTCCGTGGTTTCGATGTCCGCGAGCGGTGAGCGGCTCGTCGGGCAATTTGCGAAGCGGCAAGCGGTGATGAACCCGGAGAACACGATTAGCTCCGTGAAGCGCTTTATCGGGCGCAAGTTCAACGACCCCTCCGTGCAGCGCGACATCAAGCTTATCCCCTACAAAATCAGCGCGGCGAGCAATGGCGACGTGCAGGTGATGCTTGGTGGCAAGGCGTACAGCCCGCAAGAGATCAGCGGCATGATCCTGCAAAAGCTCAAGACCGACGCCGAAGCCTACCTCGGTGACAAGGTGGACAAGGCCGTGATTACCGTGCCCGCCTACTTTAACGACGCGCAACGGCAGGCGACGAAAGACGCGGGCCGCATCGCGGGGTTGGATGTGCTGCGCATCATCAACGAGCCGACGGCAAGCTCGCTTGCCTACGGCATTGACAAGAAAAAAGACGAGCGGATCGCCGTATACGACCTCGGTGGCGGCACGTACGACATCTCGATCCTCGACATCTCCGAAGGCGTGTTCGAGGTCAATGCGACGAACGGCGACACGCATCTCGGTGGTGACGACTTCGACCAGAAGATCATTGACTGGCTCGGCGATGAGTTCAAGCGCGAGAACGGCATTGACCTGCGCAGCGACCGGCAGGCGTTGCAGCGCCTGAAGGAAGCGGCGGAAAAGGCGAAGATCGAGCTGTCCTCGACGCAGCAAACGGATGTGTCGCTGCCCTTTATCACGGCGGACGCGACCGGCCCGAAGCACCTGAATGTGATGCTGACGCGCTCGAAGCTGGAGCAGCTCGTCGGTGATCTCGTGGACCGCACGATCCCGCCGATGGATGCGGCGTTGAAGGATGCAGGCCTGACGAACGGGCAGGTGGACGAAGTGTTGCTCGTTGGTGGGCAGACGCGGATGCCAGCGGTGCAGGAGCGGGTGGGCAAGTTCTTCGGCAAGGAACCGAACCGCACGATCAACCCGGATGAAGTGGTCGCGCTCGGCGCGGCGATTCAGGCGGGCGTGCTCGGTGGCGAAGTGAAGGACGTGCTCCTGCTCGACGTGACGCCGCTGACGCTCGGCATCGAAACGATGGGTGGCGTGGCGACGCCGCTGATCGAGCGCAACACCACGATCCCGACGCGCAAGAGCCAAGTGTTCTCCACGGCCTCCGACAACCAGCCACAGGTGGAAATCCATGTCTTGCAGGGCGAGCGCGCGATGGCAGGCGAGAACAAAACGCTGGCGAAGTTCATCCTCGATGGCATTCCGCCTGCTCCGCGTGGCGTGCCGCAGATCGAAGTTGGCTTCGACATTGACGCGAACGGCATCGTCAATGTATCCGCGAAAGACCTCGCGTCTGGCAAGCAGCAGAGCGTGACGATCACGGCGAGTTCGGGCCTGTCCGAGACGGAGATCAAGCGCATGGTCGCGGAGGCGCAGTCGCACGCGGAAGACGACCGCAAGCGGCGCGAGGAGATCGAGTCACGCAACCACCTCGAATCCTCGGTGTACGCGGCGGAGAAGGGCTTGCGCGAGTACGGCGAAAAGATCGAACCGGCAGTGAAGACCGAGGTTGAAGACAAGGTGCGCGCCGCGAATGATGCCCTCGCAAGCGGCGACCAGGCCCGGATTACGAGCGCGCAGTCCGAACTGGACCTCTCGATGCAGAAGATCGGGCAGGCGCTATACGGGCAACCGGGCCAGCCGGGCCAGACCCCTCCGCCGGACGACACCATCGAAGGCGAGTTCCGCGAAGCGGGCGAGTAACACACTCAGTGTCCGGTGACCGGGCAGTGTGAGTGTATCGAGAAATCAGGTGGCCCGCGACTTTTTCGGAGGTCGCGGGCCTCTTTGTGGTCGCGCTCCGAGATGCAATGACCGCCTGCCGCCTGCTACCCTTCTGGTATACTGCCGAGGCGAAGCATGATTTCGGGGGGAGGCGGCGTGGTGGACGCGGGGCAGGCGGAAACGGCAGGGAACGCGGGTGCATCGCCGGTGCGCAGGGGCCGTGCCGATCTGCACATGCATACTGCCGTGGGGGACGGCCTGAGCAGCGTGCCGGAAATCCTCCGCTACGTTGTGGAGGAAACGGACCTCGACGTGATCGCCATCACCGACCACGACGATGTGCGCGCTGCGCTGGAGGCCCGCGACCTTGCGGCACGGCACGGTGGGCGCACCGAAGTGATTCCCGGTACGGAGATCACCACGCGGCAGGGGCACGTCCTCGCGCTCTTTGTGGAGCGGGACTTCCCAATGATGCAGTCGCTCGACCAGACCCTCGCTGCCATTCATGAGTCCGGTGGCATCGCGGTCTGCCCGCACCCGATGTCCTGGTTGACCACGGCGATCAGCGAGGCGCATCTGCGTCGCTTGCACGCGCTGGGCGATGATGGCCGAGCGAGCGGCACGTACTTCGATGCGCTCGAAGTGCTGAATCCTAGCATCGCAGGGCGTGTGGCATATGCGCGGGCGAAAAACCTGAACCGCGCGGAGTTGCACCTGCCGGTAATCGCGGGAAGCGATGCTCATGCCGCGCACCTGATCGGCACCGCATACACGACGTTTCCGGGCAGGACGGCAGCAGACGTACGCGCGGCGGTTGCCGCCGGAACCACGCGGGCGCATGGCCGCTTCTGGACGCTTGGCGAGACGTGGAGCATTGCGGGTGAGAGTACATACCGCGCCTGGTTCATCCTGCCGGTGCGCCGCGTACAGCGCGTACTCGGCACGGCAAATCCGCCGGTTTCTCAGCCTCCTTCTCCCACGGCACCCCTCGCGCAGAACGAGGGGGACATGGGCGATCGGGCGGAAGTGGCGGCGGACGGATGAAAGTCGCGCTCGTCTCCCCCTACGATGTCTCGTACCCCGGCGGCGTGGCGGATCACATCCATCATCTCGCGCGCGAGTTGCGTGAGATGAGTCATACGGTGAAGATCATTGCCCCGACCGAGGGCGGCGCAGACGATGAACTGGTGGAGCAGGCGGACTTTTACGGCATCGGGCGTGCGATGAAGGTGCGCGCGAATGGCTCAACGGCGCGCATCACCCTGCAACCCTTTGCCCTCGGTAAGCCGGTGCGTGCGGTGTTGCGCGCCGAGCAGTTCGACGTGATCCACCTGCACGAGCCGCTGATGCCCCACTTGCCGCATGTGGTGCTGCGCCACTCGACAAGCATCAATGTCGGCACCTTTCACGCTTTTAGCGACTCGAACATGGGGTACGCTTCCTTTAAGCCCTATCTGAAGCTGTATTACCGGGCGTTGCACGCGCGCATCGCCGTGTCGCCCGCCGCCCGTGCCTATGTGCAGAGTTACTTCCACGGGCGCATCGTGACGATCCCCAACGGCATCGAGACGGAGCGGTTCGGGCCGCACGCTCTGCCATTTCCCCAATACCGCGATGGCCGCCCGACGATTTTGTTTGTCGGGCGATACAATGAGCCGCGTAAGGGGTTTAAGTACCTACTGCGTGCGCTTTTGCTTGTCCGGCAACAGTTTCCCGATGTGCGGCTCCTTGTCGTGGGCAGGGGACGACCACAGCGTTACCTGCGCTATCTCGAAGGGCACGGGCTGGCGGAGAATGTCGAGTTCGTCGGCTACGTGAGCGAGGAAGACAAGCCCCGGTTCTACCGGAGCGCCGATGTATTTTGCTCCCCGGCGACGCATGGGGAATCGTTCGGCATGGTCGTGATGGAGGCGATGGCGACGGGAACGCCCGTGGTGGCGACGTGGATTCCCGGTCACCGTGGCATCCTTGAGAGCGGGCACGAAGGGCTGCTCGTGCAACCGGAGTCCGCGCAGGCGCTCGCCCTGGCGCTGGTACGGATGCTCTCGGACAGCGATCTGCGGGCGCAGGCGGGTATCGCGGGGCACCAGACGGCATCGGATTATTCGTGGCACGAGGTATCGAAGCGCGTGGTGGCGCAGTATGAACTGGCGGCGCGGTTGCAGCGCCGGGTAATGATGGTGGCACGATGATTTCAAACCTCGTCAAAGACCAGGTGCGAGAGCGGATGGACGCGGTGGGCCGTGCCGTCGCGCGCACCGGCATGACGCCCGATATGGCGACAGTGATCGGCCTGGTCATCAACTGCGGGGTCGCGGTCGTCTTTGCGACCGGGCAGTTCCGGCTCGGCGGGTTATTGCTGCTCGTGACGGCGCCGTTCGACATGCTCGATGGCGCGCTTGCCCGCGCGACGGGCAAAACGAGCAAGTTCGGCGCGTTTCTCGATTCCACGCTCGACCGCTACTCGGAGGCGATCCTCTTTTTCGGCCTGCTCTGGTATGTGATGCACGACCCGACGAACCATCAGACGCTGCGTGCGCTCTTTCTGTTTGCCGCCGTCACGGGGTCGCTCCTTGTATCGTATAATCGGGCGCGAGCGGAGGCGCTTGGCTACGATAACGAGGTTGGGCTACTTGCGCGCCCGGAGCGCGTGGTCGGGCTGGGGCTGTTCCTGCTCATTGGTAATACCGGCCCGTGGGCCACCGTAGTCTTCGGCATTCTCGCGGTCGCTACCCATCTCACGGCGGTGCAGCGCATCGTGCATGTCTGGCGTACGGACCGCGCCGAGCGGGATGGCGAGCGAGAACACGTCGTGCGGTCGCCGCGCAGTCGGGCATGGCGGGCAGCCCGTGCCGGTGGTTCCTGGTGGACGCCGCGTCAGAGATAGTACTGCCGAGATGATTGCACAGGGATATTTCTGCTTTGCCGTTTGGTCCCCTGACTCATATTAGATAGCTACATATTGTTTGTCAAGCCGGTATGCCTTATGGTAGTCTTGGGGTGTGCTTGCGCGACCTGTTCCCAAGTCGCCGGAGGTGCCCATGCTACCTTGCGATTCCACATCTGTGCCTATTGGCGCGCGATGCCCGCCATCATCCTCCGTTGCCCCTGCGTCGAGCAACGACAAGAACACGCGAATGCGCGACGCTACCTCACGCTCCCACGGGAGTGACCGGTAGCGTCGTTTTTGCGTGCCGGAACGACGGAAATGTTCCAAAAAAATTTATGGATAACAAACCATTACAAGCACAATGCAACTAAACGTTAATTATTATGGGAATGTCGGCAGTTTCACACGAACCTCTTGACAAGCGCGTACTGATCGTGTAGAGTAAGCACATAGCAGACGAAGTACTGCTAAGCAAGAAAAAAATGTTTGCTTAGCGAAGCAGATAGGCACTGACGAGGAGGGTTATAGACATGAAGTGGGTTGACTAATCTCTCCGGCGTCTCATCAGACTCTTGACCACTTGGAACAAACACTAGAAGCGCGGATACGCAACGAAAGAAAGGAACACACGGCATGAAGTGGACAACTCGTCTCTCTGACGTTGCTTGGGACTAGATGCGGAAGCGTGACGATATATTCGCTGCCCTGAAGGGCGGTTAGATCGGAAAGGAATACACACGATGAAGTGGACAACTCGTCTCTCTGATGTTGCTTGGGACTAGGTCGTGATGGTGATAAGAGAATAACGGTTACTCTTTAGAAAGCCCGCATCGGGCTTTTTCTTTTTGCTCAGTTCAGGAAAAATGCGTATGATAACCGTAAAGATTCCACGCTTCGGTGGTTTTCCTTTTCACATCTGCGGTACAATTACCCATGTGCATTCAGCAGTTGCTGCTGCTGCTGCTCTGTCCGTACGATAGATGAACGTATCTGTTGTTATGATGGGCCGTCACATGAGAGCGTACATTCGCTTTTATGATTGAAGATCATTGTGTGCGGGCAACGGAGTGGAGAGGTCGGCGGAGTGATTCGGTCCTTCGACAAGACGGATTACGCGATTAGCGCGGTAGTACTTTTTACGGCGTTGCTGGCATATCTCGCATATGTTCAGTCGTCGCACGCGCCTTTTCGGTCGTTGACTGCGACCGATATTTTTGTGCTTCTCGCTATGCTCCTGCTGGTGGTCCTTCTCGATTTTGCCCAAGTGCGTGTGCAGCGTTTGAAGTTTCGTGCCGCTTTCGTGGTTTCGGGAACGGTGTTCGTCGCCGCAACGATCGGCTACGGCGTCCTAGTCGGGATTCTGCTCGCCGTTGTCGGCTCATTTATCTCCGAGAGCGTGGCGCGGCGGGAAAAGCGCAAATTCATCTTTAACGTGGCGCAGTTTACCTGTGCCACGGCTGCCGCCGGTCTCCTCTATCATGCAATTGCCGGCGATGATACGCGTGTTCCCCTTGCAACCACAAAAACGGCGATTGCCGCCTTGCTTGCCGCGCTTCTTTATATGATCGTCAACAACGGGCTATTCGCGTTTGTGGTTGGTACAAGTATTGGCAAATCACCTGTCGCGGTTTTTATCGCGAACGCCCCCGGTATGCTTTTGCAAAATATCACGCTGCCCTCGATTGGGCTGTTGCTGACCACCGTGCGCGACCTCAGCCCGCTCTCACTGCTCATCGCGCTCCTGCCACTGCTTGGGCCGTACCTGGCGATGCGTGGCTATCGAGACAATCTCACTCAGATGGGACTGATGATTGAGGCGCTCGCAGATGCGGTAGACCATCGAGACCCTTTAACGGCCCGACACTCGGAGCGCGTCGCGCAGTACACCCAGCAGGCCATTGAAGAACTCGGCCACATCAAATTTGCTGATGCGGAGACGATTGTCGCGGCGGCACGGGTGCATGATGTGGGCAAGGTGGGGATTCCCGATGCGATCCTGCTCAAACCGGGGCGGCTCACCGAGCAGGAGTTCGCGGTGATTCGCACGCACCCGGTCGAGGGATTTAAAATCATCGGCAAGCTGCCGATGTATAAGGATGGGGCAGGCATCGTGCGTCACCATCACGAGCGATACGATGGTGCAGGGTATCCGGACAGCCTCAGTGGTGAAGCTATCCCGCTCGGTGCGCGCATCATTGCGGTCGCCGATGCCTACGACGTAATGACCTCCGACCGCCCATACGCGCACGCACGCAGCCAGCGCGAGGCGTGCGAAGAACTGATGCGGTGTAGGGGAACGCATTTCGATCCCGTCGTGGTGGATGCCTTTGTCACGATGATTAACCGCCCGGCCGTACTGGAAGACCGGGGCCTGGTACAGGCGTCCGCAACGACCTCCTGATCGCGTGGCCCGTCATGCACGCATAGCCCGGTGTCAGTCACCATTCCTCCGCACATGACCATGCTACCGCGCGGGTAACGATGCCTGTGGGATAGCACTGCGGGCGACAAAGATCGCGGCGCCGGCAATGACCGCAGCGGTGAAGGCGAAGGTCGCGCGTGCGCCGAACCCCGTGGCAATCACGCCGCCGATGATCGCGCCCACCGGGGCCATCGAAAGCACGAGCATCCGGATCGCCGCGAGTACGCGCCCGCGTACATGATCGGGGATGATGGATTGCCGCAGGGAGTTCATCGGCACGTTCAGGAGCGTCACCATTGCGCCGAGCGTCAGGTGCAGCGCGATCATCACGATGAGGTTGCCGGTCAGGGTAAAGAGCAGGAACACGAACGGCTGGAACATGACCGCCCTCAGGATCAGTTGCCCGGTCGGTACCCGCTTCGTCAGCCGCCCGACGAATGTTGCCGCGATTGCCTGCCCAATCGCAACGCTTCCCACGAACAGCCCCGTTTCAAAGGCCGTGAAGTGCAGTTCGTCGCGTGCCCGGAACACGACTACCGCGAGAAAGGCGCTCGTGGCGAGGTTTCCCAGGGCAGGCGCGAGGGCGAGGGCGCGCAGGAGTGGATCGGAGAACACGTACTGCATCCCCGCCATCAACCGCTGCCGGAAACTTCCTTCCTCACGTACAAGCCGGGGCGCGGAGAATGGCGCGCGGATGAAGAGGAGCGAGACCACCGATACCACGTACGAGAGGCTATCGAGCGCGAGCGTGCCCGCAGCAGTGAGCAGGGCCACGAGTACGCCCCCAAGGGGTTGCCCGGAAAACTCCGCCGTGCTACGTGTCAGTTCGATGCGCCCGTTCGCGTCCGGGAGTTGCGGCTTCTCCACGAGGTTCGGCAGGGCAGCGACGTAGCCGACATCGAAAAACACGGTGAAGAGCCGCATGAGCGCGCCAACAACAAAGATCTGCACGAGGGTGAGCTGGCCGAGCGCGGCGGCGATGGGCACGGAGAGAATGATGAGGCCGCGCGCGACATCGCAGACGAGCATGATCGTGCGCCGGTTCCACCGGTCCGCGATCATCCCGGCAGGCAGCGAGAAGATCAGGTACGGGAGAAAGCTGACGGCGTTCAGCACCCCGACCGCCGCAGCCGTATGGGTGAGATCGAGCACGAGCCAGGGAAGCGCGAACGTCGTAATCTGCGTGCCGAATACACTCACGCTCTGCCCCGCCCAGAGCGTGAGAAACGCCCTGTTGTACCAGAGTGATGGCGTGGCAGCGAAGTCGGACGGAGGAGGCGATGCGGCGGGGGGCGGGGTAGCGGCGCTCGATGGGGGAGCAGTCATGGCGTTTGGCCTCTCCGGTAGATGTCGTTCACTGCGGGTGTCTGGAGATTCACGTTGCGCACGATGAATGGGCCAGTCAGACTACGACGCGATTCATACCGACCGTGATGGCGGAATGGACGAAACGCAAGGAGGGTACAGCAGTTCGCGTTTGCCATTATACCCACATGCGTACACCGTCGCACCCGCCAAATCTGTCGTCACGATTGCCAGGAATGCCGTCTGACCATCTGGCGGAGTGAGAAACGGCATCGTGATGCCATGCCTGCCTGCGTATTTCACGCGGATTGTCGCACCCACCTGCTTTTCACTGCTTGCCATACCCGGTACACTACCAATTACGGGAAACAAGCGGCGTGAGAAACAATCACCGGATGAATGTGGGAGGGCGAGATGGTAGCGGCAACGCGAATGACGGGTGGGCAGGCGGTCGTGGCGGCGCTTGAGGCGAACGGCGTCGAGGTGGTATTCGGCATTCCAGGTGTGCATACGCTCGCCATCTACCGCGCGCTTGCGCAGAGCCGCATTCGCCACATCCTCGCCCGGCACGAGCAGGGCGCGGGCTTTATGGCGGACGGCTATGCGCGTGCCACGGGACGGCCGGGTGTCGCCATCATCATCACCGGGCCGGGACTCACCAACGTCAGCACGCCGGTTGGCGAGGCATACGCCGATTCGTCCCCGGTACTCATCATCAGTGCGGAGAACCCCCGTGCGGACGCCGCGAAGATGCGCGGCCATCTCCACGACCTGAATGACCAGCTTGGCCTGATGCGTCACCTGACGAAGTGGAACACGCAGGTAGATGAGCCGACGGCGATCCCTGACGCGATCAACGAAGCATTTACGCAGATGCGGAGTGGGCGGCCCCGGCCCACGCATGTGCAAATCCCCCTCGATGTCCTGGCGGCGGAAGCGGAAATCAGCGTCACGCCCGCTCCCGAAGGGGTGCGTGAACGTCCGGATAGCACGGCGATTGCCGAGGCGGCAGCCGTGCTGCGGGGGGCACACCGTGTGGTGCTGTACGCGGGCGGCGGCGCGACGCAGAGCGAGGCGGGGGGCGCGGTCGCGGAACTCGCGGCGCTTCTCGGCGCGCCGGTCGTGACGAACCCGCCCGGTAAGGCGGCGATAGCAGCGGATTCGCCGTACTACCTCGGCACCGCCTTTTACCGCGCGGCGCCGCCGATCCATGAAGTGCTGACCGGCAGCGAAGTGGGCGTGGTGATTGGCAGCAAGCTCGGCGCGCAAAGCACGGGGAACTGGACGTTGCCCCTGCCGAAGCGGCTAATTCACATTGACATTGACCCGGCGGAACTGGGCCGCAACTACCCGGCGGAAGTGAAGATCGCCGGGGACGCCCGCCTCGCGTGTGAAATGCTCGCGGATGCAGTGCGCGCGGGCGGTGGCCCCGCCGAGCGGTGGACGGAAGCGGAGATCGCGGCAAAGCGCGCGGCGGTGCGGGAGGCGCTGGCAACGTCGTATCAGCCGTACATTGATGCGCTGCGTGAGGCGTTGCCGCGCGATGGCATCATTACCCACGACATGACCACGCTCTCCTACATGTGTCACTCCCGCTTCCCCGCCTCTGCGTCGCGCTCGTACCTTTCGCCGCATGGCTACGGCACACTCGGGTTCAGCGTGCCTGCCGCGATTGGCGCGAAAATCGGCCAACCGCACCGCGAAGTCGTCGCGGTCGTCGGGGACGGTGGCTACCAGTTCACAATGGAAGAGCTTGCCGTCGCCATCCAGTACGGCGTCACGCTGCCCATCGTGATCTTCAATGACAGCACATACACCGCCGTGAAGCGCGGCATGGACGACTGGCAGGGGTACATCGGCGTAGACCTCGTGAACCCGGACTACGTCACCCTCGCGGCGGCGTACGGGATTCCCGGCGTGCGCGTCACCGACGCGGCGGCCCTCGCCCCGGCGATCCGGGAAGCGCAAACTCGCCCCGGCCCCACGCTCATTGATGTGCCCATCGCTTCCCCGCACGACTTTTAAGGGAAGCATAAGGAACGTATAAGGGGAGCGGCGGTGAATGCATCGCGGGCACAAGGTCTCGATCCCGTGGCGATCCTCGCTGCGCTCGGTGTCGCCGATGTCACCGATACGGCGGCAATCACCGAGGGTGAAGACACGGCGATCTGGCGCGTCACGCATGGTGGGCGGGTGTCTGCCCTGCGCGTGATGCGGGCGGAGCAGGCGGACGCGGCGGCACGGGAAGCGGCGGCGATTTGGGCGGCGCACGCCGGTGGCATTCCCGTGGCGGCGATTGAGCGCGCGGGGACGTGGGAAGGCCGCCCTGCGTTCGTGCTCGAATGGCTATTCGGCTATACCCTGGCCTCAGCGGTGATGGCCCGCCCCTGGCGCGCGTACGCTCTCGGTCGGTCATTCGGGCAGATGCAGGCGCGCATCCACGCGCTTGCCGCGCCCCCGCCCCTGCGCGCGGAACCCGACGGATGGTTAAATTTCATCGAGGCGGACGAACCCGCGCTCGCCGCGCACCTGCACGCGCTTGAGCCACGTACCGATGCCCTGCTGCATTTCGATTACCACCCCTTCAACGTGCTTGTCGGCAACGGACGGGCATTCGATTCACAGCGCGTTTCAATCGGCGGGGCGCGTGTGACTGGCGTGCTTGACTGGACCAACGCGCGTGCCGGGGACCAGCGTGCCGATATGGCATACACCGCGACGTTGCTCAACCTCACGCGGAGCAATTTCGGCATGTCCCCCCGTCGTGAGCAGGCGGCGCGGCAGGCATTGCTCCGTGGGTGGCAGCGCGGCTATCGCACGATGGCGGGGCCGCTCCCCGATCTCGCGCCGTTCTATGCGTGGGCGGGGGCCTTCATCATTCGGGATGTCGCGTACCGTCTCGGGCAACCCGGCTCAATGGTCACGCCTGCGTACCTCGCCCGCCTCCGCCGCTGGACTGCGATGTGGAAACGGCGCGCGGGCATCGTCTAACGGCACAAGCGGCGCGGTATGCGATCGGGCGTATACTGCTATCTGGCAACAGATTCGCTCGCGCGTGGAACGAAAAGGACGACCGCCGCATGATTTTCCTGCACCCCGCCATCGTGCATTTCCCCATCGCGCTGCTCATCGTCAGCGTGGTGCTCGACGCGCTCGGCCTGCTGTTCCGGCAGGTGAGCCTCACACAGGCGGGCTTCGCCACCCTGGTCGCGGGTGGCCTCGGCGCGGGCGCTGCCGCCCTTACCGGGCCGGCGGAAGACGCGAAAGATGCCGCCTCGCGTGCCTTGCTCACGCAACATGAGCTGTTCGCCTTGATTACTGTGCTCGTGAGCCTGATCCTGATCGGCGTGCGCATCGGTAACGCGGGAGGAATGCGTGGGGCTGCCGCTCTCGGCTACCTTGCTGGGGGCGTCGTGCTCATCCTTGCGGTCGCGGTCACGGGGTATCGGGGTGGGGAGATGGCGTACGGGCATGGCGTCGGCGTGGTGCAAATGCAGGGCGCACCGGCAAGTGACCAACCCAACGAGGTGCTCGAACTCTGGGCGAAAGTGAGCGGCATTGCGCTCATGCTCGTGATTCTCGGTTACGGCGTGTACGTCGCCCGCCAACCCCGCCGACAAAGGCCCGTGCCCGCCGATGCCCCCCGTTGGACGTTGCGCGTGTAAACTCGCCCCCAAGAAATCAGGCAACGCATAGGGGAACGAGTGCGGGTTGTTACTCGCGGAACTTTTCCGCTACCCACGGCGAAGGCTCGCGCACGGTATGCAGGTAGCCGGAAAGCCGCTCAATCGTGGTCGGTGGGCGAATGAGCAGGTCTGCCGCGAGCCATATCGCTTTGAAGTGCCGGAAGCAGCCGAGCGCTAACCCCACGGAAAGAAACAGCGCGGCTCCCAGCAACACGGGCAATGCCCACTGCGAGAGCAAGGCCAGCGGCGCCATTGCCATCGTCGCGATGCTGCCCGTGACCATGAAGTTCAGCGTCGCGGCATTGCTCCAATAGCCCGGTTCTCGCTCGAACAGAAAGCCACAGCGCGTGCAGCGCGCCGCGCTGTGCAGCCCCTGGAACAGGTGCCCCCGCCCGCACACGGGGCAACGCAGCCGCATCGCCCGGCCCACGATTTGCCCCGCATCCTGTCGCTCGTCCTCGCTGTCGTTCATTTGCGTGCTTTCTGCAGTGGAATGATGGTGTTGGGGAAAAGTATACCACTCTGGGCCTTGTATGGGGCCTTATACGGAATCCTGTTGAACACTGGGGAAACGCGAAGGACGCGGAGAACGCAAAGGACGCGGAGGGGAAAGGGACTGGGGAATACGGCACGGATAGGCGCAGAATTGCCGTTCCCATCCCCGTAGTTTCTTTGTGTTCTTCGCGTGCTTTGCGTTTCTTTAATCAGGCAGCTTGCGTATTATACAACAGCCCACACGACGACCCGCAATGCATCCGTGTTAATCGGCAGCGGGAAAGACGTCTGAGGGGAACTCGGTGGCGAGGGCGGGAAAAGAGGCATCAATGAGGCGGCGCAGGGCGTCTTCGGCGGAACCGTCGATCACGGCGGCGGCGGCAAATGCGTGCCCGCCACCACCGAGAGCCTTCGCGATTGCATCCACGGGCGCAGTGCGCGTGGCACGAAGGATGACGCGCGTGGAGCCATCCGGGTATTCCAGCAGGGCTGCGCCGACCTCCGCGCCCTCCACCGTGGCGGCGTAGTCCGCGAAGCCCGCGCCGTCCTCCACCGCCAGCCCATGATGAAGGAACTGGTCGCGCGTCACGATCACCACCGCGATCTGCCCGTCCGCCACAAGTTGCACGCCCATCAGGGCTTCGCCAAGCAACCGCAGGCGCTCCACGGAGGTGCGCTCATACATTGCGGCGTAAAGCTGGCGCTGATTCGCGCCCCGGTCCGCGAGGTCCGCAACGATACGGTATGCCTCCGGGTTCGTGTTGGGAAAGCGGAACGACGAGGTATCGGTGACGATGCCCAGGTACAACCAGCCGGCTTCTTCGGGCGTGATATCGTTCGTGAGCATCAGCACGAGGTGGTACACGAGCACGGATGCCGCCGTTGCCTGGGGATCTACCACACGGATATCGGCGGGCTGGTGCGGATGGGGGTGGTGATCGAGGCAGATCACGGTGGTGCGGCGGGCGGCAAACCGGGCGGCAATCGCGGCGCCGGGTGTGCCGAGGCGGTCCCAACCGGCGGAAGTATCGAGGATCACGACTACGTCTGCATCAGGTAACGGTTCATCCTCGCCCAGCACCCGGATGCGTTGCGCCTCATCCATGAACGCGTAGCGTTCCGGCACGGGCGAACCGACCACGATCTCCGCCCGGATGCCGAGGCGTCCGAGCGCGGAAGCGAGCGTGAGCGAGGAACCAAGCGCATCCGGGTCGGGATGCAGATGCGTGGTGATGAGCACATGCCGCGCCGCACGAAGCCGCGATGCGGCTCGCCGGAGACCGCTGCGACGCGTGATTCCTGAGATGGCCCGGATGTTTCCATGCGGCATTGAACGATACTCTTTCAGTGAGCGCGCCGAGGGCAGTCTGTTCTCTGTCTTCATAGCGCAGTGCAATGCAACCCGTGTGCCAGTGATCGTATCGTCGTGTGATCGTCAGTCGGATGCTCGCGCGTATCGTGCGTGCCGCGTCCGCTGCGCGCCGCGATAGCGCGGCCCATTGCCCCGTTGCGCACCAATAGTGAAATGCCCGATTGGTGTGGGCAGTGACGCCACTGGCGCGGCGGGACGTGCCCAGGCGACCCCACCGTCACACGCGCCGCGTGGTCGTGCAACCTCCCATGCCCACGCAAGCGCGGTGTCCACTTTGGGCAGGCCTTCCACGCACATTGCCGTATGCCACTCCGTCACGCGGCCCTCGGTATTTGCGACGATCAGGACCGCGACGTTCGTGTCCGCCCTCGGTAGCAGGGCCGCACGCACCGCACCGCCGTCTTGAAGCACCGATATTCCCGAAAGGCGAACCGCATCTATCTCCGCCGTGTCCGGTGCAACGACGAACACGGCGGTATGCAGCCACGCCCATTCGTTGCGCCGTGCCGCGAACGCCGCGAGATACGCGGTCGCATCGGCATCCAGCCGTGGCAGGAGCAGCAGCACGAGGTTACGCCGACCCCGCAAATGCGCGGTATTGACGGGCACGCCCTGCCGGTCGGGGAGTACAAAGGGCGGGAGCGCCCCGATGGGTGGCGCGGTCAACGCATCGAGCACGGCATGGCCTCCTTCAGCAAATATTCAGCATTATATGCGACGAATGCCGTTCGTGAAAGCTGCTACCGAGGCATCTGAAAACGCGCGCTTGTCGCACTCGCGCACGTCTGATACGATAGGGCGCACGGCAAACGCGACCGTGATGTGGCGGCATGGCCAAGTGGCAAGGCAGAGCTCTGCAAAAGCTCAACCCCCGGTTCGAATCCGGGTGCCGCCTCCAATTTCCCCCGCTGGAAAGAAAGGAATGTCCGATGCCCGAAGCCGACGCGCTGACGCCGGATGTGTTGCTGCGCTCCGAAACCGCCTACGCCGGTAAGCTCCTCACCCTGCGCGTAGACACCGTGCGCCTGCCAAACGGCAATGAGCGGGCGCGCGAGGTCGTGGAACACCCCGGCGCGATTGTGCTCGTGCCGCTGCTACCGGATGGGCGCGTCGTGCTCGTGCGTCAGTGGCGGCACGCGGTCGGGCAGGTCTTGCTCGAACTGCCCGCCGGGACGCGCGAGGCGGGCGAGGAACCCGCCGCGACCGCCGCCCGCGAACTGAAGGAGGAAACGGGCTACGCCGCCCGCGACATCGTCTTTCTCGGCGCCTTTTTTTCCGCCCCCGGCTTCTGCACCGAGAACCTCTATGCCTACCTCGCTGTCGGTCTCACCGCCGGTGACGCCACCCCTGAGGAAGACGAAGGCATCACACTCGTCTCCCTGCCCCTCACGGGCCTCCCCGCAACTATCGCCCGTGGCGAAATTCACGACGCCAAGAGCATCGCTGCCATCGCGATGGCACAGCACTATCTCGCTACCCACCCCGGCACGGGGGAGTGAGGGAGTAATTGAACCGCCAATACTGCCCAGAGGGACACAAAGATAAATGCATCTAATCTCTTGTTTTGATTCTTGGCGTCCTCGGCGTCTTGGCGGTTCAATCTAACTTATCGCCCCGTCGCGGGCGGGCCATCAGCGGGGTCTGTGGGGCCGGTGAGGGCGTAACGCAGGTCGTGCAGCAGGGATTCCACAGTGGCGGCGCGGTCGTTCGCGGTGGTGAGGGCGTCGCGGGTATCGGTCGCGGAGGCGGGCAGGGCGTCTAGTTGGGCGAACGCCGCTTGCAGATGGGGCGCGGTTTCGGTCAGTGCGGCAAACAGGGCATCTACCGGCGGCACGAGATTGCGCAAGGCGGCGTCGAAAGCGGCGAGTGCGTCCTGTAGCCGGATTACCACCATTTGCCCGGACACCGTTGCCGCCTGTGTCTCTAACTCGGCCAACCGCGCTTCGTCCGCCTGCACAACGCCCTCCATCTCGCGGGTGCGTCCCTCGAAGTACGCGGCCTGATCTTCGGCCTCCTCGACTGTGGCTTCGCGCATCTGCGCCTCTTTACGGGAGCGCGTCAAGCGGTCGGAGAGCATTCGAGTGCGTGCGGTCGCCGCCTGTGCCGCGATTCGCGCGTACTCCGCTTCCAATGCCGCGAGCCGTTCCGCCCGTTCTGCCGCGTCGGTCTCTGCCATCGCGTGCCTCCCGCTCTCGTTGCCGGTATTCCATCTGTGCCAACACAACTCCGCGCGATCAATGCCACCATGGTACCGCGCTACTATGCCATCGTGCCCTTGACGCTATGTAGCATCTGTCGGTATGCTCCCCGCAACGAAGTGTACGGACAGGGACGGACACATACGGACACATGAAGGGGGCCACGCGTGCGTCTGATTCTGCCCATGCCGCCAAGCATCAACAGCCAGTACGTCACGGTGGGGCACAAACGGGTGCTCTCGAAGGAAGCGTCCGCGTTTAAGAAGCAGGTGGCGGCGGCAGTGGAAAACGCCGTCTCGCACGATGCCGCCCTGCTCGACGAACTGGAAGTAATGCGCGAGACCCCGCTCGCCGTGGATTTCCTGTTTTACTTTCCCTCTCCGCGCAAGCGCGACCTCGATGGTGGCCTGAAGATCGCGCTCGATAGCATCTGCGGCGCGCTGGGCCTCGATGACCGCGATGTGGTGGACATCCATCTCGCCAAATTCCTCGACCCCCTCGATCCCCGCCTCGAAGCGGACCTCGCCGCCGTCACCAATTGGCAGTACGACGCGCGGTACGTCCTGCTCGATGGAGAATAGGGCGGCGTTCCCTATACTACCAAACGCGCAAACGTGATACATATACAGTGACGCTTGCCTCTCTCGCACAGTGCGGCCCGTACTCGCTACTCGGTATCCCGTGTTCTCGATGAGGAGTGACAATGGCGCTTTCAACCCCGGAAACGTCTGCCGCTGATGCGCTGCCACAGGCTGCCGTGGATACCGTGGTCGTCGTGGATTTCGGTTCGCAAACGGCGCAACTGATCGTGCGTCGGTTACGCGAACTGAATGTCTACAGCGAACTGGTCGCGCACGATGCGCCCTGGGAACGGATTGCCGCCCTGCAACCGCGCGGCATCATCCTTTCCGGGGGGCCGGCGAGCGTGTTTGATCCGGGTGCGCCGCAGTTGCCGGAGTGGGTGCTGGGGAGCGGGTTGCCGGTGCTCGGCATCTGCTACGGGATGCAATCGCTCGTGCGTGCGCTCGGCGGCGATGTGCGGCGGGAGGGGCACCCGGAGTACGGCCCCGCAACGGTCGAAGTCCTCGATGATACCGGTGTTCTCGCGCACTTGCCCACACGTATGGACGTCTGGATGAGCCACGGTGACAGCATCGCGGCGGCCCCGCCGGGCTGGCAAGTGCTTGCCGCCTCGCCGATTACGCCGATTGCGGCGGCCACGAACGGGCGGTTAAGCGGCGTACTCTTCCACCCCGAAGTCGTGCATACCCGCGACGGCACGCAACTGCTGCGCAACTTCCTCTATGGCGTCTGTGGCTGCACGGGCAACTGGACGAGTGCGAACTTCGTGGAGCAGTCCGTGGCCGACATCCGGGCGAAGGTGGGCGAGTATGGGCGCGTGCTTTGCGCGCTGTCCGGGGGCGTGGATTCGTCCGTCGCGGCGGTGCTCGTGCATCGCGCCGTGGGTGAGCGGCTAACCTGCGTGTTCGTAGATAACGGCCTGCTGCGCGAGGGCGAGGCGGAGCAGGTCGTGCGCACCTTCCGCGAGTCGTTCGGCATTCAACTCGTCCACGCGGACGCCAGCGAGCGTTTTCTGGAAAACCTCAGCGGCGTCACCGACCCGGAGCGCAAGCGCAAAATCATCGGTGAGACGTTCATCCGCGTGTTCGAGGCGGAAGCGAAAAACCACGGCCCCTTTCAGTTTCTCGCGCAAGGCACCTTGTACCCGGACGTGATCGAGAGCGCCACGGGAGACACGAAAACCGCGCACAAGATCAAGACGCATCACAATGTCGGTGGCCTGCCGGACGACATGCAGTTCACGCTCGTGGAACCCCTGCGCCACCTTTTCAAGGACGAAGTGCGGCAGGCGGGGCGCGCGCTGGACTTGCCGGAAGCGGTCATTAATCGTCAGCCGTTCCCCGGCCCCGGTCTCGCGGTGCGTTGCCTGGGCGCGCTCACCGATGCACGGCTCGCTACGTTGCGCGGGGCGGACGCCATCGTGCGGGCGGAAATCGAGGCGGCGGGGCTGGACGGCGCGATCTGGCAGTACTTCGCCGTGCTCCTGCCCGTGGAAAGCACCGGCGTGATGGGCGATGGACGCACCTACGCCCAGGCCATCGCCATCCGCGCGGTAACGAGCGAGGATGCGATGACCGCCGACTGGGCGCGCATTCCCTTCGATGTGCTCGCGCGCCTCTCGAACCGCATCGTCAACGAAGTCCCCGGCGTCAACCGCGTCGTGTATGACATCACCTCCAAGCCGCCCGCGACAATTGAATGGGAGTGAGCGCGTCGCACAGGATTGATCGGGGAGTGCCGCGATGAACGTGCTCGTGGTCGGTAGCGGGGCGCGGGAACACGCGCTGGCCTGGAAGCTGGCGCAGTCGCCTCGCTGCACGGGCCTTCTCGTCGCGCCGGGCAATGCGGGCATCGCCGTCGCCTTTCGCACCGCGCCCGTTGCCGTGAATGACGTAGCGACCCTCACCGATCTTGCCGTCACCGAGCAAGCAGACCTCGTGATCGTGGGGCCGGAAGAACCGCTCGCGCGCGGCCTCGCGGATGCCCTGACCGCGCGGGGCATTCCCGTTTTCGGCCCAACAAGCGCGGGCGCGTGTATCGAGAGCAGCAAGGCATGGGCGAAAACACTGCTCGCCGAAGCAGGTGTGCCGACCGCGTATGCGGTGGTATTCGACGATTTCGACGCCGCCCTCGCGGCTCTGGAGGGCGGGCGATACCCGGTCGTCATCAAGGCGGACGGCCTCGCGGCGGGCAAGGGCGTGACGGTGTGCGCGACGCGCCGGGAGGCTGCCACGGCGATTGGTGATTGCTTACAGGCGGGCGTATTTGGTCGCGCGGGCCAGACCGTGCTCATCGAAGAGTACCTGGGAGGCGACGAGGTGAGCGTGCTCGCCCTCGTGGACGGCGAAACGGTCGTGCCCCTGCTGCCCGCACGCGACCACAAGCGCGTCGGCGACGGTGATACCGGCCCAAACACGGGTGGCATGGGCGCCTACGCCCCGACCGTGCTCGCGGACGCCGCATTCCAGACTCGCGTTCTCGCGGACATCCTGCAACCGACCGCCCGCGCCCTCGTAAAGCGGAGTATCACGTACCGTGGCGTGCTCTACGCCGGCCTGATCCTGACGGCAAACGGCCCAAAAGTGATCGAGTATAACTGCCGCATGGGCGACCCCGAAACACAGGTCCTCCTCCCGCTGCTCGATGCCGACTGGCTCACCCTTTGCCACGCCACCGCGACCGGCGCTCTCGCCGGCGTCGCGGACACCGTGCGCTGGCGCGAGGGCGCGTGCGTCGGCGTTACCCTCGCCAGTGGCGGCTACCCCGGCAAATATCCAACAGGCCTCCCACTCTCCGGCTTGAATGATGTGGGTGCAGACGCACTCGTGTTTCATGCCGGTACGGCACGGGACAATACGGGTCAGATCGTCACGAATGGCGGTCGCGTCCTCACCGTCTGTGCCGTTGCTCCTACACTCGCCACCGCCCGCGACCGCGCCTATGCGAACGCCGCGCCCATCCACTTCGACGGAATGCAGTACCGTCACGACATTGCTAGCCGTGAGTTACCGCCATCTGATTGACACCACCACTATTGAACGCGACCGCGACAAGTTAACGCCCCTGTGCTCAACTCGGCTACAATCGCCCCATGATGTAGAGCATGAAGCGTGGCGTGCGATGGGGGGCGAAGGATGCGGGCAATAGTGATTGACCAACCGGGTGGGCCGGAGGTGATGCGGCTGGGCGAGACGCCGACGCCGGAGGCGGGGGCGGGGGAACTGCTCGTGCGGGTGCGGGCGGCGGGCGTGAACCGCGCCGACCTTCAGCAACGGCAGGGCCACTACCCGCCGCCACCTGGTGCGTCCGACATTCTGGGGTTGGAGATGGCGGGCGAGGTCGCGGCGCTCGGTGCGGGCGTCACGGGCTGGCAAATCGGGGAGCGCGTGATGGCGTTGTTGCCGGGTGGGGGCTACGCGGAGTACGTGACGGCGCCCGCCGCGCTCGCCATGCGCGTGCCGGACAACCTCACCTGGGAGGAAGCGGGCGGCATCCCCGAAGCCTTTCTCACGGCGCATCTCGGCCTCTTTCCGCTTGGCGGACTGACATCGGGGCAGGTCGCGCTCGTTCACGCGGGCGCGTCGGGCGTCGGCACCGCCGCGATCCAGTTGGCGCGGGAAGCGGGCGCGACCGTCATTGCCACGGCGGGCACGGACGCGAAAGTCGCGGCGGTGGAAGCGCTCGGTGCGGTCGGCATCAACTATCGCACAGGGGACTTTGCCGCCGTGGTGGGCGAGCGGACGGGCGGCGCGGGCGCGAACGTGATCCTCGACTTCATCGGCGCGGATTACTGGGAGCGCAACCTCGCTGCGTTGGCAATGGAGGGGCGCATCGTCGTGATCTCCACCCTCAGCGGCGGCGATGTGCCGATGAATCTGGGGGTACTGATGCGCAAGCGGGCACAAGTGATCGGCACCACCCTGCGCGCCCGGCCCCTCGCTCAGAAAACGGCAATCACCCGCGCCTTTGCCGATTTCGCCCTGCCGCGCTTCGCTGACGGACGCATGAAAGTGGTGATTGACACGGTCTATCCCCTCGCGGACGCTGCCGAAGCGCACCGCCGCATGGCGGCAAACGCCAACACCGGCAAACTTATTCTGCGGGTAGATTAACGCATTTGTTTGTGTCGGGCCGTGGGTGGTGGAATAATGCGCGTGCCGTTTTCGCCACTCCCTCCTATGCTCCCCTACCCTGGCGTTTGGTCGGCGATTTTCGCGGATGCGGGAGGAACGGATGCCGGAGCAGTTTCGCGTTGGGGTAACGGCGGACTTCAACACCAAAGCGGCGGGGCTGATCGATCCCGTCGTTCATGTGCGGCTCGATCCCCTGCCGATGATCGCATGGGAGTTCATGCCGGGACCAACCGAGGTCGCCACGGCGGCGCAACTTGCGCGGTACGACGGCATCCTCTCGCTCTCGCTGCGCTACTCGGCGGAGGCGTTGGCGGGCGCGGAGCGACTCGCCGTGCTCGCGCGCTGGGGCGTCGGGTACGACATGATAGACGTACCCGCGTGTACCGCGAACGATGTGCTGCTGGCGATCACGCCCGATGGCATCCGTCGCCCGGTGGCGGAGGGGATCGTCACGCTGCTCCTTGCGATCACGAAGCAGGTGCGCATGAAGGACTTGCTCGTGCGCCGGGGCCAGTGGGAGCGCAAAACCGAGTATCAGGGTGTCGGTCTCACCGGACGGACGCTCGGCTCCGTCGGTATCGGCAGCATTGGCTCCGACCTCTTTTGCCTGTTGCAGCCCTTTAACCTCGCACGCTTGCTCGCCTACGACCCGTATGCGAAGCCGGAACACGCGGCGGCGCTCGGCGTGACCCTGGTGGACTTGCCGACGCTGCTCGCGGAATCGGACTTCGTCTGCGTCAATTGCCCGCTGACGGCGGAGACGCATCACCTGATCGGGGAAGCCGAGTTCGCACGCATGAAGCCGACCGCCTTTTTCGTCAACACGGCGCGTGGCCCCATCGTGGATCAAGTGGCGCTGACGCGTGTGCTTCAGGCGGGGCGCATTGCCGGGGCGGCGCTCGATGTGTTTGAGGAAGAACCGCTGCCCCTTCCCGACCCTCTTACCGAACTGGACAACGTCATTCTCGCCCCGCACGCTGTCGCGTGGACCGACCAGAGCACGGAAGGCAACGGCAATGAGGCGATAGATCACATCCTCACCGTGCTGCGCGGCGAGGTACCGGGGCCGGTCGTCAACCGCGACGTAGTTGCGCGCCCCGGCTTCACGGCGAAACTCGCCGCGAACGCGGCCCGCTGGCGTGAATGGGAAGGGAATTAACCACAGAGGCACAGAGGGCACAAAGGGGGTAAACAAGATCACAGATATTTGTGTTTCCCTCTGTGTTCTCTGTGTCTCTGTGGTGAATCCTTCTTCGATTATGTAAAGGAGACAACGTATGAAGGCAAATCGGTTCCGGGAAGTGCGGGCGGCGGGGCAAATGCCGGTGGGGCACATGCTCTCCGAGTTTGGCTCGCGTGGGATGGCGCGGATGCTTGAGGCGGCAGGCGTGGATTTCGTGCTCATTGACACGGAGCACGGGCAATTCAGCCCAGGGGAGGTGTCAAACCTCGTCGCGTGGTTCGCGGCGACGCCGGTTGCGCCCTTCGTGCGCATCCCGCAGCCGGACTACCATTTCATCGCGCGGACGCTTGACGGCGGGGCGCTCGGCATCATGGTGCCCAATGTGCAGGACGCGGCAACGGCGCGGGCAATCGTGCGCTCGGCGAAGTATGCCCCGGAGGGGGAGCGCGGCGTGTTCATGGGAGGCGCGAACACGGAGTATCGCAAGGTAGAGCCGGTCGCGTTCATGGCGGAAGCGAACGCGAACACCACGGTAATTTGCCAGATCGAGAGCCGTGCGGGCGTAGACAACATTGAGGAGATCGCCACGACGCCGGGGGTAGACGTGCTCTGGGTCGGGCACTTCGATCTCACCGTTTCGCTCGGCATTCCCGCCGAGTTCCACAACCCGATCTTTCTCGACGCCTTGAAAACGGTGATCGCGGCGGCGCAAAAGCACAACCTCGGCATGGGCATTCAGCCCGCGAATGCCAAGCAGGCGCGGGAGTGGCGCGATATGGGCATCAATATCATCTCGTATAGTGGCGATATGGCGGTCTATACCGATGCACTTGCTAACGGAGTCGCGGCGATGCGGGCACTCTAAAATGTGCTATGCATAACTTTATTCTTTGGGAGAACATTATACAATTTTGTGGCTTGCGTATCGTTTTTCGTCCATACTATACTATTCATGCCGTAGGGTAGAAGCGGGCTGGGGGGTCCGCAGGCATATTCGTAGGGAGAGTGGGACATGCCACGCGCGCGGGTTTTCGTTGTCTGTGCATTGGTCGGGATTTTGCTGCTCTTGCCGGGGGCGGGAGCTGTGTCCTCGCAGTCGCCGCCGGGAACGCCGGGGTCATCGGCAAGTGACCCGCGCAAACCGGGCGGCGACCACCTGGCGGAGGAGGCGTATCTGGCGAGCTTGCGGCGCGCGCCCACCGGGGTGTCCGCCGCACAAGCCCGTGCCGAGGCGGCGCGGCAGGCAGGAACACTGCCGAAACTGACAACGTTGCCCGCGTCGCTCGACGGCCAGCGCTCGTCGGAACGTGGTGCGAGCTTGCAAGCGCCCAACAATCGCTGGCGGTCACTCGGCCCCGCGACGGAGAACAGCGAAAACACCAACCCCAACGCGGACTTCCACTGAGGGATCAGTGCCGGACGCGGCACGGCGATTGCCGTTGGGCCGCATACGGGCGTGATCTACCTGGGCACGGCGGGTGGTGGTGTCTGGAAAAGTACGAACGACGGTGCGAACTGGACGGCGCTGACGGACAACCAGCCCTCGCTCGCGACGGGCGCGCTCGCGCTCGACCCCGCCGATGCGACCGACAACACGCTCTACGTTGGTACGGGCGAAGCGAACAACAACGCCGACGCCTATAATGGCGTCGGCGTGCTCAAGACCACAAACGGCGGCCAGACGTGGACGCTGCTCGGTGGGAACTTCTTTGGGCCGTATGGATCAGTAACCAGTAACATCAGCGCGCTCGCCGTGAACGGCGCGACCATCTTTGCAGGCACGCGGCAAGGATTCTACCGGTCGCTTGATGGGGGCGTGAATTGGGCGCTCGTGATCGTTGCGGGCACAAACCCCAACGCGCCCGTCACCGATGTGCAGTTGAATGGCACAAATCTGTATGTCGTGCTCAGCGACCCATTCAACGCATTCCCGGAAGCGGGCGTCTATCGCTCCATCAATAGCGGCGCGGCGACTCCGGACTTTACCTTGCTGGCGACGGGCCTGCCGAGCAGTAGTTCGTGGGGGCGTGCCCAGCTTGCCATCGCGCCCAGTGATCCGCAGACGTTGTATCTCGTGATCGCAAACAACACCAACTACGGGTTGTTGGGGATTTACAAAACAGTGAACGGTGGCACCAACTGGGCGGCAACGACCGCGCAACCGGCGAACTATCTCAAAACGCAGGGGTGGTACGACCTCTTCATCGCGGTTGATCCCGGCAACGCGAGCCTCGTCTATTCCGGGGGCACGAGCATCGTCCATACCACTGATGGGGGTGCGTCATGGTCGCTGATCGCGGATGTGTCCTGCAGTGGTACCTTTCCCTGCACCTCACCCATTCATCCCGACCAACACGCCGCCGCTTTCGGGCGCAGTGGTTCGCCGCGCACATTTTATGCCGCCAACGACGGTGGCGTCTACGCGACCACGAATGGTTCCAGCCCGACACCGGCCTGGACGAGCCGGAACGGCGACCTGAACATCACGCAGTTCTACGCCGGTGACACCACGGCCAACTACCTCACCGCGCCCGTGACGATCAATGGCGCGCAGGATAACGGCACCATTCGCTCCACCGCTCCGGTATTAACCGCGTGGGAAGACGTACACGGCGGCGATGGCGCGTTTGTCGGGGTGGATAAGAGCAATCCGAACCACGTCTACTCCGAGTACGCGAACGGCTACTTCTACAGCACGAGTGACGTGACCGCCGGCACGGCGATTCAGTGGACGAACCGCACGCCATCCGCCTGTCAACCCTACGCATTGTTCATCAACCCCTTCGCGATGGACAACACAAACGGGAACCACTTGCTCTATGCGGCGAACGGCAGGGTATGCGAGTCGGTGAATGGCGGGGCAAACTGGGTGGTCGAGGGGGTTGGTGCCTCTTCCACCCATGCGGTCGCCATCGCGCCAGGTACGAGCGCCACGATGTACACGGGCACCGAGGAAGGGGTGTACCGCACCACCAACGGTAACACGACCAGCGCCGCGACGTGGAGCGCGTGCGACGCCGGGTTGCCGGCATCGAGCACCAACTTCGTCACCTCGGTTACGGTGCCCACTGGCACGCCGAACACGGTCTATGCCACGCTCAGCGGCTTCGGGGTGTCTCATGTGTGGAAGTCCGTGAACTGCGGGACATGGCAAGACCTCAACAATAATCTACCCGACGTACCCACGACCTCTCTCGTGCAGTACGCGGCTGCCGGTGGGAGCGTGCTCGTGGCGGGCACCGACATCGGCATCTTTGTCTCCACCAATGACGGCGGGAGCTGGACTACTTTGATGACGGGCTTGCCCAATGTCCCGGTTTTCTGGCTCTACGCCGATGTCGCGCAGACCACGCTGTTTGCCTCCACGCATGGACGTGGCGTGTGGACGCAGGACATCCCCGGTGACTTCAGCGTGATGGGCATGTCTTCGTCGGCAGGCACCACGACGGGTGGCAGCCCGGTGACGATACATGGCACGGGCTTTGGCCCCGGCACGACCGTGACCTTCGATACCACGCCCGCTACGGTGATCAACGTTGTTGATAGCCGCGACATCCAGGTTGCGGTGCCGCCTCACGGAACGGGAAACGTCACGGTCTCGGTCACGTCCGGCTCGACCACGCTGACGGTGCCGGGAGGATACACCTACGGCACGCCCGCCTCCGCTCCCACGCCAACGCATACCACGGTGATAAAGGGCGGAATTCCAAATGCAACGGCTGCGGGTCATGTCGCCGCGCCCACGGTGGTCGGCGCGACGCCGCTTCCGGCCCCGGTGCGGCATTAGCGCGGGGTGCGGTATAGTTGGCCCGGTTTTCCTAACCCCCGTGCCACCCGCAAGCGGGTACCCGGTCCCTCGAAGGGAAGGGGAGTGAGACGTGGCAAGGTCACGACGTTCCCCATCGCCTCGGCATTTCTATGGCACCCTCCCCTTCCCTCAAAGGGAAGGGGCCGGGGGTTAGGAAGGATTTGGCACACCAACAGGCGAATAACTCCGGTGTCCGCCGCTCCCCGGCGCTACGCGTTGCGCGCATCCTGCTACGTATCGTACTCGCGCCAGTGGTGTTCCGGTTGCCATCCGAGCACGCGCTTCGCCTTTGCATTCGAGACATCGGATGCGCCATCATCCATCGCAAACTCACGGTCGCGTCCATCGGTGTAGTTCTGGCGCAGCAGGGGAATGATCGGCTCGTCGAAAAAGGGCTCGTCATTGACGATGTACAACGCCTCACACCCCAGGCCGTCGCGCGCGACAGCGAGGCGAAAGGCCGCCGCGAGATCGCGCACGTCGGAGTACGCAAAGGTCAGCCAGCCGGTATCGCGCGCCTTCATGCGGGCAATCATCTCCGGGTACGTTTCCGGCAGGAGCACGAGCGCGGGGCGGATGGAGATCGCTTGCGCGCCCGTGCGGTTATGCAACATGCGCGCCGTCTGTTCGCCATTCACTTTTGAGAGGCCGTAGGCATTGAGCATGAAGTACGGCATCGTCTCATCAATCGGCCAGCGCGGTGGCGCGACCTTGCCCCCCGTCAGCCCGAACTGATGCACATTGATGCTGCTTGCCTCCGCCAGCTTCATGATGCCCAGTTGCGCGCACGCCTCCGCGACATGAAACATGCCCAGGGCATTGACGCGCCAGACCGCGCTCGGCGGCGATGGGTTTTGCGGCCACACATTGGGAATGGCGGCGAGATGGATCACCGCGTCCGCTGTCGCGCCGCGATAGGTGAGCGCGCCCACGACCTGCCCCATATCCGTGGTGTCAATCTGCACGAACGCCGCGCCCGCCATCGCCTCTCTTGGCGGCACGGTGTCCGCGTTAATTACGGTATGTCCGTGCGCGACGAGGTCTCGCACCACATACGCCCCGATCCGCCCGCTTCCCCCCGTGACCACGATCCGCATCGCGCACTCCGTTCGTTGATTGCCTGCCGATTACTTCACACTGCTTTGCATCACTGCACGATGTCCCGCCAGAAGTATTGCTGCTGAAAGCCGAGCAGGCGCTTCGCCTTTTCGTTCGTCACGCCGGCCTGATTGCCCGTCAGGAAGCGCGCCTTGTCCCCCGCTTGCGCGAAGTATTGCGGCACGAGTTCCGCGAGCGGGCGCTCGGCCCAGGCATCTTCAGCGGTGCCGTAGATCACCTCATCGGTCAGTTCGGTATGTTCCAGCGCGAGGCGAAAGATCGTGGCGAGATCGCGCACATCCACGTACGTCCACAGAAAGCCGCCCGCCTTTAACGGCTCCGCGCGGTTCGCATCGAAGCGGCGCTGGTATTGTTCCGGCAGCACCACGGCGGGGGGGCGAATGCTGATCGCGCGCATCCCTGTGCGGCGGTGAAACCCGTGCAGGATTTCCTCGCTCGCCACCTTTGAAAGGGCATACGGGTCTTGGGCGCGCGTGCGGTGCGCCTCGTCCACGGGAAAGTAGTCCGGCGTGAAGTCGCGGTAGCGGAAGTCGAGGCCGAGGTGGTTGATCGAAGAGGCGTAGATGACCTGCCCGATGCCGAGCACGGCGCACGCCTCGCAGACGTTGTACGTGCTCGTCGTGTTTTCGTTGAAAACGACCTGTGCGGGGTTGCGCATTGGGGCCGGGATCGCGGCAACGTGCATCACCGCGTCCGCCCTGGCAAAGGCGACGACCAGTGCGCCGAGGTCCGTGGTATCTACCTGAATGAACTTGACGCCCGGCTGTGGCTGCGTGGGCGCGGAGCGCGTCGCGTTCACCACTTCATAGCCGTGCTGGACGAGATCGGTGCAAATAATATGCCCGATCCTGCCGCTTCCCCCCGTCACCACGACCTTCATCCCGCCCCCCTCGCTCGGTTCCGGCGTGTCCCATTCCCCCGGACACGCCGCCAGTGTACCGCATGGAGGGCATGGGGGAATATGCAAGCTGCACCGCGAATCACCCGGTATGAATCGCTCACCGCGCGCTCCTTCTTGATATACTGCCGGTACAGTCGTGTTTGCGTTTCCGGGGGAGAGGGCATCATCGGACGCATCGCACCAAGCAAGGGCAAGCGGCTACCCGGCGCGCTTACCCGCATGGAGCCGGAGGTCGCGGAAGCCGCGATGAAGCTGGGGTTGCGCTTCAACCGGTGGGACCTTCTGCGCCAATCGCTCGTCCATCGCTCCTACCTCAACGAGGAGCAGGACACCGAGCAATCGAACGAGCGGCTCGAGTTTCTCGGTGATGCCGCGCTGGGGTACGTCGTCGGGCGCTGGCTCTTCGAGCGGTACCCCGATTTGCCGGAAGGGGCGCTGACCCGCCGCCGCATGGCGCTCGTCAGCAACCAGACACTGGCGCGGTGGGCGCGGGCGATTGGGCTGGAAGAATGCATCCTGATTTCCAAAGGCGAACGCGGCGCGGAGTTGCCGGACCGCGTGCTCGGCGGCATGTACGAGGCGGTGCTCGCCGCGATCCTGCTCGACCGTGGGCCGGAGGCGCTGGAGCAGTTCCTGTCGCCGATCCTTGAAGCGGAAGCGGACGAGGTCGTCGCCCGCACTATCGCCGGAAATTTCAAGGGCCGGTTACAGGAGTTGGTGCAGGAACGCGAGCGCGTCACACCGGCGTACATTACCCTCGATGAGACCGGCGCGGATGCGGAACGCCGCTTTACCGTCGCGGTCAGGGCGGGCGAACGCACGATTGCCACCGCGACGGGCCGCAGCAAGCAGGCCGCCGAGCAACTGGCGGCCCAGCGTGGGCTGGAAGCATACGAGGATGGGGACGAAGATCGGCAATCGGCGGTCGCTGTTCGGTAGTCATCGGACAACCGGACGCGGAGCGGCATCTGACCGCGAACCGCGAACCGTAAGCCGTGAACTGCTAATTACCGGACTCGCGAAACGGAGGGCGCACACATGGCAAGCCTGTATGGTGAACTCCGGGTCTTCACGGGAAACGCGAACCCCGCCCTTGCCGAGCGTATCTGCGAATATATCGGCATCCCGATGGGCAGGGCGGAAGTGTTTGAGTTTTCCAACGAGAACATCTTCGTGCGCATCCTCGAATCGGTGCGTGAAAACGATGTGTTCGTCGTGCAGCCGATTTGCCGCCCAATGAGCCGCTCGATCATGGAATTGCTCATCATGATTGACGCGCTGAAGCGGGCGTCGGCGGGCCGCGTCACGGCAGTTATCCCCTATTTCGGCTATGGGCGCACCGATAAAAAAGACCAGCCGCGCGTGCCGATCACCGCGCGGCTCCTCGCGGATATGATCTCCGTGGCGGGGGCGAACCGCGTGCTCACGGTTGACCTGCATGCGGGGCAGATTCAGGGCTTTTTCAACATCCCCGTAGATGAACTGACCGCGCTCATCCTGATTAGCGATTACATCCGCGAAAAGGGGCTGGAAAAGCTCTGCGTACTCGCACCGGACCTCGGTAGCGCCAAACGGGCGCGCAATGTCGCCGCCTTGCTCGATGCCTCCCTTGCAATTATCGAGAAGCGACGCACGGGCAACAACGGCCAGTCCGAGGTCTTGAACGTGATCGGCAGCGTTCGGGACTGCCCCGTGCTGATTGTGGATGACGAGATTGATACCGCGACCAGCATCACGCACGCCGCCGAGGCCGCGTTGGAGCACGGTGCCACGGCGGTCTACGCCGCATGTACGCATCCGGTGCTCTCCGGTCCCGCCCTTGAACGACTCTCCCGCAGCGCCATTCGCGAGATCGTCTGCACCGATACTATCCCCTTGCCGCCCGAAGCCTCGCCGGAACGCTTCACGCGGCTTTCCGTGGCACCGATGCTCGGCGAAACGATCCAGCGCATCCATACGGGCACCAGCGTGGCGTTCACGTTCCGGTAGCGTTCCTGCGGAAATCGGCAAACCCCACCCCCGGCCCCTCTCCCGTGCGTAGCTAAGGGGGAGGGGCCGGGGGTGGGGTTTGCCGCGTTTTACCCCGATGGCTCCTTCGCGTCCTTGCCCAGGATCACGAGGATATCCGTGCCCATCGGCGTTTCGGGCGGGTGCATCGCCGTGGTATCTACAGCGCCGGGGTCAAGACCCATCGTTTTCGCAATTGCGCGGGCCGTTTCCACGTTCGCACCAAAGCAGTAGATCCTGGTTTGCGCCACCTTACCCTTTGTATCGGCGGAAGCGTCAATGAAGCCGTCGTCCACCTTCTGATAACCGAGGCGCGAGAAGTTCTGCGACCACCGTTGGGCAAGCCCGGCGTTCGTGGTGCCGTTTTCCACCCCTACTTTCAGGTTGAGGTTCGCGCCGGCTTGGGTCTGGGCGGTGGCGGCAATGGTGTTCACCTTTGGCGTGGAGAAGTCCTTCGCGACTTTGCGGGCTTCCGGCCAGTTGATACCGGTATAGAAGATGTTCGGGTCGGGGCCAGGTGCGTTATCTACGAGCAGGTTATGGAGGTCAAACTGCGTGATGCCGTCGTTGCCGAGACCCTTCATAAAAGACGCAAAGGGGAGGAACTGCGCCGGCGGGAAATCCGTCTGCACCGAACCGCCCAGCGCGTTGATGAGATCAGGGGCTTTGGCAAAGAGATTCGCTTTGACCGCTTGCTCACGGGCCGCGAGAATCACCTGTTGCTGACGGCTATTGCGGGCATAGTCGTTGTCATCATGGCGGGTGCGGGCGTACTGAAGCGCTTCCTCGCCACTGAGATGCATGATCCCGGCAGGGAGGTAGAAGCGCGTGTACTGGTAGTCTGCGGTCGGGTACAGGTCATCTTTGAGGGAGTACGGGTTGTCCACCGTGACGCCCCCGATCTCCGTGATGATCTTGGTGAAACCATTGAAGTCTACCTGGGCGAAGTAATCAATCGTAATGCCAAAGTTCTGTTCGAGCGTGGTCCAGACGAGGCCGACGCCGCCGCGCGTGTATTTTCTCGCCTCACCATTCGCGTACACGTCGGTGATTTTCGCCGCGCCAAACCCGTTCGGCTGCTGCACGAGCAGGTCACGCGGAATACTCATCAGGTTGACGTGGTTTGCCACCGGGTCCACGTACGCGAGGATCAATGTATCCGAGTGCGCGAAGCCGTTATCGTCGCCGACACCGCCATCGCGGCTATCTACGCCAATCAGGAGCATCGTGAATGGCTCTTTACGGTCGAATCGCGGGAGGACAATGTCCATCGGGCGCGGCGCGACTGTAGCGACGGGGGCAATCGTGCCCTGCGCATTGGGCGTGTTCGTGGGGTTCACGATGGTCGGGATGGCCTGATTAGTGCGCAAATCATTTGCGACCGAAGTCACGACTACATGGGTTGCTACATCGGTGATGGTTCCCGCGATCCTAAGCGTGTATGCTCCAACCACAGTAAGCAGGAGCATAGGCAGGATGGCGGCAAAGACCACGATGGCCAGTTTGCGGCGGCGAGGGCCGGGGGCAGGCACGAGTGGTGGGGGTACATGGCTAGGCGAGCCGGGGGGCGGGAGCGATGGCTGTTGGGCACTTCCGGGAGGTACGCCCGCGCCATTCGTATTCGCGTCGTCAAAGCTGCCCACGCGGGAAAGCGGCAAGGGCGTCGTATCCTGCGCGTCCCGCGAGAGCCGAGTGGCATGAACGGAGCGCCGGTACTGACCGCGCACCAGTGGGCTGACCGCGTTGCGGGTAAGCATTGCCCGCCGAATGCGCCTGTGTACCCCGTCTCCCATCGCCGGCGCTCCCTCTCATCACGACCACGGCACCCAACCGCGCCGCGAGTATAACACTGAACGAACACACGGCAAAACGGCGCGGCGCGGCACGACCGGGTGCGGAATCGTGTATACTCGTTGGTGAACGTCGGCAGTCGGCAGTCGGCAGTCGGTAGTGAATCATTCACCAACGGAAGGCACGGGCAGATGGCGTGCGGTGAGGCCCGAATTGCATCGCAATGATGGCGCTGATCCCGCTGCTGATTGCCGACTGCTTCCCAGGGGAGCGACATGTTCCGCCCCTTAAGCATCGTTCTTGGCGCATTTAGCCGTGATCTCGGCATAGACCTCGGTACGGCGAACACCCTCGTCTATGTACAGGGGCAGGGAATCGTCGTCAATGAACCGTCGGTTGTGGCGATAGACTCGCGCTCGAAGCGCGCGCTCGCCGTGGGCGCGGAGGCAAAGGCGATGCTGGGGAAAACTCCCGGCAACATCATCGCCGTGCGTCCGCTCAAAGACGGGGTGATCGCGGACTTCGATACCGTGGAACTGATGCTGCGCTACTTCATCCAGAAGGTGCATCCGCAGCGCGTGATGGCGCCGCATCCCCGCGTGGTCGTGGGTATTCCCAGCGGTGTCACGGAAGTGGAAAAGCGCGCCGCGAAGGATGCCGCCCTGTCCGCTGGCGCGCGTGAGGCGTACACGATCGAGGAGCCGATGGCGGCGGCAATCGGCGCGGGGTTGCCCGTGAACGAACCGGTCGGCAGCATGATCGTGGACATCGGCGGCGGCACCACGGAAGTCGCGGTGATTTCGCTCGGCGGCATCGTGGTGAACAACTCCATCCGCATCGCGGGGGATGAAATTGACGACGCGATCATTCAATATGCCCGCCGCGACCATAACCTCGTGATCGGTGAGCGCATGGCGGAAAACGCCAAGATCGCCGCCGGTAGCGCCTACCCGCTCGAACAGGAGCGGCGCGTGTTGCTGCGGGGGCGTGACCTGCTCACGGGCCTGCCGAAAGAGATCGAGGTTTCGTCTGTGGAGTTGCGAGACGCGATCAGCGGCCCCGTGGGCACGATTGTGGAACTCGTGAAGTCCAGTATCGAGGAGACGCCGCCGGAACTCGTGGCGGACATCATGGAGCAGGGCATCACGCTCGCCGGTGGTGGGGCAATGCTCTGGGGCCTGGAGCGGCGGTTGGAGATGGAGTTGCGGATGCCCGTGCATCGCGCCGAAGCCCCACTCGATTGCGTGGCGCAGGGCACTGGGCGCGTCGCGGAGTCCATTCATCTCTACCACCGCGCCCTTTCCGGTGGACAGGAAAAGCGGGGAACAAACGGCGGGTTCCGCTAAGCGAAACGGCAGCGTCTGCCTGATCGCGGCCTTGTCCCCCCATATGCTTGATATGACTTGACATGCTAGGGCATGTGCGGTGCGCCAGTCGCACATGCGGGGTCCTTCGGGGCGGGCGGGTAACAGGCGCGTAACAGGGGCATATGATAACGATGAACAGTTCATACTCGACGCGGCGGCCACCCTGGGTATACGTCGGGTCATTTCTCGCGGTCACGGTGCTGTTGCTGCTGCTCGATTCTCAGGGCGCGTTTGATCCCTTTCGGGACGGCTCTTCCGGCATGCTCACCGCATGGCAAGCGCGGGCGCAAGCGCTCGGCGACCGCATCGGCGTGGCGCGAAGCAGTGTGCAGAGCGTGCAGGAACTGCAAACGGAAAATGGCACGCTGCGAACGCGGAACGCGCAACTCCTGCAAGAGAACAGCCGCATCGCCGACCTCGAACGCGAAAATGAGCAACTGCGGAAACAGCTCGATTTTCAGAATGCCAACCCCGAAAAGGCCTTTCTCACCGCCGAGGTGATCAAAAATGACCGCGAGCAGGTGAGCCGCCAGATCACGATCCAGTGGCAGACGGACGATAAAGTCGCGGTGGGAATGCCGGTCACGACGCCGGAAGGCTTCATGGTAGGCGTCGTCACGAAAATACAGGCACATGCCGCCGTTGTGACCCTGATTGTAGACCAGACGATTCACCTCTCCGCCGTCGTGCAACAAACGGGCACGCAGGCAACGGTGTACGGTGCATGGCAACAAAGCCACCGCCTGCTGCTGAAGGACGTGGACAAGACCGCGAAGATCGAGCCGGGACAGCGCATCGCCACAAGCACCCTTACGAACGGTATCTTGCCGAACCTGCTCATCGGTCAGGTGTACAGTGTGAAAGCCAACCCGCAGACGGATTCACAGGATGTCGAGGTCGTGCCTTACGCCGATTTCGATAAGCTCCGTAGTGTCAACATCGTGCTGGGTCTGAAAACCGGATCAAACGGACGATGACGAAACGCGGCGACCAATCCCGCCCGGAAGATGCGCGCGTGATGCTCAGCATCACGCGGGGAAATGCGTTCCCCCGCGTCCCTCTGGTGGGTCTCGGTGTTGTGGCGGTTTGTCTAAGCGTTTTGCGGCGGCAGAAACCGGACGTGCGTTTTCTCGCGGCGGTACTGGCGGCGAAGTCTACGTATCGCGCCACCCGGTTGCTCGGTCGGAGCGGCGGCACCGCATTGCCAGGGGTAATCGCAGAGCGCGTGGACCCGGCGGTAATCGCCAAGGCTGCGCGGTCGCTGACGTACGGGGCGATTATCGTTGCCGGTACGAACGGCAAGACGACCACCAGCCGCCTGCTCACCGAGATTCTCACGGCGGGTGGATACCGGGTCATCAACAATGGCGCGGGCAGCAACCTGAGCCGGGGCATCGCCGCCGCCTTCGCCCGCGCCAGCGGCTTCACCGGACGCCTCCACGCCGATATCGCGGTGCTGGAAACCGATGAGGCGGCTTTTCCCGCCATCGCCGCCGCCGTTCGCCCCCGGATGGTCGTACTCAACAACCTCTTTCGCGACCAACTCGACCGCTATGGTGAACTGAACAGCGTGGCGACGCGCTGGGAAGCGGCGCTCGCCGCACTCCCTCCTGGCGCAGTCCTCGTATACGACGCGGACGACCCGATGCTTTGCGCCCTCGCGGAGCGCGCCGCCCCCGGCATCGTGCGCGTCCCCTTCGGTCTCGGTGCGCATCAATATGGATTACCGGCCCTTTCCCATGCCGCAGACTCCATCCATTGCCCGAAATGTGGCACGCCGCTTCGGTACCACACCCTTTCCGTGGGCCATCTCGGTGACTGGTACTGCCCCACCGGTGACAACGCGCGTCCGCCGCTCGCTTTTGCCGCCACCGCAATCACCCTAGATGGGATGGACAGCGCGCGGTTTGCCGTGACATCGCCGAATCACCATAACGACAACGGCGGGACCGAAAACGCGGAACCGGACGTGGAGACGCAGTTGCCCGGCTTGTATAACGTCTACAATGCCCTCGGCGCGATTGCGGCGGCGATCACTGTCGGGGTATCGCCGGAGATAACGGCAACGGCAGCGCGGCGATTCGTGCCGCCGTTCGGGCGCATTGAGCGCGTGTCCCTGCATAGGCGGCGGCTGACCTTGCTGCTGATCAAGAACCCCACGGGTGCGAACGAAGTGTTGCGCCTCCTTGCCGCCACGCCCACGGCTCCGCTCCTGATTGCCATCAACGACCTGACGGCGGACGGGCGCGACGTTTCCTGGTTATGGGACACCGATTTTGAAGTACTCGGGGCGCATACCGCCCCGATTATCGTCAGTGGCATTCGCGCGGCAGACATGGCAGTGCGCCTCAAGTACGCGGGCGTGCCGGAAGCACAGATTACGGCGGTGCCGGAAATCGCTGATGCACTGGTTGCCGTGGCGGAGCGCGCTGCGCCGGGAGCAGAGGTGTATGTACTTCCGACCTATACCGCAATGCTTGCTGCCCGCGAATCGCTGGCGAAACATGGAGCTATCGCGGATGTCTGGGCCACAGCGGAGCATACCGCGAAGCAACAAGTAGCGAGTAGCGAGTGACAATGGGGGCGATACCCGCCACTTGTTGTGCATTACCGAAAGGAGCGAAGCGGCGATGTACTCGTTACGCATTACCTGGCTCTACCCCGAATTGATGAATGTCTATGGCGACCGCGGCAATGTGCGTACGCTCGAACAGCGGTGCCGGTGGCGGGGCATCGAGGCGTCGGTTGCCCGTGTCGGCGTCGGTGACGCGCTTACGGCGGGCGACACCGACATCTACTTTTTCGGCGGTGGGCAAGACCGCGAGCAAGTTGCCGTCGCTGCCAACCTCGCCGGACGCCTGCATGATGCGGTGCGGCAGGACATCGCGGAAGATGCAGTTGCGCTCACCGTGTGCGGTGGGTATCAGCTTTTCGGGCACTACTACCGCCCCTGGAACACACAGGCGGAGACGGACGTGACGGCGGAGGGACAGGAAGAGTTGCCCGGCATCGGGGTGTTCGACGCCGTGAGCGACGCGGGGCCGAATCGTTTCATCGGTAATGTCCTCTCGGAAACGCCGTGGGGCACCCTTGTCGGCTTTGAAAACCACAGCGGGCGCACGTTTCTCGGTGCGGGCACGCGCCCGTTCGGCAAAGTCGTTGTGGGGCACGGCAACAATGGGCAGGACGGCACCGAGGGGGCAATCACGCGCAATGCGTTTGGCTGCTACCTGCACGGATCGCTCTTGCCGAAAAATCCCGCCTTTGCCGACCACCTGCTTGGTCTCGCCCTCGCGCGCAAGTATGGCGTGGCGGCAACCCTTGCCCCGCTCGATGACACTGCCGAACTGCGCGCCCATGCGGCGGCGGCGATCCGGGCACGGCAAACGCACTGATCAACCGGCACTAATGGCGGGCGGGTTGGGGCGCGGGCGGCGGGGTTGGCGACGGGACAGTTGCCGGGGTGGCGTGCGATATTGGCGCGTTACCGCCGCTCGCCGCGTCGGAGTGCCGTCCCGGCTGGCTCGCGGGTTGTCCGGTGCCTGTGGGGCTTGGTGCCTGATGTGAGGCTGGCTGCACATCCGGCACCGCGACCACGAGGGGCATGCTCTGGCTCCTCGCCCGTCCCGTGCCATCGGTGACCGTGACCGTGAAGGTGAAGCGGCCCGGCTGGGTAGGGGCCGTGCCACGTAGCACGCCGGTCAGTGGGTCAAGGGTAAAACCGAGAGGCAGGCTGCCGCCGGTGACGGTGAAGGTGTACGGGCCGGGGCCGATGATGGGATGGAGGGTGACGGAGGCGGGGGCGCCGACACCGATTGGTGGGAGAGTTGCGGGGGTGAAGATGGGGGCGATAAAGGTATAGGCCGCGCCCCCATTGTGGGCAGTGATACCAATCGCACCAACGAGTAGAGTGGTCGCGTCACTGCTCACCGCGACCGCGCTGCCGTACTGGGCATCATCCGTGTCGGGGTCTGCGAGGGTGACGGGAGCGCCATAGCTGCCGCCATTTTTCGTGTATACGTACGCTGCACCCCGTCCATTGTTGGTTCCGTATGCGCCAACGAGAAGCGTGCCGCCGTCCCCGCTTACCGCCAGTGCGTCGCCGAACCGGTCAAAGCCCGTCGCGCCAGGGCTGGGAAGCGGGGTGGGAATGCCATAACCATCCCCGCTCTTCGTGGATACATAGGCCGCGCCATGGTCATTGCCGGCATAAGGTGCGCCGACGAGCAGGGTGCTGCCGTCCGCACTCAAAGCCACTGCGGCGCCGAACGCGGCACCAGCCATGTTGCTGGGATCCACCAGGGTGGTGGGAGCGCCATAGCTACCGTTGTGCTTCGTGTACACGTAGGCCGCGCCGTTGAAGGTAATATTGCTGTACGAGGCGCCAACAACGAGGATCGTGCCATCCCCGCTCACCGCAACCGCGTCGCCGAACATGTTACCGTCCGTGCTGGGGTGTGCGAGGGCGACGGGAGCGCCATAGCTGCCCCCGCTTTTCGTATACACATATGCCGCCTTGATAGAGGCACCGAACCCGTTCAACCGGTCGCGTAAATCATCTGCTCCTTAATCAAACGGCATCAGGGATGCGCTCTTTGGCGATGTGTCAGCGATCCGGCAGTTGTGGGTAGCTGCTGTACGATCACCCCGCGCGTGTTATGATGAGTGCGGGATTCAGTGCGGAGTGATTGCAATGGGGCACGGCGCAAGGCACGGGGACATGGCGGAGGCACAGGGTGGAACAGCGGCGCGGGGCAGTCACGGACGGCGGCGGGATCGCGCGGATCGTGTTTGCGCCGCTCGTGGTGATGCTGGCCCTGATTCAGGGGCCGGTGGTTCAGGCGCTGTTTCCCCTCGATGTGACGCCGAATCTCGTGCTGGTGCTCGTGTTTCTCTGGGCGGGCTATCACGGCATCCGCGAAGGGGTCGTCTGGGCCTTTCTGGCGGGGGTGTTGCTGGATTTGCTGCTTTTTTCGCCGCTCGGCGCGCACGCCTTTGCCCTGATGATTGTGGTGCTGGCGGTTGAACCGGTGCGCCGCTGGGTGTTTGGCGAAAATCCCGCGTGGACGTTCCTCGCGGTGTTTGTTGCCGGGTTGCTGTTTGACACGATTTACCTCGTGGTCGGGCGCGGGGCGGGGGTAAGCGGCGGTGTCGCCACGCTCTGGCGTTTCAGCGTCGCCCGCGCGCTCACGGACGCGCTCGCCACGGTAGTACTCTTGCCGCTCGTACTGATGTTGCGCCGTTGGGGGAGCCATGCCAATCCTGCGTAAACGCGATAAATACCGCCGGTACGGATCGCCACAACGCCTCGAATACCGTCACTTCGGGACGCCGACCCGCGAATCCGACCGCGACCGTGACCCGGAAAGCGCTTTTCTTAGCCGCCGGATGGTGATTCTGCGTGGGGTCGCGGCCGGTTCATTCGCGGTGATTGGCGGGCGGCTCGCCTATTTGCAACTTGGGCCACGCCAGGATACGGCTACCGACGCTGCGACGCCCGCGTACGTCGTGCGCAAACAGATGATGAAAGCCTCCCGTGGCCTGATCACCGACCGCAATGGCGAAACGCTCGCGGAGAACCGTAAGTCGTTTGCCCTCGCAGTCGTGCGTTCTAAATTGCCGAAGAAGTCGGACGGCACTCTGGATCAGGCGCGTCTCGATGCGATGTTCGATACCATCGAACAGTACCTGCCGCTCGATTGGGCGCTCACTATTAAACCTCTGGGGCCGGGCGCCCGCCCGCAGGATGTCGAGGCGCTCGCGAAACGGCTCGAACCTGACAGCGACTTCGACGTGCCCACGCTCATCGGCCTCATTCGTCGGGAGAATGAAGACCCGATCCTGCTGGCGAAGAACTACACGCGGGTCGAGGTCAACGGTGGGCCGGGTGTCCCGGCCCTGCGGGACAAACTCGCGGATGTACCGGGCATCGCGTTTCTGCGGCACGCGCAATGGCTTTCTTCGCGGTACAGCCAGCCGGACGCGGACAAGCCCACGATTGTGAAGCGCAACGTACCCAAGCAGGTCGCGCTTGCGCTCGATGCGAACCCGCTGGACTTCCCCGGCGTGATCGTGGATGAAATGGTACTCGCGCGGTACTACCCGGCGGGCGATCTCACCGCGCATCTGGTCGGCTACATCGGGGCCGTCAATGACGACGAAACAAAGGCGCAAAACCCGCAAACCGGTGAGCCGGTCTATGAGAAAGACGACCTGATCGGGCGCATCGGGATCGAAGCGGCCTTGGAGGACGATCTCCGGGGGAAACCTGGCTTGCGGGTTTACCATGTGGACGCCAATGAGATCGAGCGCGGCACGGACCAGCTTATCCCGCCGGTGCCGGGGGTTAAGCTGGAACTGACGATTGACCTCGGCGTGCAGCGCGCGATGCGTGATGCGCTGGTCAAGCAGATGGCATTCGCGCAAGCGAATGCGCGTCAGACGGACCCGAATTACGTCGTGCATTCAGCGGTGGGGATCGCGCTCGATCCGCGCAATGGCGAACTTCTCGCGATGGTGAGCCTACCGAGCTTCGACCCGCAGGTCTTCATTGCGGGCACCGACGCAAAGGCAATTACCGCGCTCATCAAGGACAATGTACGTAAGCCGCTCCTTAACAAGGCCATCGCGGATGCATACCCGCCCGGCAGTACCCTGAAGCCTTTCTTCGCGTCTGCGGGTTTGCAGGAGGGCGTGTTAAAGCTCAATACCACGTTCAATTGCACGAACATTATCAATATTCCTCGGTCCACCAACGAAGGCTACTTTGAGCAAAAGCCCTGCTGGACTTACGGACATGGCATCGCACCGCATGGGCCACAGAACGTCGTGCAGGGCATCATGAACTCCTGCGACATCTTTTTCTACAACGTGGGGCCGAGCCATGAGATTGACCCGGATACAGGCAAGTACGTGCATTACTATGAGGAGCCGGTAAACTTTCGGCACCCCATCGAGTTTCACGGTCTCGGTCCCGCTCTGATGGAAAAACACCTGCTGGACTTCGGCTTTGGCAATGTCACGGGCATCAAAGACCTATTGGGGGAAACGGACGGGATCGTGCCCAGCCCGGAGAAAAAACTGGCGATCACGAAAGCGATTGACCCCAAGCAGTTCCCGAATGGCGAACCCTGGAGCCTGGGTGACACGCTCAACACCACGATTGGGCAGGGCTTCTTTACCTGCACACCGCTGCAAATGGCGATAGCCACCGCCGCAATTGCGAATAACGGCGCCGTCCATCGTCCGAAACTCGTGCGGCGCGTCCTCGCGGACGACGGTACGGTGTTGCGGACCGCGGACCCGACCCCGGTGCGACAGGTCATCACGAAGCCGGAGCATCTGGCGACTGTGCGGCAGGGGATGCGTATGGTCATCACGGACGGCACGGCGAAAGACAAATTGCGCGATGTCCCGGTGCCTGCGGCGGCAAAGACCGGCACGGCGGAGTTCGGCAACGCCATCGAGTCCACCGTGAAGGGCCGTCCACTCGTCTATAAGAACCAGCACTCGTGGTTCACCGCCTTTGCGCCGTATGAGAACCCGGAAGTCGTTGTCGCGGTCTTCATCTATGGTGGCGGTGAGGGAACGACGTTTGCCGCCCCTGTGGCGAATGATGTGCTCGCGTATTACTTCAATCGCCCACAAAAGCAGTAGCCACTCGCCCGCCGCCGGTAGTCGGCAGGAGTAAGCAGGGAGCCATGATCGCGGTCGTTACCATCTCACTCCATGTGTCGCCCACGATGCGAGCAACAGGCTCCCACTTTTTGCGTGCCGGTACAGTGCGACGGTCGGAGGCATCGTCATGAATGAACCTTTCACGCCCCTGGCGCGCATCGTGGTGCGGGGTACGCGGGATGGCCTGGTCGTGATCCTGCCGGAGCGGGGAGAGACGCGGGATGTAGTGCAGGCGCTCGCTGCCCGTATCGCGTCGGCGGACCGGCTCTTTCGCGGCGCGCAGGTAGTGCTCGATTATGGCACGCGCCAGGTGGACGCGGACGAACTGACCATGTTGCGGCAAGTCCTCGACCAGTATCGGATCGTGCTCAGTACCGTCACTGCAACGGGGTTTGAGAGCCGGAGCGCCATTCGCGCGCTCGGATACAGCCCCCTTTCGGCGATGCCGCAACCCCCGCAACGGGGCGAGGAGCCACGCTACGTGCCCGCTACCCCACGCGATGAGTTGCCGGTGCGCTACGTGCGCCGCACCTTTCGTTCGGGAATGTCCCTGCATCAGCCGGGGCATCTGATGATCGTCGGCGACGTCAACGCGGGCGCGGAACTGACGGCGGCGGGAGACATCGTGGTATTTGGCGCGTTACGGGGCGTTGTCCACGCGGGCGTGCTGGGTGATACTGGCGCCATCGTTTCCGCGCTCGTGATGACGCCGACCCAGTTACGCATCGCCAATGTCTATGGGCGGCCTGCGGAAGCGCATCCGGGCGAAGTACCGGGCGCACCGACGATGGGCGATGGGCCGTGTATCGCTCATCTCGATGGCGGCGAACTCCTGGTTGTACCCTGGTACGGGGGGCGTGATATTCCCCCGCTATGAATATGAAAAAGGCGAAGGCCTATGAATTCTTGTGTTGAATCGGCCTAACCCCCGGCCCCTTCCCTAATAAGGAAGGGGAGTGTGTCGCTGAGAGATCGCGGCGTATGAGGAACATCGAAGCATTGCAGGAAGTCACCCCGCCTTTTAGGGAAGGGGCCGGGGGTTAGGGCATTCAGGGCCGGGGGAGGAGAACGCATACCCCCCTGTAAAGGCGAAGGGGTCAGGCGATTACGGACTGATGCGGGTGGGCCGCACACGGTCGGAGGGAGAGGCGGATGGCTGGCGTCGTTGTCACAATCACGTCGGGTAAGGGAGGCGTCGGCAAAACGACCGCCACCGCGAATATTGGCACCGCGCTCGCGATGGCGGAGCGGAGCGTCGTGCTGATTGACGCCGATATCGGGTTGCGCAACCTCGACATCGTGATGGGCCTCGAAAACCGCATCGTCTACGACCTCGTGGATGTGGTCGAGGGGACGTGCCGCGTGCGGCAGGCAATGATCCGCGATAAACGCTACCCGCACCTCTCCCTGATTCCCGCCGCGCAGACGCGCGACAAGGACTCGGTCACGCCGGAGCAGATGGTGCAGTTGACACGCGAACTGGCGCAGGACCACGATTTCGTGCTCGTAGATTCCCCCGCCGGCATCGAGCAGGGCTTTCGCAACGCCATCGCCGGGGCGAACCGCGTGGTCGTCGTCACTACACCGGAAGTCTCCGCCGTGCGTGACGCGGATCGCATCATCGGGCTGGTCGAGGCGGCGGAGCTACCCTCTCCCGAACTGATCGTCAATCGCTTTCGCCCGGAACTCGTGGCGCGAGGCGACATGATGGACATCCCGGATGTCGAGGAAATCCTCGCCATCACGCTCATTGGCGTGGTGCCGGAAGACCCTTCCATCATTACCAGCTCGAACCGGGGTGAGGCGGCGGTATTCGATATGCATTCACGGGCCGGGTTGGCGTTTCGGGACATCGCACGGCGGTTGATCGGTGAGGAAGTGAGCTTCCCCCGGTACGAGGCGCCGCAGCCTGTCACGGTCATGGGGCGGTTGCGCCGGGCATTCGGCTTCGTCTGATGGCTTCGCTTGAGCGTGAATACACGAGCAATGCGCGGCGCGAAGGTGCGTTGCCACGCTCCGGTAGTGCGGGTCGTGCCACTGAAGAAACATCGGTGTTTCGGGAGCGTCAAACGCATTGCGCGTGAGGAGGGAATATGATGCGGTTCTTTCGCGGGATGAATCGAACGGAACACCTGCCGCCCCCGCCGCCATCGCCATCGAGCGCGTCGGTGGCGAAGCAACGGCTGAAGGTCGTGCTCGTCACTGACCAGATGCCGTTCCCGCCGGGGTTGCTCGCCGCCGTGCGCGCGGACCTCATAGACGTGCTTTCCCGGCGGCTCGATGTGGACCCGTACGGCATCGAAGTCACCGTGACCCCCGGCGCGGAAAATGACCAATTGACGGCACGCATCCCCATCCGTCGCGCATCGCGGTCGCGGCGTTAGGGGCACAGGATGGTGATGGTACCGCCGCAGCCCGATCCCGCGCCGGACGTGCCTCTGCCCGACTTCGCCACGGGGGCGTATCGCCTGCACCATCTCGGCATCATCGTGCGCGATCTCGATGCCGCTCTCTCCTCGTACCGCCTGCTCGGTTTCACGCCCGGTGTACCCCATGACGCCCCTGCGAACGGCATCCGCGCCGCGCTCGTGCCGGTCGGAGCCGGGGTAACGCTCGAAATCTTTACCCCCATTGCCGATGGCCCGGTGCGCGCCTCGCTCGAAAAGCGCGGCGAAGGGCTGCACCATATCGCCTTCGCCGTACCCGATCTCATAACAGAGTTATGTAAACTGGTGGAAAATGGTGTACGATTGGTGGACACGTCACCGCACCCCGGATTGTACGGCTGGCTCGTCGCCTTCGTGCATCCTTCGGCGGCGAATGGCGTGTTGATCGAACTCGTGCAACTCACCAGCGAGGAGACCACGCCGTGACCGCCCCGCCCCGCCCGAAGCCCGCCGTTCCCCCGACCGACCGGGTAATCAAGACCGATAGCGGCCTGCCCGTTGCGCCGTTCTACGACGAGACCACGCATCCGGTGGATTTGCCACCGCCGGGTCTGTACCCGTATACACGCGGCATTTACGCGGAGATGTACCGCGCCCGCCGCTGGACGATGCGCCAGTACGCCGGTTTCGCCTCGGCGGCGGCAACGAACACACGCTTTCACTCGCTGCTCGCAAAGGGACAGACGGGCCTCTCGGTCGCTTTTGACCTGCCCACACAGCTTGGTTACGATGCGGATGCTCCCCTCGCCGTCGGGGAAGTGGGCAAGGTGGGCGTTTCGATCTGCACGCTGGACGACATGCGTGCCCTGTTCGCCGATATCCCGCTCGACAGCGTGACCACGAGCATGACGATCAATGCGCCCGCCGCGATCCTGCTGCTGATGTACCAGCTTGTGGCGGAGGAGCAGGGCGCGGACTTGGCCAGGCTTGGCGGCACGATCCAGAACGACATCCTTAAGGAATATCAGGCGCGGGGCACGTATATTTTTCCGCCGCGCCCCAGTATGCGCCTCATCACCGACACCTTCGCCTATTGCGCCAGCACGTTGCCGCAATGGAACCCGATCAGCATCAGTGGCTACCACATGCGTGAGGCCGGTTGTTCGGCGGCGCAGGAGATCGCCTTTACGCTCTCGAATGCCGTCGCGTACATTGAGGCGGGGCAGGCGGCGGGGCTGGACGTGGATCAATTTGCGCCGCGCCTCTCGTTTTTCTTCGGTGCGCACAATGACCTGTTCGAGGAAGTGGCGAAGTTCCGCGCCGCGCGCCGCTTGTGGGCGACGATCATGCGCGAGTACTTCAGCGCAAAAGACCCGAAATCGCTGGTGCTGCGCTTCCATACCCAGACATGCGGCTGCACGCTCACAGCGCAGCAACCGTACAACAACGCGGTGCGCGTCGCGTTGCAGGCGCTCGCGGCGGTGCTCGGCGGCACGCAGAGCCTGCACACGAACTCCTACGACGAAGCCCTCGGCCTGCCCACGGAACACGCCGCCACACTGGCCCTGCGTACGCAGCAGATCATCGCGGAAGAAAGCGGTGTCACTGCCACAGCGGACCCGCTCGGTGGTTCGTACTACGTGGAGTACCTCACGGACGGGTTGGAGGCGGAAGCGCGGCGCATCATGGAGCAGGTCACGCGGCGGGGCGGGGCGGTGACGGCAACCGAAAGCGGCTACATCGCCGGGGCAATCGCCGAGCACGCCTACCAGCAGGAGATGCGGCAGGAGCGCGGCGAGGCCATCACCGTGGGCGTGAACAAATACAAAGAGGACGAAACCCTCACCGTGCCCGTGCTCCGGCCCGACCCCGCCGCCGAGCGAGCGCAAATCGAAAAGCTCGCTCGCCACCGCGCCGAGCGCAACACCATCGCCTGTGATACCGCGCTCGGCGTGCTACGCTCCGTCGCGGCGGGCGAGGGTGATCTGCTCAAACCGATGCGCGCCGCCCTGCTCACGGGCGCAACCCTCGGCGAGATTTGCGACGCTTTCCGCGCCGCCTGGGGCACGTACCGCGCCCCGCGCCCAATCTAGAATGACGCGGGGAGGATTGCCGAATGCGTCGCCTCGTCACTATTGCCGTCACCCTCATCGCCGTCGTGTTCATGGTGCGCACGTTCGTGCCTTATTGGGCCGATCACAACGAGACTGCCCTTCCCATCCCCGGTGGCTTGCCCTACCGTCTCCATCACGCGGGGCGTGACTACCTCAACTCAATAATGTGTGCGGGCGAGGGCTGGTGCTCTGGGCAACCGCGATGTCGTGTCCGCGCGGACCTCGAAACATCGGGGCCGCTCCTGCCGGTGGGAGAGGTACCAACGTTTCTCGGCGCACCGCACCCACTGTTTTCCCGGCCTGACAGTATCGTACCGCATCCAGCGCCAGATACACCGACGTACGGTTTAGCCGTACTGTACCATGAGGAATGCTACGTCACGTACGCGCTCTCCGGTGGCCTCTGAGCTACCGTCAAGACGCGATGAACACCTTTACCTGTTGTGGCAAAGCGAGGTGTGACATGTGCTACGTGCAGAGATGCTTCACCGCCTGCTCGAGGTTCTCGAACTGCCCACGCTCGGTGACTCCGCCTTCCACAACCGTGACTGGGCTACTGGAACCGGCGGCAATATTGGTCATTCGGGCCTGATACGTTTTTCCGCCGCATGTCCATTCGTACGTGGTCACGCCACCCGTGCCCGCCGCGCCTTCCGTTTCGCCGTCCGCTCCCAGGGGCGTAACGACGACGCCACCAATCGTGTACGACATCCAGACCTCCTTCATACTGTCATGCTGCCCGTATACGTTGCGCGAGACTTCGCAGAATGCGTGCCATGAGGGGGACACGGGCGGCGCGAATGTCGTACAGTATGCCGTAATCATCCCGCCTTCGCGCCCTTCGCGCCTTCGCGGTTCGTTTATCTTTCTGGGGAGGGCACATGAGTCTGGAAAGCATTATCGCGGAGTACCATACGCCGCCGGAGTCGGTGGTGATGGTGCAGCCCATCGTGGGGGATATTCAGCGAGGCGAGCGAGACCACGCGAACGTCCTGATCGCGCAGATGGCGTTGCGCTGCGCGGACTACGTGGAGAGCGGCAGCATGGGCAGCGCCATCGCGGACGGCGCGTTCACGCTGCTCGATACCTGGCTCGCGGCGGAGATGCAGCGCACCGATGTCGGCGTGGACGAGCGGACGTGGGAACTGATGATCGAGGGCAACCTCTTCCACGGGCAGGGCGTGATCTACAAACCGGACTTCAGCTACCTCCGTTCGGTCGCTATCGCCATTCTCGCCGACCACGGGATGCCGCCAACGTATCCCGCCGATGACGCCGATGCCCAGATTACCGACTTGAACCAGTACCGCGAGCGGCGCAATGGCTGAACCGCACCCGTCCACCCCGACGGCTGACCGCCTCGCCCACCTGCACGCCGAACGCGAGCGGGCGGAGCGAGAGGCGCAGGTAAAGCAGCACGCGCGGGGCAAGCGCACGGCGACCGAGCGCGTGCTGGCCCTGCTTGACCCCGATACGTTCACCGAGCTTGACCCCTTCGCCGTGCATCGGGCGCAACACTTCGGCATGGCGGAGCGGCATCCCCTGGGCGATGGCGTGGTCACGGGGCATGGTTTGCTGGACGAGCGGCCCGTCTGCGTGTTCTCGCAGGACTTCACGGTTTTTGGCGGTAGCCTGGGCGAGGTGTATGCCGAAAAGATGGTCAAGGTGATGGACCTGGCGCTCGCCGTCGGGGTGCCGATCATTGGCATCAACGATTCGGCGGGAGCGCGCATCCAGGAGGGCGTGGAGGGGCTGGAAGGGTACGGGCAGGTCTTTCACCGCAATGTGCGCTGCTCCGGTGTGATCCCGCAGGCTTCGATCATCGCCGGGCCATGCGCGGGCGGCGCGGTCTACTCACCGGCGATGACCGACCTCGTGGTGATGGTCGAGGGCATTGGGCAAATGTACATCACGGGGCCGGACGTGATCCGCACCGTTACTGGCGAGGACGTGACCGGCGAAGCCCTCGGTGGCGCGCACACGCACGCGACCAGGAGCGGCGTCGCTCACCTCGTTGCGACCGACGAAGACCACGCGATAGACCTCGTGCGCGCGTGGCTCTCGTATCTGCCGTCCAGCAACCGTGATTTGCCGCCGCACGTCCCCACCGAGGACGACCCCGCCCGCGCCGACGCGGCACTGGACGACCTCGTGCCCGCGCAGCGCACGCGCGCGTACAACATGCAATCCGTGATCGCGCATGTAGCAGATCGCGGGAGCTGGTTCGCCTTGCAGCCGGAATTCGCGCCCAACATCCTCACGGGCTTCGCGCGGCTCGATGGCTACCCGATAGGCATCGTGGCGAACCAGCCGCTGCATCTCGCGGGCACGCTCGACATTGACGCCTCGGAAAAGGCGGCGCGCTTCGTGCGGCTGTGTGATGCATTCAACGTACCGCTCGTCACCTTTGAAGACGTGCCGGGCTTTCTCCCCGGCACGGCGCAGGAGTACGGCGGCATCATCCGGCATGGCTCGAAGCTCCTGTACGCCTACTGTGAAGCGACGGTGCCAAAGCTCACGGTGATTACCCGCAAGGCGTACGGCGGCGCGTATGTGGTGATGTGCTCGAAGTCGGTGGGCGCGGACCTCAACCTCGCGTGGCCCACGGCGGAGGTCGCAGTGATGGGGCCGGAGGCGGCGGTGGCGGTGATCTCCCGCCGCGAGATCGCCGCCGCGCCCGACCCTGCCGCCAAGCGCACCGAACTCGTCGCGGACTACGAGGAACGCTTCGCCAACCCATTCGCCGTCGCTTCCCGTGGCTACGTGGACGACGTCATCCGCCCGCGCGACACCCGCGCCCGCCTGATCGCCGCGCTCGCCTTTCTCCGTACCAAGCAACGCCCGCACCCGCCCCGGCGGCACGGCAACATTCCTCTGTAAATGCATAGTGAAAGTTTATGGGCAAAAAGGGGAAATCAATGAGCGGCGATGAAGGCAAAGAAAGTAAGCTTTCAAGCTACGATCACTTGCGTGCGGCGAGAAACATATTGCCGTATCCAAATCCTCAGTTCCCCTCTCTTCAGCAAGTCATTGCCAACGTTGAGCGATTAATAACCGCTGGCACCCCTCCAACCCCGGAGGGAGTCGTTCTTGCAATGGGACTCGAAAACATGGCGGAGACTTCGCCGGAATTCTGGGAACGTATCCGTAAGGCGACGGAGTCTGAGCCAGATATCGATTTGCGTAGAGAGCGAGCGCGACAGGGCGCTTTGACCTTCGCGCACGCAATGGATGAGTTCGAGATGCTCATGCGTGTCTACGAAGGTGGCCTTGCTTGGGATCTCCTTTACGCTCTCGGTATCAAAAACGTTGGTGACACGACTGTGCAATTCTGGGAACATCTGGTCAAAGCCGCTCATTCGATGTATCGCTATGAGGACGCGGAAAAAGCTCGCAAAGAGGGGGATTTGCTTGGAGATGCATCATGATACCGCATCGGTCAATAACATCCAGATGCACTACATCACGGCGGGGCCGGAAGATGGATCGCCGCTCGTGCTGCTACATGGCTTTCCGCAAAGCTGGCGCATCTGGCGCAACGTGACGCCCGCGCTGACGGAGGCGGGGTACCGCGTGGTCGCGGCGGACTTGCGCGGGTATGGGGACTCGGAAAAACCGGCGGGGCAGGCCGGGTACGACAAGGGCACGATGGCAGCAGATATTCGCGCGCTCGCGCGGCACCTCGGCCTCGGTCGGTTCGTGCTGATTGGGCACGACCGGGGCGGGCGGGTCGCGCGGCGGTACGCGCTCGACTATCCCGAAGACCTCGCGGGGGTCGCGCTGCTCGATATTCTCCCGGTCGAGTACGTGTACGACGAGATCAGCGCCGGGGAGGCGGCGGCCCGGTACTGGCACTGGACATTTCAGATCGTGCCTGACCTGCCGGAACAACTGATCGCGGGCCATGAAACGGCGTATCTGGAGACGTTTTTTCGCCGCACCCCCGGCCTGCTCGACATGCTGCGCGCGAATGGCGCGTGGGACGAATACCTGCGTGCGTGGCAGCAGCCGGGGGCAGTTGCCGCCGCGCTGAACGACTACCGCGCGACCTACGCGGTAGACGTACTCCGCTACCGCGCCGAGCGAGCGGCGGGCACGAAGATGCGCGTGCCGACGCTGCTGCTCTGGGGCGCGCACGGCAACCTGCAAAACCGGCCCGTGCTCGACATCTGGCGCACAGTCGCGGACGATGTGGTGGGCGCGTCGCTCGACTGCGGCCACTACCTGCCCGAAGAACAGCCCGACGCCGTTGCCGCCCACCTCCTGCCCTTCATCGCCGCGCGCTTCGGGAGTTGAGGCGCGAAGGCGCGAAGAAAGATTTGGTACGGCAGGTCTGCGGTTCGTGATACAGTCGCGCAACGGTGTTAATGATTGCGTTCGCACCCTTGTGCGCTTTGCCTGTTGCGATCATGTTTGCGGGGGGATGGGGGAGATCGGTGGAGACGGTACTGGTAGCGAACCGGGGGGAGATCGCGTGCCGGGTGATCCGGGCGTGCCATGCACTGGGGTTGCGGGCGGTCGCGGTCTATGGGCCGGGGGAGCAGGACGCGCTGCACGTCACGCGCGCGGATGCCGCGTTTCGCCTGCCGACGGACGCGCCGGTGCCGTACCTCGACATCCCCGCGCTGATGGCGGTCGCGCGGCGGGCGGGGGCGACGCTGCTTCACCCCGGCTATGGCTTTCTTTCCGAAAATCCCGGCCTCGCGGCGGCGTGTGCCGAAGCGGGCATCGCCTTTGTCGGCCCGTCGGCGGACGTGATCCGGGCGATGGGGGACAAGATCGCGGCGCGGCAGATTGCTGTCGCGGCGGGCGTGCCGGTCGTACCGGGCACGCCCGCGGTCACGGACGCTGACGCGGCACGGGCATGGGCCGCGGCGCACGGCTACCCCGTGGCGGTGAAGGCGGCGGGCGGCGGTGGCGGGCGCGGCTTTCGCGTCGTCCAGACGCCGGCGGAGATGGCAGACGCCCTCACGGGGGCGGCACGGGAAGGGGCGCGCAGTTTCGGCAATGCCGCCGTATATCTCGAACGGTACTTCGACGCGCCGCGCCACATCGAGGTGCAAATCCTCGCGGACGCACATGGCACCGTGCTCCACCTGGGCGAGCGCGATTGCTCCGTGCAGCGGCGACACCAGAAGCTGATCGAGGAAGCGCCCGCGCCGCACCTCGCACCCGCGATGCGCACCGCGATCACCGAAGCCGCCGTGCGCCTCGCCCGCGCGGTCGGTTACGTAGGCGCGGGCACGGTGGAGTTCATCGCGCAGGGCGACGCCGTGAGCTTCCTTGAGATGAACACGCGCGTGCAGGTCGAACACCCCGTCACGGAAATGGTGACGGGCGTGGACATCGTGCAGTGGCAGTTGCGGATCGCATGCGGTGAACCGCTGACGCTCGCGCAGGCGGACATCGCGCTCACTGGCCACGCGATAGAGTGCCGTATGCTCGCGGAAGACCCGGCGCGCGGTTTCCAGCCGCTGCCCGGCCTGCTCACGCGCTACGTCGAGCCGATGGGAGCGGGCGTGCGGGTAGATGGCGGATACCGCGCGGGCGATGCCATTCCCACGGCGTACGACTCGCTGATTGCCAAGCTCATCGTGTATGCTGAGAGCCGCGACGAGGCAATCACGGCGATGGACGCTGCCCTCACCGCGTATGTGATCGAAGGCGTGCCGACCACCATCCCCTTTCACCGTGCCGCGCTCGCGCACCCGGACTTTCGCACCGGTAGCGTGACGACGCGCTTTATCGAGCAATCCGGCGTGCTCGCCGGGTGCGCGCCGCAACCAGCCCCGGTTCCCGCGCCCGCGCCGGATCCTGGTCGGCTCGTCACCCTTGAACTGGATGGCGAGCGGCATGTCGCCCGCGTCTTCGGTAGCCTCGCCATAACGACGCAATCCTCCGCGTCCGTCACCCCACGCCGTCCCCCGCCCCGGCTCGACCGCGACCGCGTGACCAATGGCGCGGCCGGGAACAGCGTTCTCAGCCCGATTGGCGGTGTCGTCGTGCGTGTGGCCACTACTGCGGGGCAGGCAATCGCACAGGGAGCGGTCGTCGCGGTGGTCGAGGCGATGAAGATGGAGAACGAGGTGCGCGCGGCGCGCGACGGCGTGATCGCGGCGATGCACGTCTCGGTTGGCGATTCGGTTCAGGTCGGTACACTCCTCGCCACGCTCATGGAATAAACGAGGCTGTGTCCCCCATCCCCGGTATTTCTTTGCAATAGCACGCTGCACCTCCGCAGTTGTCTCCTTGACGGACGCCAAATGATTTGATACGCTTCTACGTAGATGATTGTCGAATTAACGGGGGTGTGCGGTGAGTGATGAGGAGCAGCAGAGCGTTGTACGGTTCCTGAAGACCCTCGCGGACGAGAGCCGCTTGAAGATTGTCGGGTTGCTGGCGAACGGGGAGCGCAGTGTGGAGGAGTTGGCGGCGACGCTCCGGCTGAAGCCCCCGACCGTTTCGCATCACTTGGCGAAGCTGCGCGAAGTTGGCCTCGTGCGGATGCGCGCCGAAGGGACGATGCATGTGTACATGCTTGATGTCGAGGCATTACGGCGGATGAACCGCGACCTACTCTCGCCCGAACGGATCGCGGCTATCGTGGAGGACGACACCGACGATGCCTATGCCGCAAAGGTGTTGCGCGCCTTTCTCGACGGCGAAACGCTGAAGGAAATTCCCGCAAGTCGCAAGAAGCGCGAAGTGATTCTGCGTTGGCTGGCGGCGCGGTTCGAGCCGGGAGTGCGCTACCCCGAAAAACAGGTGAACGCGATCATTCAGCGCCACCACGCCGATTCCGCCACGCTTCGGCGCGAACTCGTGGACGGCCGCTGGCTCCAACGCGAGCAAGGCTTCTACTGGCGTACGCCGGAAAGCGCGTCTCCCGGAGACGCTCCGGCGCTCGCACCTATTGTTGGGGAGTCCGGCGTCACCTGGCGTATCGCACACCGTGAGCGCGACGCGGTGTAAGCGTTGAGGCAGTAGGTGGCAGGCGGTGAAATGCGAGGCTTCGCGATACCGCTGATCGCTGATCCCATTGTGGCCCTGATAAGAACATTTGTCCCTCTTGCTTTACAATAACTGTACGTTCATACTGAACGTACCAAGCGGTGCTGCTTGTCGCTTGGGGAAGTGCGCGGTAGGCTGTGGATAAGTCGGCGGAAACCGGGGATAAGCCGTGGGCAATGTGGGTAAAGATGTACGTACATTGCGGACGGGACGTTTATCGGCGGCGCAGGATGAGAGTCCGCCGCTCTCTGCCGCTGCCTTAAGGCTGGAAGCGTGCAAAGACCAACTGCTCTCCGTGATGGAGCCAATCTTGTTGGATAGAGAGACCGATATTCTGCCGATACATCTCCCGGTGTTGCGAGACGAAGTCTTGCAACTGCTCGCGCTCCAATCAGGGGTGCGAGCGATTGATGGCACCTTCGGCGGCGGGGGGCACACGCGCAGCCTGCTCGCCGCGACCGCCCCCGATGGGCAGGTGCTCGCGCTCGATGCCGACCCCGATGCCATTCGCCGGGCCGAAGCGTTGAAAGCCGAATATGGCGACCGGCTGGTGATGCGGCAGGCGAACTTCGCCGGGATGGCGGCGGCTGCGGGCCTGATTGGGTGGGACGCGGGCAGCGTGCATGGCGTGCTGCTCGACCTCGGCCTTTCGTCGTTTCAGCTTGCCGACCCGGCGCGGGGGTTTTCCTTCGCGCTCGATGGCCCGCTCGACATGCGCTTCAACCCGGATGCGGAACTGAGTGCCGCTCTGGTGGTCAATACCTGGGACGAGACCGCGCTCGCTGACCTCTTCTGGGCATACGGCGAGGAACCGGCGGCGCGGCGTGTGGCGCGGGAGATCGTGCGACGCCGTGAGCGGCGTCCCTTCACCCGCACGGTGGAGCTTGCCGACATGGTGGCAACGGCGAAGGGGATGCGCCGGGGCCGCATTCACCCCGCCACGCAAGTCTTTCAGGCATTACGGATTGCCGTCAATGATGAACTGGGCGTACTCGAAGGCGCGCTCGCCGCCGCGCGTGACCTCCTGGCCCCCGGTGGGCGCCTCGTCGTGATCTCGTTTCACTCGCTCGAAGACCGGGCGGTGAAGCAGTTCTTTCGCCACGAGGCGAGCGAGACCGAACCGGACAAGCTGCCGCGCTCCGTGCCCGTCGCTCCCGCGCCGCGGGAGCCGACGATGCGCGTACTGACGAAAAAGCCCGTGGTCGCAGGTGCGGTGGAACTGGCGCGCAATCCTCGCTCCCGGAGCGCGGGGTTGCGCGTCGCCGAAAAGCTGCCAACGACCAAGGGGAACGCATGACCGCCGGTGTCGGCCATCTGCTGGGGCGTCGCCGCGCCCCGAAACCGCCGCCCATGGCAGTGCCGCTCAACAGCGAGGCGCATAAACCCCTCGGTGTGCGGTTCGCGGAGTGGCTGCATGGGATCGTCACCCGACGCCTGAGCGCGTCGGGGCAGCGTGTGCTCTCGTGGACGCTGCTCGCGCTCTGTCTGGGCGCGCTTGGGGTGGCGTACCTGCTACAAACGAGTTATGTGGCAAGCCTCGCCGCGCAGCGCGCCCGCCTCGAAAGCACGACCACGGCGATCCAGGACAGCAGCGCGCGTCTCACCGCGCAGGTCGCGGAAGCGCGCGCGATTGGCAAAGCCGAACCTGCGGCGCGCGAGCAGGGTTTGCGTCTTGCACCCGCAGGTGCGGTCGCGTATCTTACGCTGCCGGACATCGCCGAACCGACCGCCATGCCGACAGTGGTTCCCACGGCAACCCCGGCCCCCGTGGCACGAGTGCGGGCGTCGCTGCTTGGGCAGGCGAGCGCCGATGCCCCCTCTCCCGCCCCGGTCGGCGCGGCGGCGACACTGGAAGCGACGACGCGCCCGGCGACGTTGAATACGGCACCGGGCAATGCGTCGGGAACGGCAATGCCGCCCACAACAAAGCCCACGGGAGGCAAGCCGTGAACAGTGAACGACCGATCTCCTACTACCGTGTCGTGGCGTTGTTCGTGGTCTTCTCCCTGCTGGTCGGGGTGATCGGCTACCGCCTCGTCGCGTTTCAGGTGCTGGGCAGCGCACAGCTCCAAAGCGAGGGGCGCAGTTACCGGGTCAACGAGCAGGCGATCTTGCCGCGTCGCGGGCTGATCGCCGACCGTGGCGGCCTCATTCTCGCCACGAACGTGCCGAGCACGGATATTTACGCCCAGCCGCGCAAGCTGACCGACAAAGACCGCGAATCGGTGGCGCGTGAACTCGCGCAGACCCTCAACCTGCCGTACGACCTGCTGCTTACGCGCGTCAGTGCGCCGAACGTGGAGTGGTCGCGCGTTGCGCGGCATGTGGATGACGGCACGATTCTGGCGATCAAGTCGCGCAACCTGCCGGGCCTGGTCTATCAGGAAGAACCGAACCGCACCTATCCGAATGGCACATTTCTCTCGCCCCTGCTGGGTTTCACGGACGGCGAAGGCAACGGCCTGTATGGCATCGAGGGGCGGTACAACGCGCTGATCGGCGGCGAACCGGGCGTGCTCGTTGCGGAGACCGACGCGGCTCAGCACCCGCTTGCCTTCGGCCAACAACAATATCGCGCTCCGATCGAGGGCGCAGACATCACCCTGACGATTGATAGCTCGATTCAGCGGATGTGTGAGGAGGAGTTGGCCCGCACGATTGCCGAGCAGGGGGCGAAGGGCGGTACGATCCTCGTGATGGACCCACAAACGGGCGCGATCCTTGCCTCCGCGAGCCTGCCGAATTACAACCCGAATGCCTACGGCGACGCGAACCCCGCCACCTTTGTGGACCCCGCAATCGGCACGTTGTACGAGCCGGGAAGCACGTTCAAGGTGCTGACGATGGCGGCGGGTTTGCAGTCCGGCGCGATCTCGCCGCAGTCCACCTTGAACGACCCCGGCTACTTCCAAGTGGAGACGGACAAGATTTACAACCTCGACCGCACCGCATGGGGGCCGGAAACGATGATGCAGGTATTGGAACGTTCTTCCAATGTCGGGGCCTCATGGATCGCCGCGCGCACAGGCAAAGACAAGTTTTACGCGATGATTCGCGCCTTCGGCATGGGGCAGGCGACGGGCGTAGATCTCGACGGCGAAGAGATCGGCGTCGTCAACTGGCCGGACGACCCGACCAAAAGCTGGTATCCCATCCATCTCGCCACCGACTCCTTTGGGCAGGGCTTGTCCGTGACGCCCTTGCAGATGGTCACGGCAGTCTCGGCAATTGCCAATGGCGGCACGCTCTACGTGCCGTATGCGGTGACGCGCGTGGAGCGGCGCGGCGAGATCGTGATGGCGCACAAGCCGCAAGTGTCCCGTCAAGTTATCACCCCCGACGTGGCGCAGGACGTGAACGCCATGATGACCACGGCGACACATAACGTCTTGGCGGGCAAGATCAACCTCCCCGGCTACAACATCGCCGCGAAAACCGGTACCGCGCAAATCCCTGACCAGAAAACGGGCCAGTATGACCCGAACAAAACGATAGCCTCCATTGTGTCGTTCTTTCCGGCGGAAAAGCCCGCGTTCACCGTGCTGATCAAGATAGACCAGCCGCAAAAGAACGCGCTCGGCGGAGACGTTGCCGCCCCCGCGCTCGGACGGCTGGCGGGCCAACTGCTGCGCTACGCGGGCATCGCCCCGAAAGGACCGTGATGCTGACGCTGGGAGACGTGCTGACGGGCACGAAAGGTTGGATTGCGTGGCCCTGGCCCGGTGACGATGTCTCACGAGACATCGTGTTTACGGCGATTGTGATTGACTCTCGCCAAGTGGTATCAGGTGCGCTTTTTTTTGCCTTGCCGGGAACGGCGATGGATGGGCACGAATTCCTCGGAGATGCCGCTGCCCATGGGGCGCAATGTGCGGTTGTGAGCGAAGTTTGGTTGCAACAACGTACGCACACGCCGAATCCGCCACCGCTACCGGTGATCGCCGTGCCGGAAACGCTGATTGCCTTGCACGATCTCGCGGCGTGGTGGCGCGGTCGCTTCCCGAATACGCCGGTCGTCGGCATCACGGGCAGCGTCGGCAAAACGAGCGCGAAGGAGGCGATTGCCGCCGTGCTCGGCACGCGCTACCGCGTCGTGAAGACCCCCGGCAACTTCAACGCGATCACGAGTATGCCGCTCGTCTTGCTCGACATAACGGCGGAAACCGAGGTCGCGGTGATCGAGATGTCGCTATACGACCCCGGCGACATCGCCACCATGACGCGCATCGCCGCACCGACAATCGGCGTCGTGACCACGGTTGGCATGTCCCACGTTGAGCGGTTAGGGTCGCAAGCGGCGATCATCCGCAATAAGGGCGATCTCATCGCGGGCCTGCCAGCGGACGGCGTTGCCGTGCTTAACGGGGACGATCGGGAGGCCCGGCGCATGCAGTTCCGCTCGGAAGCGAGATGCTACATGTATGGTACTTTGCCAATAAACCTCATCCGTGCCACCGAGGTAACGAGTCGGGGCCTCGACGGGATCGCCTTCGACCTGCACTTGCCCGGTGCGTCCCCGCGAGCGGTAATTTCGCCGATGCTCGGCACGCACAACGTCTATGCCGCGCTCTCCGCTGCCACCGTGGGCTACGTGCTTGATCTCACATCTGAGGAAATCGCGCGCGGTCTCGCGGGGCAACAGGAGCGGTTGCGGCTCACAACGGCGCCGGGGCCGAACGGCGCGACGCTAATAGACGATACCTACAACAGCAGCCCACAGTCGGCCATCGCCGCGCTCGATCTGCTGGCGAGCCTCGATGCGCGTCGCCGCGTCGCGGTACTCGCGGACATGTTCGAGTTGGGGGATTACAGTGCCGAGGCGCATGAGATCGTGGGCACGCACGCGGCAAAGACTGCCGACGTGTTGTATGCCTTCGGGCCGCGCTCAGTGGCGACGGCGGAGGCGGCGCGCATGGCGGGAATGCCCGCCGATGCCGTGGTCAGCATCGCGGCGGACGACAAAGACGCACTCGCTGCCCGCCTGCGGGCCGAACTCGCGCCCGGTGACCTCGTACTTGTGAAAGGATCGCGCGGGATGCACATGGACGAACTGATTGCCGCCCTGCGCGTGGATGGTGGGACGGCGTGATGATCCCCACGGCCCTCGCGCAAATCCTGCCCGAAGCGCCCCGCGCGAACCTCGCGGCCTCGCTCGCGCTTGGGGCAGCCGCGTTCGTGCTCACCGTGCTGACCGGGCGACCGATCATCACGCATGTGCTGATCCGCTACAAGCTCGGCAAGCGCATTCGGGAGGGGGAAGTGGAGACGAACTTCGCCAAAATGGGCACGCCGACGATGGGGGGCATCATTTTCGTCTCCACGGCGGTCGTGCTCACGGCGATCTTCAACCTCGCGGGGCGGCGCTCGATGCTCTTGCCGCTCGGCGTGTTGCTCGCGTGCGCAATCCTCGGCGGCATAGACGACTTGCTTAACCTCGTTACGAGCACGCGGGCGGGGGAAGGGTTGTCGGTGCGGTTCAAGTTCGCGTGGCTGCTCCTCTTTAGTCTCGCCGCCGCGTGGGTGCTGTACGTGCCGCTCGGCCTGCACCGCATCTTCGTGCCGTTTTTCGGCTCATTCGACATCGGCTGGATTTACTTCCCGATTGCCGCCTTCTCGATCATCAGCATGGCGAACGCCGTGAACTTCACGGATGGCCTCGATACCCTCGCCGGTGGCACCTCCGCTATCGCCTTTCTCACGTACGGCATCATCGGCTACCTTCAGGGGCAACCGCAGGTCGTCACTTTCTGCTTCACGATGGTTGGGGCGCTGTTTGGCTTTCTCTGGTACAACGCGCACCCCGCACAGGTTTTCATGGGTGATACCGGTTCGCTGGCGATTGGCGCGGCGCTCGCGGTCGCGGCCTTTCAAACGGGGCAGTGGCTCGTGCTGCCCATCGTCGGCCTGCCGTTCGTGGCGGAGGCGCTCTCCGTGGTGATTCAGATCGGTTATTTCAAAGCGTCGGGTGGCAAGCGCATCTTCCGCAAGGCCCCGCTGCACTACCACTTTCAGATGCTCGGCTGGAACGAGACGCAGGTCACAACGCGCTTCTGGCTGGTCGGGATCGCGGCGGGGATGCTTGGCATCGCCCTCGCGCTGTCATAGGAGCGAATAGGTGCGCGCCGGTAGCATAAACGCGACAAACGGGAATGGTGAGGAGAGACGATGACGGTGGCGGACCTACGGGGCAAAAAGGCATTGCTCGTCGGCCTCGGCTTGCACGAGGGTGGCACGGGCGTCGTGCGCTACCTCGTCGGTGCGGGGGCGGACGTGACGGTCACGGATCGTCGTGATGCGGCGATGCTCGCGCCGTCACTCACCGCGCTCGAAGGCTTGCCGGTGCGGTACCGCCTCGGCGGGCACGAGGGGATTGCGGTGACGGACTACGACCTCGTGGTGCGCAATCCCGCCGTGCCGACGGACGCACCGCTCCTTGCCGCCGCGCATGCGGCGGGCGTGCCGGTCGAGATGGAGATGACGTTGTTTCTCGCCGCCTGCCCCGCGCCCGTGATTGGCGTGACCGGGACAAAGGGCAAAACCACCGTGACATCATGGATCGGGCATGTGCTGCGGCAGTGGAAGCCGGAAACGGTGGTGGCGGGCAACATGGGCGTGTCGGCGCTCGACCAACTCCCGCGCATCACCGCCGATACGCCTGTGGTGCTCGAACTCTCGTCGTTTCAGTTGGAAGCGACGGGTGAGCGCGGCCTCAGCCCGCACATCGCGGTGATCACCAACCTTTCGCCTGACCACCTCGACCGTTACCCGGACCTCACCGCGTACGGGGAAGCGAAGTGGGCCATCGCCGCGCACCAGACGACGCGCGATACGCTCGTGCTGCCCGATACGACCAACGCGGACACCGCGCGTGACCCCGGCCTCGCCTTTCTCGCGAGGAAGGCGGCGGGCGCGCCGGGGCACGTCGTGCGCTTCGGGGTGTTGCCTCCCACGGCGGCGTCTTACCCCGATGGCGCGTGGTGGATAGAGGAGCAGGACACGGTACTGTGGAAGGGCGGCGAACGCTCGTATCCCGTGGCGGGGCCGGGACAAATCCTCCTGCCGGGGGTGCATAACCGCGTCAATGCGGCGGCGGTCGCGGTAGCGGCCTTCGCGTACGGCGCGCCCGTGGACGCGATCCGTGCGGGGCTCACGAGTTTTCGGGGCGTACCGCATCGGTATGAAGACCTGGGAACCGTGCGCGGGGTGCGCTACATCAACGACACCACCGCCACCGCACCCGCCGCCGCCGTTGCCGCCTTGCGCACCACGCCGGGGCCGGTCGTGCTGCTCGCGGGTGGCTCCGACAAGGGGCTGGATTTCACCGCGATGGTGGCGGCGATGGGGGTGGCCAAGGCAATCGTGCTCTTCGCGGGCGCGCGCCCGACGCCACTCGCGGAGATGCTCAAAGCGTCGGGCTATACGGGGCGCGTGGTCGGGCCGGTGACGAGCATGGCGGAAGCGATGGCCGCCGCTACGTCACTGGCGGAGCGAGGGGACACCGTGTTGCTCGCACCGGGCGCGGCGAGTTTTGGCGTGTTCCAGAATGAGTTCGACCGGGGCGAGCAGTTCCGCGCCGCCGTGCGGCTGCTCAAGGAGGGGGAGTAAGCGATGGTAGCGAACACGTTGCCCCGTGCGACAACCACAACTACTGCCCCCAACACGACGACGCAGACGAGCGGCGAAGGCGCGGCGACGCTCGCGCCGGATATTACCCTGATCGGCGTTCTGATCGCCCTCTGCCTCTATGGCACAATCATGACATTCAGCGCGTCCTATGCGGTGGGCATCAGCGACTACAGCGACGGCCTGTTTTTCCTGAAGCGCGATCTGCTGTCGCTCGCCATCGGCGTGTTCGCCCTCGTGCTTGCGTCGCGGGTGGATTACCATTTCTGGCGGCGCTTTTCCGTGCCCGCGATGGTCGTCACGGGCATCCTGCTGTTCGTGGTGCTCTTCACCGCCGCCGTGGGGGGAGCGCATCGCTGGTTCAACATCGGCCCATTGCAGGCGCAACCGAGCGAGTTGATGAAGTTCGTGCTCGTGTTGTACATGGCCGATCTGCTCGACCGCAAAGGGCGGCGCATCCGGCACTTCTTCAACGGCGCGGTGCCGTTCGCCATCACCATTGCCGTGATCGCCTTTCTCGTGATGCTGGAACCGGACCTCGGTACGACCACCGTGCTCGTCGCCATTGGCTTCGCGGTCTTTCTCGTTGCCGGGGCGGACACGCGGCAGTTCAGCCTGTTCGTGCTTTCCGGCGTCGGCGGCTTTCTTGTGCTGTCGCTCTCCGCCGATTACCGACGCGAGCGTCTGCTGAGTTTCCTCAACCCCGACAAGCAGGATGTCCGCGACGCGGGCTGGCAGTTGTGGCAGGCGCGCATCGCGCTCGGCAATGGCGGTATCTTCGGGGTCGGTTTGGGCGCGTCGCGGCAAAAGTTCCTCTGGTTACCCGCCGCGCACACCGACGCGATCTTCGCGGTGGTAGGAGAGGAATTGGGGCTGATCGGCTGCACGCTCATCATCGCCCTGTTCACCCTGCTCGCGGTGCGCGGCTATCGTGCCGCCCTGCGCGCGCCTGACCGTTTCGGCGCGGTGATGGCGACGGGTATCACGACCTGGATCGCCTTTCAGGCGATGATCAATATCGGCGGCGTGACCACGGCGATCCCGTTCACTGGCGTACCGTTGCCCTTTTTCTCGTACGGTGGCTCATCCCTCGCGGTCACGCTCGGCGCACTCGGTGTGCTCATCAACGTTTCCCGGCAGGGCATCCCGTTTGCGTCCGTACGACGTGAAGCGCGGGCTGCGGCGTCCAGTGCCGCACGGCGGCAGTCCGAGGCGTTTCCGCTCATTACACCGCCGCAACCGAGGCGTCCGGCGGAAGAATCCGATGTGTATCCCGACCGCGATCCTGACAATGCGCTACCATCGGAGCGGCAGCAATCCAGCCGTCTGCAATTCAGCCGCCCGCAGGCGTGGGTACGTGGGGAAGGCGGCGCGGTGACGCGGATTCCGATCCCCCGTGCGCGCGCCGACGCCTGGGATGATGTGAATACCGATGCCGACGACACATCATTCGCCGCGCCCGCTCCGCCGTCCCGGCCCGTGGCCCAGCCCCGCTCGCGTCCCGGCCAGCGGAACGGGCAGGCGCACGGCGGCGCGGGGGCAATCGTGACCCGTCTTGACCCGCGCGACGTGAGAGACGTGAGAGACGTGAAAGGGGAGCGCAATGGTTGACGTCGCCTTGCCCCCAGTGCCCGGCCCCGTGCATTTCGTCGGTATCGGCGGTGCGGGCATGAGTGGCCTCGCGCGCCTGCTCTTACAGGCGGGGTATCGCGTGACCGGCTCTGACCGGGCCGATTCCCCCGCATTGGCGGACTTGCGCATGGCGGGGGCAACGGTATTCCTGGGGCATGACGCGGCGCGCGTGGGCAATGCCGCGCTCGTCGTCATTACCGCTGCGGTCGGCGAGGCGAATGTCGAGGTCGCGGCGGCGCGGGCGCGGGGCATCCCCGTGGTGAAGCGCGCGGCGCTGCTCGGTCTGCTGGCGAACCCACATCGCTTGATCGCGGTCGCCGGTACGCATGGCAAGAGCACCACGAGCGGCATGATTGCCCTCGCACTTTCCCGCCTGGGTGCGAAGCCGTGGTACGCCGTGGGGGCCACGGTGCGGGGCCTCGGTGAGAGCGCGGCGGCGGGAGAGGGCGAGATCGGCGTGGTGGAAGCGGATGAGTACGACTACTCGTTCCTGCATCTCGCGCCCACGGTCGCGGTCGTTCTCAACCTCGAACACGACCACCCCGATCTGTTTCCCGACATGGCGACCTATGCAGATGCATTCGCTCAGTTCGCGCGGCGAGTCATGCCCGGTGGTCTGCTGCTTGTGAATGCGGACGACCTCGCCTGCCAAGCACTGGCGGCACAACATTGCGACGCGGGCGGGCGCGTGGAGCGGGTGGGCGTCGCCGCGTCGGCAGACTGGCGGATCGTCACGGTGACTGACGGGGCGACTGGTGGCGCAACGCTCCGCCACGGCAATACCACCGTTGGCCCCCTGACCCTTCAGGTACCGGGAGAGCATAACCTGCGCAACGCGGCGATGGCGGTGACGGCGATGGCGGCGGTCGGGGTGGACGCGGCGGCGGCGTTGTCTGTCGTGGGCGAGTACACGGGTGTCGGGCGGCGGTTCGAGGTGGTCGGCGAGGCGCGGGGCGTGACGGTGGTAGACGACTACGCCCATCACCCCACCGAAGTCCGCGCCACGATTGCCGCTGCGCGCGGCCGGTATCCGGGGCGGCGGATCGTTGCCGTGTTCCAGCCGCATACATTTACGCGGACGCGGTTGTACGCGGCGCAGTTCGGCGCGGCCCTCGACACGGCGGATGTCGCCTGCGTCTCGGATATTTACCCGGCGCGCGAGCCGGACCCCGGCGATATCCATGCGACGGACGTAGTGAAAGCTATTCCCGATGGGCGCGGGCAGTACACCGATGGTATGATGGAGACGCTGATGTACGTACAGTCGGTGGTACAGTCAGGCGATGTAGTGCTCGTGATGGGCGCGGGCACGATCACGGCGATCGGGCCGGCGTTGCTCACTGCATTACGGAACACGGAGACGGCGCAATGATCGGAATTGGCGACAGGGTGCGGCTCACAGATGGCCTCCCGCTTCGCGCGGGCGAACCCTTGAAACGGCACACCACGCTCAAGGTGGGGGGGCTGGCAGACTGGTATCTGCGGGTCAACGCGGCGGCGAGCGAAGCGCCGCTCATCCGCGCGCTCGTGTGGGCACACGCGGAGGGCGTGCCGGTGACAGTGATCGGGGGCGGCAGCAATCTGCTCGTTGCGGATGCTGGTGTGCGCGGGCTGGTCGTCAAGGTACTCGCTCCGCCCGCGCCGCTTACCGTGGATGAAGGCGACGGGGATGCGCCCATCGTCACGGCGCACGCGGGTACGATGATCTCCGGATTCGCGGAAGCGTGCGGCGCGCGGGGATTCGCAGGGCTGGAATGGGCGGTCGGCTTGCCCGGCACCCTTGGCGGGGCCGTCGCCAACAACGCGGGCGCGCACGGGAGCGACATGGCGGCAAACTTTCTCGATGCAACCCTGGTGACGCCCGAAGGCGTGCGCCGCACCGTGAACGCTGACGCGATGCGCTTCCGGTACCGTCATACCGCGTTGAAAGACGGCGCGCTTGCCGGGGTACTGACGACCGTGCGCGTGCGTCTCGGTCGCGGCGATGCGCGCGCGCTTGCGGCAAAGGCGACCGAGTACCACGAGTGGCGTAAGGTGGCACAGCCGCGTGTGGCTTCGGCAGGCAGCATGTTCCAGAACCCACCGGGCGACGCGGCGGGGCGGTTGATCGAGGCATGTGGCCTGAAGGGTGTGCGCATCGGTGGCGCGGTCATCTCGCCCGTTCATGCGAACTTCTTCACGAACCCCGACGGCAACGCGACCGCCGCCGATGTGCTTGCGCTCGGCGAGTTGTGCCGGGCGCGCGTGCGGGAACAGTTCGGCATTAGCCTACAGTACGAAGTGCAACGCCTCGGCGACTGGGCCAACCCCATTGACGGGGCCGACGGGGCCGACAGTGACACGGTGGATGAATCGAGCGAGCGGGAGGGCACGCAATGACGCGGCGAGGGAGCGGGCGAAAACTGCGCGTCGGGGTGCTGTTCGGCGGTCAGTCGAGCGAGCATGCAGTCTCTATCGCGTCCGCGCAATCGGTGATCGCGGCGCTCGACCCCGATGCATACGAGATCGTGCCCATCGGCATCACGCGCACCGGCCAATGGCTGACGGGCAGCGACCCGATGCGTGCGTTGCTCGAAGCGGGCGGGCATCTGAGCGCGACGCCGCCGCCGCTGGAACCCCACCTTGCTGACCATGCCGACGGCGGTGGCACACTCACCACGCGCGCCCTGATACCCGCTCCTGGTGCGGCGCTCGTGCCGGCGCCGGAAGGGATCGCGGCGGATTTGCACGGCCTCGACGTGATCTTTCTCGTGCTGCACGGCCCGCGTGGCGAAGACGGCACCGTACAGGGGTTTCTTGAGCTGATGGGCATCGCGTACGTCGGCTCCGGCGTGCTTGCCAGTGCGACGAGCATGGATAAGTGGGCGATGAAGGCGATTCTCCGCGACGCCGGTATCCCCACACCGCACACCGCACTCGTACGCGAGCGCGATTGGCACAACGAACCGGAGGCCGTGGGGATGCGCATTGCGGACGAACTCAGCTTTCCTTGCTTCGTCAAGCCCGCCAACATGGGGTCATCGGTCGGGGTGGCGAAAGCGCATGACGCGGCGGAACTCGCCGTCGCCCTCAACGATGCCTTTCTGTACGACCGTCGCGCCGTGGTGGAAGAGGCAATTGCCGGTCGGGAAGTCGAGTGCAGCGTACTCGGCAATGATGAGCCGCGCGTCTCGGCGGTGGGCGAGATTCGCCTGTCGGGCCACGAGTTCTACGACTACGAGGCGAAGTACACCGATCCCGCGACGCGCCTCGTGATCCCGGCGGAGGTTCCGCCGCACATCGCGGCAACGGTGCAGCGGTTAGCCGCCGAAACGTTCCGCGCGGTTGACGCGGCGGGCCTCGCGCGGGTGGATTGCTTTTACGACGAGGCCGGAGACCGCGTGCTGGTGAATGAGATCAACACCATGCCGGGCTTCACTGCGACCAGCATGTATGCCAGCATGTGGGCCGCCGTCGGTGTCTCGTACCGCGAGTTGGTAGATCGCCTCATTACGCTGGCGATGGAGCGGCACGCCGCACGGCATCGCTGATTGCATGGAGTCGGTAGGGAGGAGGAGCGCGTGAACGAGGTTGGTATCGCACAGAGCGGTGTGAACTCGCGCCGCGATTCCCGGCGCGACGAATACCGGCCCGACAAAGGGGGGCAGTCATGCCACAGGGAATAAACGCCGCCCGCACCGCGCGCGCCTCGCTGCGGGTGACGCGCTGGTTTCTCACGATGCTGCGCAATGGACGCCTGCCTGCGGGCCTGCTCGCGGTGGTCGTCGGCAGCGTTCTCGCCGTGCTGGTGACCGACCCGCATTTCGCGGTGCGCGATGTGGTCGTGCAAGGGGTCGTCACGGTGTCCGGGCCGTCGCTTGCGGAGACTACGGGCGTGCTGGGCCGGAGCGTCTTTAGTGTGGACGCGCGGCAAGTCGCGCGTCGCGTCGCGGGCTTGCCGTCGGTGCGGCATGTAGATGTCTATACCGAAACGCCCGACCGGCTCGTGATCCATGTGACCGAGCGGCAGGCGGCAATCATCTGGGATACGGGGCAAGTGGCCTTTCTCCTCGACCGTGACGGCACCGTGCTCGCGCGCGCCGCCGGAACCGCACCGGACTTGCCGAATGTGCGCGTCCTCGCGGCGGGACCAATCGCGGTCGGGGAGCGCGTGGACCCGCTCACCGTGCGCGCCGCGTTCGCGGTGCTCGACCGCCTCCCCGCCGAAGCGGGGGTCTCGCGTGCGGCGGTGGTGATAGACCCGGTGATCGGCGTGATTGTGCAGACCGAAAGCTGGAATGCCATCGTAGGCACCGACGAGCAATTGGGGGAGAAACTGGCAGTGCTGAAAATCCTGCTGGCGCAACCTCCGACGTGGACGGAGGTGGATTTGCGCGACCCCAGCCGCGTCGCGCTGCATACGGATGCCACGCCCACGCCTGCCGTGCGCACCGTCGTGCGCGCGGGTACACCGGTTGCCACCGCCACACGCTAACATCGTTACGAGAGGCACGAGCCGGACGCGGCGAAAAGGGGGGATGGGGATGAATCGGCGGATGTGGGGAGAGGAGCGACGCAACGCTCCGGTCATGGTCGGCGTAGATATTGGCAGTGTCGGGGTGCGCGTCGTCGTCACCGCGTTGCAGGAGCAACCGCGCCCGTACAACGCCGTTGCCCGCGCCACCCCGCAGACGATTCAGGTGCTTGGGCTGGGTGAGGCGGTGACGCGCGGCATGAGGCGGGGGAGCGCGACCGACGCGGACGCGCTTGGCGAGAGCCTGCATGAGGCGGTAGCAATCGCACAGGCTCAGTCGGGGCACCGCGTCCTCCGCGCCACGCTCACCGTGCCCCTGACCGTGTTTGAGACGCCGCGCGGCGGTGCGCGCGTCTCGCTCCCCACGCGCGAGACGGTGCGCGAGGTGCTCCGCCCAACCTGTCCTCACGCGGATATCTGGGATGATGTCGCTGCCGCTGCGGGGATCGAACTCGCGGGCGTCATTCCCGGCGCGGTCGCCGCGATGGCGGGCACGGTGCTCCCCGAAGAACAGGCGGCAGGGGTCGCCCTGGTGGAGTGTGGCGCGGAACAAACGAGTGTGGCGGTGGTTGCCGATGGCGCCGTGCAACGTGTGGTCGCGCTTCCAGTCGGCGGCGACCACATCACGCGCGATCTCGCCACCCTGCTTGGGATCCGCCCGATGGAGGCGGAGCGTTTAAAGTTGCTCGTGGGCAATATGCGCTCGGTGCATGAGACCGAGTACCCCGCGCGCGGCGTAGATGGGGCGCGGAAAATGATTGCCGCAGCCCTCGTGGCGGCAATCGTGGCGGCGCGCGTTGAACAGATCATGCAGCGGGTCGCGGAGGTAATCCGGCCCATGCATGGGTACGGCCTCGGCGGGCTTCGCGCGAGGGCGGTGGAAAGCGTGGTTCTGTGCGGAGGAGGTGCGGCATTATCAGGAATTGCGCACATGGCGCGTGGTATACTTGGAGTTCCCGTACGCATCGCCGGGCCGTGGGGCGTCGTGGGATCGGGGGAAGCACAAACCCCCGGCTACGCCGCGACGCTTGGCGTAGTGCGCTGGTGGGAAATGACGCAGACGGGGCGCGTGCCGGGAACACCTCTCGTGCGGGACAGCAATAGCAACAGCAACATACCATCGGCGGTCAACTGGAGCGCGGGACGGCCCGGCCAAAGCCGCTGGCAGGCGTGGTTGCGCGAATTCCTGCCGTAAACGCGCATTCGTGGCATAATGATTGACTAGAGATACAGTGGGATGGGGGGCGGCAACAATGCGTGCGATACAATGGAACGTACAACGGCACGGCGCGGGCGCGTGGTCAGGCGAAAAAGGAGTCGGGCATGTTTGAATCGCATATCGCATACGGCGAAAACTTCGCCCAGATCAAGGTGATCGGCGTCGGTGGCGGCGGTAGCAATGCCGTGAACCGGATGATCGAGGCGAAGTTGCACGGCGTTGAGTTTGTCGCCGTGAATACCGATGCACAGGCGTTGCTGCATTCCCAGGCCAGCTTCTGCCTGCGCATCGGCGATAAATTGACCAAGGGACTGGGCGCGGGCGGTAATCCCGCCATCGGTGCGAAGGCCGCCGAAGAAACGCGCGAGGCAATCTTCGACGTGCTTAAGGGCGCGGACATGGTCTTCATCACCGCCGGCATGGGTGGCGGTACGGGCACCGGCGCGTCTCCCGTGATCGCGGAGATCGCCAAAGAAGTCGGCGCACTCACGGTCGGCGTCGTCACCAAGCCCTTCGTGTTTGAAGGCCCAAAGCGGCAGCAGAACGCCGATGAGGGCATCGTGCTGTTGCGCGAGCGCGTGGACGCGCTGATTACGATTGAAAACCAGCGCCTGCTCTCAATCGCGGACGCGAAGATGACCTTCGTGGAGGCCTTCCGCGTCGCGGACGATGTGCTGAAGCAGGGCATTCAGGGGATCGCCGATCTCATCACCCGCCCCGGTATCATCAACCTCGACTTCGCGGACGTGAAAACGATCATGTCCGGTGCGGGCACTGCGTACATGGCAATCGGGCATGGGCAGGGCGACACCCGCGCGGCGGACGCGGCCCGGCAGGCAATTGAAAGCCCGCTGCTCTCGATGAGTATTCAGGGCGCGACGGGCATTCTGTTTAACATTTCCGGCCCGTCGGACATGGGGTTGCAGGAAATTACCGAGGCGGCGGAAATCGTCCGTGCCGCGGCGGACCCGAGCGTGAACTTCATCTTTGGCACCACGCTGGATGAGCAAATGACGTCGCAGGAGGTGTCAATTACCCTGATCGCTACGGGGTTCGATTTGCCTGAGCGCAAGAGTAGTGCGCGCAGCTCCTTTCCATCGGTCAACACCGGCGGTCCCATCACCCCACCGCCGCGCCAGCCCGTAGACCGCCCAAATGACCCCCAGCGGCCGCACGCGAACCCGCTCCCACAGCAGCCGCCGTACCGCACGCAGCGTGGCGGCGCGACCGGGCAACCGCCGCCACAGGCGCCGCAAGGGCCACCGTCGGCATTCGAGCGGGGCGAGGGGCGACGAGCAAGCGATGTCTTCAGTGCGAATGGGCGCGGCACGAGCGAGCCGCCGCGCCGCAACCTCGACGACTTCAATACGCGGCAGATGCCGACGCAGGGTGGGTCACCACCGCAGCAACGCCCGCCGCGCCCGGAACCGCGCCCACCGGCGGCGGACAAGAACGAAGACGACGACTTCGAGGTGCCGCCGTTTGTGCATATCCTGCGCGGGCGGTAAGAGGCGATGCGGTGCTCCTACTGCGGCGCGCCGGACTCACGGGTGATTGATTCCCGCGAGCTTGGCAGTGGTGAGAGCATCCGTCGCCGTCGGGAGTGTCAGGTTTGCGGGCGACGCTTCACCACGTATGAGCGGGCGGAAGCCGTCAGTGTCTACGTGGTGAAGCGCGATGGGCGGCGCGAGGAGTATGACCCGCGCAAACTGCGGCTGTCCGTGCGGATTGCCGCCACGAAGCGGCCTGTGAGCGAGGCGACGATTGACCGCCTCGTGGCGGAGGTGGAACGGGCGCTGTTCGATCTCGGTCAGCGCGAAGTGCCGAGTACTACCGTGGGTGAATTGGTCATGGCACGCCTCCGTGATCTGGACAGCGTCACCTATATTCGCTTCGCCAGCGTGTATCGGAACTTCACCGACCTCGCGGAGATGCGGGACGCGATTGACCGCCTCGCCCGTGACGACCATGCACCGCAAACAGCGGACACATCGGTGCCGGTGACGGAGATGCCGGCGAATTAGCGCGGTTCGCGGTGTGATCGGCCGGTTTTCCTAACCCCCGGCCCCTTCCCTTCAAGGGAAGGGGCCGGGGGTTAGGAAAACCGGCCCAAACAGTATCGCGGTCAAACGGTCGACAAAAACAGACAGGGAACCGGCGAAAACCGGTTCCCTGTCTGTTTTCGTATCCATGCAATTCGTGTAAACGAATTATCCGTTGCGCTCGGCCACACTCCCACCGACTGCGGGAGCAGCCGCAGTCTGGCCCTGCGCGTTGCCCAGATGGGGCTGGATTTTCGCCATGAGCCGTGGTTTTGGCTGAAAGCCGACGATCGTCTCCACGGCCTTGCCATCTTTGTACAGCATCAGGGTCGGGATGCTCATGATGCCCAGGCTGCCCGCGATGCCCTGATTCTCGTCTACATTGACCTTGGCAATCGTCAGTTGCCCCTGGAGGTCTTCGCTGATCTGCTCAAGCACGGGGGCGACCATCCGGCAGGGGCCGCACCACGGCGCCCAGAAGTCCACCAGAACCGGCCCTTCCGCCTTGATGACTTCCTGCTCGAACGAGGCGTCCGTTACCGTCACGGGATGTGCCATGTTTCCACTCCTTTTCGCTTCCCACGTCTCCCGCCACCTGGCGGCTAATACATGAGATGTATATTCCCTACGCTGCGTGCAACATCCGCCGTGCCCCGGCTATTCCAGCAAGCATCGAAATACTTCGCACGCGGTGGCTGTGGTAAAATGCGCGCCATGAGTACGCAGGTGGCGAGGCGGGACAACGTGGCGATTCGGGTGGGGTTCGATGGGGCGATGCTTCGCGCCCCGCACACCGGCAGTGGGCACTATAGCGCCGCCCTGCTCGGTGCGCTCGCCGGATTCCCGGCAGTTTCCCTTGCCGTGCTCTCGCCCGCGCCACTGCCGGACATGCCGCAGGCGACCGTTGTCCCACCGCCGCGTGCGGTTCGTGGCGAACGCGCGCGCAAGGTCTGGTGGGAGCAGGTCGGCGTGCGCGTGGCAGCGCAGCGGGCGGGTGTACAACTCATTCATACGCCGTACTTCGCGCCGCCCCTCGCACAACCGTTGCCGCACGTCGTGACGGTGCATGATGTGATCCCGCTCAAGCTCCCGGCATATGCGGGGGCGCGCGCGATGCAGGGGTATCTCCGCCTCGTGTCGGCGGGAACGCGCCGCGCCACCCAGGTGCTGACGGATTCGGACTGCTCCCGCGATGACGCGATTGCGCTGCTCGGCCTCGACCCGGCGCGCGTCACGGCGGTGCCGCTCGCGGTCGGGCCGGAGTTCGGGCTGCCCCCGGATGAGGATGCCATCGCGCGGGTGCGGGCACGGCTCGATCTTGGCGCGCACCGGATCGTGTTCAACGTCGCGGGGTTCGATGTACGGAAAAACGTCGGTGTGTTGCTGCGCGCCTTTGCGCGGGCATTGCCGACACTCCCGGAAGACATCGTACTCGTGCTTGCCGGACGGGCGCATGGCAATCCCGCGCTGTACCCTGACCCGCAGCCGCTCGTGCAAGCGCTTGGCATCGCGGCGCGTGTGCGCTTTCCCGGCGCGATTACGGCGGCGGAGAAGATCGCGCTGTATCACACCGCCGTATGCAGCGTCGCGCCGAGCCGGTATGAGGGGTTTGGATTGACGCCGCTCGAAGCGATGGCGGCGGGTGTCCCGGTGATCGCGGCGGACGCGAGTTGCACGCCCGAAGTCACGGGAGACGCCGCCCTGCTCGTGTCACCGGACGATGTGGACGGCTTCGCACAAGCCCTCACGCGCGTCCTCACGGATGACGCATTCGCGGCGTCGCTCGCCGCACGCGGTCGGTCACGCGCCACCCTGTTCTCGTGGGAACGCACGGCGGCGGCAACGGTTGCGGTGTACCGACGCGCGATGGGCGAGCGGACGGCACCGGTGTCTGTGCGGCGTGCGGCGGAGGTCGTACGATGAGGGTGATGCTCGTTTCCAAAGCGATGGTCGTCGGGCCATACCAGAAAAAGGCGGAAGAACTCGCCCGGATGCCGGATGTCGAACTGCTGGTCGTGGTGCCGCGTGTCTGGCAGGAACCGCGCGGCACCGTGCAGGTGCTCGAACGGCAGTATACCGAGGGGTACGACCTGCTGGAAGCGCCGATGTACCTCAATGGCAAGTACCATTACCATTTTTACCCGACGATTGGCCGCATCGCGCGCCGGTTCCGCCCCGATGTCTTTCATATAGATGAGGAGCCGTACAATTTCGCCACCTGGCACGCAATGCAGGCGGGCAAGCAGGTCGGGGCGAAGATGTGCTTTTTCACCTGGCAGAACATCCCCAAGCACTATCCGCCGCCCTTCGCGCAGATGGAGCGCGCGGTGTACGCGGGTGTTCACGCGGGGATCGCGGGCAATCAGGCGGGGCTGGAAATCCTGCGGGACAAGGGGTTCGGGAAACCCGCCGTGGTGATCCCGCAATTTGGCTTCGACCCCCTCATTTATCAGCAGCCGCCGCCGAAGCCGCGCCCCGCGAATCATATCCCGACGATTGGCTACATTGGGCGGCTGGTGGAGGAAAAGGGTGTGCAGGTGCTGCTCGAAGCCGTGGCGCTCCTGCGGCCCCATTACCGCGTCGAGATCATCGGCACGGGGTACTACCGCACCGAACTGGAAGTGCTCGCGTCGCGCCTCGGCATCCGGGATCGCATCGCCTTTCGTAACTCCGTCGCGGCGCTGAAAGTGCCGGAAGCGCTCAACGGCTTCGATGTGCTCGTGATCCCTTCCCTGACGCGGGCGAACTGGATGGAGCAGTTCGGGCGCGTGATCGTGGAAGCGATGGGCTGTGAGGTGCCGGTGATTGGCTCTGACTCAGGGGAAATCCCCAATGTGATCGGGGATGCGGGCATCATCGTGCCCGAAGGTAACGCCGAACAACTCGCGTTGCGCCTCCATGAACTGCTCGAAGACCGCGAGATGCGGCGCGACCTCGCAATGCGCGGGCGGCAACGGATGTTGACGCAGTACACGCAGCGGCAGGTGGCGCAACGGCATTATCAGTTGTATCTCTCGATGCTCTACGGCACCGTACCACACGAAATGGCCCCGCCGCTCTCGCCCCTCCCATCCGTAGCCGCACCACCGGCGTCGCAACACGCCGCGCTCTCGCCGACCGAAGAGATACCTTTGCCGCTGTCTCAATCGCGCCCGGCGCGTACACCGCGCCCCGTGCCGGAGCCTGCTCCAGCGACGTTCCGTGCGCGCCCTCGGCCTCGTCCCCGCCCGGAACCGTTCGCGCTCCCCGATCTGCCACCCGCGCCATCGGATGATTTCTCGGACGACCTTCTGGATGACGAGGCGTATCTCCCGCAGTATGGCAGAGGCGCCGCGCGCTCCTTTCCCACGCTGCGCGACGCGCCTGAACCAGACGCCGAGCCATTTGAGGACGTGGCCGAGGAAACGGCGGAAGACGCGCCCGCTGAAGCGGAACCGACCATTCCCGACTGGTGGCCGAGGCGTGATTCCTCCCCCACGCACAAGCCCCAACGCTCGTGGTGGTACGACCGCTAGCCCGATTTGAAGCGCCTGGCTGTATTGGCGTCTCATACCGAATCTCGACGAACCGTTCCGGCGGAAGCCCGAATGACCCCTCCCCCTCCGCTTGGGGGCGTCAGGAGAGGGGGAGGGGTCATTGCAATGCCGGGGCGTCGGGGCAAGGTTTCGATCTCGCCCCGGTTCCCCTCCCCTTTCCCGCAGCTACCCGCAAGGGGGAGGGGCCGGGGGAGGGGACATTCCGTCTTCCGTAGGAGCGCTTAGCGCGGCAGTGGCGCGGTCGGATACGAGCCAAATACCGTCACAATGTCCGCGCGGTCGCGCAGCCGGTCGAGTGCAGCGGCGACCATCGTGTCCTCCCGGTGTCCCTCGAACTCGATGAGAAAATAGTACTCGCCCATCCGTTCCCGCTGTGGGCGCGATTCGATATGGAATAACTGGATGTGGTGGTGCGCAAGCTCGGCCAGCGCCGCCTGCAACGACCCCGGTACGTTCTGCTGCACCGTGAACACGAGGGTGGTCTTATCGTTTCCTGTAGGCGGGGCATCGGATTCACCGAGGGCAATAAACCGGGTGAAGTTGCGGCTCTCGTCCTGAATGTCGCTGGCGAGCAAGACCGCCCCGTATACCTCACCGGCGCGTGGCCCGGCTATCGCCGCCGCATCGGTCGCGCCCTCACGCACCACCGTTTCCACCGCCCCGGCGGTCGAGAGGGCGGCAACCGTGGCGATCTCCGGCGAGAGCCGTTCGAGGTAGCGGCGGCACTGGCCCAATGCCTGGGGATGCGAGACCACGCGGCGCACGCGCGTGATCTCCGTGCCCGGCGCGCCCCAGAGAAACTGCCGCACGGGCAGGATGACTTCGCCCCGGATACGCAGCGATGTCTCGTGAATCAGGATATCGAGATTGGCATTGACCGCGCCTTCGATGCTGTTCTCAAAGGGCAGCACGGCATCGGTCGCGGCATGGGTTTCTACTATACGCACGGCTGCCGGGAACGACGGACAGGGTACGGTCGTATAGCGGTTTCCCGTGGTCTCGCCATACGCCCGCGCCGCTTCCTCGGTGAATGTGCCAACCGGGCCAAGATACGCGATCCGTCGTTCGGTCATCATTTTTCCCTTTCGTTGGCGCTTATGCGTGCTGGAATTAGTCTTCCTAACCCCCGGCTCCTTCCCTCGAAGGGAAGGGGAGGGGAAACGGGGCAAGGTGACAGCCTTCCGCGTAGGCCGCGATCTCTCCAAAGCACACTCCCCTTCCTTTCGCCCGAAGGGGTCGGGGGTTAGGAGGATTCACCGTCAACACCCATACGTCCTATCCCTTTCGCCGGGATAAGTGTGCTGATGGAAAAACCATGATGGTACTCACGGTCGCACTGCCGCCCACATCACCGTAAGGGGAGCGGGTCGGCCCGTCCATATTTCCCAACTGACCGCGCCCTGATGGATGAGCATACCGAGGCCGTCAATGGCCCGCAGACCGCGTGTTTCGGCGGTGCGGAGCAGGGGTGTGCGACCGTACACGCAGTCGTACACGGTGGCGGTTGGCGGCAGGAGGGTAAGGAGTTCGCCCGCGAGGGGCGAGGCATCGGCATATAAACCCACGGGTATCGTGTTCACGACGAGTGCGGCGGCCGGCAGCGTGTCGTGCAGTAGCGGGGAATCGAGGGCCGTGGCGGTCGCGTTCCCATCGGCCCAGAGTGCGGCAACGGCTTCCGCGCGCACCGCCGTGCGGTTGGCAATCACGAGGCGGGCCGCACCCATCCTGCGTACCGCCATCGCCACCGCGCGCGCCGAGCCGCCCGCGCCGAGCAGAAGTACGGTCTGCCCCGTCACGTTCACGCTTTCCTCGCGTAGCGCCGCCGCGAAACCGGAGATGTCGCTGTTCGCGCCATACAACTGCCCGTCACGGTTGGTAATCGTGTTCACCGCGCCAACGGCGCGTGCCTCGTCACTCACGGCGTCCATCAGCGGCAGCACGGCTTCCTTGTAGGGGATGGTCACGTTCGCGCCCAGCCAGTCCGCGCCGCGAAGCATGGCAACGGTCGTGGGTAGTGCATCCGGCGTGATTTCCGCGAGGTCGTACCGCGCGTCAATTCCGGCGGTGCGAAAGGCGGCATTTTGAAAGGCGGGCGACCGGCTCCGCGCGACCGGGTTGCCGATGAGCACGACGCGCTTGGTCATCTCCCCCGCCTCTCCCGTTAGCGGGGCTTCGTCGCGGTCGGCACGGCGGGCATCATGCCGGGGGGACTTGTCGGCATCCCGGCGGGCATGGCATTGCTGTACTTGGCGATGTTCGCGTTCTGCTCGTCATTGGTCTTGGCGAAGGCGTGCGTGCCGCTGCCGTCGTCTTTGGCGACAAAGTACAGGTACTGCGTGTTCGAGGGGCTGAACGCCGCGATCATGCTTTTCAGGCTCGGGCTACAGATTGGCGCGGGCGGCAATCCCTTATTGAGATAGGTATTGAACGGACTCATCACCGTTTTCGTCTCGTCGCCGGTGATGGGCCGCCACCACGCCCCCTCCGCGCCCACGGCGTACTGCACGGTGGGGTCGCTCTGCAAAAGTGTCGGTGCGTCGGCGGTAATGTGGCGGAGGCGGTTGTAGTACACGGCGGCAATATCCGCCCGGTCGGAATCGGCGGCGGCTTCGCGCTCGACGATACTGGCAATGATGAGTACGTTGTACACCGAACTGTTCGCGCCCTCCGGTAGTTTGCTGCGCGATTCGGCGGGCACAGATTCACGCGCCTGCTGGAGTTTCTTGCCGAAGTTGTCGAGCATCACCTTGATGACCGTGGTGGAGTCATCGTCCACCGTGAAGCGGTACGTATCGGGGAAAAGAAAGCCTTCGAGGCTGTTCTGGCCCGCCGGGCGTTCCTTGAGGAAGTCGTAGGCGAAGGTGGTATTCATGGGGGGGACGTTCTTTGCCGTGGTCAGAAAGTCCGTCGCCGCCTTGTTCATGCCGGCAGCCGTGAGGATGGCGGGAATTTCTTCGAGGCGCGTTCCTTCCTTGATGAAGACATTCACTGAAGGCGCGGGCACCGCCGTGACCGGCGCGACGCCCGTGATGCGGTTCACGATCTGCCCCGTACTCAGCCCCTTTGGCAGCCGATAGGTACCGGCCTGGACTTTATCCCCGGAGCGGTTCGCAAGGACGTACAGCCGGAAATACTCCGTGCTCGTGATCAGGCCCTTCGCCTTGAGGTCGTTCGCGATGTCGTCCGTGCTCTCATTGCTGCTGATCGTGAACATAACGAGTTCGTTCGATTGCTTGGCTCCGTGGTCGGTCGCGTAGTTATACGCCCCCCGCGCCCCAAGAAGCACGAGCGCCGTGAGGACCACGACCGAGCCGATTTTGATTCCCTGGATGAGAAAGCGCACACGCCCCTCCAACGCCAATACACTAGCCGGTCATCACTTATCAGTAGCCAACGCGGGAATACGGTAACTAATGCTGCCGCGTCGTTGGCTGCGAAATGCGCGCGGGTTTGTCCGTACGCATGACGTAGCGGTAGTCTAGCAAATTGGGGGAACAGGCGCAAAAATTTGCCCCGCTCCCACCGCGCGGATAGGCGCTGCGGCGGTATCGGGGCAAAAATCGGTGCGGCATTCGGTACCGGAAGGGAGGAGGCCCGTGTGCCAACCCCGGTTGTCGAAGCGACAGCGTTGCGACCACACTATTGCTCGACAAGTCCTATCATACCGAGGCGACAGCGGCGCTTCTATAGACGTTGCAACCGAAAACTGTTTTACTATTCGTGCGTTTGCCTAACGTGTACGCGCTCTTTGTTTCGTTATACTACCGCGCACGGGTAATCGCCCATGAGCGTGCGACCTGAATCAGTTTTTCTGTGCGAGTGAACGAGAAGAACGGCGGGAAAGCGAGAGGGGAGAGCGTGTTACAAGGAACCCCGGCTTTTCTTGCCGTGCATGATTTGTGTCGCCGCGACCCGCGCCTGTATCTCAAGCTGCCGGTGGAAGCCGAGCGCGCGACGGTGCTCGACGCGAACGCGGGAGACATTACGTACGCGATGACGATGCGACCGCTCCCGCCCCTCCTCCGGCCGCTGCATGGGGGCGAACTGATCCTGGTGCCACGACGAATCTGGGCGGATGTCGCGGATTACACGGGCAACCTCATCCCGGACCTCGCGCGCAACAACGTCGCCGCGATCGTGCTCGAACCCGACCACCCACTCGTCGCAAGCGCCATGCCGGATACGATGGCGATGATTCTTTCCGACGCCTCGGTGGATGCGTCGCTGGAAAGCCACCTCACCGCGCTCATCCAGCACCGGGGCAACGATTTGTATCGCTTGACGACCGACCTCGACCGACGCCTGACGATGCTTTCCGCCGGGCCTGATGCCCTCACGGCGATCCTCTCAGCGGCGGCGGAGATCAGCGGGCGCGGCGTGTTGCTCACGGACCCGCAGGGATTACCAATCTTCTCGGTCGGCGCGGAACCACCCAATTACACCGATGAGCTTGCCCGTCAGGCCGCTCGGAGCCGGGGAAAAACGCTTATTGTTGCGGGAACGGACGGTGATGCGCGCCTGATCTGCCCCGTGCGAACCGCCGAAGGGGTGCGAGGATACCTCTCCCTCGTGGGGGGGCACAATGCCTTTCGCGAGACGGATCGCCTGATTGCCGAGCGCACGGCGGTCGCCTGTATCTTTGCCTTGATGCGTGTGGGGCAAACAACCACGGCAATCCGGCAGCTTGGCCCGACACCGGCGGAAACCGAGCGGTCGTTGCGTGCGTTGCTGCTGGGACGACTGGAAACGGAGTCCGCCGCGCTTGCGGAGGGTCGCGCGTTGGGGCTGGACCCATTGCGCGGGGTATCCGTGTTGCTTGCGGCGCCGCCACCGGATGCGGAATCTTTGGGGGTCGTGCGGCAAGCGCTCGAAAGCGCCGTGACGGGGTGGCAGCCGCGCGCTTATATTACAGAGTTGCCGGAGATCGGGGCAATTGCCGCGCTGCTCCCGGTACCGGATGGCGAGGCGGCGCGGAAAAAAGCGGTGGAGATCGGCAGACGCCTCGCGGACGAACAAGGGCTGACCGGCATCGCGGTCGGCATCAGCGACCGGCACGCCGGCTGGCAGGGTGCTGCCGAGGCGTTTCGGCAGGCATATTTCGCCCTCCGGCTCGGCGCAACAGGGGCAGTTCCCCGCACGGTGGTAGACAGCGGTGTGGCAGGCGATCTCGGCATCTACCAGTTACTGTACTCGCTATGGCAAACAGACGGCCTCACGCGCTTCTCATCGGAAGTGCTCGGCGGCCTGCTCGCCTACGATGAGAAGCGCGGCGGCGGCCTCGTTGCCACCCTTGAAGCGTATCTCGACCTCGGCGGCGGGATGCAGGAGATCGCAGACCGCCTGTTCATTCATCGCAACAGCCTGATCTACCGCTTGCGACGCATCGAAGAGTTGACCGAACGGGTGCTTGCCGACCCCCATGACCGCCTGCTGTTGCATCTCGCGCTCAAGGTTCGCCAGATGCCCGCTCCGCTCCCGTCGTCATATGGAGGCAGTTGACACGATACTGGATGCCGGGTATTTCGTGTCGGACACCGTGTTCTCTCGCCGGTGATTGCCGTTATCAATCGTACTGACTGCTGACTACGGAGGCTTCATGACACTCACGAACGGGACAAATGCATCACCCGGCACGCAACCGTCGGTCGGGGAGGCGCCCGCGCTCACGATAGAGGCGCTGCTGGCACAGGTGACGGCGGAACACGTCGAGTTCGTGGATTTGCAGTTTATTGACATCCTGGGGACCGCCAAGAGCGTGACGATCATGGCCGATATGCTGCCGGATGTGCTCGCCCACGGGATGTGGTTTGACGGCTCCTCCGTGGAGGGCACGACCCGCATTGCCGAGCGCGATATGGTGCTCCTGCCCGATTTCGACACTTTCGCGGTGGTGCCCTGGACGCGCACGAGCGGCACGACCGCGCGCCTCCTGTGTGGTGTGCATCGCACGGGAGGCGACCCGTTTCCCGGCGACCCGCGTGCGGTGCTCACGCGGCAGCTCGCGCGCGCGCGCGCACTTGGATACACCTACTCGGTCGCGCCGGAGGTCGAGTTCTTTCTGCTCCGGCACACCGGCGATGGGATGTTGCCCACCGAGGGTGATGCGAAAGGGTATTTTGACTCCGGCGGGGGCGATGCGACGACCGTGCAGCGCGAGGTCATCCGTACGCTGAAACAGATGGGCGTTTCCACCGAGGCGTATCATCACGAGGTCTCACCCGGCCAGCACGAGGTAGACCTGCCGAGCGAGGGCGCCCTGCGCGCCGCCGATAACCTCACGACTTTGCGCATGGCGATGAAGGCGGTGGCGGCGCGGCGCGGCCTCCTTGCGACCTTTATGCCTAAGCCGATGAGCAATGCGAATGGCTCCGGGATGCATGTACATCAGCGGATGGACTACTACGACACCGGCAAATGCGTTTTTAAGGACGCCACCGATTCGTACGGCCTTTCCGACACGGCGCGCGCATTCATGGCGGGGCAACTGGCGCACGCGCGTGGCATGAGCGCGGTGCTCTCGCCCCTCGTTAACAGCTACCGCCGCTTCATTCCCGGCCACGAAGCGCCGGTGTTCCTCACCTGGGCGCGCGTGAACCACGAGGCGCTCATTCGCGTTCCCGTGGATACCGATTGGCATGGCGCGGGGCAGATCGAGTTGCGCTCGCCGGATCCATCCGCGAACCCCTATCTCGCGTGGGCCGTGATGCTCGCGGCGGGGCTAGACGGCATCGAGCGCAACTTGCCATTGTCGGAACCCGTGGAAGAGAGCCTGTACAGCGTCTCGGACGAGGAGTTACAGTCCCGCAATGTCGGGATGCTCCCGATGACGCTGGGCGAAGCGATTTTGGAACTCGAACGCGACCCGGTAATCCGTGACGCGCTCGGCGATCATGTGTACGAGCGGTACGTCGCCGCGCTCCGCCAGCAGTGGCACGATTACCGTTCCGCCGTCAGCCAGTGGGAGATAGATCACTACCTCGAAACGTATTAATGCGGGTTACGGTGATATTGGCCCGTGGGCACGCCGAATCCTCCTAACCCCCCGGCCCCTTCCCTCGAAGGGAAGGGGAGTGAGACGGGGCAAGGTAACGATGTTCCTCGTACGCTGCAACATTGCAATCGCACCCTCCCCTTCCCTTCGAGGGAAGGGGCCGGGGGGTTAGGAAAACCGGGCCAACGATACCGCAATCTGCTCTCACGCGATGGCGCGACGAAAGCACGAGCGCCCGCCGGTGACGTCGGGCGTTTGTGGTATCGTACTCCGCACATCTGGCAGCAAGCGGTGTGAGGAGGAATCAGTGATCGTCGCGCGACGGGATGACACGGCGGAAGACTACTACGGTACGCGGGTTGCGGACCCGTATCGCTACATGGAAAACCCGGATGACCCCGCCACCCGCGAGTGGAGCGAGGCGCAGGCGGCGGCGGCGCAGGCGTTCCTCCAGGCATTGCCGGGGCGCGAGGCGCTCCTGAACCGCCTCACCGCGCTCTATGACTACCCGAAGTACAGCGCGCCCCGCCATAAGGGCGACCGTTACTTCTTCAGCAAAAACGACGGCTTGCAGAATCAGGCGGTGCTTTATTATCGGGATTCGCTGTCCGATTCGCCTGCACCCGCGTCTGCAATCGTGCTCGACCCCAACACACTCTCGGCGGACGGCACGGCGGCGTTGAGCACGGTGGCATACAGCGACGATGGCACGCTCCTCGCCTATGGCGTTTCCCGAAGCGGCAGCGACTGGCAGGAAGTCCGCGTGCGCGATGTCGCCGCCGGACGGGACTTCCCCGAAATCCTCGCGTGGTGCAAGTTCACGAGCGTCGCATGGCTCCCACGCACCGCCGAGGCGGAAGCGGCCACGGTAGACGCGGGCTTCTTTTATAATCGCTTGCCCGAACCCGGCACCGTACCCGCAGGCGACGAAGCGCTGTACAGCCGGGTGTGCTGGCATACACTCGGTATGCCGCAGGAGCGCGATGTGCTCGTCTATGAGCGCCCGGACGCAAAGGAGTTGCGCTTTTCCCCCCACGTTACCGACGACGGGCGGTACCTCATCCTCTATGTCTCGCACGGCACCGCGACGCAAAACCGCGTCTACTACCGTGAACTGGACGACACCGAGCGCGAGGGCGGGCCAAGTGCGTTCGTGCGCCTGCTCGATGCGGAAGATGCAAATTACCGCCCGATAGACAACGACGGGCACGTCCTCTCTTTCCGCACCGACCTGGATGCACTGAGGGGGCGCATCATCGCCATTGATCTCACGCGACCGGCGCGGGACGATTGGCGCGAGATCGTGCCCGAAAGCGCGGATGTGATGGACTTCGTGATCGCGGCGGGCGGCGAGTTGGTGATTGGCTACCTCCACGACGCGCACCACCGCCTCGTACGCTACACGAAAACGGGCGAAATGATCGGGGAGATCGCCTTGCCCGCACTCGGCACCGTCACCGAAATCCATGCAGAGCGGGATGACATGGAGATGTTTCTCGCCTTTACCGCGTTTCTTTCCCCGACGGCGGTGCATCGCTTCGACTTCACCACCGGCGCGCTCACGCCGCTCTTTGCGCCCCAGGTAGACTTCCCCCTTGCCGAGTACGAGACGACGCAGGTGTTTTACCTATCGAAAGACGGTACGCGCGTGCCGATGTTCCTTACGCACAAGCGCGGCCTCATGCTGGATGGGACGAACCCGACCTTGCTGTATGGCTACGGTGGCTTCGATATCAGCGTCACGCCCGCCTTCGCGCCCACGCGGTTGCCGTGGTTGGAAGCGGGCGGTGTGTACGCGGTGGCGAACCTGCGCGGTGGCGGCGAGTACGGCGAGGAGTGGCACGCGGCGGGCAAGCGCGAGCGCAAGCAGAATGTCTTTGACGACTTCATCGCCGCCGCCGAATGGTTGATCGCTCATCGCTACACGACTCCGCAACGGCTCGCCATTGAAGGACGCTCGAATGGCGGCCTGCTCACGGCGGCCTGCCTGCTGCAACGGCCCGCCCTCTTCGGCGCAGTCCACTGCGGCGTGCCCGTGACGGACATGCTGCGGTTTCAGCGGTTCACCGCCGGACGGTTCTGGACGGTGGAGTACGGCGATGCCGAGGCCGCCGAAGAGGACTTCCGCTTTCTCATTGCCTACTCACCGCTGCATACGGTGCGCGAGGGCGGCACGTACCCCGCAACGCTCATCACCACGGCGGACACCGATGACCGCGTGGTGCCGATGCACGCGAAAAAATTCGCGGCGACCCTGCAACACGCGCAGTCGGGTGACAACCCGATCCTGCTTCGCATCGAAACGAAAGCGGGACACGGCGCGGGCAAGCCCACCGCAAAGGTGCTCGAGGAACAGGCGGACATCTACGCCTTTCTGTTTGCCCATCTCGGCATCACGCCACCAACTGCATAATACGGTATTGCGTGCAACATCCGGGCCTTTTAGAGTATAGTAAGCGCACGCGATGGCATTGGATCGGCTCCGCACGATTGCTCGGAGCGGGCGTTTGTTCCCATAATCCATTGCTCCGCAGTCACCGATACCGAGAGTTCCGCGTAACGCCTGCATCGGCAGGGGTAGTCGCACGACAGGAAGGGATACGCACATGCGAGAAAATCGGCTCCGTACCTTACTTAATGAAGGCAAACCGACGTTTGGCACACGGGTGCAGAGTTCGTGGCCGACGGTGATTGAGGCGGTGGGACGCAGTGGCCAGTTCGACTACGTCGAATTCCTTGCCGAGTACGCCCCGTATGACCTGTATGCCCTTGACAACATGGGCCGGGCCATCGAGCTTTCCCCCAACTTCTCTGGCATGATCAAGATGGAGCAGTCGGCCCAATGGCACCTGGCAGTGCGGGCGATGTCGGCGGGCATCCAGAACCTGCTCTTTACCGACGTGCGCACGGCAGCGGATGCCGAGGCAATCGTCCGGTTGGTCCGGCCTGAGGGGCCGGGCAACGACTACACGCACGGGATGGCGGGGGGCCGCATCCAGGTCGAGGGGCTTGGGGACTACATCCAGTACTACAACGATGCCGTAATCGTAATCATGGTCGAGAAGCGCGGCGGCGTGGAGAACCTGGAGGCGATCCTGAAGGTGCCCGGCATTGATATGGTCCAGTTCGGGCCGGCAGACTACGGTATGAGTACCGGCAAGGCCAGCCGCGATTACGCCAGTGGCCTGCATCCCGACGTGCTTCAGGCGCGCGAGTACACGATCAAGACCTGCTTGGCGATGGGGGTGCGTCCGCGTGCCGAGATCAACAGCGCGGCCGAGGCAGAATACTACGTGAACCTCGGCGTGAAAGACTTTAACCTCTCGACCGACATCGCCATCCTGCGCCAGTTCTACAGCAAAGAGGGAAGCGCCCTCCACGACGCCGTGGCGCAGGCCCTGGCAGTGAGCAAGGCGTAAAGCCGCGTCGCATTTCCTCGCTGTGCATGCAAGGTGATCGGTGTGAATCGTCATGTTGATCGCCCTGACTGCACAAGGACGGCGTCCCAATGAAGCGCAGCCAGATTCGGTGTCTGCTCCGTGCTGAGTACATCAAGTGGCAGAAGCCGCGTCCTGGCTACATTCCCTGACGCTGGACATCTCGCGCGCTCCGCTCCATACTCACGCATGGAGAGGGCGTGAACGTTCAGGGGAGGGAGAGCGACGATGCGACTGTTGCGTGCCGGAGAAGTGATCGTGAACTGGGATCGGGTCGTCTCGTCGCCGTACAACGCAGAGACGAATGAGTTGTGCTCGTCACAAAAGACATCCAGTCCGTTGCGTACAACGTTCAGACGGGTGAGCGGCAGTATCGGTACAATGCGCACCGTGTCGCGGGGCCGGACGCCGAAGCCCTGCTGCAATGGTTGCGCGCGCACGCGGTCAACGGAGAGAGCCGCGTGTCACCGCCGGAAGCCGCCGCGCCGCTCAATCTCGTCGCGCTGGGGATCGCAAATTTCCACTTCAATGCGGATAACGTCAGTGCGTATGCATGGGACGCGACGAATCAAGCCCTGATTATCGTCACCGCCGGTCTCCAGATGATTCGCCATAACGCGCAACGCAACGAGGATTTTTACATTTACGACTCGATCAACGCGGTTGGCACGGAAGCCGCAACGCTCTGGGACTGGCTGGGGCGACAGGTGATGAACCCCTGAGTTCGCATGTGCAGGCGGCAGGTGGTAGCGGTACAGGTCAACGTGTCGAATCCTTTCACTGCCTGCCGGCTATGATTCCGTGTCGCGCCGTAAATTCCTCCACCGTGAGGCCAAATACGAGTACGTCGAAGTGCCGCCCCTCAGTAAATCCCATGCGGCGCAACTGCCCTTCCCGCCGGAAGCCGAGCCGTTCGTGCAGACGGATCGAGGGCAGGTTGAAGTCGTACACCTGAACCGTGCATTTCTGATAGCGCAGCTCGCCGAACATGTAGCGTGCGAGCAGAATCACCGCTTCCGCCGCGTATCCCCGCTGTCGGAAGCCCGCACGCACGTTGAGACCGTATGACCATGTGCCGACGCGGCGATCACCGTCGTGTGTGGCGATTCCCCCGACGGTAATCCCTTCCCGGTTTTCCATCAGCAGGGCGTAGTCGTCGCTCGTTGGGCGGCGGGCGGATAGCTCCGCGACCCAATGACGGGTCGCTTCCAGTGACTGCGGGAAGCGGAGGAAATCCAGATTCCGCCCCGTCACGTCTTCCGCATTCCAAGCCACGAACGCCTCCCAATCACCCGGTTCGGCGGCGCGGAGGCGAATCTGTTCCCCTTGCCAGCACGAATCCTTCGGGGTCGCGGTATGGCTATCAGTCATTCTGGTACTCCTATGTCCGGCCTGAGTCTGCACATTCGTACGCCAAACAATGGACGAAAACATAAATATGACCAAAAACGCTTGCGTTGGAGACGTTTCCTCATCACAATAGCGTGACAGACGGTAAACCCATATGGCGAGCGATGCGGGGAAAGGTTGGCGGACAATGGCACTACGACCGACGCAGGATACACGCGAACGGCTCCGACGCGCGACACCGCCCCCGGTGTTTCGTCTCGATGACCCGGCGCGGGACGCATTGCCGATTCCCCGCTCGGCGCGGAACTCCCTTGTCCGGCTTCTGCCGCTGCTGCTGGCGTTGCTGCTCCTCGGCGTCGCTGGACAGATGATTCGCGTGTTCGTGCAGTCGCGGCTGCAAAATCCGGTGATCGTGCGCGACCTCACGGCAAATGCTTCCGGCACGATAGAGGCGGGCGCGGCGAAATACCGCGTGACGTTGGGGAGTGTGAACGCGGGGCAAACCGCCATGTCGCTCCCACTGGCAGCGGAAGGGCGCACCTACGTCGTGGCGCAGATCACCATCGAAAACATCGGGAACGTGAGCATCGCGCCGGGGGCCTGGACAATGCACATGACCGATGATCTCGACCGCTTTCCCCTCGTCGTGCCGGGGTCGGGCGATGTGAACGCGCCCATCGCACCGGGTCAGACAATGACGCGCACGGTGGTCTTCGATGTACCAACCACGAACGGACAAAGGGTAAAATGGCTGTACTACAAAGACAGTACCGGCCCGCAAGCGATTGAATTTGCCACCAGTGCAGCCCCGTAATCCCCCCTGTCGCTCGAACGAAAGCCCCTCCACTGCTCATTTCGAGTGGAGGGGCTTTCGTTCGAGGGTAAGAGAGTCTATTCCGTGGAGATGGACGGGTCTACCTGCTGGTTCTCCGGTACGACTTTGACGAAGGTATCCGCCACATTCGCGCAGATCGCCCGCACGCTGCACGCGGCGTCCGGTTGCCCGCTCGCATCCAGCCGGTCGGCGTAGTTGGTGAGCAATGCGCGCACCACGTCGCCGTCCGCCGGTGTCAGTTCCGCGAGCGTGATCTTCGCGCCCTTTGCCATGCGGCGTTGCACGGCGGCGCGATCCAGCCCCATTTCCGGCACGAGATGCTGGTACACCACGCCGCCCGTCATCCCGGCGCAGAGCCAGGGGCCGGGATCACCGAGCACGACAGCGCGACCGTTCGTCATGTACTCGAACGCGAATCCCTTGATGTTCGCGCGGTAGGCGATGCCCCCACGGCTGTCGTCTATCGGTTGCAGCAGTTCGCCGCCGATCACGACATCCGCGCCGCTGAGACGGATGCCCGCGCGCGAGTCCGCATTGCCCTGCACGAGAAAGGTGCCGCGTTGCGCGCCGTACGCGAATGACTTGCCCACGCTGCCGTCCACACGCTTGCCACGGGCATTCGTGCCTTTCAGGATGGCGATGGTGCCGCCAAACGCGCCTTTGCCCACGCCGTCCTGTGCGCCGCCAACCACGGTCAGGTCTATGCCGTCCACATTGAAGCAGGCGAAACCATTGCCGACCACGGAGCCGTCATCGAAGTTCAGGTTCGCGGTCGTGATTTGCGCGGCGGGGTCAGCGAGGCGCGTGCGGGTGAGGTTCCCCGCGAGTACGGTGCCAACAATGCGGTGATCGGCGTATGCGGGCCGTTCGAGCAACGCCACGTCCCGCGTGCCCGCGTCCATGTGCCCCTTCACCGTATCCGCCACGGATTGCGAGCGCGCTACACGCAGCACGCGCAGTGTGCGCTCCGTGCCCAGTTCCGCGAGCCACGCGGGTTCTTCCGCCAGGGCAAGGAGGCGCGAGAGGTCTACGCGGTCGTGCATCCGCGTCTGCATGAGCAGATCGGAACGCCCCACCATGTCTTGTGTGCGCGTGAAGCCGAGGGCGGCGGTCAGTTCGCGGATTTCCTCGCCGAGAGCGCCGAAGAAGCGGACGAGGTTCGTCACCGCCTCCTCGTAAACACGCGGCACGAAGTGCTTGACGCCCTTGTGCGCCGCCTCTTCGAGCGAGTCCATCTGCGTAGCGATGCCGACGTGGCAGGTGTCGAGTTGGCAGCCACGGCAGATCGTGCAGCCAATCGCCACCATCGGCAGGGTGCCGAAGCCCACACGGTTTGCGCCAAGCAGGATCGCGCGCACCACATCGCGCCCGGTTTTCATGCCGCCGTCCGCCCACAGTTCGACTTTGTTGCGCAACCCGGCTTGCATCAGCGCGCGGTGCGCCTCAACAATGCCGATGTCGGCGGGCAGGCCGACGTGCTTCAGGGCGTGCGTGCGGGCCGCGCCCGTGCCGCCGTCGTAGCCGGATAGGGTGATGATGTCCGCACCGCTCTTGGCGATGCCCACGGCAATCGTGCCGATCCCCGGCACCACGGGTACCTTGACCGCGACACGCGCCTGTGGGTTCGCCGTTTTCAGTTCGTCCACCAGTTGCGCGAGGTCTTCAATCGAGTAGATGTCGTGGTTGTTCGAGGGGGAAATGAGGTCCACACCCGGTGTCGCGTTGCGGGCGAGCGCGACTTTGTCCGAGACCTTTGAGCCGGGCAGGTGACCGCCTTCGCCGGGTTTCGCGCCCTGGCCGATCTTGATTTCCAGCAGGTATGAGGAGTTCGCCAGTTCCGCGTTCACGCCGAAGCGCCCGCTGGCGATCTGCTGTCCGCGCCATAGCGGGTACTTGCCGATCATGTCTTTGATCTCGCCGCCCTCGCCATTGAGCGAAACGATGTTGAGGCGCATCGCCGCTTCGGGGTATGCCCGGAACGCCGTCTCGCCCTGTGAGCCGAAACTCATGCTGCTGATCGCAATCGGCAGGTCGTGCCGGTCTATCGAAGCATCCACGGTCGCGGGGTCAATGCCGCTGTTCCCATTGGCGCCGTCCGGCAACTGGAAATCGAGCAGGTGGCGCAGGGCGACGGGGTTGTCATTCTCGCCCTCCGTCACTTTCGCCGCGTACACCGCGTACGGCTTCAGCCCCTGCGCGACATCGCGGACGGCTTTCCAGACTTTCGGGTAAAAGTGGGCAACGCGCGTCGGCTTGCCTTTGTGCTCGCCGGAGTAGATGCGCACGCGCTCCGCCGCATTCGCTTCGAGCCGCTCCCACGTCAGACCGGCTTCCGCGCTGCCGCCGTAGTTTTCCACGCCAAAGAGGCGCGCTACCTCGACATTGAGGCCAATGGAGGCAAAGAGGCGGCTATAGCCCCGGATTTCGTGAATGCCAATCGTGCTGATGACCTTTTCGATCCCCTTGGTGAGAGCGGAGAGCAGATTCGCCACCCCCGTTTCGGGGGCTACTGCCTCGGCGATCTCCCACAGGAGCCAGGGGCACACGCCATCCGCGCCCATGCCGAGCGCTAGCATCAGATCGTGCAGTGACCGGATGCCGCCACTGCGCAGGATCACGCCGACCCCACGGCGCAGGGCGTCGCCACGTCGCGTCGCGTCGAAGTGCTGCCGCCGCAGAGCGGTATCTACCGCGCTCATTGCGAGCAGTGGGTCTATCGGCTGGTTGCCATCCGTGAACGCGCCCTCGTCATCGAGCACGATTAGGGGCGTACCCGCGAGCGCCGCCGCCACGGCCTCCTCGCCGAGCCGGTGCAAAGCGTCGCGTAGCCCTTCACCGGGCCGCTGGGCGGTGGTAAGGATCGCGGGCGAGGTGCCGCTGTCAAAGGTGACGAAGTCTTCGAGCGTCCAGGTACCGGCGGCGTGCGCGATGGCGGCGTGCCTGGCGAGGCGGGTATGGTCGGTGAAGCCGCGCAAGCCACCTGTGAGCAACGGCGTGAGCATCTCGGTACAGAGGATCGTGCCGTCGTGCTGTGCGGCATTGAGTGGCGGGCGCGGGCCGAGCACCACGCGCGTGGAAAACTGCTCGATCTCGCGCTCGCGGTCAATCGCGGGGTTCGTGACTACGGCAACGGATTCCTTGAAGAAGTCCGCGATGTTCTGCCGCTCATCACTGAGGGCGGCGAGGGGACCGTCATATCCGAGTGAGCCGACGCGCTCGTTGCCGGATTCCGCCGTCGCCTCGATCAGCTTCAACTCTTCGCCCTCGAACGCCCACGCGGCGATGTACCGCTCGCGCTCGCGCGCGAAGGCTTCCGGCTGCTCCGGCACCGTGGCGGGCATATGTGTGTCCGGGCTGTGGGCGACGAGAAAGCGGCGGAAGCCCCAGGCATTCATGCCGCGCGCCGCGAAGCGGTCGTAAATCTCCCGCTGCATCTCCTCGTAGCTGTACAACCGGGACCCCGCGCCGTGTGTCAGGGCAACCGCTGTTTTCTCGCCGGGAGCCAGCGGCTTCGGGTCCGCGTCCATTTCCGCCAGCGGCACCACACCTTTTTCGGAGGAAAAAACGATCCGGTCTTCCGTCGTGATAATCCAGAGGGGTCGCAGGCCGAGGGCATCCACGGAGCCGACGAGTTCGTCTCCACAGCGGATCACCATCGCCGCTGGCCCTTGCGCGAACGGCCCCCACGCCTGCCGGTGGTACATCAGCATGTCCTTCAGGGGGTCGGGCACGCGCTTGATTTCGTTGTGGATCGGCGGAAACATGATTTCCACCGCTTCCCAGAAGGTCAGGCCGTCGCGGAAGATCATCGCTTCGAGCGCGCGATTCACGTCTTGAGAGTCCGATGCATTTGGTTGCAAGGGGATGCCCAGCATCTGCGCCTCGGTGCGGAGCTTGCGGATCGTGTTGATCTCGCCGTTGTGGCCGAGAAGCGAGAAGGGCTGCACGCGCTCAAACGCCGTGGTCGTGTTTGTGCTGTAGCGGTTGTGCCCGATGGTGATGGCGGACGTGAAGTCGGGGTCGGTGAGATCGCCGTAGTACGCTTCCAGCACCTGTGCCGTACCACGCACCTTATACGCGACCGAATCCGCACTCAGCGAGAACACGAGTGCCGCTGTTTGCGCCTCGATGGCGACTTGGAGATTGTAGAGCAAGGTGTCCCGCGCACTCGTCGCGCCTGTGTCGTCGGTTGCATCCGGCGCGGGGGTAAGCAGGGCAAGCTGCCAGACTCCCGGCTCTTCTCGCCGGCCAAGCACGCCCAGCGCGTCGGAGTTGATCGCCATTTCCCGACAGACGAGCACGTCACCGCCCATCGCGCCGATTACCGCCGCCACTTCCGCCATGATTGCCGCACCGCGTGTACGTTCCTCGCGCGGCACGAAGACGTGTCCCACGGCGAAACGTGGGTTGCAGGCGAGCGCCGCGTCGTACCCCATGGTCGGGAGATCGCGTGCCCAGAGGGCGCGGGGAATATCCGTCATGATGCCACAGCCATCGCCTTCGCCGTCAATTTCACCGGAGCGGTGATGCATCGTGGCGAGCGCGTGCAGCACCCGCGTGACATTCTCGCGTGTCGGGATGCCGCTCCGCTCGGCCATGGCGACGAGGCCGCAGGCGTCGTGCTCGACCGGGCCATGATAATCGCCGATGTCAATCAATGGGTCGAAGTGGTCATCCAGATGTGTCGGTATCGTGATCATTCGTCCCTCCCGACCGCCGATTGACGGTGTGCGACGGCGGGAACGGGGAACGCAAAGCGCCCTCGTCCCCAGTGAGGGACGAGAGCCGGCGACGTGCCAGAACTCCCGCGGTACCACCCTCGTTGCCGGGCGTGTGCCAGCCCGACCACTCATTGGCTGTGTGGACAAACGATCCGGGCCAGCCGTGCCCGGCGCTCCTGGGCTGCGTTCACGCAACGATCTCAATACCGGCCTTTCACCACTCGCCGGATCGCTGATGAGAAATCGGTTCCGCTACTCTTCCCACTCAACGCGCGTTGATCGTCGTAGTGCTCATCGTGCCGGAAGGCTTCACTCGTGAGAACCTTCACGACAAGAGATAGCATCAGGCCGTGATAGTGTCAAGAAACCGAGGCGAATTCTGTAACCCTGCACAGAGCGGGAGCAACGCGCGCCGCGTATGGGCCGTTACGGGGGAACGGGCGGCATTCCCCAGCATGTTGCCCCATCACCTGATGTTCGCGTGCGCGGAACACCGGCGAAAGATGCATCGTAGACCTTCGCATGATGCCGCCGCAGAACGTCACGCGGTTTCGGCCTTCGCGCGTTGCGGTCGGCACCAGTACGCGCTCCATACTTTGTGAAAAGGCGAACACTCTTTGGGCAATTCACCGAGAGAACCGCGTCGGGTACTGGCGATATGCAACATGACGATGTCCCGTCACATCCTGCCGGTGGCACGCGGTGTCCGGCAGTCGTGATACAGAGGGGATTCGTGTGTATACGAGTGAATATCATCCGCATTACGGTATCATCGGATGGTTGTGATGCTGGCTATCACCTGATGTGTGCATCATCAGACGTACGCTTCCCCCCAGCCATGTACGAACCGCACAACCGTCCGTCCGGTAACTATGAAAGCGCACAACACACCGGAAGACCCAGCAAAGGAGTGGTCGCGTTTTGACTCAGGCACGGAAAGTCGTCGCACTTCTTGGCCCAACCGCCGCCGGGAAGACGGCGCTCAGCCTCCGGCTGGCGGAGCGGTTTGGGGGCGAAATTGTGTCCGCCGATTCGCGGCTGCTCTATCGGGGAATGGACATCGGTACGGCGAAACCCACGCGGACGGAGCAAGCGCGTGTGTCGCATCACCTGATTGATGTTACTACGCCCGATATGCCGTGGGACCTCGTTCGTTGGCTGGCGGCGGCGCGCACCGCGATTGACGCAATCGTGGCTGGCGGCAAACTGCCCCTGATCGTGGGGGGAACGGCACAATACACCACGGCGCTTCTCGATGGCTGGGAGCCGCCCACCGTGCCGCCGGACCCTGCGTACCGTGCGGGCCTCGAAGCGCGGGCCGATGTGGAGGGCGTTGCAACGCTACAGGCCGAACTCGCGGCCCTCGACCCCGAAGCCGCAACGCGCACGGGGCCAAACTTACGGCGCATCATCCGTGCGCTCGAAGTGATCCGCGCCACGGGCGAGCCGTTCTCAGCACAGCGCGGGCGCGGCGCGAAGCCGTACGACGACCTCCGTCTCGCCCTCACGCTACCGCGTGAAATGCTGTATGCCCATATTGACGCCCGTGTGGCGTCGCAACTCGCGGCGGGCCTTGTGGATGAGGTGCGTGTACTGCTTGCTGCCGGGTACGTGCCCCCCCTGCCCGCGATGAGCGGCATCGGCTATGCCCAGGTGGTGGAATATCTGCGGGGGGAGAAAACGTTACAAGAGATGTCAGAAGCAATCCGATACGCGACCCATCGCTACGCGCGCCATCAGATTACCTGGCTGCGGCGCAACCCGTCGGCGATTGCGATAGACGCCACGGATGCGGATCATGCCTTCGCGGAAGCATCCGCACTCGTCACCGCGTTTTTGCGCACAGATGATTGACCGAGCGGCGCACACCGTATAATCATGGTGCGTTCGGCGTTTTGTCTCGTCTGCGCGGTATCCGTCATTCATCTCTGGAGGCTCATTGGCACGAATGGATTACCATCTCACCGCCCCACCGACCGAGCGCGCGATGCTTGCCGCCGTGCGGTGGAACGAAAACGGCTGGTCTACGGAAGACAGTCTCGAGGAACTCGCGCGGCTCTCCGAAACCGCGAATCTGGAGGTCGTCGGCGCGGTGTCGCAGGCGATGTCGCACCCGCACCCGCAACACTACCTCGGTAAGGGCAAGGTTGCGGAGGTCAAAGCGGCGCGAGAGGAACTCGACTACGACGTGCTCGTAGTGGACGAGGAGTTGACGCCGAGCCAGTTGCGCAATCTGGAAGAGGCCCTGGGCGTGCGGGTGATTGACCGCACCGCGCTGATTCTGGACATCTTTGCCCACCGTGCGCAAACGCACGAAGGGCGCTTGCAGGTCGAACTGGCACAGCTTGAGTACCGCATGAACCGCTTTACCCGCATGTGGACGCACCTTTCGCGTCAGGCCGTGGGCGGTGTCGGTTTGCGCGGACCCGGTGAAACGCAGCTGGAAGTAGACCGCCGCCGCGCGCAGGAGCGCGTCACGCTGCTGAAAGACGAGATCGCGGAGGTGCATCGCCACCGCGAGCAGTACCGGCAGAAGCGGCGCAAGAGCGGTGTGCCCGTGATTGCCCTCGTGGGCTACACGAACGCGGGCAAATCTACGCTCCTGAACCGGCTCACCGATTCGTCCGTGCTCGTGGAAGACAAGCTGTTCGCCACTCTCGACCCCACGACGCGGCGCATCGCCTTGCCGAACAACCGCGAAGCATTGCTGACCGATACGGTGGGTTTCATCCATCAGTTGCCCACGCAACTCGTCGCCGCCTTCCGCGCCACGCTCGAAGAGATCAGCGAGGCGGACGTACTCATCCACGTCGTGGATTTGACGCACCCGAACGCGGAGGAACAGGCGGCCACGGTGCGCAAGGTGCTGGCAGACCTCGGTGTGGCGGAGAAGCCGACGATTGTGGCGTTGAACAAGATTGATGCCCTCGGTGGTGAGATACCCGACGACCTGCGCGAGGCACTGGAAATCCCCGAAGAGTACATACCGGTATCAGCGGAAACGGGGCAGGGGCTGGAAGAACTCCTTGCCCGCGTGGATGCTCTGCTGACACGGCAGATGGCGGATGTGACGGTCTGTATCCCGTACGCGCAGTCCGCCCTTGTGGACCATTTTCATCGCCACGGGCGGATCGCGACGACCGAATACGGCGCCGATGGGGTGACGCTGCATGGCCTCATCCCCCGGCGCGACCTGCCACGCATCGAAGCGTTTCGCGTTGCGGTGTAATTCGCCGGTCGGTATCGTTTCGCGTCAATGCTGCCCCCTCCCGCTTACTCTACAATGAGAGTGAGCGGGAGCGGGCTTTTCGTTGGGTACAGGGATCAGACCCGCGACGTATGGCCTTGTCACCCGCTTGTGCCGTCTGTGGCATCGGCTATACTCAAGTCAAGACACGCGCGGTGGGCGCGAAGCAGGAAATCTGGGAGTGGGAGGGGTGCGCGGCATGAACGACACGGCGGGATCGAGGCTGCAAGAACTGGTGACGCAGGCGCGAGATATTGACGGCATTGACGCCGTGCTGGTGATGGACCGTGACGGCATGACGCTCTCCGCGAGCGCCGCTGAAGGCGTGGATACGGAATCCCTGAGCGCCACCGCCGCGAGTGGCTTGCTCGTCGCCGACGCGCTCGGCACCGAACTAGGGCATCTCGGTGAGGCGACGCAGACCACGATTGAGTATTCGGGCGGCGTGGTCATCCTTACCCCGCTGGACGAAGACCTCGCGTTGCTCATTCTCGCGCATACGGGGGCAAACCTTGGTCGGTTGCGGTTGCTCGCCCGCCGGTCACGCGGTGATCTGCTCACTGCCGCGCAGGAGTACGTGACGCTGCCCGGCAGCGCGAATGCGTCCGCAGGCGCATCACCCATTCGGGATTCGAGTCTTGACTGACGGCACATACGCGAGCGCGGGCGTGGATATTGACGCCAAAGCCCGTGCGCTCGCGTCCCTGCGCGCGCGCATTCGCGCGACGCACGGCCCGCAGGTGCTCGGCGACGTCGGGCACTTCGGGGGGCTGTACGCGCTACCGGGGGCGGGCGATAACGTACTCGTCGCCTCAATAGACGGAGTCGGTACGAAGCTCAAGCTCGCCCTCGCGCTCGGCACGGCGGACGCCCATGCCGGGATCGGGCGCGACCTCGTGCATCACTCGGTGAACGACATCCTCTGCTGCGGGGCGCGACCGCATTTCTTTCTCGATTACCTCGCGTTGGGCCGGAGCAACGCGGAACTGATTGCCGCCGTGGTCGGTGGCGTGGCGGACGCCTGCACCGCGCTTGGTGTCGCCCTGATCGGTGGTGAGACGGCGGAGCTTCCCGGCATCTACCGCGAGGGAGACTACGATCTCGCGGGCTGCATCGTTGGGAGCGTGGCGCGAGGCCGCGTGCTCGATGGGCGCGCAATGCGCCCCGGCGATGTGCTGCTCGGTTTGCCGTCTACTGGGCTGCACACGAATGGATACTCGCTGGCCCGCGCGGTATTCGCGCTCGATGGCCCCCCGGACGCGGTGCGCGAAGCCCTGGCGCAACCGTTATCCGGCACGAGGGCCACGCTCGGCGCAGCATTGCTCGCGGAGCATCGCTGCTACCTGCCGGACCTCACCGCCGCACTGGACGCCGGGCTGCTCCACGCGCTCGCGCATATTACGGGTGGTGGGCTAGTAGACAATGTGCCGCGCGTCCTTCCCGCCGGTTGCGCGGCGCGTTTCGACCCCGCGCTGTGGTCGGTACCGCCGGTCTTCGCCGCGATTGAGGAGCGGGGCCATGTGGCTCCGATGGAGATGTACCGCGTGTTCAACATGGGTCTCGGCATGGTCGCCGTCGTGTCCCCTGAGGCGGTCGCACGGGTGCGGTCGCTCATCCCCCAGGCGGTGCTGGTGGGAGAGATCATTTCGCGTGGCGATGGCCCTGCGGTACGTATCGCGGGCGTGACGGAAGGTGATTGAGCGATTCACCGTGGCGTTATCGTTGGGGGGAAAGTGATCGTGCCGCTATCGGGGCGATACACTGCGACGGCATCATTCGCCCAGATGAGGCTGCCGGTTGCGGGCGCGGGTACCGTGTCACGGCGGACGAGCAGGAAATCGGGCGCGGTTTCGGGGCGGTTCGGACGCGGGTCACTGATCCAGCCCGCGTACAGGGCGCCGCGTACCTCGCGGTCGTGGAGCAGATGGACGACGAGGGCGGCATCGAGTAGCGTATCGGGGCGTGCAACATCGTCCGCGACCTGCACCCGCGCCCCGACGGGTACGCCCTCAAGCAGCGTGGCGAACCGGCGGGCCGGTGGCGCGAGGCGGTAGACGCGAATCTCTGGCCATTCGCCGAGCGGCGTGAGATCGCCCGCATACGCTGCCAGCGTTGTGGGAAGCGTTTGCCATTGCGCGTGTAACACGCCGGTGTCGGTGAGCACCACGTAGTTCACGCCGAGGGCTTCCAGCGCGGCGATGCTTCGCTCATCGGGAAAACCGCCGAGTCGGTCAAAGAGGGCCTGCGTGCCGGGTGGCAGGATTTCCGCGTCGCCATTGATGAAGCGGTGATGATTCGTGGTGGCGAGGGCCATTGTGACGGGTGCGCGCAAGTCCGGCAGCACGGCGACGATTCCTGCCGGTTGCGCAGCGAGCCATTGCCGAAACGCCTGTTGTGCCCCGGAAAGCTGCGGCACGGTCGTGACGGCAACCGGGGCGGTCGCGTACTCCGCCAGCAGCGCCGCGATCACCAGCAGTGCGGCCACGCGCCGTTTCGTGCCCGCGCCTCGTCCCCCACCCCGCATCGCGGCGGAAAGCCGGGTCCAACCCCCCGCTGCGAGGAGCGCGATCCCGACCATGGTGAGGGGAGCGGCGCGTAGCGGGGCGCGTAGGGCGTTCGCGCCCGGCACGATGCGCGTGAGCAGCGCGAACGGCAGCGGGATCAGGCCGGGGTCGTGCCGCGTCAGGTGCAGCGTCGGGCCAAATGAGAGGATGAAGCCCGCGAGTGTGACCGCGACCGCGAAACCGCGCCAGCCCCGACGCGATTGCACCACGGCAATGCCCGCGAGCGCGAGCGCGATCCCACCCGGAAACAGGTACATCTCCGTGCTCCACGTCCATGCGTGCGCGCGGACGAGCGGGCCGTACAGCAGGTTCGCGGGCGTCGCCGTGAGCCAGGTCGCGGGCCGGGCCGACCAGTACTCGACTTCCCGCATCGTCCGTGCGAAGTTCTCACGCGTCGCCACGCGCCAGAATGGCAGGGCCACGGGCAGCAGGCAGATCGCTGCGACAAGCAGGCCACCCGCCGCTTTGCCGATGCCCGCCGCCCGGAGTGGCAACGGCGTCCGGCCCCACTGCGTCGCAATCACGTACCCCGTGAACAGCAGCACGAGCAGGGCAGTCCAGTAGGCATAATACCCCGCGCTGATCGCTTGCAGGGCGGCACAGAGCGCGAACAGGGCGGCGTCGCGCGTGCGGGCAAACCGTAAGGTGCGGTACAGGAACAGCAGCACGAGCGGGAAATACTGCACGGCGAGCAGCCCCGCGTGGTCGAGTTGGGCGATGTGCCAGGGCGCGAAGGCGATGATTACCCCCGCGATCACGCCCGCGACGCGGTTGTGCCAGAGAAACCAGACGAGCACGTACATCGTGAACCCAGAGAGGGCGAGCGTGAGCAGCACCGTGAGGTTGTACGCGACGAGCGGGCTGCCGGTAAGCAGATAGAGTGGTCCCGCGATGAGCGAGCCGCCGAGCGTCAGTTCATCCCGCGCGAAGGCCGTAGTCGCGGGGTACAGCACGTTCGTGTCCCAGAACGGTGCGGAGCGGTCACGCAGCCATTGCGCGGGCCAGACGAGCCGCCATGCGGTGACAAGGGGATCGCCCGGCCCCGTCGCGCCGTCCGCAAGATGGGCAATCAGGGGGTGCGTCCACCATGCCGCCAGCGCGAGAAACAGGGCAAAGATGCCCGCGTGCCGCAAACCCGCCGCCGCGAGGCTGCTGGCGCCCATCCGCGTATTTGTCTGTCGGGCGCTATGTGTGACCATATACCGTGGATTGTATCCCGCGCATCACGCGCCCGCACCTTGCCGGAGACGGCAAGGGCGGGTATGATCGGGGTGGTCGGACGAACGACCGGCGTGGTGGTGACTGGCGAGCGCGTGGAAAACCACGGGGGAGCCACCGCGCGAGAGCAGGCCGCTCGCCTGGGCCGCGCCGGAGGAGGTGCGGGCAGGCTGCGGCCTTTGTGTTGCCCGCGATGCTCCCCGGTGCCGCACGAGAAAGGCAGGGGCATCATGCGGGCACTCCTCAGTGTATGGGACAAAACGGGGTTGGCGGCGTTCGCACAGGGGTTGGTATCACTCGGTTTCGACTTGGTATCCACGGGCAATACCGAGCGAGTGCTGAACGAGGCGGGCGTGCCGGTGACGGGGATCAGCACGGTCACGGGCTTTCCCGAAATCCTCGGCGGGCGGGTGAAGACGCTCCATCCGGCGGTACATGGCGGCATCCTCGCGCGGCGGGATGTGCCGGACGATATGGCAACGCTCGCCGCCCACGACATCACGCCGGTAGACCTCGTGGTGTCAAACCTGTATCCCTTCGCGGCGACCGTGGCGGATTCCCAGGTGCCGCTCGCAGACGCGCTGGACAACATTGACATCGGCGGCCCCACGCTCGTACGTGCCGCCGCGAAAAACTTCCCCGCCGTACTCATCGTCACGAACCCTGCGGACTACGCCCACGTGCTCGATCTGCTCCGGGCCGGGCCGGTGCCGCTGGCGGCGCGGCGTACATTGGCGGCGAAAGCGTTCGCGCACGTTGCCGCGTACGACACGCTCGTCGCCGCCTATCTCCGTGAGGGTGATGGCGAGACGGACACGGCGTTTCCGCAGGAGTTTTCGCTGGCGGGCACGCTCGCGCAACCGATGCGCTACGGCGAGAACCCGCATCAGCGCGCCGCGCTCTACCGCACGGTGCAATCGGGTGAACCGTCACGCGGCCTGCCGGGGGCCACACAACTCGCCGGTAAGGAGTTGTCGTACAACAACATCCTCGACGCGGACGCGGCATGGGCAGCCGCGTGTGACTTCATGGGCTGGCGGCAACCAGCCTGCGTGATCGTGAAGCACAACATCCCTTGTGGCGTCGCGCTCGCGGCAGATGCGGAAACGGCGTTTCGGCGTGCCTTCGCGTCTGACCCGCTCTCCGCCTTTGGCGGCGTGATCGCCCTCACCGTGCCTGCGACGGCGGCGGTCGCGGAGGCAATTGCGGAAAACTTCGTGGAAGTCGTGCTCGCACCCTCGTTCGACGATGCCGCGCTTGCCGCCTTTGCACGCCGCAAAAACGTGCGCCTGCTGGCGATGGGTACGCCCGTTGCCGCCGCAAAGGCGTGGGAGATGCGCGGCGTGACGGGAGGCTTCCTGCTTCAGACGCCCGACGCGGTGGTAGACGATGCCACGACCTGGACGACGGTATCCGAGCGGCAACCGACGGCGGATGAACTGACGCAGTTGCGGTTCGCATGGCGGGTGGCGCGGCATGTGAAGAGCAACGCCATCGTGCTCGTGCGCGATCTCGCCACCGTGGGTATCGGTGGCGGGCAACCGAGCCGGATTGACGCCGCGAAAACCGCGCTCGACAAGGCAGGCAACCGCGCGCGGGGCAGCGTGCTCGCCTCGGATGCGTTTTTTCCCTTCGGTGACACGGTAGAAATGGCGGTCGCGGCGGGTGTTACCGCCGTTGCCCACCCCGGTGGCTCGGTGCGGGATGCCGAAAGCAGCACCGCCGCGAATGCCGCCGGCGCCGCGATGGTCACGACGGGAATGCGCCACTTCCGGCATTAGCGCGTTGCCTGCTCATGCAGGGTACAGTATGCTGGGGCCGGGATGAAGGCATGATAGATCGGCGTTGAAGGGAGAGCGCACAACGGGGTGCGGCGATCAGAAAGCAGCGCGGTACGTTCATGCCCTCATGCTATCCGATCCCTGCCTCATCCCTCAAAGGAGCGACGTATGGGTGACGATCAGTTATTTCCTCTTCGTCTACTGTACGACATCGAGTGGGCATACGATGAATATGCGGGAAATGAACGAGGTGTATACCGTTCTGCAAGAGGTAACGACAATGTAGATTTTGAACTTCGCTTGACACGAGAACCTACCGAGGAAGAGCGCGCCCAGATCAAGCAGGGATTGATCCGATGGAAAAACAGCGAGCAACAACGCATCGATGAGTACGGTTGGTTTCATCACATGGGAGGTCCTGACTTTGAGGGTACTGTTGTTCGCTGGGATCTTGATACGACGAGTCAAGGCGTGCAACATGAATCACTGCAAGCGCTACAGCAACGACTGGCGGCAATTCCCGATTTAGAAGTAGTAGAACTCGTACTCAAAGGAGTTTATCCATTAGAGTGATTCTTATATCGGTTGCGTTGAATCGAGGGGATAGCAGCTGGTGGCGAACCGGCCTGCTACGTCCTGCACCGAGATCGTGTTCAGTGCTACTCCGACGGCCTGTCTGCAACAGACTGAGCCACATAAGGCTGGCTCTTGCTCGATGACGGTGAAGGTCATAGACGATACAGCAGCCGTTGACGGAGCAAGTGGAGTCATTCGGGACTATCCCTCGCGCGGGGCGACGTAGTGTTGGAGCGCCGCGAGTTCCGCCTCGGCGCTGTTGCTCCGGCTGTCGCGCCCGGAGAGATCACGGTAGCGGTCGGCGATGGTGGCCCGGAGGTCTTCGAGCGCGTCCTCCGGCGACTGCCCCATCGCGCGCAACCCAAGCACGGGCGCGGTCACGGTGACGTACTCGTCTCGCCACTCGGCGGTAATCGGCAGGGGTTGCGCGAGCACGTACTCCGCGTCCAGCGCGCCGGTGAGCGTCAGGGCCTGATGCGCGCTCATGGGAAGACCTCCATATCTTCAAGCTCTGTCGTTGCGGTAGCGGGGGTGATAAACCGTCGCCCCGCTTCCGCCGCCGCCGCGTACACCTCGCGGAAAGGCACGGATGCGGCGCGTGCCAGCGCGGCCACCATCTCGTATTCCGGCACGGCCTCCCGTGCCACGCCCCCGACCGTTTTGATCTTGACCCGCACCGGCCCCCACTGCGTTTCAGCGGTTTCCCAATGGCGTGCCGCTTTCGTGCGCTGGATCGGTACGGCCCGCACGCCGAACGTGCTCGTCTCGCGCAGCATCGTCTCGGTCACGGCTTCGGCGGTGTCCGCCGCACAGATCGCCGCGAGGGTCACGGCGGGACGGCTTTTCTTCATCGTGATCGGGGTGAACCACGCATCAAGCGCCCCCGCTGCAAAGACCGCTTCCAGTGCGTACGCAAGGGCTTCGGGCGTCATGTCGTCGAGGTTCGCTTCGATGAGCAGTTCGTCGCTTGGTACGGGCGCGGGAGTGGTCGGCGCGGTTTCGGGCGCGGCTGCGAAGGGCAACGTGCCACTTATAGTGGCGGGCATCGCCTCACCGATCCAGATACGTAGGCAGTTGGGCCACGGCATCATGCGGCTACCGAAGCCATACCCCACCGCCTGCACTGTCATCGTGGGGCGTTCATAGCCACGCGCGAGCGCCGTAACGATGGCGGCCCCGGTCGGTGTCACCGTTTCCTTGTCGGTATCGAGCGGTATGAGCGGGGCACGCGCGGCGGCAATCAGGGCGAGCGTCGCGGGCGCGGGCACCGGGATGCGCCCGTGCTGTGACCGCACCCAGCCGTGCCCCGTCGCAAAGGGCGAGGCATAGACCGCCTCAATCCCCAGGAGATCGAGCGCGACCGCCGTGCCCACGATGTCTATAATGCTGTCTACCGCGCCGACTTCATGAAAATGCACCGCGTCTACTGCGATGCCGTGGATTTGCGCCTCCGCCTCCGCCAGCGCGGTAAAGATGTGCAACGCGCGTTCCTTCGCGCCATCCGGCAGCGCGGCATCCTCGATCAGCGCGCGGATCGTGCGCCAGTCTCGCTGCGGCTGGTCCGGCGCGACGCGCACGGTGACGTGCGTGCCACCGATGCCATGCTGGCTGGTCGGTTCGGCTTCGAGTGACCACCCCGGCAAATTGAGCGGGGCGAGCGCCTCCCGCAATGCCACCACGGAAACACCCGCATGAATGAGCGCGCCGAGGGTCATATCGCCACTGATGCCTGCTTGCGCATCGAAGTACGCGACACGGGTCATGCGGCAGTCACCGGCGCAATAACCGACGCAGATTCGTCCGCTCCTTCGGCATCAGCGATCACTTCGGTGTACAGTTGCCCGCATCCCGCCGCGATGTCCACGCCCCGCGAGTAGCGCACACTCGCCGGGATACCGCGCGCCAGCAACCGCGCCGCGAACGCCTCCGCTGCCGCCCGCGTCGGCCGTGCAAGGAGCAAACCGTCCGGGCCAACCGCCGCCGCGACGGGGTTGAGCGGGATGAGGTTGACGTGGCAGAGGAGACCGCGCAACAGCGTCGCTAGTTCGTCCGCGACCGCTTCGGTGTCGTTCGTGCCCGCCATCAATGCGTACTCGAACGAGACGCGGCGATGCGTGCGCGTCGTGTAGTCGCGCACGGCGTCGAGCAGTTCCGCAATCGGGTAGTGCTGGTTGACGGGCATCAGGGCGGAACGCGCCGCGTCCGTGGTCTGATGCAGCGAGACCGCGAGGTTGACCTGAAACGGCTCCTCCGCCAGCCGACGAATGCGTGGCACGAGGCCAACCGTGCTGATCGTGATGCGCCGTGCGCCAAGCCCCAGGCACTGGGGTTCATTGAGGATCGCCACGGAGCGCAGCACCTGATCGTAGTTCGCCAGTGGCTCGCCCATGCCCATATACACCACGTTCGTCAGCGGCCTGCCCTCGGCGACCGCTTCGCGCGCCATCGCCACGACCTGTGCGACGATCTCTCCGGCGGAGAGGTTGCGCGTCAGCCCCATCCGGCCCGTGGCGCAGAAGACGCAGCCGTAGGCGCACCCGGCCTGCGAGGAAATGCACGCGGTCGCGCGCTCCGGCGTGCCGTCGGCACGGTTGTACCGCATCAGCACGCCCTCGATCAGGCAACCATCGGGCGTGCGAAAGAGCGTTTTCGTGGTCAGGCCGTCCGCGCTCGTGCGGCTCGTCACGGCAAAGAGGATTGCCAGTGGCAATTGGGTATCGAGGATTTCACGCAATGGCCCCGGCAGACCGGGAATCGTTGCCGCGTGCGGGGCAAGTCTGGCATAGACGCCACCGAGGATTTGTCGCGCGCGGTATGCGGGCTGGTTGTGCGCCGCAAGCCAGGCCACGAGGTCTTCCGGCAGGAGATCATAGAGGGACAACTGCGCCCCATGTGGTATCGGCGGTATCGGTGGTATCTGCGTCACTCGGCTCCCTGTATTTCCTGACCCGCGTCGCACGCCCGACTCCCGCATCTTTCGGGGCCGGGCGTGCTCCGTCACGAGTCGGGTTAGTCGCGGCGGCTACTCACGCCCGACAAGAGCATGATGTAGTACAACAATTGCAAGATCGCGCCCGCCGCCGCAGCGAGGTACGTGAGGGCGGCGGCATCGAGCACGCTTTTCGCCGCGCCGTACTCGCTGCGCGACACAAGCTGGTTTGAGGCGAGCAGCTTCATCGCGCGATTGGAAGCGTCGAACTCTACCGGCAGGGTAATGAGGGCGAACACGGTGCCGAGCGAGAACAGCGCCACACCGAGCCAGGCGATGCCGATTGCCTGCGTGAACAGACCGACCAATAGCAGCACCCAGCCAAGGTTCGAGCCGATATTGACTGCCGGAACGATTGCCCCACGTAGCTTGAGGTAGGCGTAGTTTTCCCGGTCCTGTACGGCGTGCCCCGTCTCATGCGCGACGATGCCCTGCGCCGCAACTGAGTAGGAACCGTACACGCCCTCCGAGAGACACAGTACCTTTTCGCGCGGGTCGTAATGATCGGTCAGTTCTCCCGGCACTTGCTCGATGCGCACATCGGATAAGCCCTGAGAATCGAGAAGCCGCCGGGCGACCTGCGCGCCCGTGAGGTGGTTCTCACTGGGCACCTGGCTCATTTGCGCATAGGTATTCTTCACGCGCATCTGAGCATACAGCGCCAGCGCGAATGCCGGGAGCATGAACAGAAAGTATCGCGGATCGAAAAACATTGATCAGTCCTCCGGGAGGATGCAGTTGCGAGGCGACGCCGGGATGAGTCAGTCCGAACGCAAGGCCCTTGCCGCGTCTCGTCGCGCAGTGGTTCGCACACACCGTACCATGATAAGGCCGTCGGGTACGCACACCACAGATACGAAACTGGCGTCAGCGCGGTTGCATCCCGTGTCGCTCTGAACCGCACGTATGCTTCGCGTGCTTCGCGCCGCCCGTTTCGTCCTCATGCACCATGATACAACAGCGACGATACGACGCACATTCCGCGTTCACGGCGATCTGACAACGTGCCGCCGTGCTACAATTTTGCCTGCTCAGTGATTGGCAACCGCTCCTGTGCAGAAAGGCTACGGCGTTCCGTGACGATGACTTCCCTAAACATGGCAGACATGGCGGCAACCGAAATGATGATCCGTCGGTTGCTCGTTTCGGACGACCCCGCGCTTGCGCCGCTCTATCAGATGATGCAGTACCATCTCGGCTGGCTCACGGAGGGCTTCGCACCGCAGACCGCTGTGGTCGGCGGCAAGCGGTTACGCCCGCGCATCTGCCTGCTCTGCTGCGCCGGGGCGGGAGGCGATCCGGCGCGCGCCGTGCCCGCCGCCGCCGCCATCGAACTGTTGCACAACTTCACCCTGATTCACGACGATATTCAGGACGGCAGCAGCCACCGCCATCACCAGCGCACCGTGTGGCATCTCTGGGGGATGCCGCAGGCAATCACCGTCGGGGATGGCATGTATGCTCTCGCACACGAGGCCCTGCTGCTGCTCACCGAGCATGGCGTTCCGGCGGCGATGACCGTCGTGCTCGCGCGGGAGTTCAACGCGACGGTGCTGCGCATCTGTGAGGGGCAGTATCAGGATATCGGGTTCGAGGCGCGCTGGGACATCACGGGGCGCGATTATCTCCAGATGATCGGGGGCAAGACCGCCGCGCTCTTCGCGTTTTCCGCCCGCGCGGGGGCATTGCTCGGCGGTGCGGATAAGCGACGGGCGAATGTGTACGCGGACCTCGGTACGGCCATCGGCCTCGGGTTTCAGTTGCGCGATGACCTGCTCGGTATCTGGGGCGCGGTAGCGGTGACGGGCAAGCCCGCTGCGGACGACATTCGCCGTCGCAAGAAGAGCCTGCCCGTGATCCTGCTCCATGAACGGCTCGACTCGGCGGGCCGCGCGCAGTTGGAAACGCTTTACGCACCGGATGAGGTCGCGCCCGACGATGTCGCTACGGTGATGAGTTTGCTGATTGCGGCGGGGGTTCACGGCGAGTGTCAGGAGCGTGTGGCACGCTATCACGCCGATGCAGTGACGCTTCTCCATGCGACGGGCGCCACGGGCGAAGCCCGCGATACCCTTGCCGCGCTTATTGAAGCGATGGCGGTGCGAGAAGCCTGAGAACTCCGTTCGGCAATCGCGTATCGCGCATCGCGGTTCCGTAGTTGTCGTTCGCACACGAAATCAGCGGGGGCGGGAGTAGTCGTACGTCGGCACGGGGATGCGTGCGCCGTACCCGGATGGCCGCGCCCGCCCAATCGTGAACAGTTTGACGAGGATCACGCCAGCGATAAACCCACCGATGTGCGCCCAGTACGCCACGCTGCCATCCGAACCGCCGGAACGGAAGTTCGCGGACACGGTGCCGACGCCGTTCAAAAGCTGCGTCAGGAACCAGTAGCCGATGTCCAGCCACGCGGGCAGCACAATGGGGATGATGATGAACCCCAGCCAGAGCACGTTTGTCACGCGCCCGCGTGGCTTGAGCACGATGTAACCACCGAGCACACCGGCAATCGCACCACTCGCACCGATGGAGGGCGCAAGCGAGTTCGCGTTGAAGATGATATGCGTGAAGTTGCCCGCGAGGCCGACGAGCAGGTAGAAAACCAGATAGCGCGCCGGCCCCATCGCGTCTTCAACGTTGTCGCCAAAGACCCAGAGAAAGAGCATGTTGCCGATGATGTGCAGCCAGCCGCCGTGCAGAAACATGCTCGTGAACAGCGTGGCCCACACGGGTGACGTGAGCGCGGCGTAATCCGTGGGCAGGGCGCGCAGATGCGTGAAGCGGTCCGGGATCACGCCCCAGTTGGCGATAAAGAAATCCTGGTTTTGCCCCAGCGTCAGCGTGTACAGAAAGGCAATCGCGTTCAGCGTAATAAGCGCATAGGTCACGACCGGCGTATGCATGCGGTCCCGGTTATCGTCATGAATGGGGAACATATACCCTCCGCATTATCGCCAATAAACCGCTGGCCACATTAAGGCACGAAGAAACCGAAAGCAACAAAACGGCACTTCACGCCGCAAGGATCAGTTTTTTTCATTTCCTCTATGCCATTCGGTCCAGACGCTTCGGTTGTCCGACTGGAAGCCGTCCTCGATTTCCGTGGGAGGCGATGTCGGGGGATAGAGCACTGCCTCGGACGCGGGCGGAGACACAGGAGAATAACGCACTTCTGCATGTGTGGGCGGGCGAGGAAACCGACGCTGGCGGATGAAGAGTTGCATCACGAGTAACCCGACGAGAAAGCCGCCCACATGCCCCCAGACCGCGATTTGTCCCAGCCCGGCAAAGCCGCCCCCGCCCGGTAGCACGAGCGGTACAAAGGTAAAGGCGAGCAGCCAGAGCACCGACCGCGTGCGGTTTGGTCCCGGTGGCAGCATGAGCAGGTAGCCCGCGAGTATCCCGTAGATCGCGCCGCTCGCGCCGACCACCGGAATGACCTGCCCGAAGTAGCCGAGCAGGCACGCAATACCGCTGCCAATGCCCGCCACGAAGTACAAAACGAGAAACCGTCCCGTGCCTAACGCCGCTTCCACAATGCGCCCGATGCCATACAGCGCGAACATGTTGAACAGGATGTGCGTGATACCGCCATGCAGAAAGAGCGAGGTAAAGATTGTCACAACGGCGGGGCTGGCGAAATCGCTGTTGCTGATGCCCGCCGCACGCAGGTTGGCGGCGCCGTTGAACCGCGCCGGGATCAGCGCGAAATTGACAACGAAGTTTTCCTGCACGTCCGGCTTAAGCAGCTGCTCGACCACGAAGACGACGATGTTGACGAAGACCAGCGTGAAGGTTGCGGGGAAACGCCGCCACTCCGCGAGAAAGGCCGGAGCGCGCGAGGGCGGAGGCGGGGGCAGGGATTGCAACGATGGCTCCTGTTCTGTGCTGTGTAGCGTCCTGCCAGTAGCTATAAGGGTTCCGTGAACTCGTTGCCACCGAGGGGTGCGATCAGGTCTTGCAACGTGGAAAGCACACGTTCCCACGTTTCCGCTCCGGCACGCGGGGCGAGAAAGAGGCCGAGCAGCAGGCCGAGCGTCAGGTATTTCAGGGCAACAACGCGCGTTTCCGTCGCGGGACGTTCCGTGTTCATACCGATTCCTCCCCATTCGCCGCGCCGGTCTGCTTCACGGGTTGCGCCGCGTTCTCACCACCATGTGCGCCATTCGTGGCCGCATTCGCCGTCTCGCTCATTGCGCCCGCATTGCCAAGTGGCACCACGGGGAGGCGCATGGTCATCGCCACCGGGTCACTGGCGAGCGCGGGCTGCAACTCCACCACCGCCTCGTCGTCTACCGCCTCACCCCCGTCTGCGGCACGGTTGAGCAACCACGTTGCGACCACACCCACCGCAATGCCGACCGCCAACCCAATCAGGAATGCGCGGTCCCGACGCCGCTTGCGTGTCACCGGCTCCGCGTATGCCTCTTCCACCGTCATTGTGCGCCTCCTCCACTCAAGGCCATCCCCCACGAGCGTGGTGGTAGCATCGCCTCCGTGACCGGCCCGATCATGCGTTTCGGCCATCCCCCACGCGCGTGGTGGTAGCTCTCCATTCACCGTTTGCACGAACAGGGCCGCGACTTCCCGCAAGCGGTAGTGGCGACGGCCCTGCCGTGAAAAATATGCATCCTGTGTCCCGGCAGTCTGTACCGCGAAGCCCTGCGCCGCGAAAAGCGCCGCCGAGCGTGTGAGATGAAACGGGTCGCTCACTACGATCACCCGGCGCCACCCACATACGGCGGCGAGATCGGCGACATTGCGCGCGCTCTCCACGGTGCGGGTCGCGCGGAGTTCGGCGGTAATGGCATGCTCCGGCACGCCCGCCGCGAGCGCGAGTGCCCGCATCGTAGCCGCTTCCGAGTAGCCGGATGCACCGACCCCGCCCGTCACGACAAGCACCGGCGCGTACCCCGCATCGTACAACTCCACCGCGCGCCGCACCCGCCCCCGCAGGGCGGCGGAAGGGGTGCCATCCGCCTTCACCTGCGCGCCAAGCACCACGATGGCGTCCGCCGGGGCATGAACGGTCCCGCGCTCGCCGCGCCGCACGACGATGTACAACGCGCCCAGGGCCGCGATGCCCGCGATACTCGCCGTTCCCACGCTCATTGCCCCGGTAATCAGGCGGCGCACATATCCTCCTGCTCATCGCGTTTCCATGTCTGGCTGCGCCGCCCCGCGCCGTGTGTGAGTGGTAGTATAGCATCTGACCGCGTGGTCGCCTGCCGCCAGGGAGTGACAGGGCATCGCGCATGAGCGCGCATCGGGGGTGGCGGGGCATGGTGCAGGAGACGGAGCCAACGGAGTCGGTGAAGTTGATGGAATCGGTCACGGCGGATGACCTCCGGTGGGACCCGGCGGGCCTCGTCGTGGCGGTCGTGCAGCATGTCGAGACGAAAGACATGCTCATGGTCGGCTACATGAACGCGGAGGCCCTTGCGCGCACGCTCGCAGGGCCGCACGTCGTTTTCTGGAGCCGCAGCCGCAACGAACTCTGGGAGAAAGGCGCGACGAGCGGGAATTACCTCAACGTCGCCACGGTCACGGCGGACTGCGACGGTGATGTCGTACTCGTGCGCGCCCTGCCCGATGGCCCGACCTGTCACACCGGCGCGTACTCCTGCTTTCACCGCCCGGTGGCGACACCCGCCTTGCCCGCCTTTGCCGTAGAACCCGAAGCTGATTCCGTGAATGCGCACGTCCTTGATGATGTCGCGGCGGTGATCGCGCAACGAAAGCGCGAGATGCCCGAAGGCTCATACACCACGTATCTCTTCCGCGAAGGCGTGGACAAGATCGCCAAAAAAGTCGGTGAGGAGGCCGCCGAAACGATCATTGGCGCGAAAAACGTGCAGCGTGGCGACGCCGATGCCCCCGCGTTGCTCGCGGGCGAAGTGGCGGACCTGTTCTATCACTCGCTTGTGTTGTTGCAGGCGACTGGTGTACCGCTCGAATCCGTCTGGGATGCCCTCGCCTACCGTCGCGGCGGCGGCGCTCCCGATGCCCCGCCCCGCGGTCCAAAGCCGGGCAAGTAACCCTGCAAGGCAGTCGGTAAGCTCACGGTGTGGCAGGCTTAACCGCTACAGGTATTCCAGCGGCTTCGCGACCATGCGCTTGTTTGGCACGTCTATTTCGAGAATGACTTCTTTGAGAGCGGGCAGGAGGAGTTCGGTGCCATCGGGTTGGGTGATGACGTAGACATCGTTCGCACCCGTCTGAATGATGCTCGTGACGATGCCGAGTGGTTCGCCTTCCGGCGTGACGGCCTGCATGTCAATCAACTGGTGCCAGTAGTATTCGCCTTCTTCGAGCGGTTTCGCGTCGCGGATGCCAATGTACAGTGGTTCGCCGCGAAATTGCATCGCCTCGTCGCGGTCAGTGATTCCGGCAATGGTGAGAATCGCGGAGTTCTCGCTACCGGGACGCACGGTGCGCAAGCGTCGCCGCTCGGTTTCGTCGCCAATGTAGACATGCGAAATACTCGGCAACCGTTCGGGAAAATCCGTCACGAGGCGCACACGGAGTTCGCCCTTGATACCGTGCGGCGCGCCGATGATGCCGACGAGCAACCGCCGTGGTGATTCATCTGTGGCAGGCGCAGCAGGTAGCTCGGCAGTCGCGTCGGTAGGCAGGTCGGACGCGGGGGTATCATCCGTGGGTGGGGTAACGGGCATCTCGTCGCTCATGGCTACCATCAGTCGTCAATATCGAGCGAGACGCGCACGCCCTGCCGCGCGGCCGCAGCGGTCAACACGGCACGCATGGCTTTGGCGATGCGCCCCTGCCGCCCGATGACCTTGCCCATCTCCTCCGGCGCCACGGTGAGGCGCACCTCGACATTGTTGCCAAAGCGGTCGGAGCGCACGCCGATCAAATCCGGGCTGCTCACGAGTGAACCGGCAATGTAGCGGATGAGGTCTTCGAGAGCCTCGCTCGCGTTGTCTGCCATCGCTTATGCGCCGGTAGGAGCGGTTGCGGGGGCGGATTCAGGCGTTGACGCGGGCATGGATGCGGCATCAGAGACCGGCGCATCGGCAGGCTCCGCAGTCTCGATGGGAGCGTACGCTACCGGAACTGATGTGACCGCAACAGGTTCGGCGAGAGCCGCGACAGGAGTCGCTACGACCGGTGCGGTCGCAACGGTGGTCGAAGCACTCGCAGCCGCGCCGGTGGTCACCGCAGGCGTTGCAACGCCGTCACCGCTTGTGGCACGCGCACGCTTGAGAATGCTCGCCACGGACTCCGTCGGCTGCGCGCCGTTTTTCATCCAGTAGTCTGCGCGGTCGAGCTTGACCACGATGGTGCTCGGCTCGGTGCGCGGGTTGTAGTAGCCGATATTCTCGACAAAGCGCCCGTCACGCTTTGAGGCTGCTTCCACAACGATGATGCGGTATTGGGCCTTGTCTTTCGACCCCGTTCGAGTCAAACGCAACTTCAGCACGCGGCGGTTCCCTCTCGCTCTCGCAACTGCCCGCCCCATGTCCGGGGCATCGCATGGCATACGTAAACCACGGGGAACTCCCCGCGAAAGCCTATCGTACCCGTGAATACGTCTATCGTCAATGGCATAGTTGCTGGTCACACGCATCGGGAAATGCGACAATGCACCGATCTGGCAGAGAAACGCGAAGGACGCGAAGGGAAGAATGAGGGAATGGGGATATCGAATATAGCGGGATTGCATTGCCTCTCTCCACCGGTGTATTTTCTTTGCGTCCTTCGCGTTCCCCCAACCGATCAGACGAATTGCTTGGTAAGGCGGGAAAGAGGGCAGCAATGACCGGGGAACGCCTTGAGTACGGCACCTATCTGCATGTGCGCGAACTGCTCGCGCTGCAAACTCCCGCCGGTCCCCCCGACAGCCGGGCTGATGTTGCGGCGGCGGAACACTTCTTTATCGTGGTGCATCAGGCATTCGAGTTATGGTTCAAGCAGCAACTGCTCGATCTTCACTACGCCACAGCTGCCCTCGCGTTGCCCGACGCCGATGCCGACCTCGCATGTGAACACCTCGCCCGTGTTGCCGCGATCCAGCAATTGCTCAACGGGCAAATGCAGTTGCTCGACTTTTTGCCGCCGCGCAGCTTTCTCGCCTTTCGCGGGCATCTGGGTACCGCCAGTGGCAGCGAGTCCGCGCAGTTTCATCAGCTTACCGCCGCGCTCGGATTGCGCACCGATGCGGAAAGTCCAGTGTACGGCGCTTTCCGCATCGCCCTTGCCGACGCGGGCGTAGGCCTCGAAACCCTGTACCGCGAACCGGCCCGCGCGCCTGGGCTGTACCGCGTCGCCGAAGCTCTGGTAGATATCGCGGAGCGTTTCTGGCTGATGAGCGCCCTACATGTGCGCATCACCGACCGCACGATTGGCGACCGCCCCGGCACCGCCGGTAGTTCCGGCGTCACGTATCTGATGCAGGCATTGCGGGAGAAAGCGTTTCCCGAACTCTGGGCGGTGCGCACCCGGCTATGAAGCGGTGAAGGGGCGCGGGGCGTCGCCCATCATGGCACGTCGCGCCATTCGCGTCCAGCACAAGGATTATCACCGCGATGTATTGCGGCGGATCACGTCGTGTTCCTTTCGTCGAAGCGACGCACGCGCGCTGATCGGGGGAATGTGCGGGCATCTCGCCCCGTTACGTAACGTATGCAGGCGGGTATACTACCGTCTGACGATGCCCCATGATCGGCAGGGGCCTTCGCGGGTGTTTCGCCCGCCCCGATATGCCCGATTTGATAGAGGACGATACCACATGGCGCAGACGCGACGTGATTATTATGAGGTGCTAGGACTCGCGCGAGGCGCAAGCCCGGATGAGATCAAACGGGCATACCGCCGGCTCGCGCGTCAGTACCACCCGGACGTGAGCGCCGAGGCGGGGGCGGAAGAAAACTTCAAGGAAGTCAACGAGGCATACGAAGTCCTCTCGGATGACGACAAGCGCGCCGCATACGACCGCTTCGGGCACGCGGGTGTGACTGGCGCGGGGCAAGGGCCATTCCCCGGCTTCGACATTTCCGACATCTTCGACTCCTTTTTTGGGGGGGCGCGCGCGGGTAGCGCGAGTGCCCCGTTGCGGGGGCAGGATTCCCGTGCCAGCGTGACGATAGATTTCGCGGAGGCCGTGTTCGGCGCGGAAAAGGAAATTCAGGTCGTGCGGCAGGAAATCTGCCCGTCGTGTGACGGCACGCGCATGGAAGGCGGCAAGCAGCCCGAAACCTGCCCCAAGTGCGGCGGCACGGGGCAGCTCCGTCGGATGCAGAACACGATCCTCGGCCAGTTTATGACGACCATGACCTGCGACCGTTGCGGCGGCGAAGGGGTGATTATCAGCGACCCGTGCCACACCTGCCACGGTGAAGGCCGCGTGCGCACCACGAAGGGCCTCAACGTCACGCTGCCGCCGGGCATTGACGATGGGATGCAGATTCGCATCGCCGGGCAGGGGGACAGCGGCGTGCGTGGTGGCCCACCCGGCAACCTGTATGTCACCGCCCGTGTGAAGCCGCACCCCGTCTTCAAGCGCGATGGCACGACGATTCACATGGCCCTGCCCGTCAACATTGCACAGGTCGCACTCGGCGACGACATCGAGGTGCCGACGATTGACGGGCCATCGGAAAAGATCGCCATTCCCGCCGGTACGCAATCGGGCGAGGCGTTTCGCGTGCGCGGACACGGCGCGCCGGATGTCCGCAACGGGCGCCGCGGCGATCAGGTTGTGACCGTGCGCGTTGAAACGCCGACCGAGCTAACGGATGAGCAGCGCCACATCCTGCGCAGTTTCGCCGATACGTACGGCATTAAGCCGAGCGAGCCGGGCCGGGGCTTGTTTGGTCGCTTTAAGGACGCACTGGGCGGCGAGCGTTAGCTCCGCCCTTCCTCCGTTATGGCGGGCCGCAAGAGCCGCGTGAGCCGTGCGGCCCCGACCGTGACCGCCACGGCGAGGCCGCCGATTGCCAACACCGCGCCGATGGCGGCGAGTGCGACGCGCACCGTCCCATAGTCCCCCGCGACGCCGCCGATTACCGGGAGGCGCGCGTTGCGGGGAAACACGAGCGCCCCCCAGAACAGCAGGCTGCCAAAGAAAAACAGCGCCGACACCACGACGCGCACGAGTGAACCGCTGAAATTCGTGGCGCGGTCGGCGCGGCTCCCGTCGAACTGTGCGCCGATCGCGGCGGTCGCCACGGCGTTCACCGTGCTGCCAATGGCGTACCAGAGCGTAAAGAGTGCGAGTACGACGATTTGCCCCGGCGTGCCGCCGAGAAACGCGCCGACTGCCACCGCAAGCACGGAACCGGCGGGCACCGTGAAGAGGCTGCCCGCGACGCCTTTCGCGAACAGCAACGTGCGTGCGGTCACGGGCGCGAGGCGGTATAGCGCGAACTGCCGCCCCTCCGCGCCGAAGGTGTATGCGCTCACGCCGCTCGCCAGCCCCCCGACCACAAACGCGACGAACAGTGACCGGAACCAGAAGCCGGTGTCGCCCGTCGCTGTCGGTGCGCCGCGTCCGCCGCCCCGGTTGCCACCGATCACGAACACAAAGAGGTACACGAGCGCAAACCCCGCCGAGCGCACGAGGATCGAGAGGCGTTTCGTGTCTCGCACGAGCGTGCGTACCTCTTTGGTTGCCAGCGCACGCACCTGCGGCGACCAGCCCGCGCCCAGACGGTCAAGGGCGCTTTCCCGTGCCGCGCCCGTTGCGCGTCGGGACGGTGCGGTGCGCGTCGCGCTCCAGCCCACGAGGTAGGCGCGGCGGAACACGTTCGCGGCGATCCCGACCATCAGCGCCGTCGCAAGGAGCAGCGCACCGAGCCACAAGACGAGGCCGAAAGCGTCTCCCCGCTGCGCGGCAGCGGCGCTCAACCCTGCCCAGCCAGGTGGCAACACCCGCGCGACCGGCGTGATGCGGTCCACAACGCCGCGTAGCGTCGCGGTGCCGTCACCGCCAATCTGTCCACGGGCGAACCGCGTGCTGTAGTACACGCCGTACGCCACCACGGTAATCACCGCGCCAAGCAGCGTGAGCGCTTCCTTTGCCCGTTGCGCCGGGATCACGCGCAGGGTGGCGGTCACGAGCAACTGCGTCAGCGCCGCGACAAATGCCGCTGTCGCCACAAGGCCGATCACGATCACGAGGTAGTACGCCACGCCCGCGCCGACGCCGAGACCGTACGCGACGAGCGCGAGCAGGGCAAGGCCGAGCACGAGCGGTGCGGCGAGTGCGCCCTCGATCAAGGTCACGGTGAACACGGTGCGAAAGGGCACCGGGGCCGCGAGCAGCAGGGGCAGGGTCGGCGAGTAGTACAGTGCGTTCAGCGTGGCGGGAAAGTTCGTGAACAGCAGCGCGAGCGTCATGACGGCGAAGATCGCCGGGGGATAACGCAGTGCCGCCACTGGCTCCCGCGCCGCGTCATAGCGCAGCAGCAGCACGATCCCGGCAAACACGGGGCCGAGAAACGCGATGCCGACCAGCGTGAAGATCACCGCCCGCGTCACGCGGCTGCGCCCACCCGGCGTGTGTCGCGCGGAGTTCCACGCCGCACGCACGCGGGCGCGGAGCACCGTGACGGTCATCGGCGCGGTCGTGCGCAGTGGCGGTGGCGATGCGGGCAGGGGCGGACGGGTGGGTGGCGAGACAACGGGCGCGCTCATGGTTGCGCCTCGCCTTCACCGCCCACAGCGAGTGCGAAGTCGCGATATTCCGCGCCCCCGGTGAGTTCGAGAAACAAATCTTCCAGGCTCGCGTCACTCGTGCGGGCGTGGGCGCGCAACTCCGCGAGCGTGCCCACGGCGACGAGCGCGCCGCGATTAATGATGCCCACGCGGTCTACCATGTGTTCCGCGACCTCCAGAATGTGCGTGCTCATCAGCACGGTTTTGCCGCGCCGCACCTCGTCGCGCAGTAAATCCTTCACCACGCGGGCGGAACGTGGGTCGAGGCCGCTCGTCGGCTCATCGAGGATCAGTACATCGGGGTCGTGAACGAGCACCGCACTGAGGGCGATCTTCTGGCGCATCCCACGGGAGTACGTCTCCACGAGGTCATCGCTCTTGTCGGCGAGATCGAACCAGTCGAGGAGCTGCATGATGCGCTGCGTTTGCAGGTTCGCGGGCACGCGGTACAGATCGCCGATGAAGCGCAGGAACTCGCGTCCCGTGAGCTTTTCGTACAACGTCACGTCTTCCGCCATGTAGCCGAGGCGGCCCTTCGCGGCAAGTGGCTCCTGAGCAATGTCGTAGCCCGCGATGCGCGCCGTCCCACTCGTGGGCAGCAGGAGTCCCGCGAGCATTTTCATCGTGGTACTCTTGCCCGCGCCATTCGGGCCGAGAAAGCCGAACAACTCCCCCGGCCCCGCCGTCAGTGTGAGGTGATTCACGGCAAGGTACGTGCCATATTGCTTCGTGAGGTCGAATGTTTCGATCATCCTTGCGCTCCTTATCCATGTTATCTACGCAAAGGCGTCGCCACGGGATGCGGAACGGATGCCAACGCGCCGCCGTTTTTTGTTATACTGAGCGGCAACGTGCGAGGGAGGCCGGTGTGGCGGGGTTGGATCAGTTCGAGCGGCTCATGGAACGTGTGGTGGAAGGGTCGGTGGGGCGCGTGTTTCGCAGTCAGGTGCATCCCACGGAGATCGGGCGTCGGCTCGAACAGGCGATGGAAGCCCGCCCGCTGGTATCGGTGAGCGGGACGATCGTGCCCAATGAGTACCGGGTGTACCTGAACCCGGAGGATGCCGCCAGCTTTCAGCCGATGCAGCAGGGGCTGTGCGAGGAGTTCGCGCGGTGGCTCGAAGTGATCGGCGGTGAGCGGGGCTACCGCTTCATGGGGCCGATCAGCGTCGCGCTCCTCAGCGACGCGAATATCGCGCGGCGCGATGTGCAGGTGCAGGCCGTGACGCAGTCACCCACTCCCCCGCCACAAGCGCCGCCCCCCGTCGCGCCGCCGTACGTGCCGCCGGCACCTCCCACCCCGCCGCCAACATTCGCGCCGTCTGTCCCACCGGGAGCGCCTCCCGGTCGCGGCCTCGATACGTTCACCGTGCGTCAGGAGCCGCGACGCGACGCACCGCAACGTCCCCCTGTGCAGAACGGGCCAAACGGGCCGCGCCCCGGCGTGAGCGCGCCGCTCGCCGCAGGGCCGAATCGGGCTGCACCACCGGCATTGCGAGGGGCGGTCGCGTATTTTGCCTTGCGCACACCTGCTGGCGAGCGCGCTTTCCCGCTGCGCTTTGGCGCCGCGACCCTGGGACGTGCCCTTGACAACGACGTGGTGCTCGAAAGCAACGATGTTTCCCGGCGGCACGCACGTCTCGAACCAGCGGGCAGTGTGCTCCGGCTCGTGGATCTTGGCAGCACGAATGGCATTCGCGTCAATGGACGCCGCGTACAGGAGCATCTTCTGCGTGACGGCGATCTCGTAGAGATTGGCAGCGTCCAGCTTGTGTTCCACGTTGGCGATCCTGATGCCCGATAACGGCGCGGCGGTGGGTTCTCATCGAGTGAGCAGCATGCATGTCCGTTGAACTCGTGCTGTTCGTCTTGCGCCTCGTGTTCATCTTCGCGCTGTACTTCTTTATCGTGCTTGTGGCGCGCGTCCTTAGCCGTGAGTTAACGGTGCGCATGCCGGATCGGAACCTTACGGGGGCTACCGGCGCGGCCCCCGATGCGTTCGGCGCGCTCGCGTCGCCTACCGCCATGCCGGGCCAGGCGTACCTCGTGATGGTAGATGGCGCCGGGACGGGTATTTACGTCGGTACCGTGTTTTCCCTTTCCCCCGGTACATTGATCGGACGCGCGCCCAACGTGAATATTCAGTTGCCGGATTTATACACTTCCAGCGAACATGCCCGCTTCCTGTATGACCGGGATCGCTGGACGATGGAAGACCTCAAAAGCATGAACGGTTCGTATGTGAATGGCCAACGCGTCGCGGGCACGTCGCCGCTCGGAGACGGCGATACGGTGCAATTGGGGCGTATCGTGATGCAGTTTCTGCTCCGCCCGCCCGCGTAATATCACTGATACGCTCGCACGCGGCATCACGTATCACATCCTCTCTGCGTTCAGATATGATTAAGTGAATGTGAACAGCCTCAACGGTGTGCTGAAGGCTATGACACATGCATCGCTCGTCTCATTGCGCATACATTTATGGATGATCTTTTGCGGCATTTTTCCGTTATACTGTGCGGCATACGGACGGCGCGGTTCGTGAGGGGGAAGCAAGAGGGTGGGAGCGATGATGCAACGCGGTACGGTACAGCAATCGCCTGAGCATTTTCGCGCCACGCCACTCGTTGCGCCTCCCCAAGCCTTTCCTGTAGCCGACCGGGGAAAGCGTGGCACGGGTAGGCCTTTGCCCTCTCCCTCGCGCCCCGGCGTGCCGCGCCCGCGTGGGCCGCGTACGCTCCAACCATTACCGTTTCTCATTGCAGGCGGGGTCATTGCCGCCCTGTTTCTCGTGGTGACGCTTGGCGCAGCGGGCATTCGTTTCGTCGAGCGCGGTCGGCTCTACGAAAATGTCTATGTCAATGATCAGAATCTCGGCGGGTTGACGCAGGTGGAAGCACGCGCGAAACTCGCCGAATCGTTTGCTCCGGTAGCGGATGCCCCGATCACGCTCACCTACAATGAGCGGCAATGGACGCCAAAGCGCGCCGAACTCGGCATCCGGCCCGATATTGACGGCACGGTCGCTGAGGCCTATGCGGTGGGACGGAGCGGTAATCCCTTGGGGCAACTGTGGCGCGTGATGCAGATGAAAAGTGGCGCGAAATCACATGTGCCGCTCTCGGTCGTGCTTGACCAGATCACGCTCAACCAGTACCTCGACCGCCTGCAAGCAGACATCGGCACGCCGCCCACCGATGCCATCGTGTCGGTGAAAAATGGCGTCGTGGCCGTGACGCCGGGAGCGGATGGCGTGCGCCTGGACCGCGAACAGGTGCAGCAACAGGTGCAGGATGATCTCGCGCACTTGCAGCGCACGGCGCTCACCCTCTCGGTGACCTTCGCATCGCCGGACGTAAACACGGATGCCGCGATTGCGGCGAAAGCGCACCTGGAGGATTGGGCCTCCGCGCCACTCGTGCTTACCTTTGGCGAGAAGAAGTGGGAAATTGCACGGGAGCAGGTGCTTGCCGGGGTGCGTATCGGGCCGGGGCCGCAGTTCGCGCTGTCGCTCGATCCGGCTGCGTTCACGCCAACGGTGAATGCCATCGCTACCGAGTTGAAGCGCGATCCGGTGAACGCTGTAATTGGCTGGGATAACGCGCTCGTCGTGCGCAAACCGGCGCAAGCCGGCCAGCGGCTCAACGTGGATGAAACGCTCAAACGACTCGCCGTGTGGCAGGGAGAAGACCGTGCAATCGCGCTCCCGGTCGAGGTCGCACAGCCGCGCATCCCCGATGACGTGTCGAAACTCGGCATCACCACGCGCGTCGCGCAGGGCCGCTCGAATTTCGCGGGGTCTGACGCGGCACGGGTGAAAAACATCGCGGTGGCTGCGGGCTACCTCGATGACACCGTGGTCGGCCCCGGTGAAACGTTCTCGTTTCTCGATTCGATCGGCGAGATCAGTAAGGCGCGGGGCTACCAGGAGGGCTACGTGATCCTGGCGGAGGAAACGGTGCCGGGCATCGGCGGCGGTGTCTGTCAGGTGGCGACAACGATGTTCCGCGCCGCGATGTATAGTGGTTTGCCTATCGTGGATCGCAACCCCCACGCATACATCGTGAGCTATTACCAGTTGGGCGGTTACCCGCTCGGCCTCGATGCCGCAGTTTTCTCGCCCGATGTCGATTTGAAGTTTCAAAACACGACGAATAGCTACCTGCTCATCAAGACCGCGATTGATGGCGCCGCCAACCTCAGCATAAGCATCTACGGACCAGACCTCGGTTACAATGTGGATATCAGTGACCCGGTCATTACCAACAAGAAGAACGCACCGGACGATGAGTATCAGGTGGACCCATCTTTGCCCCCCGGCACGAAGAAGCAGGTCGAGTTCGCAAAGTTCGGCGAGGATGTGGTCATTACACGGACGGTGAAGGATAAGAGCGGCAACCTCGTGCGGGATCCGCAAAAGGTGTTCACGAATTACCAGGCGTGGCCAAATAAATTCCTTGTCAGCCCTGACCGTGCCCCCGGAAGGGTCAGCCAGGCAACCACCGCACCCATTCGCCCTGCGGCACAAACGAGCAATACCACCGTCATACCCACGAAAGCAGCCATCTCTGCCCCTGCTCCCACAACAGCCCCCGTGAAAGCCCCTGCTCCCACGACACCGCCGGTGAAAGTTCCTGCTCCCACGGCGGTAGCAATGCCTGCCAAGCCCGTCGTGCCGACGATGGCGCCCGTGCCCGTCACGAAGGCTACGACGAAGACATAGTGGGAAGATGCATCCCTTTGTCGGTAAAACATCAATGTCTCATAAAATTACCTTTCGTGCATAGGCAAAGACCGCGCAGTATGCGAGAATGCGGCGTGCCGATGGTGAATGTACGAACATGCATGGTGCGGATAGCGTGCAGTACGAGAGGAGAAGCAACCGTGCGACATGCATGGCGGGTGATGAATTTGGGTGTCGTCGTAGTGATGGTTGCGGCGATGCTGTCCGCTCCGGTATCGCGCGTGAGCGCGGCGCAGGATTACTACGTCGAAAAGGGGCACTACCTTTTCGGGCAGTTCCGCGATTACTGGAATGGTAACGGTGGGATAGACCGGTTTGGTTTCCCCATCACGAAAGTCGTCAACGCGACGAGCGAGAACGGGCAAATGTACCCCACACAGTATCTGGAGCGTGCGGTGTTCGAGGAACACCCGGAAAACACGGGCACAAAGTTCGAGGTGCTGGGGCGCCGCCTCGCGGCATTACAGACTGCCGACCGCCAGAAAAGCGACGCGAACTTCGCGAAAATCGCGGACCCGAAAGATAGCAAGCGTGTATTCTTTCCCGAAACGGGTCATACGATTGGCGGCACCGATGCAGGCACTGCTGCCATCCGTGCATATTGGGATGCGGCGGGTAATGGCGATCCCCAACGTAGCATCCTGATTTTCGGCTTTCCGATTTCGGAGCCGTTCGACGAGATCAATGCACCCCCGCCCGCCGGTGACGGCATGATGCACCGCGTGCAGTATTTCGAGCGGTACCGCATCGAATACCACCCGGAGATGAAAGACCCACGGTATCAGGTGTTGCTCGGCCTGCTCGGTGTCGCCCAGGCGGATAAAGACGGCCTCGGCCAGGATAACCCGAACCGTATGCCGGAAATGACGGGCGTGAACCAGCCCGCGTGTGTGCAGGCGGCGATTAGCGATGGCATTTGCGGCAACGGATTGCTCGCGAAGAGCTTTAAGGATTTGCACCTCGGTGATGGCGGTGACGGCTATGGCTTCAATGTGGATGGCATCGGTCTCGACGCGCCGAGCAAGGATGCCGTGTTCGGCAAGGTGCAGGAAGCCAAATTCGGCTGGGTTCGCCAGCAGGTGCGTTGGAGTTCCATCGAAACATCGAAGGGCCAGTTCGGTACGAACTACGTGGTCCAGTTAGATGCGTTTGTCAAAGCGGCGAATGACAAAGGCCTCAATATTCTGCTCAGCCCCGAAAGCTCCCCCGCGTGGACCGGGTCGTCACAAAGTAATGGGGTGGGTGGTTTACCCCCGAATCCACAGGATTTCGCGGATTTTCTCGGCTTTCTCGCGGATCGGTACAAGGGCAAAGTTGCCGCGTACGAGATGTGGAACGAAGAAAACTTGGCAGTTGAGACGGGCGGCACGGTGAGCGCCGCTGCATATTTGCCGATCCTCAAGGCCGGATACACGGCGCTGAAGCAGAAGGACCCGAACATCACCGTGGTCTTTGGCGGCATGACGCCGACGGGCGTGACGGGCCATCCTGAAATCGCGCTCGATGAGGCGCAGTACCTTCAGCAGTTCTATCAGTTGAACAACGGCGAGGGGAAAAAGTACTACGACGTCCTCGGCGCACATCCCGGCTCCAACTGCAACCCGCCGGACAACTCCTATCCCGATGTCCTGCCCACGAACGATTGTGGCAAGGACCCCGATGGCGGGCGCAGCTTCACCAAAGATAACTCGTTTTACTTCAAGCGAGTCGCGCAACTGCGTAAGGTGATGGAACAGAACGGTGAAACGGGCAAGAAGATGTGGCTCACCGAGTTTGGCTGGGATAGCAGCACGGTAGTCGTGCCGAACTACGGCTATTCCCAATACGTCTCGGAAGATCAGCAGGCGCAATACCTGACAAAGGCGTTCGACCTCGGCAAGTCGTATCCGTGGATGGGCGTGATGTTCGTCTGGAACCTGAACTTTCAGCAAACGGTCAGCGGCCCGATGGATGAAAAGTGGGGCTGGGGCGTGCTGCGGAGCGATCTCTCGCCACGGCCTGCATTCACCGCACTGAAGAGCTATCCGAAGTAGCATCGCCGCACTTACATGACGATACGTGACCGCGCACACGAGCACGAGGGGCGAATTGCCGGTGGGCAATTCGCCCTTTATGCCTTCACAATCCCTTCACAATGGGGATATCCGCAGTACACTGGTTCTCACATCATGTTCGGGGGAGAGCAGGCAGCGTGGCGCAAAACGGAAAACTCTCGGTCGTCTGGCTTGTGGATGCGATGCATATAGGGAAACCGATATCCCTCTCCACCGTGCAGGCCGCCATCTGGGCCGCATTCTCGCACTATGAAATCGTCCTCGTCACTGCGAACCCATCAGCGGTGGCACGGCGGTTTGTGGGCGCCGATCCGCATATCCGGATTATCGTGCCCAGTGAACATGGGGAGAGCGCCGCACTGACGACGGGGTGTGCTGCAATGACCGGTGATTACGTGTTGGTTATCATGGGAAGTGCAGTGCCTGATTGGCACGCGCTGCCCGCGCTCGTGCCGTTCCTCCCAGGCTCCGATGTCGTCACGGTCTTTCGCGTATCGGGCGAAGTAACCGCTGCACCCAACAACCGAAATCTGACGCCTGCCGCGCTTGCGTTTCTTTTTGGTATCACGCTGCATGACCCCTTCAATCCGACCCGGCTCTACCGCGCCGAACTCTTGCGCGGGTTGACCTTTGTATCGAGCGGCCCGGCGCTGAATCTCGAATTGATTGCGAAAGCGCGTGCGCAGGGAGCGGCCGTGACCGAGGTCGGGATTACCGGGCAGGCAGATACCAATACTGATAGGGTCTCGCCGCCGTGGACGACGCAGGCGACGCGGCTCTGGCTCCATTTGCGGGGCTTTCGCTTGCCCTGGGAAGTGCGCAGACCGCCCGTGACGCACGCGCCCAGCGAGTACGTGGTTGGCGGAATTACCCTCGCAGCGGCGGTGTGGTTCGTCCGGGAACGGGCGATGCAGTTTCAACGAGGCCGCCGAGTGGCGGATATGATGGATGATGGATGATGACGATGAATGATGAACAAAGCGCGATGCGATACCGCATCTGCGTCGTGAATGGCGTGTTCGTTTCCGGTGGTCTGGGGGAGGATGGGCGGGTGCTCCCGCCGCAAGTATTCGCGCGGCTCGCAGAACACCTCGCGGAAACAACGGGGATGCGGGCCTGGGCGCTCTGGCCATACTGTGAGCGGCGCGTCTTCAACGTCAACGACTTCGCACGGCTGACGCGTCGGGGATTGACACGATACAGCGAACACCTCGCACGGTGCATCCGCGAAGACCTCGCGCGTGATCCCCTTCGGCCAGATGAGACGCTTGCCTTTGTGGTCTACAGTGGCGGCGCGCCCGTCGTACAGGTGGCGGCGAAGCTCCTGCTCCCGGAGATTCGCACGGGGGCATACGTCTTTTTCGGCCCCGCACTCCGCCCCCATATGACCCCGCGCAACTGGGCGGAAGGTGCGCAGGTCGGCATCGTGCTTGGCGCGCAAGACTGGGTGCAAGGCGTGTACCCACGGATTCCGCGCCCCTGGCATCATGAGGCAAGCCCTGGAACACTTGCGCGGTTGCGGGCGCACCTGCCGGCACAGACGCGCTACCACACCTTACCGTGTAACCACTGGCCCGGCTATTTCATGCAGGAAACGTGGCCCGCGCTCGTGGGCGCGATCACTGATCTGCTCACACCGGGGCATCAGGTTGCAGATCATGATCAGGCTGCGTGACCGCACCTCTATTCCTGTGCGGCGTGCGGCTTCGCCTCAACGGCGGTTGCAATGATGGCCTTCAGAGTGGATAGGGGCGTGGCGACATGGACGCGCTTGTTTCGCCCCCGTTCACCGGCAATAATCGTGATCACATGTTTTGGCACGTCAAATAGCGTGGCGAGAAAGGCGATGAGCGCCGCGTTTGCCGCGCCCTCGACGGGGGAGCGGTCAACCGCACCTTCAGCGCGCCATCCGCTATCACGCCATCGAGCGCATTGCGCCCACCGCGCGGCACCACGCGCACCGCGATTTCCGTTCCGCCATCTCGCTCCCGCAATGCTTTTCCCGCTACTCGAACGAGATCGGCGCGGTGACAATCTCGGCTTCGTGGCTATCAGGCGTCGTGACGAAGATGAGGGCGTTCCCATTCAGTTCGCCGACGCGCTGCACGGTTGCCTTTTCGCGCAATGCCGCTTCCTGCGCTTTCCAGCCGGGCCAGATAAAGGCGTAGTGAACGAAACCGGGCGTTGGGGTCGTGTCCGTACGTGGCTCGAATAGCTCGACCCGGTATTGTCCCGGCCCGCGCCAGATCATCGCAATGCGGCGGTCGCCCCGGTGGTACATCCCGACCTTTTGACCCGCCACGGTGTAGCGCGTGACCAGTCGGTCAAACGCATCGGTGGTCGCGGCGTTGATCCCGATATGGTCTATGGCCCGCGTCACGTCCTCCGGCAGTCCAATCGTGCGCAAATACGCCTGATGCGCCGCGAGCCGCGCCGTGTTCTCGCCGCCCTCCAGGTCCACGTACCCCTCGTTGCGATCAATCTGCGATTGCACTCTCGACCTCCCTGATGCTTCCCAACGGAATGAACGTACGTGCCATACTCGCCGCGTCCGCCACGCCTGTTGTAGTGGACGCATACTGTGCCAGTGTTTCCACGACCTCGCGCAACTGGCTTGCCGGGGCAATCGGCCGCCCAAGCGTGCGGGACAACTGCGGCAATGTGATATCGTCAATCGTGACGAGGCCGCGCTCCTCAAACATACTGCGCGGCAGAAAGAGCGGTGCATCCGTCTGCTCGCCCGCGAACTCCTCAAGGATGCACTTGCCGGAGAGCAACCCCGCCACAGTAATGTCCGGCCCGAAGAGCCGGTTCGTGACGGCGCGCACCTCGATTTCCGCGCCCGTTTCGGCGTTCACGTCCGCGACGAGCGCGCGCATCGTGGGGGCAATCAGCGTCGCCGTGGCAATCGTCGCCTTCATGCCTTCGAGCCGACGCGGCAGTGACTTTCGCCGCTTCGCCGTGCGCCACTCATCAATCAGCATCCGCGCTAGACCGATGCCGTCTTCCAGTTGTGGAAAGCCATCGTAGCGGTTCGCGGGGGGGAGGGGCGTGCCGGTGTTGAGGTAGAACTCGTCCGCCGCGTGCAGGATCGTCCGCCCGTGTGCGGCCCGGAGTTTTCCCTGCCACTCCCGCACCTGTACGAGTACCCGCCGCATCTCATCCGGCGTGAACATGCGCAAATCCGGCTCGTCGAGGATGTGGTGGCATTCCCGGAACCGTTCCTCCCGATGCACGCCGCGCTTTGTCAGCCCGACCGGCACCGCGGCGATGCTCTGCATGTGTGGCATCAGGGTGAGCAAATCGGCGATTGAGCGGTCAAGTTCCGCGCCGTCGTTCATCTCCGGTACCAGCACGAGTTGCGTGTTGAACTGAATGTCCATCGCTACGAGACGCCGCAGGTCTTCCATAACCTTGCCGCCACGCCCGTTCGTGGAGCGTACCAGCCGCTCACGTACTAGCGGGTCAGTGGCATGAACGGAAACATGTAGCGGACTGAGGCGTTCTCGGCCAATGCGCTCGAAGTCCGCGTCGGTGAGGTTGGTCAGCGTAATGAAGTTGCCGTACAGAAACGAGAGGCGGAAATCATCGTCTTTGAGGTACAGCGTTTTGCGCAGCCCCGGAATGCCCTGCTTGAGAAAGCAAAAGGTGCAGTGGTTGTCGCACAGATGCACCCCGTCAAAGGTCGGGGAGGGAAACCCGATGCCGAGCGGCAGGAACTCGTCATTGTCTACCTCGACCGTGAATGTCTCGTCCCCCCGCCGCACGCTGAGCGTAAATGCGTCGTACGCAGTGAGAAGCTGATAGTCAATGAGGTCTTGCGGCTCCTCACCATCAATTGCCAGCAGGACATCGCCGGGGCGGATATCATAGCGGGCCGCGACGCCATCCGGCGCGACCCTGTCCACGCGCGCGCCCTGCGCCATTACCTTTTTCATGTGTGCGTCTCCATGCCCGTGCCCTGCTGCATCCGTGGGGCGGTAGTACCCGGCGTGGCCGTGTCTGTCGCCGGTGTCGTCTCCCGCGCCGCGCGCCGCCGCTTCTCAAAGGTACTGACAACGTGAACCCACTGCGGCGCGCGATGGGAACGTTGCGTCGCGCCACGCAGGTTCGCCCGAAAGCTCGTGGCGTCCGTGAACGGAGCGATCAGGTTGTACGACGCCCCGTACTCCCAGGTGCTGTGTCCATCTGAGCCGACCGTCACGGCGACATCGTGCGCCTGTGCCCAGTGGCGTGCTTCCCGGTTATCGAGCGGGTGCATCATGCGCCCGTTAAAGACTTCCACCGCGTCCACGAGGCCCGCGCGGTTGAGCCGGTTCAGCACCGCCTCGCCGACCGCACCGCGGCGGTAGCGGTCGAAGGGGTGCGGCACGACCACGATGCCCCCTTGCGCCCGGATCGCTTCGGCAGTCGCTTCCGGCGATAGCCCTCCTGCAATCTCACTCGTGAGAAAGAGGCCGATGATCTCCCCGGCAGAGGAAAAGACTTCCTCGCCGGGAATAATCACGAAGCCCGGCCCGGCGGCGCGTTGCGCTTCCTCATGCCCCGCGAAGCGGTTATGGTTGGTAATGGCGATGCCGTTCAGCCCGCACCGTTTTGCCGCCATCACGAGCCGTTCCGGCGAAACCGGACAGTCGCGCGAGTGCCAGGTATGCGCGTGCAGGTCAACCTTCCATCGTTGCGGTTCCATACCACTCCTGTGACGCACGGCGGCGTGAGCGTAACGCAGACAAACGCAATCCGGTACGCACCGCGTGAACCGCGCATACCTGATGCACATCGTATTGTATTCCTGTTTGCGCCGTTACGCTTTATGCGCTGTCTCCCAAAGGCAAAGTTTATGCGTGCTGAGGGTGAATCTTCCTAACCCCCGGCCCCTTCCCTCGAAGGGAAGGGGTGACTCACTGCGATGCTTCGATGTTCCCCATCACCTCGATATTCCAGTGGCACGCTCCCCTTCCCTCGGAGGGAAGGGGTTGGGGGTTAGGAAGGCCCGCCCCAGAACGCATACGCCCTGCTCCCCAAGAGAATCCATCAAAGGGCAAGCCATGGGCGGGAAACGGGCGGCCGCAGGTTGCCCGTCGCGGCAAGGGCAAGCGTCACGGCAGTAATCGCGGCGGTTTCCGCCCGCAACACCCGTGGCCCAAGTGACACCGCCACCGCCTCGTACCGCGCGATGATTGCCGCCACCTCGTCTTCTGCGAAACCGCCTTCCGGCCCGATAAAGAGCGTTGTCGCGGCGGTGTCAGGGGAGAGCGCCGTAAACGGCGTGTGTGCCGCGTCACCCTCCACGCCCTCGTGTGCGACGAGTACCCGCCCGCGCGTCGTGACCGCCAGCAGGTCGGTCGGGGCGGGGATGTCCGGTATTATGCCGCGTCCCGATTGCTCCGCCGCTTCGGTAGCGATGCGTCGCCAACGTGCCAGCGCGCCGCTGTCCTCGCCGCGTGTACGTCGCACCGTGCGCGCCGTGAGTGCTGGCTGAATCGTCGCCACGCCGATCTCGGTCGCCTTCTGCACGAGCCAATCGAACCGTTCGCCCTTGAGCGGCGCGACACAGAGCATCACCGCGCATGCCGGTTCCGGCAAGATCGCCCGCTCCGCCACGATACTGCCCCGTACCGACCGGGTCTCAACCGCCCTCAGCCGGACAAGCCATTCCCCCGCGTGCGCACTTGGTTGCCCTGTGGGAACGAGGATAATCTCTTCGCCCGTCCGCAGCTTCAAGACGCGGGCGATCTGATGCGCCTGCTCATCCGTCAGGAGCACATCTCGCCCCGCCCGCACGTCAGCGGCAACGAAAAACCGATGCATGGATCTACGCCCGCCGTGCCCGCAGGGAAACCCATTCGTCCATCTCGGTGTCCACAATGTCTACGAAGCCAACGGCGGCGAGAGCGTCGCGCACCTCGTCGCGGTGCTGCACGATGATGCCGCTGGCGACGAGCCAGCGCCCCGGACGCACGCTCGCATAGAGATAGGGCGCGAGTTCGCGAATGATGCGGGCGATGATGTTGGCGAACACGCCGTCAAACGCGCCATAGTATTCCTGTGCGCCGAGGGAGCCGACGATCAGGGGAAAGCGGTCGCGCCCGAACCCATTCGCCTCGCCATTCGCGCGGGCCGCTTCCACCGCCACTTCCTCAATGTCCAACCCAAGCACATGGCCCGCGCCGAGATGCAGGGCGGCGATTGCGAGAATACCGCTCCCCGTGCCGACATCGAGAAGCCGGTCGCCTGTGCGCACCAATTCCTCGGCGGCGATTAGACAGAGGCGCGTGCTGGGGTGCAGACCCGTGCCAAAGGCCATGCCGGGGTCGAGCGTGAGGACATGGTCGCCCGGTTCGGGGGTGTATTCACGCCAGGGCGGGCGGATCACGACCGAGTGGCCGACACGGTGGACATGGAAGTGTTCGCGCCAGGCATTTGCCCAGTCTTCTTCCTCGCGCGGCTCAATCGTGAGGTCGCTGACGAAACGAATTTGCCCCAGGTGCCAGAGCGCCTGCCGCATCCGCTCGACGATGGCGGGCGCATCGTCATTTTCGGCGATGTACGTGCGGATCGTCACGGGCTTCGTCGCGTCCATGCGCAGGTTATCGCCATCGGCGTCCTGCGTGTACGCTTCCTCGATGGCGACTCCCCCCTGATAACCAATGCCGGCGAATAGCTCGGAGACGGACTCCGCCGCTTCCACGTCTGCCTGCACCTGCATCTCCAACCATCGCGCCATCCGGTCAGTCCCCCCCCGGTATGATGTTACCGGCGGGTTGGCTACCGAGGTTCACTTCAGAGTTGTCGCCCACATTGATGCTGTTGAAGCCACCGTTGACGATTGCGCCTTCGCCAACGATGGAGTTTGTCAGCATCACGTCGCGCAGTTCGCTCTCGTAGTTGACGATCACATTGCGTAAGATGGCGTTCGTTACCTGGGCGCCTTCGCCGACGCTGACGTACGGGCCGATCACGGAGTTCTCGATGCGGGCGGAATGCGCGATGACCACGGGGGGGATAATCACACTCCCAGGAACTTCGGTGGGTTGCGCGTGGCCGTTCATGCGTTCGAGCAGGATGCGGTTCGTTTCCAGCAGGCTTTCGGGTCGCCCGCAATCCAGCCATAGCTCCATTGGTGCGGCTTCGATGCGCGCGCCGTCATTGATCATTAACTGGATGGCGTCGGTGAGGTAGTACTCGCCTTTGGTCTGCATTCCCGCTTCCATGATTGCGTCAATCGCGGCAAAGAGCCGGTCGGAGTCATGGAAATAGTAGAGGCCGGTGACGGCGAGGTTGGTCGGTGGGTTGGCGGGCTTCTCGATGATGCGGCGCAGGTATTGGTCGCGCATCTCCACGATGCCGAAACTCTGCGGGTTTTCCACTGCTTTCACGTAGATCACGCCATCGGCGGTCGTATCCTTGAGCCGGGTGAGGTCGGTGCTGAAAATGGTGTCCGCAAACACGATGAGCACGGGGCCGCTGACGTATGAACGTGCGAGGCTGATCGCGTCGGCTTGCCCGCGCATCTCCTTCTGGATCACGAACTCCGCCGGGAAATCGTAGTTCGCGTTCACGTAGTCCTTGATCTGGCCGCCGAGATAGCCCGTAACAAAGACCACGGATTCCGGCTCCAGCGTGACGATGCTATCGAGTACATGGCCGAGGATAGGTTTGCCCGCCACGGACACGAGTGGCTTGGGTTTGCTCCATGTCTGAGGGCGAAGCCGCGTGCCGTACCCTGCGGCAGGAATGATTACATGCACCGGCATTCTCCTCATTTCGCGCGAATACTCCACAAACGCGTGTGTATCGTACACTATTTATCACGCCCCCGCGACGAAATGGGCAATGAACGACCGCTTTCCCCTCTCTTTCATCCCCATTCATTACAAACGGATAACCGAAAAATTACCGCTCGGTAATGGCGATTCACGCGCAGCGCGGGATTCCCCCGGAATACAGTGGCATGTTGCCCTGTTCGGTATACTGAGCAGTGAGACGTGGATGCGCAGTCATAGTCGCGCGGCTCAGTGAAACGAGGACCGAATGGCGGAAGAGCAAAGGGCCGGCGATGCGCCGGTAGCGGTGGCGCCGGACGCGGCGCCAACCGGTGTGGCAAGCATGGCAAGTACGGACGGGGTGATTCCCGCGAGTGCGGCGGAGATTGAAGAGGAGGCCCTGAAGCAGGTTGACGCGCTCTATCGCACGGCCCTGCGGATGACCCGCAACCCGCAGGACGCGGAAGACCTGGTGCAGGAAACATACTTTCGGGCATTTCGCTCGGCGCATCAGTTCCAACGTGGGACGAATCTGCGCGCGTGGCTCTTCAAAATCCTGACCAACAGTTTCATCAACCAGTATCGGAAACGGGCGCGCAAGCCGCTGTCGAATTCGCTGGAAGACGTGGAAGATTTCTATCTGTACAGCCATCTGGTTGATAGCGGGTTGCAACCGGATTCGCCGGACCCGGAAGCAACGGTGATTGACCAGTTCGCGGAGGCCGAAGTTATTCAGTCTCTTGAGCGGCTGCCAATCGAGTTCCGGCAGGTGGTGCTTCTGGCCGATGTGGAGGGCTTCTCCTATAAGGAGATCGCGGAGATCGTCGGGATTCCGGTCGGTACGGTGATGTCACGGTTGCACCGTGGACGGCGACGGTTGCAAAAAGAGTTGTGGGATTACGCGGTGACGAGCGGCTACCTCGGTGCATGGCGCAACGGGGACGCGGCGCCACCACAGTCGCCCTCGGCAACGTAGGGCATGGATTCGCACGCGGCGCGGTGGCGCGCATGGCGTAATGCAGGGGTTAAAGGCAAACCACCATGATGACTTGTCAGGAAGCACTGGAACGACTGCACGCCTATCTTGACCGCGAACTGACCGAGGTGGAGCAGGATGAGGTTCAAACTCATCTCGCGACGTGCCCTGACTGTTCCATGCTGTTTCAGTTCGAGTCGGGCATGCTCCGGCTCGTCGGTGGGCGCTGTCGTAACACATGCGCACCCGTTACCCTGCATCAGCGCGTGCGTGTGATGGTGCAAACGGTGACGATCCGTGAGAGCGGCACGTAACAGGTAACCTGCTCGACATCCTTCCCCCTTCATGCTACGCTCATCGCAGATGTGAGCAAGCAATTATAGCCGAAAGGTACTCCGTCCTATGTCGTTGAAGGATTGGCTGAAAGATGTGGAGAGCAAGGTGCGCGACGTGATTGAGCGTGTCGGTATCCAGGCCGCACCGCAACGCACGCCCGTAATGATCCCCATCCCGGTTGCGCGTCCCCGTCGCTAATTCCTCTCTTTCTCTGGCCGGGACGTGCCATGACACGCCCCGGCCGGTGGTGCGAACACTACCGCCCCGCCCCCTTTTCGCGTAGATCGTCCGCATTCACGCCGTATGTCTCGCGCAGGGCGGCGACAAGTGCATCCGCGTCTACGGGGATCGTTGGCGGCGCGGGCAGGTTGCGCGCTGTGGCGGCGGGGTCTTTCAATCCCGTACTCGTTCCGATCACCACCACGAGGCCGTCCGTCTCGGTCGCCACCTGGCGCGCGGCGACGATGCCGACCACCGACGCCGCTTCGAGGTATACCCCCGCTTCGCGTGCGACCTGAGCCTGCATCGGCAATATCTTTGCTTCGTCTACGGCGATCGCCGTGCCCCCGCTCTCGGTCAGCGCCTGTAATCCTTGAAGGCTCGCCGTGCCGCCGCCGATGGAAAAGGCGTCGGTCGGTATGGCATGAATGGTCGGTGGGGTGGCCGCGCCGAGCGCAGGGCCATAGGGCGCGGCATTCGCCGGTTCCGCGACGATGAGGCGAGGGAGGCGCGCGATGATTCCCGCCGCCTGCATCCGGGTGAAACCGCGCCAGAGACCGGTGAGGATGTCGCCGTAACTCGTCGGCACGACCACGGCGGCAGGCGCGTCGCCGAGATCGCGCACGAGTTCATAGGCAATCGTCGCGTAGCCCTCGATGCCGTAGGTGTTCGAGCCGACGGGCGGGTCAGTGACATTCGTGCCCGGCCACCAGCCGTACCGTTCCAGCCCGATCTTCGCCGCGCCCCGGCGGCTGACGCTTCCCGGCACGAGGCAGAGCATCGCGCCATACACCTGCATCAACGTCTGCATCGTGCCCGGCGCGTCTGTGCCCGTGAACATCACACAGCGCATCCCCGCGCGGGCGGAGTAGGCCGCGAGCGCCGCGCCCGCGTTGCCGGTGCTCGCGCCCACCGTAGTGCGAAAGCCGAAGCCCCTGGCGACCGTGAGTGCCACGGTCATCGCACGGTCTTTGTGGCTCCAGGTCGCGTTGCGCGATTCATCCTTGAGCATCAGGTTGCCGTGTCCGTATGGCAGAGACACAAGCGGCGTGTTCCCTTCGCCAATGGATACCGGGGGCGTTTCCGCATCTACGGGCAGGAGCGCCGCGAAATCCCAGACACCACGGCGCATGGCGAACGCGTTCAGAAATGCCTCGGTGGTGAACGTGCCTTCCGGGTACTGCGGTACGAGGTTCACGGGCCGACCGGCGGCGAACGCTTCTGGATCACCGAAGGCGATGCGGCGCACATCATCCAGTGGATACGCTTTGCCCGTTTCGGGGCTGATAAGGGCGACCGGTCGGGGCATTCGCTCCTCCTTTATGTGATGCTCAGACCACTGCGTAGTACGGACTTTCTTCGTTGCGCGGGATTGTACCGGAAAAGCGACGCGGGATGAGGAATTGACAAGACCCTGCGTTTCCACGTTTTTCGCGCCGCGCATGGCTCGTTGCGGAACACCCTTCTGTGATACAATCCGATGTTGGCGCGGGGAAACTCTGCGCGAATCACGCACGCCTTCGGGCCGGCTGATGGTCCCGCGCCCACGTATGGGGAGCGGGCAAGCCGGGTGAACACCGAAGCGCGGAGGAACAACCATCACGGGAGGACGACGACCATGGCAACGGCAATGCAACAGACGTACGATACCGCAGGAACGATGCAGATCATGCATGAACTGCTGCGCAGTGGCGTGCATTTCGGGCATCAGACCAAGCGCTGGAACCCCAAGATGCGCCCGTACATCTACAGCGAGCGTAACGGCATCCACATCATTGACTTACAGCAAACGGTAGACGGTATGCGTCATGCTCAGGAGTTCGTGACCAACATCGCGGCGCATGGCGGGCGCGTGCTGTTCGTCGGTACGAAAAAGCAGGCCCAGGAGATCGTTGCCGAGGAAGCCAGCCGCGCCGGGATGAACTACGTCAACCGCCGCTGGATGGGTGGCACATTGACGAACTTCGTCACGATTCGCTCCCGGTTGCGCCGCCTGATCGAAATCGAGGGGATGGAGAACGACGGCACGATGTATGCCCTGCCCAAAAAGGAACAGCAGAGCATCATGAACGAAAAAGACAAGCTGGAGCGCACCATCGGTGGCATGCGCGGCATGACGCGGTTGCCCGAAGCGATCTTTATCGTGGACCCGAAGCGCGAAGAACTCGCGGTGCATGAGGCGCAACGGCTGAACATCCCGATCATTGCGATGGTGGATACGAACTCTGACCCCGACCCCGTGAGTTACGTGATTCCGTCGAACGATGACGCAATTCGCTCCGTGCGTTTCATCTCCGGCGCAATGGCCGATGCCGCGCTCGAAGGCCGAGGCCAGCACTATGCCGCCACGGGACGACAGGACGACATGGAGACGCGGGCACGGCGTCTCGACAGCACCGATATTGATGCCGCGATGGCGGAAAAGGTGAACGAGACTCCGGCGTAAGCGGCGAACATGCGCAGCGATACGACGAGAGACTAGGCGATAATCCGGAAAGGGGTACCACCGCATGGCTGTGACGATGGACCAGATCAAGGCGCTCCGTGAGGACACGAGCGCGGGCATCATGGATGCCAAGCGCGCTCTTGAAGAGGCGAACGGCGACATGGAAGGCGCGAAGGCGATCCTGCGCAAAAAGGGCCAGGCATCGGCGGACAAGAAAAAGGATCGTGAGGCGGGCCAGGGCATCATCTTCCAGTTCGTCCATGAGGGCCGCATCGGCGTGTTGCTCGAATTGAACTGCGAAACAGACTTCGTTGCCCGCACCGAGCAGTTTGTCACGCTTGGGGAGAATATCGCCCGTCATATCGCCGAGACCGGGCCACAGTACGTCAGCCCGGAGGACATCCCCGCCGACACGCGCGCCAGCGAATTGAGCATTCACGGCGGCTCCGAGGAGGCCGTGAACATCAAGCTCGCCCTGCTCGCGCAGCCGTTTGTGGGCGACGCGAAGACTACGGTGGGCGAGATGGTGCGGGAGGCAATCGGGCGGCTGGGCGAGAACATCGTGCCGCGCCGCTTCACCCGCTACGAACTGGACGATGACCAGCCGGGTCTGGTCGCGCAGTACATCCACGGCGGACGCATCGGCGCCCTGCTCGAACTTGGCGCGGATAGCGCGGAGCATGTCACGAATGAGACGTTTTCCGATCTCGCCCGCACCATCGGGCAGCAGATCGTCGGCGCGGGGCCGAAGTACATCAACGCCGACGACATGCCCACCGATGAGCGCGACCGCGAGCGCATCGTTCACGATGGCAACGATGCCGAAGTGGACAAGGAACTCGTGCTGATGGCGCAATCCTCGCTGCGCGATTCCAAAGTGACGATGCGGCAACTGGTCGAGCGCGCGCAAGGGGCAATCGGTGGCACGATCACCGTGCGCCGCTTCGTACGCTACGAACTGGGCGAATCGCTCACCGGCGACCGCACCGCCGAAGGGTTGGAAGACTGACCGCAGTGACGGTCGAGGCGGGGAGCGATTCGCTTCCCGCCTCTTTTGTGAGCGGGCGGCGCAGGGATGCGGACAAAACGTGAAGGCGGGGGGATGATGGCGGAATGGCGGTACAAGCGCGTGCTGTTGAAGTTGAGCGGGGAAGCGTTTGAGGGTGACGGCGGAACGAATATTGACCCGCTCGTCGTACGGCGGATTGCGATACAGGTGCGGGACGCGGTCGCGGACGCGACACTTCAGATGGCAATAGTGGTTGGCGGCGGCAATTTCTGGCGTGGGCGAGACGCCGAGCGGTTTGGCATGGAGCGCGCGACCGCCGATTACATGGGCATGGTCGGCACCGTGATTAATGGTCTCGCGCTTCAGGATTCGCTGGAAAAAATGGACGTGCAAACGCGGGTAATGACCGCGATCCAGATGCAGCAGGTTGCGGAGCCATATATCCGCCGTCGCGCCATCCGGCATATGGAAAAGGGGCGCGTCGTGATTCTCGCGGGGGGCAACGGCAACCCGTACTTCACCACGGATACGACGGGGGCGCTGCGCGCGCTCGAACTGGAAACGGAAGTGCTGCTGATGGCGAAGCACGGGGTGGATGGCATCTACGACCGCGACCCGAAGCGCGATCCGGGCGCCACACGGTTCTCGGAAATCTCCTATGTCGAGGCCTTGCAACGCGAACTGAAAGTGATGGACTCCACCGCCTTCACGCTTTGCATGGACAATCAGTTGCCGATTGTCGTCTTCGACGTACTCGGCGATGGCATGATTGACCGCGTGCTCCGTGGTGAGCAGGGAATTGGCACACTCGTACACTGAGTGATGGGACGGGTCTTCCTAACCCCCGTCCCCTTCCCTCGAAGGGAAGGGGAGGGTACCGCTGAGAGATCGAGACGTACGGGGAATATCGTCACCTTGCCCTGTCTCACTCCCCTTCCCTTCGAGGGAAGGGGACGGGGGTTAGGAAAATTCGGGCCGCGTTCGCATAAGCGGGAAAGCGGCGGTACAATGCGACGGTTTACGCAAATAGCGCGTGCGGTGCGGGCTTGCCGCAGAGCGGCAAACGGACGGCACCGTGGAAGGGGAAGCGACGATGTATGACGATGTGCTGAAGGATGCCGAGGAGCGCATGAGCAAGGCGATTGACGCGCTGCGCAACCACCTCGCGGGCATCCGCACGGGGCGCGCATCGACGGGGCTGATCGAGCGGTTGATGGTCGAGTACTACGGTGCGGACACCCCGCTGCAACAAATCGCCAACATCGCCGCCCCCGAAGCGCGCCTGCTCACCGTCACGCCCTACGATAAGAGCGCGATCAAGGCCATCGAAAAGGCGATCCGGTCGAGCGACCTCGGCCTCAACCCGAATAGCGACGGCAATGTGATCCGCCTCGCCATCCCGCCCCTGACCGAGGAGCGGCGGCGCGACCTCGTCAAGATCGCCAAGCGTACGGTGGAGGAGGCGCACGTTTCCCTGCGCAATATCCGGCGCGATGCGATGTCCATGCTCAAAGAACTGGACGACGCGGGCGATATCTCCGAAGATGAGCGCCGGCGCGGCGAGGAGCAGGTGCAAAAGCTGATAGACCGTCAGGGAGAGAGCGCCGACCGCATTGGCAGGGAAAAAGAGGCTGAAGTTCTCGCCGTGTAACGTCCGTACGTGATATCGCAATGGGTCACAGGCCGGGGAGTGTGCCGCGATGACGAATACGTCCATTCCATCCATAGACCAGTCGCACATCGCGGGCGCGCACGCCGCGCAGGACAGTGACGATTGGGTGACGAGTGGCAAGCCTCCCCGGCATGTTGCCATCATTATGGATGGCAATGGCCGGTGGGCGCAGCGGCGTGGGTTGCCCCGCAACAAGGGGCATGAGGCGGGCACGGAAAATGTGCGTCCCATCGTGCAGGCGTGCCCCGGTCTCGGCATCGAGTACCTGACCCTCTGGGCATTTTCCACTGAGAACTGGCGGCGGCCCAAAGAAGAGGTCGAAGGCATCTTCGAGATTCTCAGCGAACGCATCGCGGCGGAAACGGTGGCGCTCTATGAAGCCAATGTGCGCATCAAGCACATCGGCAGCCTCCAAGGGGTAGACCCCGACCTTGCGGGGGCGGTGCAAGCGGCGGTTGATCTCACGAAAGACAACACGCAGTTAACGCTCACGCTCGCCTTTAACTATGGCGGGCGCGCGGAGTTGGTGAGCGCCGTAAAGGACATGCTGCGCGACGGCCTCGACCCCGATTCCATCACCGAGGAGACGATTAACCGCTATCTGCATACCGCCGATATCCCCGACCCCGACCTCATCATTCGCCCTTCCGGGGAGTATCGCCTGTCCAACTTCCTCATCTGGCAGGGCGCGTACGCGGAACTGTACTTCGCCAACATCCTCTGGCCCGACTTTGGTCCCACCGATCTGCGCGATGCCGTGATTGACTTCAAGAAGCGGCAGCGCCGGTTCGGGGCCACGCCAACAAATCCGTAGCAGATAGCACGCAGGGGACGGTACGCAGTGAACATGATTGCGGCATGGCGCGAGAAACCGGAGGCACCCCGTTCGGTTCTCTGCCGCCCCGCTGCACGGGTCATTCCCTGCCCAATGCCTGCTGCTCGTTGCCTGCCGTCCGCAACGTAATGCTGCACACCCGCGCCATTTCCTCTATCGGTGTCGTGCTGATCGGTGTCGTGCCCGCGTTGTTCGGGCCGTGGGGTGTTGCCGTGGCGTTTGCCGCGCTTGGGTTGCTCGCGCTCCACGAGATTGCCGCCATGCTTGCGCTCGTCGGCTACCCGCTGCTCTGGCCAATTGCCGCGCCGGTGCTGGTGCTCTCACTCGTTGCCGTAGCGGCAGGATGGCCCCTGTGGACGCTCACGGGCCTCGTTGCGCTTGCCGTGCTCCTGCCCGGCGCCGTGATCATTTTTCGACCCACGCTGGACGGTACGCTTGCCACCTGGGTCGGCACCGTGTTTACCACCCTGTTTGTCACAGTGCCGCTCACGCATATCGCACTGGTGCGCGCGCTTTCGGGCGTGACGACCGGCGCGGGGACGTGGCTCACCCGGCTTGAGACCGCGCTAGGCGTGGGGAGCACGGCGCGGGGCATGGCATGGTTTCTTTTCGCGCTCGTTACCGTCTGGTTGACCGATGTAGGTGCGTACGCGGTGGGCCGTGCGGCCGGTCGGCACCCCTTGATCCCTGTGGTCAGCCCGAAAAAGACGTGGGAAGGGCTGGGTGGTGGCCTCGTCGCGGGCGGGGTTGCCGCGTCTCTTAGCAACAGTGTGTTCGGGCTAGGCATGGTGCTGCCCATCGCGTTCCTTGCCGGCATCGCCCTCGCCGGCATCGCCACCGTGGGCGATCTCGCGGAGTCGCTCCTGAAGCGCCAAACGGGGGTGAAAGACAGCGGCACGCTCATTCCCGGTCACGGTGGCGTGCTTGACCGCCTCGACAGCCAACTGTACGTGTTCGTCGCCGTATACTACCTTGCCCGCCTCATCGGTTGAAGCGAGGTCGTGAGAAACGCGAAGGGCGCAAAGAACGCGGAGAAACGCAAACACGGTAAAAAAACATAGTCACGAAGTATTTTCAAAAACATTTTCCCCCTTTGCGTTCTTTGCGTTCTCCGAGTCCTTTGCGTTTCATCGCTCTTGAAAGGGGAATGGGATGTTGCGAATCGCGCTCCTGGGAAGCACGGGGTCTATCGGGCGGAGCACGCTCGATGTGATCGAGACGCATTCGGACAAGGTGCGGGTGGTCGCGCTGGCGGCGGGCCGTAACCTCCCTCTGCTCAATGAACAGATTGCTCGTCATCATCCTGCGCTCGTCAGCGTCGCGCAGGCGGAAGACCGGGGGGCGGTCATTGCGTCGCCGGGAACAACGGTCATGGCGGAGGCAGATGGCTTGATGGCGGCGGCAACGCATCCCGACGCGGACATCGTCGTCGTCGCAACGTCCGGGCACGCGAGTATTGCCCCCACACTCGCCGCATTGGATGCGGGCAAGATCGTTGCGCTCGCCAATAAAGAGACGATTGTCTGCGCGGGCGAACTGGTGATGGCAGCGGCGGCGCGTGCCGGAACGACGATTCGCCCGGTGGACAGCGAACACTCCGCGCTCTGGCAATGCCTGCAAACCGCAGGGCCGGAGGCGGCGCCGGAACGCCTGATCCTGACGGCATCCGGTGGCCCCTTTCGCACATTCCCGATAGAACGCTTGCACACCGTTACCGCCGCCGATGCACTTCGGCACCCGACCTGGGACATGGGCGCGAAAATCACGATTGATTCCGCGACGTTGATGAACAAGGGGCTGGAAACAATCGAGGCGCACTGGTTGTTCACGATGCCGTACGACCGCATCGAGATCGTCGTGCAGCCGCAGAGCATCATTCACTCGTACATCGCCTATGCGGACGGCGCATTGATCGCGCAAATGGGGCCGGCGGATATGCGCTTGCCGATTCAGTACGCCCTCTCCTACCCGCATCGCTGGCCGAACACCTTCCGCCGCGCCGATCTCCCGACCACGGGTACTCTCACCTTTGAGGCTCCGGATGCCGAGCGGTTTCCCTGCCTGACGCTCGCGCGGCAAGCGGGCGAAGCGGGAAGCACGTATCCGACCGTGCTCAGCGCGGCGGATGAAGTCGCCGTTGCCCGTTTTTTGCACGGTGAGATCGGCTTTTTCGCTATCCCCAACCTCGTTTCCGCCGCGCTCGATTCACATATCCCCGAAGGGCCACTGACACTTGACGCGATCATGGAAGCAGACCGGTGGGCACGGCACTTTGTCCAGGCATGGAATCCGGGCCGCTGACCGCGTTCGCCCCATTCTTGCGATACGCTTATTCCCATCGGGGCGAGGCTTCTCGCTGTGTCGGATATACGCGCTAATGGAGGGAGAGCACATGAACGATTACGGGGTATTGCTGCTGCGTCTCGTCACGGGCGGATTGATCGCCGGTCACGGATCGCAAAAGCTGCTGGGAGCATTCGATGGCCCCGGCCTTGAAGGCACGGCAGGGTACATGGAATCGCTCGGCCTGCAACCGGGGAAGGTTTGGGGAACTGCCGCCGCGCTGTCCGAGTCCGCCGGGTTGCTGACCGCGCTTGGGTTTCTGCACCCGCTCGGCCCCATCGGCACGCTTGCCTCGATGACGATGGGGGCAGTGAAAGTGCATGGCGGGAAGCCGATCTGGGTGACATCGGGTGGCGCGGAACTGCCCCTCACGAACATCGCCGCCGCATTGGCGCTCATCCTCACCGGGCCGGGGAAGTTCTCGCTCGACCGCGCCTTTGGCATCCGCCTGCCCCGCCCGCTCGTGATCGCGGTCGCGGCGCTGGCCGCCGTATCGGTCGCGTATGGGCTGACATCCCAACCCGCGCCGCAAGGGGGCCAGGCGGCTCAGGCGGATGACGCGGCACACGCAGGGAAATAAGGCATCACGGCATTACGGAGAGAGGTTGCACTGACGCCGGAACAGTCGGCGTCGGTACTCGCTTCAGTGTAACGGGCTGTACGCGGTCGGGGTGAGGATGTTTGCTTCGATGGCGCGTACGATCGGGCCGTCCTCTTCCGATTCCGCGACCACGCGCTGCCACTCCGGATCGGCACGAAAGGCGTTCCATTGCGCGTCGCGGTCCCCCAACGCATCGTAGCGTACGAGGTAGTACAGCGCGGGCTGATTTTCGCCTACCTCCACGTTCCAGAAGCCGACGGCGTTGATGCCGTGCTTCGGAAAGATGCGCGTCGTGTGGTTGGCAAAACGCGCATTGATCTTCGCGTGGTTGCGCGTACTCGTGCCGTGGTAGATGCGTTCCTCGTACACGCCAGGCTTTTCCGCGTTGAGGGACTGCATAATGTCCATCGAATACGGCGTCGGACGCAGCAGCGCCGTATCGTACCGTGCGATCAGGGGGTGCCCGTCAGGGTACAGCCCCGGTTCGATTGCCCGCCATGCATCGGATGCGTCGAAGGCATCGAACTTCGCCATGCGGTCGTTTGCGTCGGCAAAGGCAAACATCATCGTCAGGCGCGGTGACGGCCCATACATCGTCGTGAATGCGCCAACATGCTGAAAGCCCATCGCCGTTGCCGCCGGCACCAACTGCTCGCCCATGTAACGCACCACCGCCGTCAGGTCCGACGTGCTTACCGTGTAGTAGTGCCGCAACTGATACAACATCGGGTACTCCCCTCGGTAGTATGCAGTATGCGGTATGCAGTTAAATGCATTGATCCCTGCTGCATACAATATACTGCGTACTGCATACTTACAACAGCGCGTTGCCCGTTTCTGGGTCGAACAGGTGCAGATGGTCTTGCTGGAAACCGACATTGAGCCGGTCGCCGACACGCGCCCGCTGCGTAGGATCAAAGCGACCGATCACCTGCTTTGCGCCCGCGCCGCTCATGTACATCAGCACTTCCGCGCCCATCGGCTCGACTACGTCCACCGTCACGCTCATCCGGTCCGCACCCTCGGTCTGTGAAGACGGAAGCGGCATCACATGCTCCGGGCGGATGCCGAGGGTGAGCTCTTTGCCAATCGCTTCCGCCAGCCGCATTTGTATCCGTGCCGGGGCAGGCAAGGCGAAATCGCCCGCCGCGAGCATCACCTGATCGCCCGCGCGCTGGACGATCACCGGCAACAGGTTCATCGCGGGGGAACCCATAAAGGAGGCGACGAACAGACTATCGGGGTGATCGTACATGCGCTGCGGCGTGTCAATCTGCTGAATCACGCCTTTGTTCATCACGGCGATCCGGTCGCCCATTGTCATCGCTTCCTGCTGGTCGTGCGTGACGTAGATCGTTGTCACCTGTAGCCGCTGGTGCAGCTTAAGGATTTCGGCGCGCGTCTGTAGCCGCAACTGGGTGTCGAGGTTCGACAGTGGCTCGTCCATCAGGAACGCGGACGGCTCGCGCACGATGGCGCGTCCCAGGGCGACGCGCTGCCGTTGCCCGCCGGAAAGCTGGCGTGGGCGGCGCTTCAGCAACTCCGACATGCCGAGGATTTCCGCCGCGTGCGCGACGCGCCGGTCCACCTCGGCCTCGGCATAGGCGTTCTTGCCGCCAATCAGGCCACCGATCAACCCCGTGCGCTTTGGGGGCAATCCCGTCGCTTTCGCCACTTCCGCCATCTCGGTTTTGCGTAGCCGCAGGGCGAACGCGAGGTTGTCGTAGACATCCATGTGCGGGTAGAGGGCGTAGTTCTGGAAAACCATCGCCACGTCGCGGTCTTTCGGCGGCATCTCCGTCACTTCGCGGTCGCCGATGTAGATGCGCCCGTCCGTGACCTCTTCCAGCCCTGCAAGGCACCGCAACGCACTGGTCTTGCCGCACCCGGACGGCCCGACGAGTACGAGGAACTCGCCGTCCGCCACCTCAAAGGAGACATCGTTCACGGCGACCACATCGCCGTACTTCTTGATCACATGCTCGAAGGCAATTCGCCCCATAGGTTCTCACGCTCCCAAGCCCCCGTCGTACCGACAGGGGCAAATACGTTTTCGGGTAAGCCCGTGAGAAATTGTACCACCCATGCCCGAAGCGCGTTCATTCCGTGACGTATACGGGGTTCGCCAGGGTGCCGATGCCGCCTATCGTGATGGCAACGTGGTCTCCCGCCTGCAACGTGAAGTCTGACGGTGGGACGATGCCCGTGCCTGTCAGCACGATCACGCCGCGCGGGAACGACTGCGCGCGGAAAAGGTACTCCACAAGCTCGGTGAAGGGGCGGGCAATCTGGCTCGTGCGTGTCTCACCGCTGAACGCCACCGTATCGTTTCGGGTAATCTCGATGCGGATGGGGAGATCGGTGGCCTCCGGTAGTTCCGTGGTGAGGGCGACGGCGGGGCCGAGGGAGCAGGCGTCGCGGTACACCTTTGCTTGGGGCAGGTACAGCGGGTTCTCGCCCTCGATGGAGCGGGAGGACATATCGTTGCCGACGGTGTAGCCGACGATCTCGCCCGCCGCGTTGACCACGAGCGCCAGTTCCGGTTCCGGCACGTTCCAGTCGCTATCGGCGCGGATCGCTACGGGCTTGCCGGGGTGCGCCACGCGGCTCGCCATGCCCTTAAAGAAGATTTCCGGGCGGGCGGCGCCGTACACGCGGTCGTACACGCTTTCCTCGGTGCTTTCTTCCATCCGCGCATCGCGGGAACGCAGGTAGGTCACGCCGCACGCCCAGACCTCCTGCGTGTCAAGCGGCGCATGGAGCGTGACATTGACGTGCGGATGGCGCGGCAGGGTCTCGAAGGGTACGATGCCGAGCCGCCGTGTCACTTCGGCGGACGGCAACGCCAGCACATCCCCCAGCGTGCGCAGTTCGCCGTCCGCCCATGCCGCGAGATCGTACACGCCGCCCGTGTCCATCCATCCCAGTCGCGCCATCGCATCATCGTCCGTGCTGAAATGACATAACATTTCTCGCCCCCTTCGGTCGCTCTCCCCAGAAATTGCACAACATGCTGCGATCAACACGGAGGCTGTCGCACATTCGGGATGCGTTGCCCGTTATCGTCGTGTGCGTTCAATGTCCTTCGGGATATACCCAGCGTGTATCGTCAATCGGCGCGTGCTTCGCGTTGTAGGCCGCGATGAGGTCATCCAGTTCGGGCCAGAGGGCATCGGGCACCGCCGTGTTCGCGGCGTCTACCGTTTCCTGCACATGCGCCACTTCGGTCATGCCGACGATGCTGCTATGGATACGCGGGTCGCGCAAGCTGTATTGCAGGGCCGCGACGCGTAGGGAAACGCCGTGCCGCTTGCACGCCGCTTCGAGCGCGCGAGCCTGATCGAGCAGGTACGGCGGCGCGGCCTGATACATGTAGCGCGGGTAGGCGTCCGGCCCCAGCGCGAGTAGGCCACTGCCGTACGGCGCGGCGTTGACGACTCCCATGCCGCGTGCGTGCGCGACATCGAGCAGCGGCGCCGCCGTCTGGTCAATCATCGTGTAACGGTTATGCGTAATCACGACCTCGAACAGCCCCGTTTCCACGTAGCGGATTTCCATCGGGATCGGCCCGCCTGCGACGCCCAGGTGTTCGATCAGCCCCTCGTCCTTCATCTTGACGAGCGTATCTACCGGGCCACCGAGGGCCATCGCCGCCGCGAAGGTGGTGTGCTCCGGGTCGTGCAGGTACATCAGTTGAATGCGGTCGAGGCCGAGCAGCTTCATGCTTCGTTCGGTGCTGCGGCGCATCTGGTCGCCGGAAAAGTCCCCCGTTTTCAAGTCGCGGTCAGCCTTGGTGGCAAGCACGCTGCCCGGTCGCAACCCGCCGTGCGCCCGGATCGCCAGCCCCGTGCGCCGCTCACCCTCGCCGTCGCCGTACGAGGCGGCGGTGTCGTAAAAGGTGATCGCGCTGTCGAACGCCGCCCGCAACAGCGCGATGGCGCGCGCTTCCGGCACCGCGAAGCCGAATGTCTCACTCATGCTTGCGAGCGGCGCCCCGCCCACGCACACATTCGTCACTTGCAGTCCCGTCGGCCCAAGCGTGACCGTTTTCAGTGGCATCGTTCCGTCCTCTCGCGTTTCAGGTACGCTTCTTCGTTAAAACGTCGGGCCGATGCGGTTGATGCCGAACTCGTTGCAGCCCCACTCTTCGGAGCGCGTCTGCTCGCCGTTCGCCACGGCAATAATCTTTTCGTACATCCGCCGCCCAACATCGGTGATCGTCTCCGTGCCGTCCACAATCGTGCCCGCGTTGATGTCCATGTTGTCCGTCATGTGTTCATACATCTGCGTATTCGTGGCGACCTTAATCACGGGGGCAATCGCCGCGCCGGTGACGCTGCCGCGCCCGGTCGTGAAAACGACGATTTGCGCCTTGCCCGCGAGGTTGCCCGTGACGCTCTCGATGTCGTTTCCCGGCGTGTCCATCAGCACGAGTCCCTTGCGCGTCGGTGCGTCGGCGTACCCGATCACTTCGGTCAGGGGCGTGCTGCCGCCTTTCTTCATCGCGCCGATGGATTTTTCTTCGATGGTCGTGAGGCCACCGACGATGTTGCCGGGGGCGGGGTTGCCCTTGTTGAGGTCTATGCCCATGCGCAGGGCGTCTTCCTCGTACCGGCGCACGGCGGCGATGATCTGCGCCCCGACTTCGGGAGTCGCCGCGCGTGCCGCGAGCAGGTGTTCCGCACCCAGACATTCCGGTACCTCCGCCAGCATCACCGTGCCGCCCGCCTCGACCAGCAGATCGCTCGCAATACCGAGCGCGGGGTTCGCCGTGACGCCGCTGAAGGCATCCGAGCCGCCGCACTGCACGGCGAGGATCAGTTCGGACACGGGAATCTCCTCGCGCTCGTGCCGTGCGGCCCGTTCGAGCAGGGCGTGCAGCTTTTGCACACCAAGCTCCACTGTGGCGCGAATGCCACCGCTTTCCTGAATGCCCAAGAACTCGGTGTCTTGCCCCGTGGCGGCGATGGCTTGCGCGACTTTGTCCCCCTCTATCGTCTCGCAACCGAGGCTGACCACGAGCACGCCGGACACATTCGGGTTCGTGGCGTAGCCGATCAGGGTGCGGCGCGTCTGCTCTACGTCGTCCCCCACCTGCGAGCAGCCATGCTGGTGCGTGACGAAAACCGCCTCCGGCACCCGCTGGGCGATCCGCTGCACCGCCGTGTTCGAGCAAACCACCGAGGGGAGGATGAGCACATGGTTGCGCACGCCGATGCGCCCGTCGTGCCGCCGGTATCCCCGGAATGTTTGCGGCAGTGCCGGGTGTTCACTGCTGGACATCGAGCCCGTACGGGAAGTAGCCGTTACCATCGCCGTCTTTCCCTTTCGTAATACCTGATCGCTCGCCGCGTCATGCCGCGTCCGGAGCCAGGGGAAGCTCAACGCGCCTGCCTTCGCGGTCAGAGCGTACCACGGCATCCAGTATCTCCTGGCACCGCGTGCCGTCCGTGAAGTTCGGGGACGGCTCGCCGTCGGTGCGGATCGCATCAATGAAGTCCGTCATCACGCGCTGGGGGTGGCCGAGCAGATACAGCGGTGGTACGGGCACGGTGGCAAAGCCGTCGTAGCGCGCCTGCGTGCTGCCGAAGCAGATTTGCACCCGGTCGCCGCCCACGTCCGACTTTTCAATCCCGTAGATCACCGATCCCTTCGTGCCATATACCTCGATGCGCTGGTGATTGTTGCGACCAATCGCACAGCGGCTGGCGCTAATCTCCGCGTCCGCGCCATTGACGAACCGGGCCTGAAAGGTCACGGCGTCGTCCACGTCCACATGGCCCGTGCCGCCCGTAGTCAGGGGCCGCTCGGCGGTGAAGATGCGCAGATTCCCCTGTACGCTGGCGAACTCGCCCACCCACCAGCGGCAGAGATCAATGATGTGCGAGGCGAGATCACCGAGCGCGCCGCTACCCGATTCCGCCAGGGATTGCCGCCAGCTGATCGGTGTATTGGGATCGTGCATACTGCCGTTAAAGTAGTGTGCGTAGACGTGGTAAATCTCGCCCAGGTCGCCCCCCTGGATGAGGTCATGCACGAATCCGGCGGCGGGAATCCAGCGATAGCGGAAGTTGACCGCCGTTTTGCGGCCCGCCTCGCGCGCCCGTGAGGCCATCCGTTGCGCGCCCGCGTAATCGAGCGCGAGAGGCTTCTCGCACAGCACATGCAGCCCGGCATCGAGCGCGGCGAGCGCAATCGGCTCGTGCAGGTTATTCGGCGTGCAGATGCTCACGGCGTCCAGCGGTAACTGTAGCAAATCACGGTAGTCGGTGAGAATATTCGGCACATCGAACTGCGTTGCCGCCGCGCGTGCGCTCGCCTCCACCACGTCGCTGACGGCGACGACCTCGGCCTTGCCTGCGGCTTCGGCGGCCTTATATGCGGGCAGGTGACGCAGCACCGCGATCCCGCCCGTGCCAATCACTCCGACCCGTACCCGCTCCGTCATTTCCCTTTGCTCCCCTCGCAAATCGCAATATGCGTCGCTGCTTATCCGGCACTCTTCCCCAGATCGCCGCGCCCGCGCTGGCTTTCGGCGTTATGCACATGGACGTGCTGCCCCACGGCGATGTCCGCGTTCGTGCGCGCAATGCGCTCGCCGTATTTGATCACTTGCGCGCCCGCCGCCATCGGTACGAGCGCGAACTTGTGCCCGAAAGGGATCGGCTCGGCGAGCGTCACGGCTCGCCGCGTGCCATCGGGCAGCGTCACGGCCACCGTTTCCCCGGCGGGGAGGTCGCGGATCGCGACGGCAACGGTATCTCTGTTGTCCATCATAAGGGCGCGGGTCTCGCTGGCAATGCGCTCCGTGGTTTCCGGCATCGTGTGTCTCCCCTTTCCGCTCGCCCGGTCGCGTTCCGGCATCGTACGGCGCGCGGGCGGGGAAGGCAAGGGCTTATGGGCGCGGTGCGCCGAGTGGGGAGGCGACGGGCGCGAAATGCAGCGGCGCGGCCGATACACCCGGAGCGGGAAGGAGGCCCACACGGTCGCGTTCCACGGACGCGATGTTTGTCACGGTCGCGTTTCCCACCGCGCGCAGCAGCGTGTCGTCCATCAGGATTACCTGCGTGATACCAGGCGGCACGGTGAGGGTGCGGTCCGCCTCGGTGCCGTACGTCACGTCCACGAACTGCGTGCGGTATTCCGGTAAGTACAGCAACCAGTGACGGTAACTCTCGTAGGAGATAAGCAGCGTGGTCGCGGGATCACCATGCGCGCGCACGTAGGCGATCTTGCCGTCCACCGTGCGGTCTTGCTGCCGGATGCCGGGCGCAGTGAGCGCGAGGGGTCGCTTGAGAAAGATGCCCGTATTGGACGCGAGCGGGAAGGCGACAAGCGCCGCCATCACGAGGAGTGCGTAGCGAGACCGGCGCGGGCGCCCCTGTTGGGTGGGCAGCGTGTTATTTGCAGGCGCACCGCTCGTGGCACGGCTTTTTATGTGGGCAACAGTCACCGTGAACCGCGCCGCGATCAGCAGGAGCGCGGGCACGAATGTGAACACGTATCCGGGGTCGCCGATGTGTACCCATGTGTAGAACAGCAGCATCGGCGCGGCCCACAGCGCGAAAAGCGCGACGATCGGTTGTCGCCATTGCCGCACTCGTGCACGTAGCCAGATCGCCGCTCCCGCCACGGGCAGGGCGAGGGCATAGAGCGCGTAGCCCGTATACGTTGCAGTGTCGCGCAAATTGACGAGCAGGGCGCGCGGCCCATTTTCCGCCACACTGTACCGTTGAAGTACATCCGTTGCGGCATACGCGCGGAACACCTTGATGTATTCGCCGATGCCGCCGGAGAGTACGACCATTGGCACCGCCCAGCAGGTAATGATTGCCAACACCACGAGCGCGCCGATAGCGGTCTGCCGCCATCCTGCCCGCGAATGTCCCCATAACCAGAGCGGCGCGAGAAACAGCAGCAAATCGGGCCGGAAGCCGCCACCGAGGGCGTACGCCGCGCTGAGGAGCAACGAGTAGCGGGCAACATGCGTCGCGCTTGCGCCGGTCTCGGCACTCTCACCGTGCAGCCGCCATGCGAAAAGCGCGACGAGCGTGCCAAAAAGCGCGAGTGAGGCGTACGCGAGCGCGACTGCGCCATTCGTCCAGAAGGTGACGCTGAACAGCAGATACAGCGCCGCGATTATCCCGGTGGCGCGGTCGAAGAGCATCATGCCAAGCCAGTACAGCGCCGCGACCGCCCCGGCGGAGAGCAGCATCGCCGTTGCGACGAGCGCGCCATTCCCGTCGGGGATCACAAATGAGAGCAACCGGCCCATCGCCACAAAAGCGGGGTAGCCGGGTGGGTGTGGGTGGTGCAGGCGCACGTCGTAGTGGGCGAGCGCGAGCACGAAGTTCACCGCGTCCCAGTTGAAGGCGCGTCGTGACCGCACGGGGTAGCGCGTGGCGATGGCGGCGAGGGCAAGCCCGACCGCGATCAGCACATCGGTCAGAGACGAGTGACGCGCGGCAACGGGGGGAGACGGTACACCGGTTGCCTGCACATCCGCTACCGGGAGACGGCGTACGCCTGCCCTTGCCAATGGCCCGCTCCCATCTTGTCGCGCATACTTACGGTGCCTTCGAGTCGGCGAGCGCGTCCAGTGCGGCACGCAACCGGTTGTTCACGCGCGTACGGCCAAAAACACGCAGCATGTCTCCGAGGTCAGGTGTTTTGTCCGTGCCCGTGGTGGCGACGCGTACCAGCATGAAGGGCACGCCGCGCTTCACGCCGAAGTCGTCCTTCACCCGGTCAAGCGCCGCGAACACCGCGTCATGGTCGCCGAAATTCACGCCGCCAAGCGCCTCGAAGTTCGCGTCCAGAATGTTATTGGTTTGCTCGCCGCCGTACTTGCGCAGGAGCCGAACCATATTTTCGTCCACCGCCGGTTCGCGGAAGAAGTATTCCGTCAGTTGCGGCACCTCGCTGAGGAGCTTCGCACGCTCCTTTTCCAGCGCCAGCACATCCCGGATGTACTCCGGCGTGTGTTCCTCTGTGAGCAGCCCCGCTTCTGTCAGGAAAGGCAGGCTACGCTCCACGAACTCGTCGAGCGAGAGGATGTGGTTGATGTAGTGCCCGTTGATGTGCAGCAGCTTGTCCTCGTCCCATGCGGAGGGCGCGGGGCGGATGTCTTCGACGCGAAACCGCTCCGCCGCCTCAGCGAGCGTGAAGTACTCGATGTCGTCACCATAGCTCCAGCCGAGCAGGGCGCAGTAGTTCACGAGCGCTTCCGGCAGGTAGCCCCGCGCGCGGTACTCCGCGAGTGCGGTGCTGCCCTCGCGCTTGGAGAGCTTTCTGCCGTCCTTGCCCGTCACGAGCGGCAGGTGGCAAAAGGTCGGCGGCGTGAAGCCGAACGCCTCAAACAGAAAGGCGTGGATGGGCGTGCTTGGCAGCCACTCGTCCGCGCGCAGTACGACGTTGCGGTTCATCAGGTGGTCGTCCACGACTTCCGCGAGATGGTACGTGGGAAAGCCGTCCGCTTTGAGCAGCACGGGGTCGGCGGGTACGTCTTTGTACTGCCAGGTGATTGGCCCGCGGATCAGGTCATGCACGGTGATCGCGCCTTCGAGCGGCAGCTTGAGGCGCAGGGCCGGACGCTCCCGCCCCGCTTCGCGCATCTGGGCACGGGCGGTCTCGCGCTCTGCCGCCGTCATCTCGCGAAAGCGACGGAAGGGATGCACTTTGTCCGGCGTCGGCGGGGCGCCGGGCGGCGGTGGCGGGCTGAAGTCCTCATAGACGCGCCCGTGGTCGAGCAGCCACTGCGCCCACTCCGCGTAGGTCGCCAACCGCTCGCTCTGCACGTATGGCCCGACCGGCCCGCCGACCTCCGGCCCCTCATCCCATTGCAGGCCAAGCCAGCGCAGACCGTCTTTAATGGACGCCTCGGCATCGGGGTTGAAGCGCGTGCGGTCGGTGTCCTCGATGCGGAGGATAAATTGCCCACCCGTGGCGCGGGCGGCCAGCCAGTTAAACAGGGCCGACCGCGCACCCCCGACATGCATCATCCCCGTGGGACTGGGCGGAAAACACGAGCGGATCGGCCCGTGTGGTGCGTTCTCATTCGTTATCGCTCTCTCGTCGCTCACTCCGGTCGCTCCCTGTCGCGGTGCCGCGTTTTCTTCGCGCGCCCTATGCGGCGTATGAGGAGCATACCAGACGCATACCGCCCGCTCCACCGCTTTACGTGCGATGGGAGCGGGCGGTGTGCGACGCCTGGGTGAACGGGGCTACTGAATGGCGGGGAACTTGCCGAACTGCCCCGCGCGCGCGCGCCAGCGGACAAAGATGGCGCGCATTAGAAAGAATACCCAGAAGTACGTGAAGAACCAGATGGAGCAATACTGGAGCCAGAAGTGCAGGGCGTCCACGCTTCCCTTCGGGATGCCCGGCAGCCCAACCAGTGTGATGAGCAGGAACACGATCAGCCCTTCAGCAAAGTCCGCGATCAGTTTATACGCGGCCGGCCAGTCGTACTCCCATCGGTGAATCAGGATGGCGTAGTGATAAAAGATATCGAGGATCAGCCCGACGATGAGCACGTAACCGAGTACGTAGAATGGTACGGGGGTAAGAGCCTGCTTTGGCCCCCGGTATAGCCAGGCGAAGATCAGCGAAATCATCGAACCGAGAATGATAAACAGGTAGAGCCGGGTGCTCCAGCGTCCAAACAACGAAGGTGTCATGCCGTTTCCTCCTCGTGCTCGTGTCATAGGCTCAGACGCGGCGAATTGCGCGGTCTCGTATGCCAGTGATGAGGCGTGTGAGACGTACGGACGCGCGCTAGATCGGCGTTCCGCGCATCCACTTCCACCACTGGTTGAGGCTGCGCAGGGGGCCGAGGTAGCGTAGCCCCGGCGCTTTGAGCCGCACGAGGTCTTCCACGATCAGTTGCGCCGCCATATGCAGTGCGAGAAAGGTGTCTGCGCCCGCGAGTGGCCCACCGAGCGTGATCGCGCCCGCCGCATACATGCGCCCGCGCCCGTTGCGCATCCCGACCACTTCCATGTTGTTCAGTACGGCGAGCCGCCCGATGAAATTCACCTGCGCACCCCCTTTGTCCACGAGGTCTTCAAGGAGCGGGTTGCGCTTCACTTCCGCTTCAAGGCCCGTCGCGTCCACCGCGTAGTTCGCCACGATCTCGGTGGTGCCCGCATTGGCGCCACGCCCGCGAATCTTCATCGTGACATGCTTGCTATCAGGTGCCGGGTCCACGCGCAGCACCTCGGCGAATTCGATGCGGTACCAGCCTTCCGCAAGCCCCTTGTCAACAATCTGCACCCAGTCCTGGCGCTGCGCGGCGGTGGTACCGCCCCAGTCGGAGAGGATTTGCTTGCGTTCTTCGGGGGCGGCGCGTTCGAGGATTTGCCGTTGCACCCCACCCCACGCGGCCTTCGGCCAGTTGTAGGCCTGAATCTCGACCTGGTGAATGATCTTGCGTTTCGTGCCCCGGAAATGATGCGGTTCCGGCGTCGGGCTGCGCATCATGTGAATGATGCCGATGTTCTTGTTCTTTTTGCGCGCTTCATAGATGCGCTGAATGACGCGCGAGGCGACGATGCCGCGCCCCTGAATCACGACGGTACCGCCATTGCGTTCCAGGTCGTCGTACACACCGTCATGGAACTCATAGGCATTGATGACGCGCGTGAAATCACCCGTGCGCTCGCGGTACTCCTGAAGCACCGGCAGAAAGCGGAGCGCGGGGTACCCCGTCGCCAGTTCCAGGTAGTTGGCGACCAGAAAGGCGTACTGATGGCCCTGATCGCTGCTCTGGGAGAAGGCGACCACGTACCGCTCGTCGTCCGTTTTGCGAATCGCGCGGATCAAGCCATAGCGCCAGATGCGGTCCCAGCCGATGCGTTTCGCTTCGTGATCCAGCGACTCGAACACATCGCCCGCGCGGGGCGTGTAGGTATCGGCAAAGACCGGCTCGCCGCATACCTGCCACATGAGCCGCAAGGCATGGGCGAAATTGCCCTTTTTCAGGTCTTGCCACGCCTCACGCGCGGCATAGCCGGGCGTGCCCCAGATGTTGTCCGGGGTGGATTCGGTGCCGGAGCGCAACCGCTCGTGCCGGGGAATCTGCGAGTTGCGTGTGTAGGTCATGTAGCGCTCGTACGGGGTTGGGAAGCGCCCCAGTGCGACGATCGCTTCTTTCGGCACGCCATAAATGATGAGGTTGTCCGTGAAAATAAAGCTCCCCATCCCGCCACCGAGGGCTGCGTAGGTGCAGGTGTAAATGGGGATCCCCGTCTGTGAGAGGGCCGCGATTGGCACAATCGGCTGATCAAAGATCGCGGGCGGGAAGGAGCGCGCCGCCGGTTGTGGCGTGGGGCCGCTCTTGGGAATCACCGTGCGGTCATCGAAGCCCGGCACGTTTACTGGCCCACCGGGGGGAGTGTACGTCGTGCTTGCGCCACCGAGCCGTGTTGCGTCACTGCCGGGGGCCGTAGCAGGGGGCGCATCGAAGCCGCCGCGCCGCGTGCCGTCATTTGCGCCAGGGGGCGAAGCGAGGCGGGTCGGCGCTTCCATCTCCTCGGAGTCGGCAGGCACGAGTACACCGGGGGGTGCGGGCCGTACCGCCGCTCCCAGGTCTTCGATGGTGATCGTGACATCACCGATGCGTAGAACATCGCCGGGACGCACGGTCGCATGTGCGGTGCGCTCGCCGTTCACGAAGGTGCCGTTGCTGCTTTGGTCCGTGATCGTGACGCCGTTGGCGCCGGCCTCCAGCACGGCATGAGTGCGAGAGATCGCGCCATCGGTGATGACGAGGCCATTCGTGGCGTTTCGCCCGATGGTGAGGGGAAGGGAGAATGCCTGCCGCTGCGGCGCCCCGCCCTGCGCCCAGACGAGCGTCACTGATTGTGGCGCGGGGTCATCGAGGACCGTGAAGGCGAAGGGGCCGACCTCGATCACGTCGCCGGGCCGTACCGCCGCCCGTGGGGCACGCTCGCCGTTCACGAAGGTGCCGTTCGTGCTCGAATCTACGAGGACGATGGCGGTATTGTCCACCATGAGAGACGCATGCTTGCGTGATACCCGCTCGCTCGTCAGCACCAGCGTGTTGTCGGTTCCCCGCCCAAACGTGGCGGGAAGCGGCACCTCGCGGTCGAATGATTCGCCCGTCAGTGGGTCAGTCCAGGCCAGATGAATTTGCGTCAGGGACATGCGAAACCCCTTCCCCTCTACGTACAAATAACCGTCATTGCCACACCGGTTGTTCGTGGTCGAACCGCCGGAACTGCCACCGTTCACCGTCACAGTTGCGTGGACGCCACATCGAGCGAGGTGCCGCACCAGGGGCAGATGAGGAGCTTGGCATCTACCCGTCGGTGGCATGTCACGCAGGTAACGAGGCGTACACCCTGTGGGATGGCGCGGGCCATATCACTGTTCACGTCTACCACACAGACTTCGACATCACCACGTCCGAGCCGAATCACATCGCCCGCGTTCAGGTAGCGTTCGCTGGAAAGCAGCACGTCGTTCATGCGCACGGGATTGCGGCCTTGCGTGAGGTCGCTAACGGCGAAACGCCCGCCGCGCTCGCTGATCTGCACATGCGCGCGGGAGACGGTCTGCTCGTCAACCCGCACCGTCGCGGTTTCATCCCGACCGATGATTGCGGGATCACCACCACGAATCGTTTCCGTGAAGGTCTTTCCCGCATGGGTCCAAGTCAGCGTCAGTGTAGGGCCGTCCATTGACGCGATGCCTTTGATGTCTGCCACCGTGAGGGCGGTGCTTCCCAGGGTGAGGATGTCTCCGGTGCTCAACAGCGTTTCCGTGGTGATGCGCCCGCTGTTCAGGATGATCGGGTTTTTCCCCTCGGTGAGATCGGACACCATGAACCCCTCACCGCGCCGCCGTACCAGCGCGTGCCGCCGTGACACGCGCTCGTCGGAGGTAAGGGGCACATCGTTTTCCGCCAGCCGCCCGATGACCGCCGGCGCGGCATCGGTGATGCGCGCGTCATGTGGCCCGTCGCTCAGGTGCCAGTGCAGCGTTAATTCGGCCATACGTCCCCTCCATTCATGATACGGCATCGCTTCGTGGGGTGAACGTCACCCCATGCGTGATCGTTCCCACCCGCGAATTTGTCGTCGCTCAGGTGCGAACCTATCAACCCCCGTCACAGAAGGCAGCACCGTGACAGACGCGGTCATGGGCGTGCGAGCGGGAGCAATTTCTCGCACCGGTCCTCGCCCACGCCCGGTTCCCGCATCGCTCCCCGGTGTGCGAGACAATCACATCACACCCGGAATGTTCGTTGCTGTGGGCACACAGGAAGCGTAGCGGCAATATGCATCCTTTCTGTGTGTCGCGCAAGGGTTTTTCCGGGATGCGCATATGAATAAACGCGCGCTGCCGGAGTTTTCCGGGTACGGCGCGGGAATGACCCCACCCCCGTGCCGCCCATACTGCCCAGAGGGCACCCGCACCCGTCCCCCTTAGCTTCGCACGGGAGAGGGGAGGGGAACCGGGGTGAGGTGGGGTACGTTGGGCACGCTTCGGTATTGCAATGAATCCCCTCCCCCTCTCCTGCAGCCGCAAGGCAAGGGGGGAGGGGCGCATTCGGGCCGGGATTAACGGTCGAAGCGGCGGTCAAGCGCGGGACCGATGCGATACGTGGCCCATGCACCAAGCGCGGCAAGCAGGAGCGCGGCATCGCGCGCGGTCTCTTCCGGGCCGGGCGAGCCACCGCCAAAGACGCCGAAGCAGCCGCAGCCACCCGTGAATCCCTGCACCCAGAGCCGGATCACCACGACGAGCAGCGCGGCACAGAGGAGCGCCGTCGCGGGCGCGGCCCAGCGCAGGTTCAGACCGATCAACAGATGCACGCCCAACAGGATTTCGGTCACGCTGATCGCCGTGGCAAGGATCGCGGCGACTGTTCCCCCGACACCGAGCGCCGTTTGCGTCGCTACGGTCGCGGCGGTGGCGTTTCCGAGCTTCCCTACCCCCGCGATGATGAACACGATGCCGGTACCGGCACGCAGGAGCAGGGCAACGATGGTGAGCGCGAGGCCATTACCGCGCGTCATCGTGTCGCGCGTTATGGCCGGGGACGCATCGTCGTCAAGAGGACGTGGGCGCGAAAGGGCATTCAATGGTGCAGGCATCGTCAAACTCCCGTATACTTTCAGTGGTTCAACGTACGCACGATGGCGAAAGGAACATCCATCAATGGCTAAACAGATACATTCTCCCGCATCCGAAACGAAAACGCCAACCCCGAACCGCACGGCTCCCACCCGGCAAAACGCCAGTAGTACCGGTGCCGCTCGCCGCCCACCGGCACGCCGTGGCTCCGTGACAAAGCCCGTGAAGCGGACGCCCTGGAGCGCGATCATCACGGGCGCGCTCGTGCTCGTCGGGATCATCGTGATCGCCGCTGTGGTGGCGAGCCAGATCAACAAAGGTGGGAGTACCACGGCAGCGAACGGCGCCAATAATGTGACCCCCGCAGTCGGCGCGGCGATCCCGGACTTCACCGTGAAGTCGCAGGAAGGCAAGACGCTCACGAAAGCGGATGTTCTCGGTAAGCCGACGCTGATGGTCTTCTTTGCCTCGTGGTGCCCGCATTGCCAGGCGGAGGCACCGCGCATCCGGCAAATCGCTCAGGCAAACCCCGATTTGAACGTGGTAATGATCGGCGTGGGCGACCGTGACACCCAGGCGGACATCTACGCCTTTCAAGGCAAGTTCGGCCTGCCCTTCCCGACCTACGCCGACCCGACCACGCCGCTGGGCGCGGCAGCGGCGGCATGGGGCATTCAAAGCTATCCCAGCCTGTTCGCCGTGGACAAAAACGGCATTGTGCGCGCCGTAAACACCGGCGAAGTGGACCCAAGCCAACTGCAACAGATGGTGGCGAAGGCAAAAGCGTAAACGCCTGACACTGATACCATGGACACCCTACCCTGATCACGGGTAGCCGACCATCGGGCATATGCGGACAATACGGGTCGCGCAGATTCGCATTGCCGCATGGAGGCTCGAAGGGATGACCGCCTGGTTGTCGCGGTCTTCACCGTGATGAACGACGTAATGACTGCCCTTGATCATTGCACCCGCCCGCCTGCCGATTCCAGCGGCATCAGCAACGCGCATGGTGCGTGTTGAACTAAGCCACATGAGACTGCACGGATATTGTCAGTCAGCCAGACAAGCCTTTATACTCCGCTGCTCGACATAACGTTGGGATGATCGCTCTGCG
>JAABUQ010000097.1_pt1 | contig 168008 bp, 97 predicted proteins | sample 5560001 | NCBI WGS metagenome assembly JAABUQ01 (sample SAMN10711888, study PRJNA513371) | rock metagenome | isolation source: Antarctica rocks | place: Antarctica: Victoria Land, Finger Mt nord | collected 2015-12-18
CCTAACCCTAACCCTAACCCTAACCCTAACCCTAACCCTAACCCTAACCCTAACCCTAACCCTAACCCTAACCCTAACCCTAACCCTAACCCTAACCCTAACCCTAACCCTAAGAGATCGCTCGTTTTATGTTAAATTAAATCTAAACTATTAATAGATAATGAAGAGATTCCAAGTAAATAAATCGTAATTAAGAAAGAAAACTATTGATCGCTAATAAGATTTGCGAGACATTCGAATCGACGTCAATAACAATATATTAATGATGACGATCGCACAATAGAATTTTAGTCTTTTGCAAGACTTGCGAACGTTAATGACGAAAACAATTGCGAGAGCGACAAATCTCGATGATTTAAAATAAAGTGCGACGACTTATGTTGCGAACGCAAAGGCAAAAAAGCGTTAAAGAAGAAAAAAATTTAGAATAAATAATAGATATCGAAGTTAATAGAGCAAAGCGAGGATTGCGAGCCAAGATTGTTGCGCGAGCTTCATCAATTAACAAACGTTTTATCGTATTAAACGCGAAGCTAAATTTATAGATAGTAGCAAATTATACAAAGAGTTAATCAAAATAGTGGAAATCGTATTAAGCGACGAGCTAATCGAACGAAAGTCGCATATCGAGAAATAAACTCTAAAGATCAAAAAGAACGTTTAAGACGATTGCGTTAACTTGACAACTTAAGAGTTGATCGCGAGAGACAATGAAACGTTCGCGATTAAATATTGATGATCTTGTGTACAATCAAAGAGTTGCAAATCGAGGGCAATGCTTCGATGCTCGTAGTCTTCATCTTAAGTCAAGAACGTTGCGATCAAATTGAACGAAAATCGTCGATCTAAGTTGCAAAGCTTAACTCTAACGAATTGAGCAAACTCGAGAATCGCGTGCGATCAACTCTTATCTTTAACTTAAACGCTCTAACCACTTTGTCGTTTTATTTGTTAATTTATTTGTTAGTTTAGAAAGTTTTTTTAGTAACAAATTTAAATAGAAAAACAAATCTAATATTAATAATTTTAATAAAAATATCTTTTAATTAAAGTTTAAGAGCAAAAAATCAATCAAATAAGAAAATTTTAATATTTTTAAAATCGAAAATAATTCTAGATTTGTAATTAATATATAGTATATTTATAATTATATATTTAGAATCTTTTTATTTAATTATTTCTTTATTAGTTTTAGACTTTTTATTAAAAAATACTATAGAAAAACTTATATAAAAAAGATTAAGAGACTAGTACTTAGTTGTTTGTAAGAGTTACTTGTCTAAATTTTCTACTTATTAAATTGTTTTCTTTTTATTTATCTATTTACTTCGATTGCTCTTTGTTGCTTAGATAGAAGAATTTTAACGTTTTTGTAAATTTAAATAATTCTTCTAGTTAATTCTTTTAATTATATTAGTTATTAATAATCTCTATTAATTAAAGCAAGCAACTAGTTGATCTATCAAACATCAAATATATATAAAATAAGATAGAGAGATAGTAGCTAGATAGCTAGACTTAAATTGCTAAACGTTGTTGATTAATTAAGCTTTCCTTGGAATACAATATAGTAATTAACATTTCAAATTGTTACTTATAAAGACAACTAATATTGCAACGTATCTATTCGAAAATTAGTTGCGCTATTAAACAAATTTGTATACAAGCGATCTACATAGTAGAAGACTTAAAGATCTTAGTTTTGCTTGCATTTGTAAGAAGGTCAACTACGTTCGCAAAGAGGAAAGTAAATAGAATAATAATATTTACTTGTAGACTACTATTCCGATTTGACACAAGCAAATAGAAAGACTATGTTATCGACAAGCAATAAGACGCTTAGCAGAATCGAGATTACAACGCTCGCTCGTTGAATCCGACGCTCGGGCAGATGGAACATAGAAGGCGACAATCTATCCCTGTCTCGCTTCTTAATCTAGAAAGTTTTCGATAGCTATAATTTGTCACTAGACTCTTCTTTGAGTCGGGATATATTTATGTTGAAAAGCCAGCCAAGATACGTTATCAGCAAATTATCTAGCCTGTCAGTATCATAAGACGCAAGAGCTGCTAGACCCCTCTCTTTATCGAACAAATGCTCATCCTGTCCCCAGAGAACCGGTAGAGAGTTCGAGAAGAACCAGCTTTTGAAGCATTTGACGACTCGTGATGATGAGGGATCGAGAGCTAGGATCCAACTTTCTAGAAGTAAGGCTTCATCTAATCTCCCACATCACTTCTGATACCCATTAAGTCCCCATAAAAAGACTTACGATATTCTTTAATTCGGCTTTTGATCTTATCCTGCAACGCTCGCCGTAGTCGCGCACTATTGCTATCATCGACGACAAAGTGTTCCCACAGCCTTGCACGCTGTTGAGCAGAGACATTGCTGAGATCCTGGGCATCCTCCTTATCGTAGTTCTCAAGCTCGTATTCTAGGTGATGGAGCTCGCTCTGCTGATAAAGTAAGTTTCGAGCGCTTAGGGAGCCAAATTTGCGATAGATCGATTCCTGTCTGTTTCCAGCAATAAAATGGCTAAAAGAGGGGTATCCTTCAAGGCAGCGACGTGTAGGTAGACTCGGCAGGCTCCCTATTTCTATGTCTATACCTTCCATGCTCCGCAACCTATGGTATTAGAAGATAAACCAAAGGTTATTACTGAGAGGGCCTTACGTGGTTGCCTTGTCTCGAGCACTACCCTCGTCGCTTTACGTCATTGTGCATAAGGCAGCCATAACATAGCTTCAGATTCCTCACAGTCTTGTTCCTCTTGCATTACGGCTCTGGAATAAGATCGGGTCTTATGTAAGAAAGACTGTCATCGTTTGGTCGTCAGATACCTTCACAAAAAACATCACACACTAACACTCGCAGAACACTCGCTCCAAATATAACCTCTCGCCGACTAGGTCCTTGCTCCCCCCGATCACACGAACCATATTCCCAGTCCAAACATACTCCCAAAAGAGAACGGTTTATTGTAACATGGGTAGAGGGGGGTACGACATCTTGCCGCCCGACTCCTACAGCGCAATCCTAAATAAGCTATTCACTCCGAAACACGTCGAACAAAGCAAGCTGGACACCAAGATAGAGAAGGAACGTCGCCGTCGCGATCACTGGCATTACCAATTTGGCTTCCATGGTCAAAGAGCGAGCGAGACTAAGAGAGGGGCAGAAGACGAGCGGAAGAACAACTTTTGTCGTAGCCTTAATGTTATGACGTCACTACCAAGACCGAAGAAACCTCCTGTATCGCGGGTTGCAGAAAATGGGTCCTCGGTTAGGTAGACGGGATATACCTGGTTTTGTCGTTACATTCGGGGTCCGCTACCTATTGCTGCATCAACACGAATTAGCACACGTAGACGAGAGTTGTCAAGCTGCCATGCCGATAGATGGCAGACCTCCTCGAACCTTCAGACTCCGGTATAGAAGCCTAGTCCCTGCTGCGGTATTCTTTCCGGTATTACAGAATAATGTGACTGTTCGTTGCGGACTTCGGGTCCGTCTGTTGCGAATTTTCTCTGACAATAGTGAGCACCCGACTAGCCCGTCCTCTTGGCTGTAATCTTCACTGATCGCCTGGTTCCGTCGTCAATTCATCAAGTCGTCAATACAAGAAACGGAAATATGATGGTGCAAAACCTCATGCCCGTCCATGAGATGCTGTGATAGGTTTTGGTATTCGCCGTGACTAGCTGCTTGCCGTTACTCTATTACTCAAAAGATGTTCTCTTTGCCCAATCCACAGCCCACCACACAGACTCTGGCCCATACAAAGAATATAAGACCAAATGCGTAGCTGGCAGCATAGAAACCTATCAAGCCCACGTAGTTCCCTCCATTTTTGCGCAAGATTTCTCTTGCGATTGGAATCCCTACTAGAGATCCTATACCAATCACCGTGTAGGATGTAGCGAAATACCTCCCATAGTCTTCGGTTCTGCATAGTTGACCTAAGCACATCGATGCAAGAGTAACATTGCTTTCAGAGGCGAAGCCAAAAAGAAGTGCAAAGCATATCAGAAGGCCTTCCTTCGATTGAGACGAAAGTACAAGAGCAGTGGGGAGTCAAAGTCCAATCGTTGTGACCAAACACAATGCGATCATCAGAATCATGGTGTTGAATCTTCCAATCTTGTCCGCCAGTAGGCCTGGCGCCCATCGATCGAAAAACGAGCCAGCGTTCATGATCGAAATAAGTTGATAGGAGAGTGTCGATCGTATGTCGTTAATCAAAGCGAAAGACACAAGATAGCTCTAAGCAACAAAAAAACCCCATTCGATTAGAAATAATGCAATCGTCAAGATGAAAAAGGTTTGATTCTTGAAGATCGTTGAATGAGGCAAGAGGTTGCTCTTATTCATCGGTTTTCGAGCTAAACGAGATCGCACCAGAGTATTCGCGATGACGAGAAGAAATATGAATATAAAACCAAGGGCTCTAGTTGCCCAAGCGAAACTAGCAGAAGTAAACAGCGAGGACAACATCAAGGGAAAGAAGATTCCACTCAGTGATCCGACGCAGCTTGCAATACCTGTAGCGAAACCACGACGAATATTGAACCAATGGCCGATCGTGTCGATTGCAACTATAGACAGGAGTGACGTCCCAAGACCGGCAAGAACACCAAAGACGAGAATGAACTGATAGTATACTTCGCTTCAGTCATTAGCATACGATCCCTGGCAATGCAGCTTGATTGGATTCATCGAACAGCTATTAGCTTTGCAGCACTTACGGTGACACACTCCTAAGAGAAACATTGAGGCCACAAGGCACATACTGCCCACAGCAGTCAAGTGTCGTGGTCCCACGGCATCAAAGATGGGCCCCCACTGGACGGAACAAGAATAAGCCATGAAGAGATAGAGTCCGAATATCCAGCCGATCTCGGCTTGGGTGTACTGAGCAAGCTGATGGGTCACCAGGTAAGCCTGAAAAGTGCCAATGGTCTACGTAGCAAGAAATCAGCGTTTTTTGGTAGGGAAAGAGTTGGTAAAGCTAGATTGCTGGAACATTATCGACACCTCGCTGTAGTCAAGGATTAACCACTATCAGAGTAGACCTACATTCATCAATCCGAAGGCACACATCCAAGCACAAAAACATCCAAGAAGTGAAAGCCAAGCGCGTCGGCCGCCTTCCGGAAAAGTGTCTTCGTTCATGTATGGTGGGTTGCCAATCATTATGGCATCCTGTGAAAAGCCCGGATGATGTAGTTCATCCAAAATTTTATCCCCTGGGACGGTCGACATATTTCGATCCCTTGTATTAGTTGGAACGTCGTTCCGCATTAGTAGAGCTGTTTCGAGAGAGAGCCAAAAATTTCAATCTGTGGGCTAGTGGGGTTTGGCGAGAGCATCCTATGACGTAAGAGATGATGATTCTCATCTTAGCTTATCGGAGCTCAAGATCGGCAACTTCAACACAACTGTAAAGGTACAATCAATGCCTCGCTTGCTTAATTAGTACCTGCACGTGGTCCGAATCTAAAACCACGACAAAGAGCATCGCGGAGTCACAAGGTTGAAAACCAAATTAACGAATGAAAGATATAAGGGAGTGACACCTTGACCGTGCTACAAGTCGACTTGATATCGTATTCTTTGTCGGCACGTTACTGCTACAATATTGGTGATTAATAAACGTATTGTATAAATAGACGTAACTCCGTAAAGACACGGATTGAACGCAAGATCTGAGACATGCCAGCCCCGTTGTAGACGTCTTCGATCATAGCTCAATTCGGTCTTGAGCTCTTGTATTCGGACTGGCTTCTTTCTCTAAAGACAATACTGGGATAAGACTGAAGGAAAGAGGGACGTTGACGAGGTTGATGGATTCATTGCAGCCTGTCGGAGCGATCTCTGATCGGGTTAGAAACAGCCGGCCAATCAAAAGGGTGCAACACCCAAGGCCCTGGGGCAGATCCTCCTCGGTCATAGAATCTTCTTCTCTTGAAGATTCGGATCATTCCCATCGATGTAACCTCACGCATCAATTCCATATCTTCTCCGTTCTTGCTCTCGACAGGGACTATGGTGGCCCATCAAGAGCCTGGATCTGAGGGCTCAGGTAACCTCGAACCACTGGCTTCGCACTCTCCACAGAGCCAAGCATGTGGCTTGTGTAGTTTCGCACAAAGGCGTCGCTGCAAATGTCACAAGGGCTTCTCGTTGGCTTACCCCACCTGACTGTCTTCTCTGACACCGTAATCGAGTCTATTTTACAAGATGCGACTTTCACAATGGCCGAGCTTGGTGACGTCTCTCGCAGTTTGGTCGCTTGGTCGTGAATGGCTTGTCGCCATCCCAGATGAGCAACAGCCAGCAACAATCAAAGATTGATCTACTGGAGTAAAGCGATGGCGCCGCAGTAACTTCATTCAGTCTTCACAGGCTTCCATTTTCGGTGCTTGTAGTTACTCTCTTTGCAGCGAGATTTGAAAGACCAGTACAGTCGAGACATCACTTGACACCGCTGGTAGGGGTGTCCCATATGTCTAATACCCCCGATGCAGAGTTGCCAAAGGTAGAGTAAGACTTTTCCTCGTTCTGATCCGACAAACATGAGAGAAAGTCATCTTACGAGGTGGCTTACTTTCTCGTCCGCTAAGATGCAGTCATCTTTGGCTGCCAAGTGGTGTTCATGGCAAGGGCTGGCGTTTCTCGTCCGCTAGAGATGCAGTCATCTTTGGTTATTAAGTGATATCCATGGCCTGGGTTGGCTAGACCTCCAATCTCTCCACATCGTGCCTTTCCCTGGCGCACTCATTATATAGGTAGAAAAGCCCCGTGGGTCCCCTCACTCCGCTATGTGATGCGGCCACTTCTCATGAAAGTGTTCTCCTAGCCCCTATGTGATACTCTTATCATTCACCATGCTGTTTACGTGGGTTCTCCTCGCGGCGTCTGCATTCTCCTCCCTTGCCGAAGAAAGAGCAGGAATTCCAAGCATTTCCGAAATCCACCAGGAGCTCCGCCACCGTTTGTCAGATGGCACTGAGATCTATTTTCCTTTCGATTCCGAATATGCCAATTACACAACGAGATGGAACGAGGCAGTTGCCACATACCCTACCGTCGTGGTGGTCCCAGCAACAAAAGAAGATGTCGCAATCACAGTGTGTACTTCCATGGCTTACGATGGCCAATGCTAGAACATCCTTTAGGTCAAATTCGCGAATACTATTGGCGTACCGTTCTATGTCGTAAATCGAGCCCATGGCTCTACTATCACTCAGCTCGCCTTCAAACATGGCATCCAAATCAACATGCGCCAGTTGACTAGCATCGAGATCGCAGATGATGGCAAGTCTGCGGTGATGGGTGGCGGTGTCTGGGTGGACGAGATTAGAAGGGTACTCGATGCGAAGGGGAAAGCCACCGGTATTGAATTCCCATATAATTCAAGAAGAACACGAAGTTGATGTCATTCCAGCTACTGGCGTTTGCGGATGCGTGGGCGGCATGGGCCCTGCTCTGGGTGGCGGATTCGGCTACTACATGGGCTTCTATGGTCTAGCATTGGACCAGATCATCAGCCTTGACGTCGTCCTTGCGAATGGGTCAACGACGGAAGTCTCGGCCACTTCCAAGCCGGACCTTTACTGGGGTATGAGGGGTGCTGGGCACAATTTCGGTGTTGTCACCCAGTTCAAGTACAAGATCTACGATCGTCCGACTGCCAAGTGGTATTACACTATCATGACCTTTACACCCGACAAGCTCGAGAAATTCTTCGAATTGCTGAATAGCCAAAACGCCGGTGGTGAGCAGGCAAAGGAATTGGTCACCTACAGCCTGTATGCAATGGACCCCGCCACTAGCACTACTGAGGCAAGTCTCGCCCATGTTGATTGGTATCTGCGCTTATACGTCTAAACAGCCCCTCATATTCTACTCCGCCTACTACGCTGGCACCGCCGCCCAAGCCCAGCCCTACCTCACCCCATTTCTTGACCTTGGACCCGTCGCAGCTGTGAATGACACGGTTTCGTTTCCCGATCTGGCCGACGCTGTCGGAACGGGTTCAAAAAGTCCCGTATGCCAAGACGGCGGCAGAGGGACCCAATTTCCTGTTGGGCTAAAGACATACAATACCACGGCGAATCGCGCAGTGCACAGTCTGTTCAAGAAGATGATCGTTGAGCAACCAGCCTTCAGTAGGTCAATCATACAGTTCGAGAATTACCCAGTGCAGGAAATGAATTCCGTGGACCCGGCGAGCACAGCATACCCACATCGAGATGATAACCCACTAGTGTATGGCTCATCCTTGAAGCTATTCCAAAGCTTGCTTCTGTATTTAGACTAATCACTCATGAACAGTTCTTTGACAATGTTCTACGCCAAAAATCCCGCCTTGGATGCTCTTGTACCAATATATGGTCGTCAAGCTCGTGCGCTGCTGAACGACGGTGAACCCCAACGGCCGCTCAACGCGTACGTCAATTACGCTTACGGAGATGAGACGCTCGAGCAAATGTATGGGTATGAGCCATGGCGGCTACAGAAGCTCGGAGCATTGAAGAAGAAGTACGATCCCGAGAACAGCTTCAGGTTCTACAATCCAATTGTGTGAGTGAGCAGTCCGAGGAAGGTATCTTGTGGAGTAAGCTTGCTCGCATGCTTCACATTCACGACAAAGGTCGCTTGACAGGCCCGATTTGGCAGGGGTGGGTAGTATGACAGGTCGAATAATGATATGTACCGGAGAATCACTTCGAGGAATCGCTCATCATTTGAGAAAGCGCAATGTATCTAGTGTTTTCAGTCACTGTCATTCGTGCCTGGAGAATCTGTTCCGAGAGAATTGTAATTCCCCTTTGTTGTTTTACGAAAGGGAGGGGAATAACAGAAAAAGTAGCCAGCACGATCGCTTTCACGAATACCTGCATCCCTGAGTGATAGCATGCTACATGACAACAAATGCGACTGTTGCTGGGGATGTTCCATCTAATTCTCCGGAGCAGCCAGCCCGTTTGCTCGATGCTGGCGAACGATTTCCACTTTGCGGCTGCAAGCGGTGCAGCACCGATAACAGTAGAATGGCATTTGACGCAGATAAGGTATTGAAGATGCGAATTCGAAATGTGGGCTTCCAATAAGATGGATTGGGCAGTCAATGACTAGGGTGGTATTGTCGCGACGCTGCATTGGCCAGCATTCCCGAATCCAGTTGCACTTCGAGGGCATCAGATTTAATGCGAGGTATCAAGCCTTGAAGACTGATGGTATGCTATCGTAAGATCCACTCGGAATACTTGGGACGCAACAGCCTGGAATGTAAAGTGTGACCAGCTTGATCTAGACCATTCTTGGCCTAGCTTTTTGGCGGGCTTGGCAAGAGAGTTCTCGCCGCCAATCGCATTCTTTCACCCTCCCCATCGTAAACAAGCGACTCTGCGTAGAGCGTACCAGGCGGGTGAAGCCCGCGATCGCGAGACTTTCAATCATGCCCGAATGCTGCGGTCGTGACTTCAGTGCCAATGGCATACGAAACCACCTCGATTTTAGCGCTGTGCATGCCAATGAGATCGAATGCAGATGGTGCTACGCTCGTTGGCCCACACATGCCGGAAAGCTGCGTCTTCGGCACGAGCAGAGCGAGCATTGGTACTCTTGCCAGGACTGCGAGTACATATTTGAGACCAAGCAGGGACTTGAAGAGCATGAGGATGAGGCACATCCTCCAAATTACTGTTATGGCTGCAAGAGGCAATTCCAGAACCCCAACAACCTAAATCAGGTAAGATTTACTACGTTGTGAGCTCGATTACCTGGCTGACGTTCTTGCGAAAAGCATCTCAAGTCTTCCATCCACACTGGAAAGAACGCCAAATGCCCGTGGTGCTCCAACATGTTCACCAACCTCACTGGAATATGCCTCCATCTCGAATCTGGCGCCTGCCCATCCGGCATCAACCGCCAGAAGATTGACCAGTACTGCCGCGAGGTCGATCCGAACCACGTCTTCACCAACAAGCAGATCGGCTGGCACAGCCACTGCTCTACCACCACTCTGGCGACCGGCGCTGCTTGGGATGGATCCTGGTACCGGTGTTATCTCTGCCAGAGGGGCTTTGCTCAATTGAACGGCCTCAACCAGCACCTCAGTAGTCCGGTGCATCGACAGAAAGTCTACCATTGTCCGCGATGTAGTCGAGAGTATGTTGCATTGAGTGGCCTGGTCAATCATTTGGAGAGCGAGAGCTGCGGCGCCTTTCGTTTCAGTGGGAATCCGAATGGTCTGGGTTTCGTCAATCAGTTGAGAATCACGCGATGATGGAACCAGATTGTGTCTGTGGACTCCTCCAAATGGGTTGACTGTCGCTGACACTGGCTGTCAGCGACACAAGATTTTAGACTGCTCAGGTACTCGTAGGGCTGATGGTGGCAGATGCAGGTTTCGGTATGCCTTTTGCTTGTGCGGAAAAAGCGGCAGGTCTCGAGACGTCTGCTTATTGCACTCATGTTTTTTTTTAACTTATCACATCATAGCTAGAGGGTTCTATACCTCGAAATTCATCAAACAAGCGTCAAACGCGCCCTGAAGCATCGTCTGCCGACATACTCGATGCAGCTTTTGAGCGCTTGATAGTCCTTTTTCGTAGATGACTTTAGGTCCCAGGACGCATCTCGGCTGAAGAAGATCGGTTGCCTGCTATGTGTTCTCCATGAGCCTTATAACCGACCATAATCTAGCATCAGTGAAACCAGCGACAAATCAGTAGCGAAGAAGAATCAAAACACTGGTACGACCAGCCCCATGACTACATCTTACTCGACAATAAAATTGGAACGACGTGATGAATAGAGTAGATGCCAGAAGGTCCGTCATCGCGTTCTTTACGTCTCGGCTCTCTATCTTTTGTGGTCTTCACTTGCTCAAGCATGTATTGTATTCTAACTAGAATACTCTGATCGTGTCTACAGCGGATGTTGGTCGTGCTTAGGAAGAAAGTACTCGTATCAAATTCTTCAATCCAGCTTGACAACAAGTATCCACGCTGCTCTTGTCTATTCTCTCCGTAGAGAAAGTTGGTTTCGCTGGTTGGCTGACGCACAGATCGCCGGATTTTCATAATGATACTTTGCATTGCGACACTCTCAATGGGCTGCTGGAGAGCTCCTGAAAACCTCCCTCATACCGGTGGTCAGGTAAGTCACGGTGCTCTTGAAAAATGATGTTCACGAATTATCGATTTGTCGCACAGGCCAAGCTATATATGTAGCATCATACGCAACCTTTCCCTCTACTCTTGCGACAGTTGTCAAACTTGTCTAGGCTTCCACGCAACATACATGCGTCCAACAGACGCTTGTTACTTTATGCAACATGTGCGACGCACAGGATTATCAGCCATTGCCTTTCGAGAAGTCAAATAGGAGAACTCTTTATAGCGGAGGCTAAAATGAGACAAATTATCAGCAGCATGCGGTGTGTCAACCTATTAACCGCATTATTACTTGGGTTCATATCAGTGGTGCTGGCCAATGAGCCCACTGCCATCAACGAGAGAAATCCTCGCCGGTATCACTAGACGTAATCCAGTCTGGGCAGATCCAAATATTGCGTGTTTCAGAAAGCACGGTAGTTGCCTTGATCGGTCGTAATCTATTTTCTCAAATATGCTCAGCTCGTGCTATACCGGAATACCATTCGAGACCGGGGTGATGCGGCTGTGGAGCCTGGAATAGCTATACGCTCAGCGGGCGGAGAATCGTACCTTTCGCTCGCAATTAGACCTCTCCATCACCCTGAAAATAACATGACCTCAGGATCTACCGTGTATGAAATTGCTTTCATCATCAACACAATGCTCAACTCAGGTCAACCCCATGATGGAATTTGGGCAGGAAAACGGGAGGCGCTCCATGTGGGGTGGACCCCAGGACGTGCGGTGCCAATAGGCTCCCTTGAATTGATTGTCGGCACTCAAGCGCTCCAGAAAGGTTCCCCTATTATCATCAGGGTGTGCCGTGGTCGTTACTGACAGGTTCTTCCAGCAACATTACCTCTAATGCTTCCTCGCCGACAACTTCGTCTACGAAGAACCTCGACGCTGCTCTGCCCTACCCGGCGGATCTGTCGGCTCCTTTTCCAGTCCCAGAAACCGACATAACCCTGCTTCCCGGATCCCGTGGTACCGATCTAGGTGGATCAGAAGTAGTGTTGATTATGAGGGACCTGATGATCACAGCTTGGCCGAATGTGGCCGTCAGACGCCGCGTGCAACTCGTGGGCGAGAGAACCTGGAACGTTGCACTACGAGGTGGAGTTGCGGTGACACTCCGACCTCAAATAATGGGGGGGACGTCGCTGTTTACAGACACAGATCTTGCAGAGACGGCGTTTGGGCTGGCGTATTATTTTATGGTGCACCAATTGGCTTTTGAAACCAACATCACAATAGTTAGGCCTAACGAGAGTGGTAAGAGGAACCCCATCGGCGAGATTGAGATCCGACAGACACAGCCCGGAGTCGAAATTGGTCGTTCCAGGAACAATGGAATAGTTACAATTTCGTGAAAAAGTCCATCGAGGTTCATTTCGATCTCCTGTAGGAGCACAGTTTGGGAAACTCAAGGTTGTTCAGCTTTCTATATCCTGATCTGATGTTTAGAATTTCTTGGGTGGATGCTCTAGTAGGCGTTGCCGAGAATGTGACTTGATACGTGTATGTTTTGACTATATTCGTGAATTATTTGTCAAGTCAATTGGCCATACAATTATTCTCTGCATTATATGAATCTCTATCTGACAATAAAGCAAAACATTTCCTGTACACTAGTTGTATGCCATAATCAATCATGACCTTGATAGGGTCGCAATATATGAGACTGTACGAGCACATGCACGCGATAGATCATGGGCCTCGAGAGGTGCTTAATTTTGAATCCGGGGATTATCCTTTCTAAGCATTGAGCTTAGGGACCGGAGGCGGCAGCGCCTGAGTAGCGCTTACGTACAGGTTGAAAGAGATACAGACCCCAGCAGCAATATTAGTCATCAGACAATGATAGCTATTCGTATATCCCCTCCGCGCGGTCTGCAACATATGCGCCGCAAACGTCGCCACACTGGCCCACGCGACAGCTCCGTGGGACGCCACGATCTCCAGGTCTAGCTGGCCCCATTTGATGACGCTGTGCTCGGGCATTGAACCCGGATTTGAGGTTGCGAGCTCGATGACGCGGTTGTAGAAGGCTTGGAGGATGACGGTGGCGCTGGAGAGGGGGAGATAGCCCCAATCGAACTCGTAGAAGTCGAGTTCCCATCCTGAGTTGAGACTGCTTATGGGGAGGACTTCGTAGTCGTCTGTACGTGGGACTATAAGAGGATTACCAAGGGTCGATTCGGCGGATTGGAGTGGTGAGGAGTGTGCGCGCCCTGGTCGGTAGGCTGAAAGCTCGTGTGGGGGTGCATGTAGGACTGGCGATACTATACTTGTGGGACTTGCTATCACAAGTTTTGCGATAGAGAGGAAGATTAGGAGAACAATAAAAAGAGTTGAGAGACATTTAACTTAAACCATTCCTAGTCCAGGAGACAAACCGCGTTATGGAAGGTTTCAATTTCGAGAAGAAGACTCATGTTATTGTCTATATGCATTGATACACTAAATTGCTCAAGTTGGGCATCAGTAGCCGCATGTCGCTAGTCGGATCCGGCTTTGTGAGGGATTCAGGTACCCGCACGATGACCCAGAGAAGAATTGGCCATCCCGCTAATAACCCCCATTAGCGCCTGCTTTAGCCGCGTGGAGGTGAAGATCGGAGGTGGGAGGAATCGGAGGTTGGAAGTGGGAAGTGGATCTTTCGCACATGAGAACTCAGGATCATAATCAGACCGCATCTTTGAGCCTTAGCCCCTTGTGGATACCTACCGGTCGTGCAGGATTCATCCAAACAGAACCGTAAGCATCGACCCACTTGTTAGTGACATTGTCGGCCATTGATTGAGCAAATGGTGCAACGAAAATCCTTGGCATATCAGCTAGGGCGCAGACAAAGCTCAGAAGATTTCAGCCATGAGTAACAAAGGATTGTGGTTTCCGAGGTATACAACCATTGATAGTGAGCTTGTGTCACGATGCCTTTGTAGAAAGCTCCTCGAGTCTGCACGGCGAACATCATGGGGACCAGTGTGCCCAGCTTGGTATTGTGTGTTCTTAGGGTCATGCGGTTTTGAATGGTGTGGACAAAACGGTCAAAGCTCGTACGACTCATACAATGTTGGACGAGAGGCGGGAGTCTGGCGACAACAGACATCTGAAAAATGAAGCATGTGGAGAGTTTCTTCGATTGAGTTCCGTGCTCCGTGATTGGTTCGGCCTTTGGATGTCAAGGATTGGTTTGGGATCGAAAAGGACGCTATAAGAAGAAAATTTATAGTATTTACTTGACCAGTCAGGAAAAGCAGCAGGTCCGGCCAGGGAATAGTACAACAAGAGGATGCATCGACTTATCTCGATGGAGAAAGTGACGCTCAACAAGATTCCTTCGGGACGCTGCAAAATTGGCCTGGTGGACGGATATTTGAAGCTTTTGCGGGAAGGTATTGAGTTATACAGTGTCACGAGCTCGTAAGGGTGCTATTCAAACCGTCTGATATCTCCTGAGGTCTCAAATCCTTCAGCTCCACACTCAATATTTTCTTCGCCCCTTTATGAACAGTTAACGCTTGATCAATAAGCGCAGTTCCAACACACGAACCACAGGATGAGAGGAAACGACTCACCAAGACCAAGTGCAAGACCATTCTTGCCCAACTGCGCACACATGTAGTCTACCGCATTCGCTGCCGCCCAGATCTTGTACCAATCACTCGAGTCACTGACCTGTCCCGGTGCTATCGCATTGATGAGCATCACGCACCTCTTCGCTGTCGAAGTCTTCGCCCATGGAATCGGAACAGTGGTGTTATCCCACCCTGCGGGCCCGAATACTTGCTGCTGGCTGCTTGCAGGGATGCGATCGATGATATGCCTGCATGAGACCCAGGGTGGACCGGTGTCCTCAGGGCCACAATGGACGCTCGGTCTGTAAGGCACAATTCTCATAAGCAGCCCCTTGTTCACACCCAATCCTGTAGATATTCCCCCAATGCTAGGCTGGCCAGAAACACAGATCGCGATGAGGGACTCGGCAGCCTGTTTGAGGTCGATGGGGGCGACGGTTTCGAAATCTACACCTGCCACATGGGAGATGTCAATTGCGCAGAGCCCATCGTGGGAGAGGTAGCGGAATGGGAGCGGCGCGTCATAGGTGAATCCGGTACCACGCTGGCCGAAGGTCTTCGGTTTTGGTAAGGCCGACATTGCATGGTGGACCTGTAGGCAGGATTGAAGGTTGAGATTTCGGCCATATTGTTGACCGTTGCAGGAAATATGCCCAGCGGTGAGAGTGGATTCGTTTGAGGTCGTTGCTGCAAGACTAGGCCCAGCAATGGGGGCAGGCGACTCAAGTGGCCAATAGATGTTCGCAGAGGCTGAAGATGATATTATTGTAGAGCTCTTCGGAGAGGGCGCAGCATGAAAGGGGAGCTCCAATCCCTTGCTCAGCTTTGTAATAGCTGTCGCATTAGCTCTGGATAGTGACTTTGTAGAGCTGGTCCAGAGGAGAAACCCAAGCACTAGCCAAGCATTCAACATGGAGTGCAAACGCGCTCCGAATGTTCAGTGAAGGTACGTATAGTCTGGCTCTCAAAATGCATGCAAGATTGGAATAGAGACAATAATAATCGTAACAACATGTTCTTCGTCTTGCGCATTCGACGACTAGACTCTGAAGCAACCGTACCAATCATTCTGTAGCGCTATCTCGGTTCGAGATACAGTCGAACCTGGTTGGAAGTAGTCGCTTCAAGCGCAGTTCCACGTCATACGCCTCCAATTGACTCGGAATGTGACAATTCTGTGGTGATTATCGCACTTTCAGCCTACAAGCAGAGGCGATAAATTCTCGAAAATCCTGGATTTATCCCAGGTCGTAATTCAGTAGGATTGCGCTTGCACGTGACCTTCTTTAATCCTGGGATAGGCTCAAATCTAGGGTCTTGCAAGGTGCCAGAACAGAGCAGTCCCGGGTTATGCACAGTCTATTAGCTTGGAAAACTGACTGCATACTTTGTAGGTCGACTGTATTGCTCAGATCCCGTCTATTTTGCTATTAGCGCTTTCACAACGGTTGTCGCCCCTTGGTCTTATTTTTAGATCCCCGACCCCAACTTCTGGCAAGATAATTTTGGTCAACTTTCGCATCTCGCTACTAAAACATATAAAATTAATCAATTATTACTCTAGATACTATGCACTTTCTAAAACTGCTTTGCTTATAAGTTTTGATTAAGAATTGCTAGAGCTATAGAAATTGCAAAGTTTATTAACATATAATTAGCGCTTTTACAATAGTTGTTGTCTTTTAATAATCTTATTTTTAGATCTTTGATCTTAATATCTAACAAGATAAATTTGGTTAACTTTCGCATTTCGCTATTAAAATATATAGAATTAATTACTTATTACTCTAGACATTATACGCTATTACGAGTCGCATACTAATAGATACTATTTGTTGCGTATTGCTCTTCACAAGATAATTAGAAAGAGAAGATTTATCGATAGAATTAAATTAATTAAGATAGTTTAACTTTTAAATATCTTAAATTTCGAATTAAGATAATTAAGATAATTAAGATTTTAAATATCTTAAATATCTTAAATAATAAATAATAAAAAGATATATAGCTTTCGAACGCAACTTTCTTATAGATTGTGTTCAACTTATCTTAAGTTTTTACTTATTGTTACTTTATTAACAATTCGAAATAATTCTCTAGAAACTCTATTAGCGATTTAAGACTTTCGAAATCGTTGTGCCAATATCTTAGCTCTAGAGCTATATTAGCAAATTCGATTAATTTCGAATTAATAAAGTAAAAATTACAAAAAATAGATTAAAATATATATTATTTATGCAATATTAAAAATATTACTTATATATTGTTAAGACTTGCGAACACAATTTATAAACATAATTATTGTGCAATTAATTATGCGCAACTATAGAAGATACTTCTATCTATATGTTATTCTTGCGTAGAAATTTTACAAATTGTTTGATTCTATTATACAAATTACTATAATATAAATAAGTAATAAGCAAAATTTTAATTAAAGTATTGCGAAAGTTTGTGCGTATCTCGAACATTAAAATTATACTTTTTATTAAGACTTTTTTAACTTTTTAAATGTAAGCTTTTTGTTGTTTCTTAAATATCTTCGAAGTTAATTTTGAGCTATTCGAATTCTCTTAATATCTTAAAATTAAGAAACTAATTTCTTAAATTATTAATATCTAATTTATTAAATTATCTATAAAAGTTTATTAAATATAAGATTGTCTATAATTACAATTTTTGTTATCAAATAATTACTTATATTATCTAAAGATATTTACAAATCTTTTCGATAATATAATTTTCTCTAATATCTTTTACAAAAGTATTAGTATAATATTTTAAATATTTTAAGAATATTTGTATTAGATTAATGCATTTCTATTTCAAGTATTAACTTAATAGCATTACATCAACTCTCTATTAATAGAGACAAAAAAATAAAAATTAACAAATCTAATATCTATTATAGAGATTAAATCGATCTAAAAAACTAATTTATATAGACAAATATTTACTTTATTTTCTATTTTATTTTAGCAAAAGAGAAAACAATTTTTGTATTTATATTTTTTAAAAAAGAGTTTAATATTAACTTAAATTAAATTTACACAAATATTTAAAAAATTATAATAAAAATTCTTGAGCAATATTTATAAACTTCGATAATTTTAAAAAAGAACTTTAAAAAATCTTCGCAATATTTAACAAAAAACAAATTGCAAAAAAAGTAATTTAATATTTAATTTAACAAATCTTTGCAACAAACTATATAGCAAAATTTTAGAAATATATTAATTTTATTAAGTAAAACAATATTATATTTATAACAAAATTTTAACAAAATTTTAAGAACAATTTTAAGAATAAAATTATGCGTAATAATAGATTTATTAGCAATATATTTAACTTTATCGAAGTAGCTATCAATTTTAATAACAAACTATAGAAAAGAATTATAGAAAAACAATATAATTAATTCTATAAAAGAGTAGAAATCTTTTTTAAATTAATAATTAAATATTATTAGAGAGAATTTTGTTCTAATTCGAAATACAATACTTTAAACTATTGTAAATCTATATTTATAAAATTTTATTTTATTTAATAATACAAAGAAAAAAATTCTAGAATAAACTAATTATTAAATTAGATTATAATATTATTTCTTTAATTTAATTCAACGTTAAGATCAAGTTGCGACAATTTTTTGAAATTGCATTGCTTAAAGTAGTTTAATACGTTTTGCGCTAAACTATTTATAATAATTGATTAAACTACTTTAAGCAATTTGATTCTTCGAATTTTTTTTTATTTAAATCTTAATATTTGTACGTAACATTTTCGAATTAGCGCAATTAATCTATTCTAGAGAAAAGCAAAATAACAAATTTTAGAAAATATACTATTTATATAATAAATCGAATTACTTTGTAAAAGATTATTAATTATAAAACTTAATAAATTGTTAACAAATTAATATTATATTAAAAAAAATTTAATAGTTAAAACAATATTAGAAAACAAATTAATATAGAAATTAATATCTTCGAAACTAAATCGAACAACAATTACTATCTAATAGAAAATTAAAATTAGTTATAGAAAATTCTAGATAAAATATTATTAAATTTTATAGTTTAATTATCGATTAAGATAAAAAAATATAATTAAAAGAACTTTTACAAATATATAAAAAATATTATAGATTATCTCGAGATTTTAGTTAGTTTATCGAAGATTGTAAACAAATATATAAAAAAACTAGAAAACAATATTACTATACAAAAGAATATATCTAATATTATTATAAAACAATTAAATTTTACAATATATATAAATTTTATTTAAATAATTTGTTACAACAATTTATACTAAATTTATCTAGAAAAAATTAACAAAATTAACTAATTTTCTAGAAAATTAAAGTTAGAAACTTAGCAACAAAAAAAATCTTAGCGCAAATAAATATTTAAAGCAAAATTATAGTATAAAAATAGAAAAAAGTTTAAATTTCTTAATAAAAAATATATTAAAGAAATACAATATATTAGTTTAATAGTAGCAATTAAACTTAACAATATATATATAATATTTTATTATATTAGTTAAAATTAATAGTTATTAATTTATAGCAATAGTTAATTCTAATATAATAGATAATTTTATAGTTAAAACTTTTGTAAAAAAAGAAAAGTATTTTATTTAAAGAAAATCTAATATTTACAATTTAGTAATTATAAATAGAAACTTGTTATTTGTAAAAAATAAAAAAGTAAATAAAGAAATAACATTATTATTAATAGTTATTTAACAATATTACAAAAAACTTATCTTTAATATAATAGAAATAATTACTTATAATATTATTCTAGAAATATTTTAATTAAAGTAATACAATTTAGAAATTAATTAAAATATACAAGTATTTAGATTTGCGCAATATAATTATGCAATTTATATTTAATTTATAAATTAATAGTATTCGATAATAGATAAAAGATTAAATTGAAATTTGATTGCAAATAGCAAGTTTGTATTTTTGCAAAAAAACAATTTAATAAAGTTTAACTTAATAGATATTAATAAAAATTAAGTAAATCATAAAATAAAAAAATTAAAAAACTACAAATTTTCTAAAAGTTCTAAACTATTTAATATAGTAAAAGAATTGCTAAAATATATATTACAAATATATAATAATTAAAAATATTTATTTTAGAAAAAGAAAATAATCGAAATTCTATCTAAATATTAATTGTAAAATTATAAAATTAAATTTAAATTAAACAAACAATTTATATTTAAATCTATATATATTTTATTCGAAAAAAAGCTAGAAATACTTCGCAAATATTTAACAAAAAATAAAAAAAAAAATTTATTAAAAAATTTTAATTATAAATAAAATATTTAATTCTTTTTATATTTAAAAAAAACATTTTTTTTTATCTATATATTTATTATCGAAAGCTAAATAATATTATTGTAAAAAATTAATATTTATTATTTAATATTAACAAGTTTTAGAATTAATTATTCGAAATAAAATATTTTATTAAATTAAATTTACAAGAAATATACAATTAAATTAGAATAAAAACAAAAAGAAAAAAAAAATTCTATATATAATATAAATTATACAAATATACAATAATATTGTTCAAATTTATAAATACTTTAACAATATATTAAAAAATAGTTAATAATATATAACAACAATATTTGAATTAATTTGTTATAATATACTTGAATAATATTATAATTTATTTAAATATTTTGAAAAAAATATATAAATTATATTTTTAAAATACTAAAATATTTAGATAGAGAAAATCTATATTTTAAATTAGAGAAATACAAGTTCTATTAAAAAAAGTTAGTTTTCTCAAATTTGTTGTTAAACAATATAAAATATATATAAATTTCGAAAAATTACAAATAATTAAAAAATAGAAACTATTTATTAATATTAAGAAAGTTTAATTTTTTCTAGATTTTATAAACTATAATAAGAAATTTATTAAAATTACTTTGTTAATGTAATACTATTAACAAATTAACAAAAAAGAAAATACTATAAATATAAAAATTAACAAAAAAAATATTGTTTTAGAATTTTAAATTAAAGTATTTAAAAAAATTAATATTAAAAATATATAATTTATAGTTATTAAATGAAATTAAAATCGATATATTAAATTTAACTTTTTATCTATATTTTTATTAAAAATATAAAAATATATAATATTTAGTAATATATTTCTTAAGAAAATTCTTGTTAATCGAATAAAGTTATAATATTTATAACAAAAAACTATTTGCTATTATAATTTTTTTAAAATTATAAAAAGTATATATTAAAAAATTATTAAAATTTACAATTTTTATAAATTACATTTTTTTTTGTATTTTACTACTAGTAAATAGTTTAATAGAAAACAAATATAATAATTAGAATAACTTAAACAATACAAGTTTAAGATATAATATATATTAGACAAAAATAATAGCAGAAGAATTATATTTAGTAGAAGAAATAATTATATAAAAACAAAGAAATTATTTAATTATAATATATTAAAATTAATAAGAATAAATTATTAATATAATTGTTAAATTAAATTTTAATTCGATCGAATTAATCTACTTAATTCTAATTCTAGAATTAGACAAATTAGATTAATTATTAAGTTAAATTATAATATTATCTCTTTAATTTAATTTAACATTAAGATTAAATCGTAACAATTTTTTAGAATTTTATTGCTTAAAGTAGTTTAACGCGTCTTGCGTTAAACTATTTATAGTAATTAATTAAATTACTTTAAGCAATTCGATTCTTCGAATTTTTTTTAATTTAAATCTTAATATTTGTACGTAACATTTCTAGATTAACGCAATTAATCTAAGACAAATCTTCTAGTTTAACAAAATAGAACAAGTAAAGAATGCGTATTAAGTATTTAATTTAATTTATTTAATTATATAATATTATATAACGCGCTAATTATATATAATTAATATAGACTTTGCGCAAGTTTAATCAAATTAATATAAATTTTGCGCTAGTTTAATCGAATTAACACATAGATAAAATTAGATAAAATAAGATAAAATAAGATAATTTAATATTAACGCAACAAAGTTAACTTAAATTCTTAATATTAACTTGATAAAATTCGATTTTAAAGTCGAATTTGCGTCTTAATTCTAACTTAATTCTATAAGATTTAAGAGAGCAAATTAGATTAAGAAAAAAGTGTTTAACTTAATTTAATAGTTATACTATGAATTACTATTAGCAAATAAATATAAACTAAATACTATTTTACAAATATTTAGAAACAATAAAGAAAAGTTTTCAATGAAGAAAGAAAAACTTTAGATATTTATTAACAAAATTAACAAATATATAAAGTAATACTATAATAGACTATTGCAAAAAATTTCGAATTCAATTAAAATTCTTTAGTTTTTATATTAGTATTATTAGTTTTTTTAAATAAAACAAATTGTCAAGATATATATTAAACAATATTTTAACTATTAGTAAAACAAATATAATATATATACAAACTATAATAAAATTTAATATTCGAAATTATTTAAATTGCTATAGAATAAAATTATAATAAATTTTATTTTTAAGTTGTTTAAATTAATAGATTTAGCAATTAAAGACAAATATAATTTGATATTAATAACAATTAATAAATTTATTAAGTATTTATATATTATTGTATGCAAAGAGAAATTTATAGCAAAATAGCTAAGATATATTGTATTAAATTAACTTATACAATATTATAATATATTTAAAGAACTAATTAGTAACAAAAACAAGCTTTTTATATCTAATTATTAAAAAATACTTTTATTAATATTAGAAACAAAACTTAAAATATCTATTGTTTATTGTTTAATTATAAATAATTAAACAAAATATATAAATTAAAATTTAAAACAATACTTAAGATATTATATTAACAATATTTACAACAATTAAATATTATTTTTATCTATAATATAATTAATATTAAATACAAAGATTCCAAATATTATTAAAATAATTCTATTCTTAATTAATTATAACAAAAAATTTAATCTCTTCGAAAAAAGTAAAAGCATCTATTAACTTAATTAACTATCGAAAAAGTAGCAATATTAAAAAAAAATATACAACAATATCTTAAAGATACAAGAAAAATCGATTAAATATTAGAACAAAAAACAAAAAACTATATCTTAACTAAAAAATATATATATATATATATATTTTTACAAAAAATCTTAAAATAAGAAAGTTAAACAAAAAATTAAACTATATTAAAGTTAAATTATTTCTTATTAAAAAAACAAAAAAATTAGTTAATTACAAACTTGACTTATTTAAAAATATTAAAATTAACAAATTTAATTATATTTTTATAAAATATATTTTATTTCTATTTATAGAAAGAGAAACAATATAAAATTAAGAAAATTCTATAATAGAAAAATAAAAAATATTTTATCAAATAAAAAAAATATTTTATTTTCGAAAATATATAAAAGTTACTTAAGAATCTAAAAAAAAAATTTAATAAACTACAACAATTTTGTTAACAATAAAATTACTTAAAAGAGTTAATAAAATATTAAAGAACAAAAAACAAATAATAAAAAATTAATAATAATATTAAATAGAATTTCGAATATCTTTTTAGTATATTCGATTTTTTTTTATTGTTCTTGATTTTTAGAATATTTTTCGACTTTATATTATTTATATTTTTTAAACAACAAATTAGTATTTTTTTTTGTTTTGTTTTTTGCGTAATTTTTAGACACAACTTTGTTATTTTATTATTTAGTTTTTTAGTTTTTTAAATAGTTTTATCTATTTTCTAATAGTTAGAAATTAGATTATATTTTAAATTCTTTCGATAATATTTTTTATATTTTTTATATTTTCTATTTATTCGACAAAATATGTTAAATAAAATGTAGATTTAACAAGAACACATTATAAGAAAAATATACTTATAGCAACAATTAGTAATTGAATTGCAATATTATTTAATAATTAGTTTAATTAATATAATAAAAAAGAATAAATAATTTCGAAACAAAAATTCTTGAAAAAAGAAAATAGTGTTACAAGTTGTATACTAATAGATATTATCTATTGCGTACTACTTTTTACAAGATAATCAGAAAAAGAAAATCTATCAATAGAATTAAAATAATTAAAATATTTTAAATTTTAAGTATTTTAAATTTCGAGTTAAGATAATTAAGATAATTAAAATCTTAAATATTTTAAATATCTTAAATTTTAAATAATAGAAAAATATATAACTTTTAAATACAATTTTCTTATAAATTGTGTTTAACTTATCTTAAGTCTTTATTTATTATTACTCTAATTTATTAAATTATCTATAAAGATTTATTAAATATAAGATTGTTTACAATTGCAACTCTTGTTATTAAATAATTGCTTATATTGTCTAAAGACGTTTATAAATCTTTTCGATAATATAATTCTCTCTAATATTTCTTCTAGAAGTACTAGCATAATATGCGCTTTATAAAATTGCTTTGCTTATAAGTTTTAATTACAAATTGCTAGAATTATAGAAACTATATAGTTTGTTAATATATAAGAAGTTTAAGTTGATCTTTGTTTTTAAGATATGCTTTAGAATATAAAAACTTTGCAATTAAATAATTTTCTTAATGTTAACTTAAACTTTATCAAAGATATATTGTTAAAAACACAAAGTTTACTCTATTAAATATAAGATTTTAATAGTAATAAATAGACTAATTGTTCAATTCGATTTTTTTTAACTCTAGAAATCGAATCGAATTTCTAATTGCATTAGATTATATTTTAGTCTAATATAATTAGCATTTGTATAATATTTGTATTAGAAATCAAATTTGTATAAAATTCAATTTCTAACAATTAGTCTAGTAATAAATTAAGAAATGCGAAAGTTAATCAAAAGCATCTTGTTAGAAGTTCGAGTTAAAAATCTAAAAATAAGATTAAGAGACAACAATTGTTGTAAAAGCGTTAAAAGAAGTTAAAGTTAATCTTTGTTTTTAAGATATACTTTAGAGTACAAAAACTTTGCAATTAAATAACTTTCTTAATGTTGATTTAAATTTTATCAAAGTTGTGCTATTAAAAACGCAAAGTCTACTCTATCAAACGTAAGATTTTAATAGTAATAAATCAAGAAATGCGAAAGTTGATCAAAATTATCTTGCTAGAAGTTGGGGTCGAGAATCTAAAAATAAGACCAAGGGGCGACAACCGTTGTGAAAGCGCTAATAGCCAAATGGGGCTTAATTCGAAACTCTAGTCTATGTTCTAGGCACCACTAGACTCGGTCAAACTAGGACCAATCCACATGAAGTCTACCAAGACTACTTTAAGAGTAATTAAGGGACAAGGCTAAATTATGTCGGATCGTGAATTGCAGCAGAAGCGAGGCTGGAAGGACCGCTTACCTTTCAGGCGTCACAAGGTGCAGACTACATCGGCGGCATCTGTGCAGGATGCCTCAAAGGTATGTATCATAATGACATCCTTCTTCGTTTCATCTTCATCATGATTGGAGCACTTTCCTCAGTCAATCGCATAGTTCCGTCGAGACCAATCAATCTAATTCTAATTCTAGGTCCAGAGTGACCCCTCTGTTGTGGCTCGTCCATCGCCTTCGTCTGAACCCGCAACATCGGTTACTCCAAAGCCTTCACTATGGGCCTTGGCATTCGGCTGCCTGCAAAGGGACAAACCGGAACTAGCGAAACAGTTCCTCCTCGACGTAGGCATTCGCGCCACTGGCGGAGAAGGCAGCAACAATTTGTCTCCTGGCCTTGACAATATTTCGCACGAAGCTTTCCAAGAGCTCAGGCAAATCAGTGAGTCCCAAGATGAGCTAAGCCGCACGAATGCTGCTATACGCAAAACGTTCGAGCAAACTGTGAAGATCATTATCGCAAGCAAAGATGCCATCTCCTTAGCAGTGTCGGCAAATCCGTACGCAGCATTGGCGTGGACTGGAGTCAGCTTGTTACTTCCCGTAAGTCATCGCTCTGCGAAATACGAGTTCATTGTTTTGACGATAGCAAAGCTTGTCCTCAATCCAAGCCAAGAAAACGAAGCGGCCATCAAGGGTCTTGATCGTATTACAAACATCATTTCCGTCTATAAGTGGATGGAAAAGAACTATATGCAGGATCCAGATGCTACGTCGGATTTGGAAGATCCGGTGATATATCTTTATACTCTAGTTCTAGAGTACGAGGCTACACTGCTTATGTATAAGGGCAAGAATTCTTCTCGACGCTGGGCAAATGACGTATTCAAGGCTGGCACTTGGCTAGGTCTTTTGACGCGTGTTCAAGAACAAGACATAAATTGCCAAAACATCGCTCAGGCCTTCGCCAATGCTCGAGCAAAAGATTGGCGAGAGGAAGAGCGTAAGTGGCAGCGGGAGCTTCTTCGTCAGGCCCGTCACGAGGAAGAGAAAAGTCGCCTCAGATTGTTGTATTCCAACTACGAGGCAGACAAGAATGTGAATCCAGAACGCATCCCAGGAACGTGCCGTTGGTTTTTGAATCACAATAGCTTCCTGGCATGGCGCGAATCGCACAGCTCGAAACTGCTCTGGGTTTCCGCAGATCCAGGTAGGTGCATTCGCAGTATCTTTATCCCTTCTTTGGTTGCCACATGCGTCTGCGACCCTTCGAAGCAGCATTCGCTGCAAAAAATTGTTCTTAGACCGTGATGAGTAGTAATGCTGACTACGACGTTCACTATAGGCTGCGGCAAGTCAGTCTTATCAAAGCATCTAGTCGACAGAAAAGGGGAAGCTCTGACTGTCTATACGACACCTCCAACACTATGTTACTTTTTCTTCAAAGACGGTGATGTCGAACGCATGGATGCAGCCAAGGCCATATGCGCCTTTCTCCATCAATTGATCTTGCAGCAACCCCAATTATATCAATACGCCCGAGAAGACTTTGATACCAAGAGCCAGAAGTTCTTGACCGATTTCGATACCTTATGGAATGTGTTTCTCGCGACATGTGAGGATCCCGCCTTGCAGGAGATCGTCTGTGTTCTCGACGCAGTTGATGAATGTCGTGAAAAATCCAGGTTGGTGGCCAAAATAACGGAGCTTTACAACAGTCCTCGCCCCGTGATCCGTAGAGGACCAGTCCTCAAATTCTTTGTTACAAGTCGGCCAGACTTCAACATAGTGCGTGACTTCAAGGCTCTGACCGATATAATGTCAGAGGTCAGGTTGCGTGGCGAGGAAGAGTCCGAGCAAATCAGTCGCGAGATCGATCTTGTGATCAAATTCAAGGTCGATCAACTTGAAAAGAAGTTGAGCCTTCGCAGGACAGATAAAGAGGAGCTTCTGGCGAATCTCTCTAAGGTGTCTCAGCGAACATACCTCTGGCTTTATTTAACCTTCAATGACATCGAGCGACGGTTAGAGATTATGAAGGAAGAGATCGCCGTTATCGCCAAAACTATCCCACAAGACGTCGATAAAGCTTATACTCGTATTCTCGACAAGAGTGACAATAAAGAACGAGCTAGAAAGCTTTTACACATAGTCCTTGCTGCCCTAAGGCCTCTGACTGTAGAAGAGATAAACGTGGCCCTGGTCATGGATGAAGACATCAAGTGCTATGCAGACCTTCCATCCTATCTCTGGCGGCCTGATTCTGCCGAGAATACAATCAAAAATATCTGTGGGCTTTTTGTGACCGTGGTAGAGAAGAAAGTCTATTTAATCCACCAAACCGCTCGAGAATTCCTGCTGGGCGAGGATGATGCTAACGCAGGCCCCTCGTCCGAAGTCGGGTCCGCAAAAAGATGGAGGAAGTCCTTGTACGCTCGTCAAGCACATCTTGTGATGGCAAGGACTTGCGTTCATTATCTCTGCATGCACGACTTACCTATGCAAGAGCCTGATCCCGCAGCAGAATTCAATGTATATGGGCTAGAGGCTATCGAACAAGCTCACGTCTTCCTTTCGTACGCAGCTATGCATTGGAGTGATCATTCAAGAGAGGCGCATACCTTGATTGATGATTCCCTTACCGGAAGAATAGCGTTCTCCATGTGTGATCCACATTGTGCCCCTTTCCGATTATGGTCTACGATATACTCCTATCTACAACCACTGTTTTCCGGTTGGTTGTCAGAACCTAAAAATCTTTCGAATCTTTCGGTCTCGGCACTACTTGGTATTGAATCCGCGGTCAAGCTGTTGCTTGAGCAGTCAGACGTTGAGTTAGCCTTTGGGGATGCCGGTGGGCGGACACCACTTCACTTGGCGGTGGGCTTTGGACGGACTGCCGTTGCCAGATTATTACTGGAGCGAGATGGATCATTAGCGAACATTAAAGATGATATCGATGATTCGTCCCTGCATGTTGCAGTGCGAATGAACAAGCCGGACATTGTTCAATTGCTCGTTGAGAGCAGGGATGTAGACTTGAATCTAAGAGATTACTGGGGCCGCACGCCACTCCACTATGCGGCGGTACAAGGGCACGAGACCATAGTCAGATTGCTGTTGAAGCGCCAAGACTTGCAAATAGATCCGAAGGACCCAAGAGAGGGAACGCCACTGCTTCGAGCGGCGAACGATGGGCACGAAACCATCGTCAGACTGCTATTGGAGCGAGGCGCGCAGCCCGACGTGGAAGACTTCGAGGGATTCACACCCATTGACAGAGCAGAATTGAATGGCTGTCTGAATGTAGTCAGGCTGCTGTGCGGGTGGACGAGAACAAAGTCAACGAAGAAAGACACAGATGGACTGAACAAAGACAATATTTCGAGAGTTTAGAGAGCGTTGTGACCATGCACAGTGTAAGTCCTGGGACTTCTCCAAATAATATAGTAGAATTGGCGTGACGTCTCTCGACTTCGTATTGCTAGTCTTCTGATGAATTCAACCTTTTCTAGAAATAGGACTATTTCTCTCCGAGCACGAATCTAATAGTTATAGCTTCTCCTTGCGATGCAAGCCTGAGATTTTCGCTCCTCGGCAGTCTCCATATTCTGCGACCGGCAACTGTACTCAGACGCAATCGACGTTCTCGCACCAACAAGAGCCGGGGTCGTTGGTCACTATGTGCGCAGAACGAATTTGGCGTATTTTTGCTTCTCTCTGAAATCAGCGAGGACATCGACAGCGATCTCACGAAAGGCTCCAGGGCGAACGCTGAGGACGGAGGTACGTCGAGACAGTTGAAGAGGCGGAACTGTCTTGGTCTCGTACTCAGAGATTGTACTTTCGGCATCTCACAGGCTCTCATCTACCTTCCCATCTCTTATGCGTAGATCTAGCTCATCCTGCGACGCAAGCATCAGAGGAGCAATTAAACTCTCAGACAAATGCGCTGGCACCCTCCCATCCTCGCCTACCTCCTTTCCAACCTCCCCATGCCACCACCGACAGCCCCTTGACTGCATTCGAATCTTGTACTGCCCATCCCCCAACCCATGTACCAGCGCTCCGATAGCAAGTTTCCTGATAACCGGCGCTCCAGGCACCAACGTCAGCACATCTTCCGCCTTTGGCCGTAGATCAGCGTTCGAACTTCTTAACGAACATATGCCGCGCTGTTCGTTCCCCCGGACCACTTCCCCTGTCGCAAGATCGACGATTTGCAGACTCGACTTCGGCGGTTGATGGGCCGTGGCATAATGCAAACATTACTAGATTGATTGTCGATTCGATTTTCGGTTCCAACTTCTAGAATCGACTTGAACCAACAATTTAACTTTAGAAATCAAATCGAAAATTAATTCGATTTCAACTATTTTGAAATCGAATCGAATCGAATGAAGTTAATTTTCGATTTCAATATTAGAAATTGAATCAAATTGTCAAGAATGTTAAGAATACAACAAATATTATAAATTAAGTTTAAATTTAGATTTTTTACTAATTACTAAATAATACTTAGTAGTAATACATTTATAAAAAGAAATTTCTAAAATATTTATTAATTAATTTAAATAGATTAACTATTTCTATTAAATTATTAATTAATTGTTACTAAAAATAATTAAATTTACTAAAAATAATAGTCTTAACAATTCGATTCGATTTTTCGATTTAATTTTCGATTTAACTTTTAAAATTAAATCGAATTGTTAATTTTAACTTTAGAAATCAAATTATTAAGACTTTCGATTTAATTCGAATTAAATCGTTAAAATTCAATTCGATTTCTTAAATCGAACTTGATTTCTCGAATCGATGCGATTAGTCTAAATATTATTAAAAAACAAGAAGAAACAATTAGTATTTCGACAAGTATATATGTTTATTATATAGATAACTACTAAAGCAATTATGGGCCAATATTACGACAAAACTTCATATAGTAAAGTTAGTAAACTAGATTGTTTGCTAGAACGTTTAGATTAATCTTTTGAGTTAAAATTAGATTTAACTTTCTAACAAATAATAGCTTTAACAAGTTTCAATTAGTGCGTCTTGACGAATGCTACATATAATTAATTATTATATCTTGTTTCTTGGCGAAGATTTCAAGTTTGATTCTTCTTCTATCTATTAGAAGCAATTAGATAGTCGTAGTAGTGCTTAGAGTGCGATCGTGCGTTCGAAGATCGCCTATATAGTGTCTCGTAAATTTGTTCTACACATAAGAGCGTATACTTTCTCGTTTGTTTAAGATAGATTGTTACGACAAAACGCCATATAATAGAGTTAGTAAATTGGGTTGCTTGCTAGAAGTTAATAAATATTTATTTTATGCAATCTTGTTAGAGATCTAAGAGAGAATATATGCAAATTTGTCTATAGTATTACCAAAAGTTATACATATTCTTAAAAATCTCTCTAATACGAAATTCAAGAATAAATGTAAAATGTATAATATAAATAACTTATAAATGCTTAGAATTTAATCTTAGACTATCTATTAAGACTCTAAAATTATCGCGAAAGATTCTACTATTGTTGATAATCAAAAGCTTTTATTGGAAGATTAACAAACTAGTATTTCGAACACGTTTGCGCTAATTGTAATAGAAAGACGCTAAGTTAAATAAAACATTACTTAAGATTTCTTTAACTAGCGCGTTATTTATATATATAGATTAAATTTCTTCTTATTTATGATAATTATATTTAAAGATTGTTTCTTATCGATAAATAATTATTACTAATATTAAGACTACATAAAAGCTTTAACATTCTAACATGTTAATAACTTGCTTCTCTAATATTCTTGTTATTAGCGCTAATACTTTATAATATCTCTAGATTAACTATTGAATCGAATTTTGATTCTAAAAGTTAGAATCAAAATTCGACTTAAATTTTTAGTATAAAATTAAATCGTTAAGATTGATAAATTAAGCTATTTAATTAACTCGCTTAAAACAAATTCTTTCGCTTAATTGTTAAGAATTCGAATCTAACATTATAAATTCAAGTTATATAATAAATTCGAATTTTCGCGATTAGTCTAAATATTTTAGTCGTATATTTATACGAAAGACTTGTCTTAATACTAAATACTTAGATTTCTAATATACTAAAAAAAATCTATTAGAGAGTCTAAGAGCAATATTTAATATTATAAGAGAAGATCGACTTCTAGTATTTTAAACAATTAAGAACGCGTAATTTGTCTATTGCTATACTTAATATAAATATTATATAATCAAATAATATATTTAGCTTTAAAATATATATATAATTAATATTATTGCTTGAACGCAATATATATTTCTCTCTTTATTAAACAATTATAATACAATAACACTACAATATAGTAAGTAGAAAAACTCTTTTAATATATTTATAATAATTATATATTTATATATATATATATTTTACTTGTGTGCGTATATATATATATTAGATACAAAAGTACATTCGATTTAACAACTTAACAATGTAATATCTATTTTATATATTGTTTTAAGATTATTTCTTTGTCTATATAATAGCAAGCTTCGAGAGCAATCTATAGAAACTAATATATTGTAATTGTTGCTATATAGTTTTTGAAGTTTTAACTTAAATTAAATTATTTTTAATTAAATATTAGCTTTGCAATATAGCGCATTATTATAATATACAATTATTACTAGTAGATAGAGTATATTAAAATTAAGCGACAAATATAGCTTGTTTATTACAAAATAATATTGTTAAATTACAAATATATAACAAATTAAAAATTATAATTTTGAGATTATAATCGAGCAAGAAAGTATAAATATATATTAAAGTTAATAGATTTGCGACAAAAATACAGAATATTGTTCTTAGATCTGCTGCAAAAAAAACCGTAAAACACGCTAAAAACTGGCGAGAGATTTTGATTGGCAACAGGTCTAAGTACTGAGGCAACGGAAGACGTTACTTGTTATGCCTTGCAAGCTGGCAACTATCTTCAAGATGTTAGATGCAGGCTGAGCGCCGAAAGCCACTACGAGTTCGAAGTGCATATTACCATGTGACGCGCCCTGAACTTGCATATCGAAGACTCTATGGGATAGGGCTGAAACATACGGCGCAATTTAGCTTCGGCAGATATCAGGAGGCACTGCTCTCAGGTGGGCCGCCTTAGGTACAAGTATATTAGATCGTGTAACACGGCCTTGCTGGGGGCCTGACGAGCTAGGCTCACAGACGACGAGGCGAAGAGCACCACAAGCCAGACCGGAAGAGTAAGCCAATGTCCAATTGGATACCAAGGAGCGTTATACACTCCGGTGCCAAGGAAAGCGAATAAGGGCCAAGGACGTAGGTTGTTTGTGGTCTACTCCTGCTGACTGAAAACTGAGATGTATACTCACAGCTGGAACGGGCATCAACGACACCATCTACTGTCTCTAAATTGATTCTCTCGACCTCGACGAATGGGCTTGGGCAGTGGCTTGACCTCTGTCCCCGCTGTTGATCCTGTCTACAGCCCCACGTTCTTCAGCTGGACATGCTGACCTTACGATGATCCAACTCAGGTCCGCAGTCATGGCAATGGAGGACATATTTTCGTCTCTTCCTTGCTGTTGAGAGGACCTGCAAGACAGAAACATTATAAATACCCAGTCAATGGCCACCTTCACGCCGACAGAAGCACTCGTCTCGTTCTCCTCGCATTTCCATTATACAGATCATATAACCAGTTTCGCTCTCTTCACCGTTCTACTATATAACGTTTAGCAGTAATACCTTCTCCAACAATGTCTCTATCGAAAGTCCTCTCCCTTGCGCTTGTCATAGCAGTAACTCGCGCTAGTCCAGTTAGCGCTTTTATAACGATTGTTGTCTCTTGATCTTATTTTTAGATTCTCGACTCCAACTTCTGGCAAGATGCTTTAGATCAACTTTCGCATTTCTTGATTTATTACTATTAAATCTTACGTTTGATAGAGTAGACTTTGCACTTTTAACAACATATCTTTAATAGAATTCAAGTCAACATTAAGAAAGTTATTTGATTGCAAAGTTTTTGTGTTTCGAAGCGTATCTTAAAAACAAAGATCAACTTAATTTTCTTATATATTAACAAACTATACAATTTCTATAACTCTAGCAATTCATAATTAAAACTTATAAGCAAAACAATTTTAGAAAGCGCATAGTGTCTAGAGTAATAAGTAATTAATTCTATATATTTTAATAACGAAATGCGAAGTTGACCAAATTTATCTTGCCAGATGTTGAGGTCGGGGATCTAAAAATAAGGCCAAGGGGCGACAACCGTTGTGAAAGCGCTAAAGTCAATAACCCATCCCGAGTCCTCCGCCGCGACCCACCCGCGCCTTCTACCTACCCACTTGGCGATTCTTGCAGCCACGAGTGGCAGTACCTCAACTTCAACCCGGACGATAATACCGACAAGGCCCATCTCTAGAAACTTCACAACGTCATCTGCAGTGGCGAGATGCGCGCAATCTCCAGCTATGGCCAAGGCCCGGCTCAGGACGTCCTTGCCCCCTACAAGCGCTATTTCCCGGAAAGCGATCCGGATAACGACTACCAGACCCATGTCAAGGATGTTCTAGGCCTAACCGCAGGGACGAGCAGTACCGATGGAGCGATTGAAAGTGTCGTCGGGACCTTTGTTGTGGATAACCTTGGTGAGCTCCACATCCGCTTTGACGCTTTGACGCTTTGACGCTTCCTCTCCTCTCGATTTTCATTCGTGACCTCCGCTAATCCGTTCCGCAGACTTTGCCACGAACAACAATGAGGGAGACTGCAGCGGCGCGGGCACCCTAGCCTACACACTCCACGACGATCATACCGACAGGCGCGAGAAAATCCATTTCTGTGATCCCTCTTGGACTCTTGGAAGCGCCGGCGAAGTCGACTGCGCTTCCTTGGACCCCTTCCCAAGCACGAAGATGGACGCCTTCTCACGCATCGCGCTCCACGAGATGAGGCACTACAGCTCCGTGGGCCCTGCCACATCCTTGGCGCAACAGATCGGAGACGCGACGAACGCAGATGGCTCGCCGGCGTATGATCCCCCGCGTGTGCATGGCCTCGTGGACGTGAACCAAGACGACAACATCGCTGTTGCGGAGATTAATGCCGATAGCTATGCTTGGATGTCGCTAGACGCTTGGATTAGTCGCAAGTGCTCGCCGAATTCGAGTGGCAATGACTATGCGGGGTACTTCACTCAGGACCCACCGAAGTATAGGTGAGCTTGGTGACGTTAATCAACCGGGGTTTTCAAGTTGAGAAATAGTTGAGACTGATGTCGAGTCGATAGCTGAGCACGTTTAGCAGAGGCAACGTTTACAATCAATAATTTTATGTAACACTCATTCTTCTTAGCGGTCCCTTCTCTCTCCCTTCTTTCCTTCCACTTCTTCTAAGACAGATTGAAAATCTTTGTTCGATGTGTTGAGTCAAGAGTTCTATTGACTGTCTTCGAACAACTCTTATCAAGTTGCGAGGAGCATCAGCGATCGCCTCGGACAGTATATACAACGTACCAGTAGCCCGCTTGTCAGAGAGCACAATTGTCCAATCTTTCTATGAAGTCGTTTACCTTGGCAATAACATCTGAGAGTGCGTTGGAAGATAGAATAGTTACAGTTCGATTGACTTGTCAGGCAACAGATTGTGAAATCCACTGGCTGGTTTGATCCTGACCAGTTCTGAATCAGATGCACATTCAATGACTCGTGTATAACATACCAGCTTAGGACTATATGCTCTCATAATGTCTATTTTTTTTTTGTCAGTCGGGTCTTGTTACGCTCAACAGCTTGCGAAGAGTTGCCTGGGCCAAGAAGAAGCTGATTCCAATCTGACAAACCTAGCATCGATGCAGTGGACGATGATAGTGTTAGAGGACAGAGGAGAGAAAGCGCTTGCACAATTTGTAAGCGGATCAACAGGGCAGCTACATAAATTCAACAATATGTCGTACCCCATTGATGATTTGGTCACGAGACTTTTTACCGAACCAGAATATGATTCGTTTTCGGATTTCCGTCTTCTGTTATCTGATAGATTTACGGTGTACCTCGATCATCGTAACATAGAGGTTGACGGATGTCTGGACGATAAGATTCTGGAACCGCGCAAAGCTTCTGCACTACTTGAAGAGATCGAGTTACCTTAGTGTCAAAGAGATATCTCATGCTCGCGAGGTCTGTAAGCTGAAGCACACAACGTGTCTAGCCATACACAACTGGAAGCTAGAAGACCCTGAACACGACCCTTGATGAGCTGCGCCGTATCCATCATCCCCGCGGCACGCCATTTCCGGGTTCTCCAGCATCCGATATCGGATGCTGCTAAGAGGCACTGCTGCAAAAGTGCGCCAGACCGCAATTTCCAAGGTGGAGGTTGAGGCGGCAGAACCTGTCACGCGACTTCGTCCCACACCACCCTCAGGCGGCTAACTATCTGACTGACAGTGCACCTTCGACAGCTCCGCGATATGGGTACCTATCGAGGATCCCAGGTGTCCTTTAACGGCGGCAATAATCCATTCTCTCGGTCTGCACGTCCATCGATAACTGGTTTCTTGACTATGCGCTCCTGGCATTAGCGAAAGGCGGTTAATGGTCTCGTTCAGTGAGCTTGGGTGGTTGCAGATCTCAGACTTATCTCGCAGAGACCATGGCTCACCGATGCGGGAATATGAAATTGTATCGACTGTTTCAGGCTTGCGATGAAAGAGGTCCTGATGAACAGGACTCAGTATATACAGGATTTTTCTGTGGAGCGCACTAAGACCCGTATGCCTCCAACAGGGACCTGTGATGCAAATTGAGGGGGTGCTATCTTTGTCTGTTTCTTGCTCTATTGTATAAGGCGTTATCTATGGGGCCCAGTGTAGTGAAATTGGATACCTGTCACCTCGATTCTTCGGGTGCAACTGTTACTCTGGAGTACAGCGTTGAGTGGGCTCTGGATTTTTTTCTTGGTTTCAGCCGCGAAGGAAGGGTGCTTCAATGAAAATTCAGCCTGCAGACGATTCTGGGCTTAGAATAATATGCAGCTGCACGTGAGCGGGAGGCTCTGAATCGACGTTAATGACTCTTCTTCGTCAAACATAAAATCTATGTCCTTTCCGAAAGTCCTGAGGAATTTTCTGCATAGATTGGCTAATGTCTGGTGCATTCCAAAATCGTAATAGCATCTTCAAACGGCAGAGGCAGCTTAGCCAGCTGGAAGAATTGGTGCAGGTAGAAAAGGCGAGAAGCTGGAAAAAGCAGATGAAGCAGCTCAACTTCTGTTAGGTATAGAGGGCTTGAATGACTCTCGGCTCAGTAAGCGGATTCTGTTAAGTCTTCTCCCAAAATTATGAATTTAAAATCCCTACACTGCCGTCTCAAGACATCCGAAGCAATGCGGTCACATGTTGTAATTTGGCATATGAGACTTCTTCAGCTGTCTTATTCGGCCGTGAAAGCTCGTGCCTGCCACTAGCACACTCGCTCACTCTCAATCCTTCCGGACCGAGATCATCGTAAGAAATCAAAAACTAACGTGGGGGTCACTGGAGAATAGAGAAAGGTCCAGCCAACGTAAATGAACACAATAAGAAAACAATAATCATAAATCTCGTGAGCGCTTTTGAGGGTAAGTCTCTCGGAACTGCCAGCCCAGTAGCGGCCGTCGAGGTAAGATGCAATCCGGAGCTCGGCCATGCTCTCGAAATGCACAGTTACATTCCTTGGATGTATAGTAATGCCTATTAAACAAAGCTGAGATCCCCTTGTGCTGGAACGGTGCTGCCGAGTAACGAACAGGGACCCTGAAGGTTTCTATAGGGTATTGGCTACATATCGCATTTATTGTAGATCCGGATATCCTCACTGAATCTCGGTCTGTGCTGCCTGAAAAGTGGTAGACATAGACTGGACCACAGGAAATCTTGCTGACTTTCTCGGAAATGATGCCAGGGACCCACGCATATATGCGCATGTTTGCCTTGCCTCTGAACTCGGCTACACTTGTCGAGAATGACGAGCAGACTTGCTAGCGTAGATGTTATTCGCCTCCATCTTCCCATATCCCGACTTTTACGGAGTGCGACAGGAACCTCCGACGACTGAGCATCTGGGGTCACGAAATTGTTTGATCTCCCAGCGCCTATGCCTGACCGTTGGGGAGTCGTGGAAAGAAGAACAGGTCTTACATTATCTCGATCTTCTGGTGCATCGAAAGAAGTATTGTGGATGCCAAGCATCGGGTGACATTTTCCGGCGACGGATCCGGGTGGTTCTAGGCGGCGACCAACGGCCGCCCGGGCGCCTCCTGCGCGTCTCGCTCACCGGGGGCTCCAATGATTGGCTGCTTTACAATACCCATGCCATAGCTTCGGCAAGACCATCAAGACATCATCCCATCTACCCAGTCGACCTCGGACCCTAAGAGAAAGCATGCGCAAGCCGGAAAGTCAGCTTCTGGATATACACGCTATGGCTGCCCCCATTGATCCATTCTTGACTGTGCAGCTTTCTGGTCGCTCTCACCGCCGCCATCCGCCATAGTGCTTACTTTGTATCCACAGCTCCTCTACGGCTATGGACGGTTCCTTGGGATACCCTGAGCGCCCTTGGGAAAGGCCGTGGGAACGATGGACTCCTCGTGGGAACGTTTCCTATTCTGCCAGCGCCTCCAGACAATCGGAACTCACCCTCGAGGTCTCCATGCGAGATATCATTATGAATTCGAAGGAGTCGATGTCCTTGCATCCCAGATGGAGCGGCGAGTCAACGAGGACTGAGGTTCTCGAGTCTAGTTCGGAGAAAAATGTCGGCGGTGAGAAGGGAAAACCTCCGGCACCACTTGCACCTGTAGGGTTTTGGGATCATCGGTTGAAAAAGACGAGGGTAGAGGTCGTCAAGGCATGGATGAAGACGAGTAGGTGTATTAATGAAGATGTGCTATGGGTTGCTGATTCTGCCAGCCTTGATCCTTTCGGTTTTCATTCTTGGGGTTCTGTCGATGTACTGGGCTGTCCTATCCCACGTCAATGAGAATGTATCTTCCCTCACCATCTTTGTGGTTGACTTCGACGGCATGGCACCATATACGACCGTGGTTCCCCAAATAGGTCCTTTCATTGTGCAAGCCACAGAGCAAAGGCTGGCGGCCCCCAAACCGCACCTTGGATACGAAACAATTTCTCCAGAGCACTTCGCCAACGACCCCATGAATGTCCGTCAGGAAATTTTCGACCAAAAAGCCTGGGCTGCAATCATCATCAACGCAAATGCCACCGCGCTGCTCCAGCAAGCAGTCGAAACTGGCAATACGTCGTATGACCCGCTTGGTGCATGCCAGATTATCTGGGTAGAAGCTCGCGATGAGGATACCATCCACGCGCACGTCGGTCCAGAACTCCAATCACTCGCAGCATCCTTAACCGCACAGTTTGGCGCACGCTGGACGAAGCAGGTGCTCCAAAACAACACCATACCCAACAACAACCTCGAAGCCGCGCCACAAGCCCTGTCACCAGCAATCGGCTTCTCAATCTTCAACCTCCGCCCATTCGACCCGCCCGTCACCGTCCCCGCCGTCACCATCGGCCTCATCTACCTGATCATCATCTCCTTCTTCTCCTTCGCCTTCTACATGCCCACGCACATGAAATTCCTCATCCCCGCCGGCCACCCGCCACTTCACTTCAACCAATTCATCATCTACCGCTGGTTCGCCACCATGGCTGCCTACCTGTCAATGTCCCTCTTCTACTCCTTCATCTCCCTCGCCTTCAAGATCCCCTTCAATAACCCGACCGCGCCCGGCAACGAGATGGCGCACAACCCCAACGCGTACGGCGCTGCTACCTTCGTCGTGTACTGGATGATTAACTGGATCGGGATGATCGCGCTGGGCCTGGCGTGCGAGAACGTGGCGATGATTATCGGGCAGCCGTGGACGGCAATGTGGTTGATCTTCTGGGTTATCAGTAATGTGGCGACGAGCTTTTATGCGTTGGACTTGACGCCGAAGTTTTACTACTGGGGGTATGCGTGGCCGTTGCATCAGAGTAAGCTTATCTCGCCCTTTTTCAATTCAAAGTATTCAGACAAGGTATTGACATTTCTGCAGTCGTCGAAGCCTCGCGCTCTACACTCTTCAACCTCCACTCGCGCATCGGTCTCAATTTCGGCGTTCTCTTCGCATGGGCGGCGGTCAACAGCCTTTTCTTCCCTTTCTGCTGCTACTTCATGCGGTGGAAGACGCAAAGGCAAAAAAGGAAGGAGATGGAGGCGCAGAAGCGGAAAGAAGATGAGAAGAAGGGAGGGTCGCCGCAGGGGCTGCCCAGAAGCCGAGGGGCAGCGTCGCGGAAAGTGTCATGATAATCTGTTTGGTTCGGCGAGGGGGGTTAGGAGCTAAGGCGTTCGGCTGGAATAGCTGTTCGCGCTGTAATACCTGTATATATAATACGTTCTTGAGTTCGAGGTTGTGCGCATGGATTCAGGAGCCAGCCACAGTGACGGCGGATGTATGTCAACCTTGTCAGCGCTCAAGGTCTTTCTCCCACATTATACGTCCACTTGTGTGAATGGAGACACTGAGCCGGAGTCAGCCAATGGTCATCGCACCGGCTGCTTATGAACGAAGAATTTAGCAATATTGCGCGAGCAGAACCAGCACTGTTCAAGGCCCCCTGCAGCCCTTTTTACTCATCAGGAAGTGCGCTGAGATTACAATTCTTGGTGACAATATTGCTCGTCTGTACGAGTGTTGCAACTTCGTAGGCTAGAGGTTTCTTGTAGAATTAATATTCATGGGGTTGTTGTTTGCCTACGTTGCCAGATTTTCAGTTCGTGAGACAGCGCCAAGTCTTGAAAGATAATGAGAATGCCAAGATTTTGGCTTGGCACTCGCCCGGCCCGCTCAAATCAGCTTTTCCGCGCGAAATCTGACCAACAACCACTTTATTTCAATGCCAGATGCTTCTAATCGATTGGCATGCTAATGTAAGTTCAAAAACATCACAAGAAGGCAAAAAATCAAGGTCGTGCTCAGAGTCGAACTGAGGTCGCTTGGATATCAAGTGAATCAGAACCAAGAGTGATCTAGAATTGGCGTTAATAAAGGATTCAATCCCCAGCGGGTGGGTAAACTCACAACCACTACACTGTTTTGAGTTAGTGATGGCTCTGCTGAGGTCTGGTTTGGAGAATACGAACCTACACAACCAACCGCCAATCGTTGAGAATCTACGGCAGATTTCAACAAATATTGCACACGATCAACGAACCTTGGCACGGACACCGACATGTTTGGCACCGGGCTCTCCACTAACCTACACATCTTCAAGTAACACCAATTCTAGATCACTCTTGGTTCTGACATTCAGTTGATGTCCAAGCGATCTTAGTTCGACTCTGAGCACCGTTTTTCTTGGTTATAGCCATCAGGGGGACAAGGGTTCGTGTCTTGATCGCTTGTCCCCTGTCTACAGTATCGGCCGACAACTTCGTCTTCTGTAAATAATACTGTTGTACTGTCTATATAAGTCTTCCAGAGCATTATACTACTACAGTAACATCTTTATAGTCCTCGCACACGTTTCAAATGCTAACATCCTGAAAATGATACCAACATTTACTCTACGCTCGACAAGCTCCTTCTATCTTCTACAACAAGGCATATATCCTGAGGAGGAAAAAGAGCTGCGTCGCTTCTGATCCCGCAGAAGATGTTTTCAAATCTTATAGCGCAGTTCACAGACATGGCGTTGGTTGAAGATAGACAACAATGGTACAGTGTCTGAGACTAAGTGGCTTTGGAGTTTGCGCTTACGTCACATCGTGTCTTCACATGCTAGAATTACAGGACTGGCTCGATATTCTCGCAGATCAAGTAATCACGACGATGTCTGTAAACCCGCTTCTTACATCTTTATTTTTACCGTATTAACTTGAAGTGTTATAAGCGCTATAGCAAATTGGGAATTATAGCAGGTTGGCCGCCTAGCCTTCTCTCCAAAATCATCTCAACCCTTCGGACTCGCCTTCAAGTCGCTCGGAGATCGCCTATATCACCCTCACATAGTCGTAAACAACTACCCTTTTCAATAAGCGGTCCATATCACAATCCTTGTCGAACACCATAAAGGCTTATGGCGTACAACTTCAAGGTCCTTGTTTGATATTTTTTTAAGACCTTGTCGAACATCATCAAAACTCTATAGCAAGCATCATCAGGACTCTTATCCGTCGATCGAAAGCAACTCTCTCTCCTTGCCAGAAGTCTATCAAGGACTGAAACAACCAGTCAGCAGATGCTTGTAAAGAATTCAGCAAGCAACATACTTACATCAACCATCGAGAAGAAGATGTAACCCACGTTCTTTCTTCGCGTGTGTGGTCAATCAAGCCTGCCCGAACAATGGTTACGTCGTGCGATCTGTCGAGTAAGTGTACGCTGTCAGAATACCGAAAGACACGCTCAGCCTGCTCCTCTCTTCTCACTTCGCTCTCTCTTGCCACTTCACCAATTATCTCTCCAACATTCACAACCTTTATCTCACAACCAATCGCTCACATGTGTTTCATTATGCCCACTCTCTCACCCTGTTCACTACAATTCACTCGGACTTCCTCTTCTGCTTATGACGAACTCTATTACTTGAAACACTATCTCACTCAGCTCCTCTATGCCTCTAATATTTACTTGCATTCATACGGTCTTTCGTCTACCTCTTTCCGTACCTTGTTTATATATACTATAGCACCTTCTGCCTTACGCTATATACCTTACCAAATATTAAGTTGATATAGATGCTCGTTCAATGGAGCAAAGCTTCTACTCAGCTACCCTTCTCACAGGTTCAGGTTCTCTTTCGGGAAAGTGAAGATACACCCTCCCATAGCCTGGATCCTTTATTCTTGTTCAAATATCCTGATCCATGCTGGTTATACTGGACCTACTGCACGCTCATACTCCTCTCGCAACTCATCACACTCTTCTCGCTAACAGTGGCGAACTCTCAAAGCACACCGTAGTCGGCCTGGTCATCAGCTGAAAGTATACTATATGACGAGATGAACGTTTCACCTCAAAGTAGTACATGCTCTTACCGCTGTGCGGCGTTCTTGTCAGTCCAGACGTCATTGGAGGTTCCGTTTCTGGCTGGGTCCAAGAAAGCTATCTCGAGGATGGAGTCCTCAAGAACCCGCCGATTACATACACCGCCCTCGACTTACCAACGATCTCAAATGTTCAACTGCCAAAAGTACCAGCTGGGACCTCAAGATTTGGTAAGCAAATCTCAAAATCTCCTGCGGGTTCTAAGCGTTCGCAAATGTAGAGAGTGATTGGCATTCTCCTGCTTCCCGATCGTCAGAGGATCCATGGCTGACTTCATTACAGACAAAACACTAATCGCCGCTCTCCGCTCTTTCCGGGTGGAGCCTCTTCAAGAGCGCATCTTAGCTGATGACGCGCGATTCCTTCAGAATGACAGCAAGATCGCACCCCTCGTGAAGGCCACCTTGAACGGAATATCCAAAGACGTACGACGTTTACTTAAAGATGAAGGGACTGACGAACGGGACTTCTACCAGCTCCCCGAGATGAGTAGTGAGGACTACGAAGAAAGGATCTAAGTTCTGATCTACATACTGAGAGACAACGTTATCGGCTTCTATGTTGGAACCCCGCAGAGTCTGTCTGAGAGAATCGGGCACCACGCACAGATAATTGCGGGCACTTCGTTACCAAACAACCTCCTTTACGCATTCGCACAGGAAGCAGAGAGAACGTACAAGGTCTGCTTAGCACATGTCTCAGACCTGCAACATCGTCGTCTACTCGAGCAGGCGTTCATCTTGTTGATAGAGACCTATGGCAAGAATATCATATCCTGGGAAATCGCCACAACCAGTGAGGATTCCGGAAACTACTATTATAACCAGGAGGATGCCATGCTGCTGTTATATATGTATATATTTGGCTGTCACAGCAGCCTCTGATCAAGTACACTGGACGCTATTCCGCTTGCGAGGGGATTTTCTTTGGTCTTAATACAAGCTCTCCGTTCAGAGAAAAGGCGGCCTATGGAGAGAGACCGATATGGGTATGCCTTAAGAGTCTCTCGCCAGCCAGCAATTGCGCTAATTCTTGAGTGTGCTTAGCTTAGAAGACATTACCCAGAGGCGAATATGATGCTCTTTCGTTGTTTAAAACTCAAGATGGTCTGTCAGATGGTTATATCAGGTCTGAATGTGCCCAAGATCGCGACACGCAATAGCGCTTACTGCAACCCATGCTCGTTGCTCCATCGAGATAGAGTTGAGAATCTGGGACCGCACTCCAACTGGAAAGAGATGCACGAAATTGCTATGGCTCCGCGAAACGCTCCTGAAGAACGGTACGATGATATACGTTCGGAATACCCTACCGGCGCCTCCAGCAGCAGCACTGTCAAAGGGTCCAGCATGGGTAGAGCGATGGAGAGGTGGCCGTGGACGAGGTGTTGGGGAGGCGTGGTATCTTATCCTGGTTGTTGGAATCTCCAAAAGGGCGCAAAAGGCGTGCTTTTGACGCCGCCTGGTCAGTATCCAATCCTTACATGACTGAACAACGTATTGACGTGGTGCAGACACCAACACAGCTCCCCAATACCTCTTGGTCTCATTCGAAGAGGCGGAGCATGGACTCTCCAGCTAAGAAATTCGCTAAGCTCACGAAGGCGCGGGTAAGTAAATTTCTGGGCTTTTCTTATCATTCTCTGAATCTACTCAAGGCGGCCTGCTACATGAATCAACGTTTCAACGCAATAGAGCGCTGCTGACGTCGGGGCCGCAAGACATCGGAACCTGGGTCGGACGAAGAGACGGCGGAATTGCAACAGCTTATTGAAGATCACGGCACGGTCTGAAATCGCTTAAAGCGATCGATGAGAGGCACCAGAAGACCATCAGAGAAGGGATACCTCCGCCATGAGGCTCAAAGCTCAAAATACGAAATTTGCCTTCCTAAAGTAAGCTCATGTCGTACAAAAGCGCTCTGACGCTTTGACGTAATAACGTGATGCAAAACTGGAACCGCCCTTCCTCCCAGCTTCGGGTCGATATGCTTGTACAAGACCATGACCGACAAGCTAGATGAGCTGGGTATCGAACATACCCAGTTGTGAGACGAACGACCGCGTGTTGCTTTTTTGCTTTTCTTTCTTGGATCAACTCCGGACGCGGCTTGGGCAATTTTGCTCCCTGTGGGCAAGACTATAAGTCGGGCCACTGGGAGTGGACTGGTGTCAAGAATCTCCTCGCAGTGCTTCCTACGGCCCTGACTATATGTCGGACGTCTGGAGAGAGATACGCATGAGTTCCAAAGGAAAGTTCAAGGCTAGGAGACGGTCTACACTTACGCGACAACTCGCACGAATGTCCATGGGGAAGCTGTGGAATTTAGAGATTTTCACGCGTCTTCTCCATTGTTGATGTACGTAAGTATGTTGCTTCCCAATCCTTTGACGAAAAGAGCAACAACAAAAAGTATAAATCTATACTGACTGACCAACATAGTCGCCGGCAGTTTCGTGGTAACGGACAATCAGGAGGGCAAGGGCTGTCTTCGGTCGACGGACAAGGGTCTTGATGGTGTTCGACAACGGCCTCAATCATGTTCGACAAGGGCCTTGATGGTATTCGACAGGCGCCTTAACCATGTTCGACTAGGGCCTTGATGATGTTCGCCATGGGCCTTTACAACGTTCGACCAGGGCCTTGATGAAGATGCGCCACGGGCCTTGAGGATATTTGACATGGACTGTGATATGGAAGGCTCGTCGAAAGGGATAGTTGTTCACGGTTATGTGGGGGGATATGGGCGACATCTGAGTTGTGTTGACGCGAGTCCGAAGACCGGAGCTTGTTGTGATAGCATTGCCCAGATACTTTGGCGGCTATAATTAGTCAAGTCAATAAGGCAATCACACAGATGACACAAGCGGGTTCAAAGAAATCGTGTTGTTTAATCCACCTGCTAGGATATCGCGCCAGTACCGTAGTGTTAGCATGTGAAAATGCTATACCCATATCTAGCCCCAGGTCCCACCACCACCACCTCTGCCCTGCCGCTTCTGCGCTGATAACCTCCAGTCATCCTCGCCCACAAAGCGATTATACAGCGGTTGGATCCTCTCCGCCTTCTTTCTCTTCGATAGTCGATCCGTCGCTGCAACCTTGAAGAAGGTAGGCGCCGCCTCGACAAGCCACTGCTTCACATTAGCCTTCTCTATCAACTCTCCAACAGGTAGGACCACACACCTTCGGTTCGATGCCCGTCGTGCAATGCATGTACTCCTTCGTCGTCAACACCAACGTATGGTAAATGACATGTTCCGCCGGCTTCCCAAACAACGCCGAGCTGGGGTGCATGTACACCGGTGTGCCCTCCACCATGGTCTTATACCCTTCCTGCGGATCCTTGCGCGCCGAGTTGCGGAAGAAGCCCGAACACAGCGCTTGCCGGACTTTCATGGTGTTGCGCCCACAGCTGACGATCTGGTGTTTGTAGCGCTCCATGATGCTGACAAGCTGCTGTCTGACGTCTTGCGCCCGCCGCATGGAGCGCGCTTGGATGAAGTTCTCGAAGCACCACGGGTTGCTGAAGCGGGATTGTTTCCAGCCGTTGTAGACGTTGAGGAGGGTGAGGTGGTCGCCGTGGGGGTCGTGGAACTTGGCTTTCTTTTGGTCGGCTTGCTGTTGTTTTTCCTTGGGCCGGTAGAAGACGGTCTGTACGGAGAGCATGGCGACGATACTGAGAACCTCGTCCGAGCAGCCCATGTCGACACTATAAATGAGGACCTTCGCCAAGGCTGGCTCCATAGGAAAATCAGCCATTTTTCGACCGAGCCTCGTGAGCAGACCTTCGTCGTCAAGGGCGGACAGGGCGTAGAGTTCTTCTAGAGCTGTTAACATGGTGTTTGTCGGCGGCGGGTCCATAAAGTCAAAGTGCAGAAGGTCGTTGATGCCCATGGCTTTGAGCATGAGGATAGTGTGCGCAAGGTTTTGGCGTTGAATTTCGGGGATAGAAGTCGGGAGCATCTCGGACTGGAAAGCCGCTTCTGTATATAGACGGAAACACTTTCCAGGTCCTGTTCGTCCGGCGCGACCTGCGCGTTGCTTTGCTTGTGCTTGCGAAATCGGTGTGACGACCAGGGAGTCCATTCCTAGCTTCGGATCGTATGCATTCTGCTTGACAAAACCAGGGTCAATGACATAGTAGATCTGGTCGATGGTGATGGAAGTTTCTGCTATGTTCGTGGCGATAACGACTTTTCTACTTCCTGGCGGCGCAGGATCGAAGATTCGACTTTGCATCTCACTCGGTAGGGCAGAGTATACAGGAAGGATGATCAGCTCTGGGACGCTCGGCCCAAGTGCTTTCATTCGTTCGTAGAGGATTTCGGAGCTGGTGTCGATTTCTTCCTGGCCTGTCAGAAAGAGCAGAATATCACCGGCTGGCTCGGTCAGATGTATCTGCATGACAGTAACAAGTGCCGCGTCGAGGTAATCAGACTCTGGCTCTCGAGAGTACATGATTTCCACAGGGTAAGTCCGGCCAGGTATTGTGAAAATAGGACACTTATTGAAATACTCTGAAAACTTATCTGCATCAAGTGTGGCTGATGTGACAATTACTTTAAGATCCAACCTCCTCTTGAGGGTTTTCTTTAACAGCCCAAAGAGCACATCTGTAGCTATTGTCCGTTCGTGAGCTTCGTCAAGCATGATGACCGAGTATTTCCTGAGATTCGGGTCCAGCAGTATTTCCCTCTCAAGCATACCGTCTGTCATGTACTTGATCTTGGTATCCGGACTCGTGCAATCTTCAAAGCGAATAGTATATCCAACCTCCTGGCCTAGCTTGCAGCCTACCTCCTCAGCAACCCGCTTTGCTACCGACATAGCAGCTACACGACGTGGCTGCGTGCATCCAATAATCCCGTCATTAGCAAAGCCACCTTCAGCAAGATATTGGGTCAACTGGGTAGTCTTGCCAGAACCAGTATCACCAACAACGATCATCAGCTGATTCTCCTTGACCGCATCCAGTAGCTGCTTGCGAAACTTGTAGACAGGTAAGGTTTCTCTTTGCTGCTTGATCGTCATCGACGTCCTTTTGCCAAGTGACAGATCTTTACTCTGCGTCACTCGCTTCCATTCAGGTAGGTCGTCCGGGGCCTTGTTAGCCTGCGGATTACGCAACTCACTGGCAAATTTGCGCTGATCAGGAGCCATCATTGGGTCCTGCCACTGAGCATTGAGATCAACTTGAGAGGCCTGCTCGGCAGCCTTATCCTGCACTTCTTGCTGTCGCAGATCCCGGCGCTCCTTTGCCAGCGATGTACCTGCCATTGCGGCTCGATTCAAGGATCCATCCGGAGCCTTAACAACTCGTATGGGTGACAGCTCGAGAGACTGCTTTGTCTGCCCAGCTAAGAAAGGTGGCTCGTCCTCTCTGACCTCGATATCCACATCCTCTTCTTCCTCGAACTCGCCCTCGCCAGCCAACGTTGCATTATACTCTTCGTTGATATCCGGGTACTCAGCAGCAGAGATCGCGCCAGAAGCAATCAGTTGTTGAATTTCCCATCGTTCCGGCGACGTCATTCGTTTCCTATTTCGCATGTGCTTGCCATTCATATCTCCTTCAATGACAGGGACTTCGGTGCTCAGCCCACCATATCGACTGTCGCCATTCGACTCGACCCCGGTGCCATCTAGGCGCTCCATGTTCGCCCCTGAAGCCAGCCGCTTCTGGGGCACAAGATCCCGACCTGTGACCTGATCAACCTCTTTCATCGACAACCCAATGCGAGTTCCTTGAATGCTGACAACCTTGATCTTGACCGGCTGGCTTCGCGATACCAGATCCGACGGATGGTTGACCCTCGCTCCTTCTTGCATCGCAGATACATGTACCAGGCCATCCACCTTGCCTTTTACCCCTTGTAGGTTTACAAACGCTCCAAAGTCTTTCACACCAGTAACCACGCCGTCATAGACCTTGTACAGCTTGGGCGCGTCATCCACTTCAGGTATAGGAGGTTTCCGAAAGTAGTCTTCGTCTTCGTCCCGTTGCCGCCTCCTATCCTTGTGATCATCTCGACGACTTTTATGGCGGCTGTTGTGGCCGTTCGTTGGTCTTCCGAAGTCATCATCAGATGAACTGTTGCGGCGCCTTCGATGCCTGTGCCTTTCTCGACTATACGACCTTGATCTTGACCTTCGCGGTTCTTTCGTCCTCCTTCCCTTTCCGTCGTCCTCTGGACTCCGGCTCCTTTTTCTCCCGTTAGATGTCTGAGATGGCTTTGGCTTGCCAGCTAAGCTCTCCAGCGCTGCAAATGTATCGTCGTACGCATTAATTGTGCCATTACCAAGGGTCGGCTCGGGTTCATCCTCCCACTGCTGCTCTTTATCCGGCATGGCCAAGCCTTTGAATACCCTAGTCTTCTTATCCACCTCAAAGCTACTGTCCTGACCGATTTGGCCGTTCGTTCCTCCATCCTGCCGCTTGCCTTTATATTGTGGATGCATGGTAAAGATCAGCCGATCGATGCTCTCCACCAAGCTCTGCGGGAACTCGGCACCCATCGCCTCCATCTGTGACCTGAAATCGTCGAGGGACGGACATTTCGAATGCTGAGCAATGACGAATTCGGCGAGGGTTTTGTCACTGATACCAAGATGATTTTGAAGCTCTGAGGTGATCTTTGACACTAAGGAAAGCAGCTCCAGTGAGGCAAGGTCGTCCATCATTCAGTGAAACCTTGCAGCAGTCGAATAGCTGGTCAGTCAAGACATCATGACTTGAAAGAATTACTATGATTCTCCGAGCCCATCAGTGGAAGCTCGGCCGCGGCTCTTAGGCTCGCGATTAGCGTGTGCAAATATGTACGGGCTTGGCATCCGTCCTTTTCGTTCACTTTGATATTCAAGTCTCATTTCATTCCTTACTATTCATCGTACATTGGATATCGAATCTCATGCAAGGAAGACGAAGCGAGTGTACTCGACTATATGGCTTCTTTGAGTTGGTGTTATAATCCCACGCTGCGGAGCAGAAATGCTGGAGAATCCAACTTCTCACCCTAGCCGCTGTTCAATAAACTCCCAGTAACACTTCAGAACTTTCAAGGCCCCATTTATACATTCCATGCGATGATCTTACACTTTATACATGCATCTTGGCCCCTCTCCAACATGTCTCAACCCTAGGAAGCAGACGCCTCCTGTTGCATTTCGGGCCGCTCGATAGCCAAGTCCTCCCACAACGGGCCCATATCCTCGTGCTCGGTGATGGCCTCTTGATCTAGGTCCGGCTCTACCTCGCCACTGTCGAAGATTTCCTTCTTTTGTTCCCACGGCAGCCCCAACTGCTTCAAAGTCGGTTTCTCCTGCTTTGCTCCCGCCAGCGCCTCCTTGTTCTCACCGTACGCCGAGCCCAGCTCCTCCAACATCGCTAGCTGTCGTAGTGTTTTCATCTTCTGCTTCCTGCTACTGCTGACTTGCGCGAGCACGTCGTTGATCCTCTCCTCCACCATCCCTTTAATATAGAACGCCATATCCTGGTTTTGAAACACGCCCACAAATCTATAACTCAGCCAGATGTAGAGTATAAGCGCTTTATGTAAAGTCTCCAGTCCCGCCAGGTAATCTTTCTCCGCTGAGACTTTCACATCCAATATTTCAAGTTTCAGATTAGGCATTTCTAGCAGGGTCCCGCCCGTGTTATGTGCCACGCATTGCGCGAAGGCGATAACAATATCGCTGAAAGCGGGCAGGCGGTGGGAAGCAGGGGCGGCACAGAAAACAATCCGGTCGGCTATGGTAAGCCCTTGTACGGGTTCGATGATGTCGGCAATGGCAGTCTGATCCCTCAGATTGCAGAGATGGTAGCGTGGGTGTAAGTGTGAGATTTCGTGCAGGCGGGAAAGTATATAGCTAAAGGGTGTACCAGGCGGAAAGTAGGCGGCGAACCGTGTGAGGACCGCTGTGGGAGGAAAGATGCCGGCTGTCATGATAGGCTCAGCCTCCGTTTGCATTGCTTGCCGCATGCGCGCATAGTCCATCTGCTCGAGGGTGGTAACTAACCCAACAGTACCGGAGGCGACGGACGTGCTAGGGTTTTCATCAGGGGGCAAGCTGTCGTCAACGTCGGGTGGCCCAGACGTGAATTTGCTTTGCGGAGCGACGCGGTAACGGCCGGCGCGGCCGGCGATTTGTTTGAGGTGTGGGATGGACATGGGCTCGAATTGTGAGCCATTGAACTTCCAGGTAGACTCGAAGACGATGCGCTTGATGTCGAGATTAAGGCCCATCCCGATAGCGTCACTGGCGACGAGGTAGTCGTAGTCGTTGGCAGGATCATTAAAGAGTCGGGCCTGGTAGGCTCGTGTCTCAGGAGGGAGGCTGCCGTAGACTATGGCGACTCTTTTGTTGGTTTTCCGCTCGATTTCCGATTTGAGGGCGTGTATCTCTTTGCGAGAGAAGACCACGAGGCAGTCTCCTTTTCTTAGTTTGGTCAGGTCGCCACCTAAGCTCCGCGATGCCGCTTTTAGGGGGCTAAGTCGTTCATAGTGGTGTATTTCGAGCTTATCCCCCATTTGCGCTGCAAGCTCTCGGATTAGTGGGACAGTACGTGCTTCACCGCAGAGATGCAATTCTTTGGCTTTCAGCCCCAATAAAGCCTGGGACCACGCCCAACCACGTTCCTCGTTGCCGATCATTTGGATCTCATCCACCACCGCAACATCAACTTCTCGTCCTGTTGGTACCATCTCCACGGTACAGCTAACCATGGCATCCTCTTCCGACTCATCAATCCTCCTATCATCGCCCGTGATCAGATGGCAGGCCTTCCCTTTAACATTCAGCCTCGTATAAACCTCGTATGCAAGTAGCCTTAGCGGACCAGCATAAATGCCAGTCTTTGCTTGCTCCAGCCGCTGAAGCGCCTGGTATGTCTTTCCCGAATTCGTAGGTCCTACATGTAGGTGTATTGTCCGCTGAATCACCCTTGTCGCTGGATACCACTCGGCAGGATATCTGATATCGGCAAGCTTTGACTGATCTTCGAAATTGGTATCGGTAAGACGAGCATTCGCTAGCTGTCCTTGCAAGGTGTACTTGATCTGTGATTCCAGCGCTGGTGGGCCATGGTCGGAGTATGCCTGTCGAAAGGTATGGTATAGAGGTGGAAAGTCATCGGTTGCTCCATGGGAGTCCGGATCGAATAACCGCGATAGATTTTTGGCAAGCTTGGAGAGCTCCGATCCCTGGTCGCTTGATGCGATTCGTTCCAGTCGCTCGCAGACCAATCGACAGAAAGCCTTGCCATCTACGTCCTTCCGCAGGTCGATGCTAGATCGGGATCGATTCTGCTTGGATGGGTTGATACTGAGCAAAGGTTCTCGTGGAAGTCTTTGACGCCGCACCGGAGTTGCCACTTTCAGCCGCTGCAACGACCGACATGCGGAGAAATACCGGCGAGCTTTGGCAGCATCGTGGCCGGTTCCTTCACCAGCAGCGAGCGCCTTCAGACAGTTTGGGTTCAAACAATAGAGGACGTCGTGTGCCGCGGTCCTCGCAGACGCAAGCATTCCCACACGGGATCCTGTCTTGATGCTGCTACTGCGGCTACTATTCCAAGCTCTTGAAAAAATGACCCTTCAGAGTCACCTACCGCGGGTTCGTCATGCTGTAAAGTCGAAGGGGTCAAATGAAAGTTAGAGACTTGCCGTCGCCCATAACTTTGCAGGGGACCCGGCGGAATAGATTCCGCTGCCGTCAATACTCCGAATGCTTCGGCGGGATTGCTGCCAGGCTTCACGAATTTGCGCCGTCAATGCTCTGCCCTCGTCGCTGTCTCGCCTCCGGATCTGCCTCGGAGAAGCAAGTGCCTGTTCTTCCGTCCGTTCATAGCTTAAGGACACAGCCCTCTACGCATGGGGAAGCATTGCAGACCATTAGCTGGCAGTTGCGCCCCCCGCCCCCAGCAATATGGTCGCAAATTCAGCGATCGCAATCCTTGAAGATAGTGGGGGCCCATTCTTGTCAGATGACAAGAATATGACGCTGATTTTGCGTAGTCATCCTTGAGACAGTCCGCAGTACAGACCGAGGAGAAGTACGCCAGCCCGGGAGCGAGCAGACTATCCACCTTGGCTAATATCTGCCCTTAGTGGAAAGTCTTGGTTGTGGATGAGAACAGCAAGAAGCTGATCGATGCCGTCTGCAACGAAGATGACATACTGGAAGAGAACGTCACGAGTGGGTGTTCAGGAGGAGACTACATGGCTAGAAGTTAACGAGGATCAGACATTGAGCAGATTGAGGACAGAAGACCCATGAACAAGGAGATGGATGCAGTCTATATACTCTCGCCTCTCCCTCATATCGTGGACTGCCTTATGGCGGACTTTGAGCGCCGACGGTACAGACGTGCTTTTGTGATCTGGACTTCTGGTTCGTCTTTCCTTTCAGAATAAGCCGTCAAAGTACAAGAAAGACAGTCATTGACGCCCATTCGTGGACAGTCTTGCCTCGAGACCAGCGATCGAGACTTGAACAAGCGGCGGTCGTTCGAGAACAGCTCGCTCAGCTCAGGATCCTGAATATTGATTACTACCCTAGAGAGTCCCATCTTATCACCTTCCGAGATCCTTGGAGCTTTCCCATGCTTTTCCACCCTGCATGTAATCAGCTAGTCCGGAAACATATGGATGACCTCGCAGAGAAGGTAAAGCCTCTCTTTGTGTGATGTTGCCATGAAAGATTGACATTATCAAAGATAGTATCAATCTGCGTATCATTAGGGGAGTATCCTACGATTCGGTATCATAGTCCCCGAAGCCCTACTCACGAAGCTAGCGTCCTATGCTCTCATTTAGCGCGCTTGGTACAGGCCGCATTGGATGAGTACGCGCAGTATCATGACGAATTTCCACCACCCACAAGCCGACCACGAGGTGTCCTCTTTGTCGTCGACAGATCTTTGGATCTCTTTGCACCCCTTTTGCACGAATTTACCTATCAAGCCATGATACATGATGTATTGCCTCTTATAGACGGAGACAAAGTTTTTTATAAATCAAAGGAGGAAGCAACAGGATCCACGAAAGAAAGCGAGATTATAGAAAAAGACAATATCTGGATCACAAATCGTCACCGACATATGAAAGACCTTCTCGGGAAGCTTGTCAGTGACTTCAACAAGTTCAGAGCGGACAATCCTCAGTTCGAAGCCGAGTGAGTCCTTCTACTGCAGTCACGAAAAAGAGATCTGAGCGCGAAACAAGCTAACAACAACACCTATAGCGCTGGAGCTGAAGGAAGTAGCATCGGTAACCTCAATAATATCAAGGATATGCTTGCAGGGCTGCCACAATTCCAGAAGGGCAAGGAAGCCTATGCCCTGCATCTAGGAATGGCACAGGACGCCATGGACTACTTCCAAGAACACAAGCTGGGAGACATAGCGTCAGTAGAGCAGTCTTTAGCGACAGGATTAGACGAGGACTACAAGAAGCCCAAGAACCTCGCGGACCAGGTGGTACGAATGTTGGACGATCCAGGTTTATCCTCTTCTGATCGATTACGCCTTCTTCTCGAATATATACTTTACCGCGACGGTCTACTACCCCAAGACATTCAGAAGTTGCTCGCCCATGCACAATTACCTCCGCAGGATGGTGAGGTAATCTACAATATGGACCTTCTTGGTGCGCACGTCGCCAGGGCGCTGAAAGATCCAAGACCGCTAGCACCAACCCGCGCTGGCAGGACGCAGCCTCCTCCGCCCGACTCAGATGATTCAGGCTTATCAAGATATGATCCCGTACTGAAAACAGTGCTAGAAGACCACATCCGAGGGACTCTGGATCAGAGCTATTTTCCATTCACCAAACCACACCTAGATGCCGCCGAAGGCATGCTTGGTGCGGATACCATCGCTCAATCATCGTTAAGAACCGCCAAACCGACATGGGCAAGGACGCGACCTTCGACTCGCGAGCCACAACAGCGAATCATCGTGTTCATGGCTGGTGGAGCAACATATTCAGAATCCCGAGCATGCTACGAGATCTCAGAAGCTTTCTCCAAGGACGTATTTTTGGCAACATCCCATATGCTGACCCCTAGCCTCTTCTTGCGACAGGTTGGAGATTTGAGTGTAAACAAAGGGCGTCTTCATCTTCCTGTGGACAGGCCAAAGCCCAAAGCACCGGATCACCTATTCGAACAGGAGAAGCTACTGGTGCCACAGCAGGGTCTGCCGAGCAAGCCAGCGAATGGAGGAGTATCGTCTAAATCTGGGATGCCCACGCAGCCAGGTCCTCCTTCGCAGCCTCCAATTACTGGCATGGCGAACCTCAGCGTTGCTGATTCATCCAGTTCGAAAACCACCAACGGGTCGCATCCAAAACCGACACATTGTCAATCAGATACATCTTCGAGCAAGCCAGAGAAAAAGAAAAAGCATCACTTCTTCAGCTCCAAGAAGTAGGCCAAACCATAGCCTGAGAACTCTGTGCCAATTCCTTGCTGCGTTTCAGCGAAGACCGTATGCATTACCACGGAGTCAATTGTTCAATAGGGTACTGTAGATATCAAGATACCATTCACGATTGGAGTTGGGCCGTCAGGATACACAGCACCAGCGGTCATCGATACCTGGACTGAGGCGCTTTGGGCTCAACATTGAAAGTGTGCAGGTTTTCACAAAACAGTATGTCAAGCGAGGCTCGTCTCAAGGGAGGGCATTTCTAATCATCCATTCAACCCCAAATATCTCTCCACATCCAAATTCCCATAGAACATCTCCTGCAGCTTCTCTCCCCTCTTCCTATCCTCATCATCCTTCCTCCTCACACCCTTAGCATCCAGCCTCCGCACCACCTTCTTCTCACCCACCTGCCCCTTCTTGACCCCCAACCCCACAGTATCATTCTTCATCACCCCCTTCAGCGGGGCTCTGATCCCCTCCCCATTCGCGCCCAATCCAAGCATGCTATCCGGATCCCAGCCGTAGGAGGAGAGATACATCAGCCCGTGCCGCGAGCGATCCAGATGTGAAGGCGGATGCGAATGTGCGAGGCAGAGCTGGTGGACTAGGGAGGACTCGTGGGGCTTCGACGCCGCTGGCGAAGTATCTGACTCAGAATTGATAGGGAGGTTGCAGATGTCGCAGATGGTGATTTCAGCATTAGAAATTGGAGAGGCGATTTTCGCTGTGTTTGTGCAATCTACAGACGGACGGATGGGGTGGTTGTGGCTTTTAGGGTCGGAGGGGAAGACTATGGAGAGATAGCGGTCTGCAGCGTTGTCGGAGGGGGGTGCTGGTGGTGCGAGTGGTGGTGACTCGGCAGGCACGAATTGGACGCGCTTCCTTTTGATGCCCGCACCAAAAACCCGCTGGTCTTCTGACGGGACGAGATACTCCTCGTCGTGCTTCATATTGTGCTGTCGTGAAAGGAGGGAAAGTCAATCTGAGGTTAACATCGAGATAGATTACGACGCTAGCCCAATAAGATAACAGAATTACCTGAATAAAGTAGAGACTACGGAGCTTATGATCTCAGCCTCTGGTTGCCTCAGTACTTAGACCTGCCTGCAGAAAAACCTTTAACCCTAAAGTCAACCCTAGATACTCGCTTAAATTAGGGCGACACTAGGGTTGAAGCTAGACGATAGCTTATGCGCGATAACTTAAACTAGATTCTAGTATGTCTAAACACGTTCAAATTCGATATAAAGAATATTATAGCAAGTTTTTAGATTTTTTTTGTAACAAATTTAAGAATAACATAATTTAATTTAAGAAAAAATCAACGTTCTTGTTAATAAATATATCAAAGTTGTTTTTTTATAGTTTAAGAATATTATTAATCAATTTTATTATGTAATATAATGTCGATTATAATTATTGTAAGTATTATTGTTATTTAATTTGTTATTCTTGTTTATGCTTTATCTAATAATATTAGAATTAAATACGTATTATATTTGACGCGTTCTTATTGTTATCTTTAAGTCGTAATTCTCGAAAAAATCGAAAAATCTAATACTTATTATATAATTTTTAAACTCGACTAGATTTTATATTTTACGTTCGAAGCTTTTTACAATTCTATTATTTGAACAATCGATTAATTAAAATTTTTATAAGTGCTTGAACTTATTTAATTATTATTGTTATTATATATTAAATATTTTATAAATCGACGCAAGAACAATAAACGCATTCGAAAATAACAAGAACGTTAAAAAAGTACAAATAAGTCAAGAGTATATTAAGATAATTATGCAAAATTACTTTAACTTCGAGACGAAATAAGAGCAAATTAATAAATTGACATAAATAATAATTGACGACTTAATTGTTATAATAAAGATTAATTAACTAGCGAGAGAACTATCTATACGTGATGCTAACTACAAATCTATTAATATTACGATATTTGACAAAGTCAAATGTTTTTAACATTAATAAGCAAAATATTCGCAAACATTCGATGCAATCGTTACGATCAATTAATTGATTAAATTGCGAAAACAACAACAACATTAATTATTACTATTATTATTATTTCGAATTTCTTACGTATAATAAGATACATGTAATCAAGAATACGCAAAATTATTTATAATTATTATTATTTATTTCTTGTATGCGTCGATTGTCGTCACGATAATCGTTACATCACGATTACGAAAAACGTGTTTTAAAATATCGCAAAAAAGTTTCGAAACATTGTACGTATAAGTTTAAAAAAACTAGAAAAAAGTTATATACGCGTACATTACATAAGTAGAAAATCGAAAGTTTCTATCGCACATAAATTGATTGCGTTGAAATTACGTGTTTTAATTAATTGCAATTATCTTTTGTCTTAACTATGTATACACTTAATTGCGCATTCGAAGCTAAAAAATAAGAAGTTTCGTTTATCTTAATAAATAATAATAAGAACATTTAATTTTGTCAAAAGCAATGTCTTCGCTATGTCTCGAATTAAAAGCATTACGTATATGAATGTACAAAAAAGAGTTAACATTAAGTTTAAGTATTAGAACTATATAAACACAAATACAAGTACTATGCATTAGGAAACAATTTTTACATAATTATAGTTTACAAAGAAGATTTATATGTAAATTCTTAAAGCTTTTGTTCTTGATATATATAAGTTTTGTAAATTCAAGATTATTGAACAATATATAAGATTTTCTTTTTATAAATAATAAATCAACACGATCTTTACATTTTAATAAAGAATTTCTTTGTATATAAATATTATAATATAGACGAAAGAAGCGCAACTACGTAGAAAACAACAAAATTATTGAATTGATCAATTATAATTTAAGAGATAAATGTCAAACTATTCGTTAAATTGTAATTGATTAGAATTTGATCAAAACATATAGTCTTGCATAAATTTCCAAGAATGTTAAATCAAGTATAAATTAAGAAAAAAAAAGATTAATTTCGAAAAGAATTTACTATTTTAGACAACGTTATTGTTACGCTAGTATTTTCGTAAGAAATATTAGAGAAAGTTATGCTATTAAAAAGATTTGTAAACGTCTTTAGACAATGTAAGCAATTACTTAATAACAAGAATTGCAACTATAAACAATCTTATGTCTAATAAATTTTTATAAATAATTTAATAAATTAAAGTAACAATAAGTAAAGATTTAAAATAAACTGAACACAATTTATAAAAAAAGTCGCATTTCTAGTTTCTATATATTAAGAAAATATAAGTTATTCGTTTTGTTCGTTTGTCGAACATGTTAAACATTATGTTTAAGATGTTCGTTTCTTAAACATATTAAACATAATAATAGATTCGTTCGTAGAACATAGAGTCTAAATCACTAATACAATTTACATAAGCTTGTAACATTATTCTTCTTTTTTAAAGTTTTTGTCTCGAAAATTTAATATCTTTTCACAATGTCTTTAAGAAAAATTAATATCAAAATTTTTTTTTTTGGTAAAAAAGATTTTTTTGATGCTTTAAATTTTTTGTGTTTAGCGATACGTTCTTGTCGCAATTGTGCGATGTCTAATAAGACTTATTGTATAAGCGATAATTTCGAAAAGTGTGCGAAATGTGTTTAGTTAAATCGTAATTGTAATTTAACAATTTTATCTACTTCGATAAAACAAATTTATAAGAAAAGATTACGCTTAAAGAAAGAAGTGCGCGAAGCGCGTACTAAGTTAAGTCGTTTAAAAAAAACAATTAAATTTTCTAGAAAATTAAAAAAAAAAAAAATCGTAATAAAGTGAAAGAACATCGACAATCTAAAGAAGAATGAAATGTTTTTTGCTAAGTTAATTGCCAAGATTTTTGAGTTATTGTTCGATATGTCGTTTAAGCAATTTTAACTTTCAATTAACTAGAATTGAGTTATCGTTTTCTTGTTTAACTTTAATAAAACTTTCTTAAAAGATTTCGACAACAATTAAGATTTTTCTTTGACTCTTATGTATTCTTCGAAATAAAATATTTTTAATATTTTTATTGTAGAATTTTTTCAATTTTATATTGTTTCTCTTTTTGTAAATGAAAATAAAATGTGTTCTATAAAGACGTAATTAAATTCGCTAATTTTAACAATAAAATGTAAAATATTAAAAATACTTTGACGTTCTTAAGTAAATCAAGTTCGTAATTAATTGATCTTTTTGTTTTCTTAATAAGAAACGATTTGACTTTGACATAATTTAATTTTTTGTTTAACTTTTTTGTCTTAAGGTTTTTTATAAAAAGATATATTTTATTCTTCTTCTTTAGCTAAGATGTCGTTTTTTGTTTTTTGTTTAAATACTTGATTAATTTCTTTTGCATTTTTAAAATATTGTCAAATATCTTTTTTAATGTTGTTATTCTTTCGATAATTAATTAAGTTAATAGATGCTTTTGTTCTTTCTTAAAAAGATTAAATTTCTTGTTATAATTAACGAAGATTAAAGTTATTTTAATGATATTTAAAAATTTTGCATTTAGTGTTAATTGTGTTATAAATAAGAGTAATATTCAATTGTTATAAGTATTGTTGACGTAATATCTTAAATATTGCTTTAAACTTTAACTTGTTCGCTTTATTTAGTTATTTGTGATCAAGTAATAAACAATAAACATTTTGAATCTTGTTTTTAACATTAATAAAAACGTCTTTCAATAGTTAGACATAAAGAGCTTGTCTCTATTATTAATTAATTCTTTGAATATATTATGATATTATATAAGTCGATTTAATACAATGTATTCTAGTTGTTTTACTATGAATTTCTCTTTGCATGCGATAATATATAAGTACTTAATAAGTTTGTCAATTATTATCAATATTAAATTATATTTATTTTCAACTATTAAATTCGTTGATTTGAGCAATTTGATAATAAAGTTTATCGTAACTTTATTTTATAACGATTTAAATAATTTTTAATATTAAATTTCGTTATAATTCGCATATGTATTATGTTTGTTTTGTTAATAACTAAGATATCGTTCAATTTATATTTTGACAACTTGTCTTATCTAAAGAAACTAATAATGCTAGCGTAAAAATTAAAGAGTTTTGATTATTTGCGAATGTTTTTGCAATAATTTATTATGATGTTTCTTTATACATTTGTCAATTTTGTTAATAGATATTTGAAGTTTCTTTTTTTTTACTAAAAATTCTTTCTTATTATCTCTAAGTATTCGTAAAATAGTATTTAGCTTATGCTTATTTGTTAATAGTAATTTGTTTTTATTAATCTTAAGTATGTTATAATTAAACGATTTTTTTGTTTTTATATAATTATTTCTTTTGTTAAATGCGTCTACTTTATTGTTATTCTTGTCTAATGTATATTGTATTTTGAGCTTGTATTGTTTAAGTTACTCTAATTATCACATTTATCTTTTATTAAGTTATTTAATAATAGTAAAATGCAAAAGATTTTTATAATTTATAAGAATTATAAGTTTTAATAATTTTTCGATGTATACTTTTTATAACTTTAAAGATGTTACAATAGCGAATAACTTCTTGTCGTAAATATTATAATTTTGTTCAATTAACAAATTTTTTTTCGAAAGATATATTATTAAGTATTATATATCTTTATGCTTTTAATTGAAGTATGCATTGATAACTAAATTTAATGCGTTAATTTTAATTTTATTTGACAATCGTAAGTTGTACATTTTTAATATTAATTTTTTTAAGCATTTTAATTTAAGATTCTAAAATGATTTTTTTTTGTTAATTCTTATATTTATAACGTTTTCTTTTTCGTAAAATTCGTTAATGATATTGCGCTAACGAAGTAGTTCTTAATAAATTTCTTGTTGTAATTTATAAAATCTAGAAAAAATTAAACTTTCTTAACGTTAATAAATAATTTTTATTTTTTAATTGTTTGTAGCTTTTTGAAATTTATGCGTATTTTATGTCGTTTAACGACAAATTCCAAAAAAAAATCTTTTCGATAAAACTCGCATTTCTTTAATTTAAGATGTATTTTTTTTTTATTTAGACATTCTAGTACTTTGAAAACATAATTCACATATTTTTTTAAAATATTTGAGTAAATTATAATGTCGTTCAAATATATTATAACAAATCGATTTAAATATTGTCGTAATACATTATTAATTATTTCTTAACACATTATCGAAATATTCGTAAATTCGAATAACATTATTGTGTATTTGTATAACTTATATCGTATACAATGTTACGAGCTTACTTAAGTTGTACTAGTAATTTAGATTCTATACGCTACGAACGCATTTATTATCATGTTCGACATGTTCGAGAAACAAACATCTTAAACATAATGTTTAACATATTTAATAAGCGAACATTGCGAACAATTATATTCGTTATACTTAACGAACGAACAAAGCGAACAATCTATATTTTATTAATATATTAAAACTAGAAATGCGATTTTCTTATAAATCGTATTTAACTCATTTTAAATCTTTACTTATTGTTACTTTAATTTATTAAATTACTTGTGAAAATTTATTGAACATAAGATTGTCTACAATTGTAACTCTTATTATCAAATGATTACTTGCATTGTCTAAAGACGTCTATAAATCTTTTTAATAACATGACTCTTTCTAATACTTTTTACGAAAGTATTAGCATAACACTTTAAACATTCTAAGAATGTTTATATTAAATCAACGCGTTTTTATTTCGAACAATAGCTTAATAGCATTACGTCGATTCTCTATTAATAAAAACGATAAAATAAAAATTAATAAATCTAACGTCTATTATGAAGATCGTATCAATCTAAAGAACTAACTTATGCAAGTAAATATCTATTTTATCTTCTATCTTATTTTAGCGAACAAAAAAACGATTTTCGCATCAATATTCTTTAGAGAAAGAGCTTAACATTAACTCAAATTAAATTTACGAAAATATTTGAAAAATTATGACAAAAATATTTGTGTAATGTTTACAAACTTCGATAACTTTAAGAGAGAGCTTCGAAGAATCTTTGAAACATTTAACAAAAAACAAATCGTAAAAAAAGTGATTTAACACTTAAAATAACGAATCTTTGCAATAAATTATGCAACAAAATTTCAAAAATATGCTAATTTTATTAAATAAAACAATGTCGCATTTATGACAATGTTTCGACAAAATCTTAAGAACAATTTTAAAAACGAAATTATACATAATAACAAATTTATTAGTGATATATTTGATCTCATTAAAGTAGTTATCGATTTCGACGACAAACTATATAAAAAAGTTATGAAAAAACGATACAATTAATTTTATGAAAGAGCAAGAATCTTCTTTGAATTAACGATTAAATATTAGTAGAAAGAATTTCGTTTTAATTAAAAATATAATAATTCAAACTATCGTAAGTTTGCATTTATAAAATTGAATTTTACTCAACGACGCAAAAAGAAGAATTCTAGAGAAAAGCAAAATAACAAATTTTAAAAAACGTATTATTCATGTAATAGATTAAATCACTTCGCAAGAAATTATCGATTGCGAAACTTAATAAATCGTCAACAAATTAATGTTATGTTAAGAAAGATACTTAATAGTTAAAACAACATTAAGAAATAAATTGACACAAAGACGAACACTCTTAAGATTAAATCGAACGACAATTATTATTTGATAAAGAATTCAAATTAATTATAGAAAGTTCTAGATGAAACATTATTAAGCAAGACATTCGCATTTACGCAAAAAGTCAATTAAGCATTTTGAAAGATCATTAAATCTTATAGCTTAATTGTTAACTTAAACGAGAAGTATAACTAAAAAAAATTTCACGAATGCATAAAAGATATTACGAATCATTTCGAGACTTTAGTTAACTTATCGAAGATCGTAAACAAATGCGAAAAGAAACTAAAAAACAAAGTTATTGCAAAAAAGAATATATTCGACATTATTATAAAATAATTGAATTTTATAATATACGTAGATCTTAATTGAACAATTTGTTACAATAACTTATGTTAAACTTATCTAAAAAAAAAGAACGAAATTAATTGATTTTCTAAGAAGTTAAAGTTAATAATTTAGCAATAAAAGAAAGCTCAACGCAAATAGACGTTTAAAGTAGAAATTGCAACATAGAAGCAAAGAAAATTTAAAATTTCTTAATAAAGAACATATCAAAGAAATGCAATATATTAGCTTAACAATAGCAACTAAACTTAACAACGCACGTACGATATTTTATCACATTAATTAAAATTAACGATCGTTGATTTACAACAATGATTAATTCTAATGCGATAGATAATTTTATAACTAGAGCTCTTGTAAAAAGAAAAGAGTATTTTATTCAAAAGAAACTTAATGCTTATAATCTAGTAATTGTAAATGAAAACTCATTACGCGCAAGAAATGAAAGAATAAACAAAGAAACGAAATCACTATTAGTAGCTATTTAACAATATTACGAGAAACTAATCTTTAATATAGTGAAAATAATTACTCACAATATTGTTCTAAAAATATCTTAATTGAAGCAACATAATTTAGAAGTCGATTAAAATATATAAGTACTCAAATTCGCGCAATGTGATCACACAATTCACATTTAATCTACACATCAATAGCGTTCAATAATAAATAAAAGATTAAATCGAAATTCGATCGCAAATAGCGAGTTTGCATTTTCGTAAAAAAATAATATAATAAAGTTCGACTCAATAGATATTAACAAAGATTAATTGAATTATAAAGTTAAAGTAAATAAAGAAAATTGCGAATCTTTTAAGAGTTCTAAACTATTTAATACAACGAGAAAATCGTTAAAGCACATATATTACGCTAGTACTTTCGTAAAAGATATTAGAGAGAATTATGTTGTTAAAGAGATTTGTAAACGTCTTTAAACAATGCAAGCAATCATTTGATAACAAGAATTGCAACTATAGACAATCTTATGTTTAATAAATTTTTACAAGTGATTTAATAAATTAGAGTAACAATAAGTAAAGACTTAAGATAAATTAAATACGATTCATAAGAAAGTCGCGTTCGAAGTCTATATATTTTTTCATCATTTGAGATTTAAGATGTTTAAGATGTTTAAAGCATTAATTATTTTAATTATTTTAATTCTAAATTTAAGATGTTCAAAAATCAAATTATCTTAATTATCTTAATCTTGTTAACAAATTTTCTCTTTTTAATTATTTTGTGAAGAGCGATGCGCAACGAATAGCACTTATGAACATGCGACTCGTAACACTATCTTCTTTCTTTAAGAATTTTCGTCTCGAAATCATTTTATTTTTATTTTTATATTAATCAAATTAATTACTAAGCAACGTCGCAATTTCGTTGTTAATTGTCGCTATAAATACGCTTTTCTTATAATGCGTTCTTGTTAAGTTTGCGTTTCATTTGACGTATCTTGTCAAATAAATAAAGAATATCTTAAGTGTAAGAAGTGTTATCGAAAGAATTGAAAATGTGATTTGATTTCTAACTATTAAAGAATAAATAAAACTATTTAGAAGATTGAAAAGTTAAATGATAAAATAACGAAATTGCGTCTAAGAATTGCGCGAAAGACGAAACAAAAAAAACATTAACTTCGTCGTTTAAAAGATATAAGTAATACGAAGTCGAAAAATATCTTAAAAATTAAGAAGAACGAAAGAAAAATCGAATGTATTGAAGAGACTTTCGAAACTCTATTCGATATTATTATCGATTCTTCATTGTTCGCTTTTTTGTCTCTTAATGCTTTATCAACTCTTACTAGATTGATCGCGTCGGGTCGGGTTATCGAGTTCGAGTTAGATTCTCGACTCGCCAAGACTTGGGTCGAGTTAGAATTTTGATATCGAAAAGTCGATTTGAGTTACGATGTTAATACCAAGTATTTGGGTCGAATCAAAGGATAGATATGAAGTACTTAGCGTATAACTTGGCCCAACTCGCCAAGACTCGAAAAATTTAGATTATTTTTGAAAAAGTGCATTAATCAACTTAATCAAGTTGATTAATTTAATTAATTTGTTTATAATATTATATAGTAATGCATTTAGATAATGCATTTGTACGTTATTTGTGCGTTATTATTTTTAAACTATTTTTAGTAATTCAAATAATGCGAATTTTTTTAAAAATAGAAAATCTTGGCATTTTGACGTCATTTTCGATTGCTTGACGAGTCGATTGAATCGAGTTAAAAAATCGTTGACTCGAGTCGATTTCGAGTCGAGTCACGATGTTGATATCAAGTATTCGAGTCGAATTAGAAAGTTGATATCAAGTATTTGGGTCAAGTTAAAAAGTTGATATCAATTCTCGACTCAACGATTAGTCTAACTCTTATAAGTGATTTTGTCGCTAACGAAATCGTCGCAATTTGTTAAAGCATTTCTTCAAGTTCTTAAATAACTTTTATGTATTTTTGAAAATAAAATATTTTTTTTATTTGATAAAATATTTTTGATTTTCTTGTTGTAGAAATTTTTTTAACTTTATATTGTTTCTCTTTCTATAAATGAAAATAAAATGTGTTCTATAAAGACGTAATTAAATTCGTTAATTTTAATAATAAAATATAAAATACTAGAAATACTTGGATGTTTTTGAGTAAATTGAGTTCGTAGTTAACTAATTTTTTCGTCTTCTTAACGAGAAACGATTCGACTTTAATATAATTTAATTTTTTGCTTAACTTTCTTGTCTTAAGATTTTTTGTAAAAAGATATACTTTATTTTTTTTCTTTAATTAAGATGTCGTTTTTCGTTTTTTGTTTTAATATTTGATTAATTTTTCTTGCATTTTCAAGATGTTGTTGCGTATCTTTTTTAGTGTTGCTATCTTTTTGATGATTAACTAAGTTAATAGATGCTTTTGTTCTTTTTTAAAGAGATTAAATTCTCTATTATAATTGACGAAAAATGAAGTTATTTTAGTAATATTTGAAATCTTTGCATTTAATGCTAATTAAGTCATAAATAGAAGTAATACTCAATTGCTATAAGTATTGTTAACGTAGTGCCTTAGATATTGCTTTAGACTTTAATTTGTTCGTTTTATTTAATCATTCGTAATCGAATAATAGATAATGAACATTCTAAGTTTCGTTTCTAACATTAATAAAAGTGTCTTTTAATAGTTAAACGTGAAAAGCTTGTTTTTGTTACTAATTAATTCTTTAAGTATATTGTAATATTGTATAAGTCGATTTAATACAATGTATCTTAATTGTTCTATTGTGAACTTCTCTTTGCATGCGATAATATGTGAGTATCTAGTAAGTTTATTAATCATTATTAGTATCAAGTTATATTTATTTTTAATTGCTAGATTCGTCGACTTGAGCAACTTAATAATAAAGTTTATCGTAACTTTATCTTATAACAATTTAAATAATTTCTAATATTAAATTTCGTCATAATTCGCATATGTATTATGTTTGTTTTACTAATAGCTAAGACATCATTTAATATATATCTTAATAACTTGTCTTATTTGAGAAAACTAATAATGTTAACGTAAAAATTAAAGAGTTTTAATCACTTTCAAATGCTTTTGCAATAATTTATCATAATGTTTCTTTATACATTTGTTAATTTTGTCAATAGATATTTGAATTTTTTTTTTATTATTAAAAACTTTTTTTTGTCGTCTTTAAGTATTCGTAATGTAACATTTAATTTGTATTTATTTGCTAATAGTAATTCGTTCTTATTAACTTTAAGTATGTTGTAATTAAATGATTTTTTCGTTTTTATACAATTATTTCTTTTGTTAAGTACGTTTGCTTTATTGTTATTTTTATTTAATGTATATTGTATTTTAAACTTGTATTGTTCAAGTCGCTTTAATTATCGCATTTGTCTTTTGTTAAATTGTTTAATAATAATAAAATATAAAAGATTTTTGTAATTTATAAAAATCGTAAATTTTAATAATTCTTCGATGTATACTTTTTATAATTTTAGAAAAACTACAATAGCGAGTAGTTTCTTGTTATAAATATTATAATTCTATTCAATTAATAAGAGTTTTTTCGAAAGATATGCTATTAAGTGTTATATATTTTTATGCTTTTAATTGAAGTATGCATCGATAATTAAATTTAATGCGTTAATTTTAATCTTGTTTAACAATCGTAAATTGTACATTTTTAATATTGATTTCTTTAAAGATTTTAGTTTAAGATTTTAAAAGAATATTTTTTTCGTTAATTCTTATATTTATGACGTCTTTTTTTTCGTAAAATTCGTTAATAATATTGCGTTAACGAAGTAGTTTTTGATAAATTTCTTGTTATAATTTATAAAATCTAAAAAGAATTGAACTTTTTTAACGTTAATAAATGATTTTTATTCTTTAATTGCTCGTAGCTTTTTAAGATCTATGCGTATTTTATGTCGTTTAACAACAAATTTAAAAAAGTCAATTTCTTTTTGATAAAATTCGCATTTCTTTAATTTAAAATGTAGATTTTTTTTATTTAGACATTATAGTATTTTGAAAACATAATTTATATGTTCTTTTAAAATATTTGAATAAATTATAATGTTATTCAAGTATATTATAACAAATCGATTTCAATATTGTTATAATGCATTATTAATTGTTTTTTAATACGTTATTAAAACGTTTGTGAATTCGAATAACATTATTGTGTATTCGTATAATTTATATTGTATGCGAAAAGTTGTTTTTTACTCTTTTTTTGCTTTTATTCTAATTTGATTGTACGTTTTTCGTAAATTCAATTTAATAAAGTACTTTACTTCGAATAATCAATTTTAAAGTTCGTTAATGTTAAATAATAAATATTAATTTTTTATTGTAATATTATTCAGCTTTTAATAATTAATACATAGACGAAGAGTTTCGTTCTTCTTAGATACAAAGAGAATCGAATACCTTGTTTATAATTAGAATTTTTTAATAAATTTTTTTTTTCGTTTTTTGTCAAGTATTCGCGAAGTGTTTTTAGCTTTTTTTTAATAAAGTATATATGAATTCAAACGTAAGTTGTTTGTTTAATTTAAGTTTAATCTCGTAATTTTACAATTAATGTTTAAATAAAATTTCGATAATTTTCTTTTTTTAAAATAAATGCTCTCAATTGTTGTATATTCGTAATATGTGCTTTAGCAATTCTAGTGTAATCGTTAAATCGAGTCGAACACTTTTTTCTCAACTCGACTCATTCTCTTGGGTCTCGTAGGGTTGAGTCAAGATCAAGACGCGAATTCGATCTTAAGATCGAGTTTTGTCGAGTTAATGTCAAAAGCTCAATCTAATCAAATATAATAAGTTAAGCGAGATGCATATCTAGTAAAATCTTTATGTATGTGCATAGAACTCTATTATTTTATCGATTACAAATGTAATTACTAGAGATGACGCATTAATTTTGATCACAATTTCGAAAAAAGAGCAATAAAAATAAGTAGTAGAATCTCTAGATTAAAACTACGTATACATGTTAATTCGTTAATTTTTGTTTTTTACATTTTCGACAAGTCGTTTAAGATTCTATTTACTTTATCTTTGCATTTACGTTTGAAGCAAACTCTTCTTGCGTTTGCGTTTTCTTAAAAAGACGTTATATAATTGCAAGACGCCTATGTAAAGACTTTCTTGCTTCGTTATATTTAGCGTAATCAACTAGAACTAGAATTATTTGATCAATTATTAAACAAAATATAAAAACAAATGTTTATCTTTAAACAATTTAATTAGATATGTCTTTGCGATCTTATGTAGCGTTTTTATCGCATCGTCTTGCATTTAATTAATGTAATTAACAATATCAATTTCTAGCAAAATATTTTAACAATAATAATAAAATTGTCGTTCGAAAATTACATGCGATAACTTTTGCTAATAATTAATAATCTTTTTTAAAGCGATATCTAGTTCAAGTTTTAGCAATATTAATTAGCGATAAAAAGCAATAAATTTGTCTTTTAGTTTGTCGTTAATGCGAACATTTATAAAGAGACTTAAGCAACTAGATGCTTGTGTAGATGATTGCTTAATAATTTTGATTTAAAGAGTTAATGTCGCATTTGTGTACTTTCTTGTTGCTAAATTCATGAAGTCGAAGTTAATAAATTTCTTAAATGTTTTTCGTAACGCAAATTCTTTCAAGTATTGATTTTTCTCTTTTGCACTATTGTTTTAATTTAGATTAAAACTTCGATCACGAATAAGTCTTAATAATTATAAATTAAATTTTAATTTAATGATTTTTTTTAAGTTTGCGATCGTAAATTACAACGCATAAAATACGAAACAAAAGTATATACTTTCTAAACGTCTTATATTTGTGAGAAAATTGTCGATTAAAATAATCGAGTCTTTTTAATTATTTAACAAGAAACGTTGCATAGAATCTAGCATCTATTAATTAACATCTATAAACGAATTTTTATGCGTCATAGTTATTGCAATAAGCAAATTAGCTTTTCTTAATTAATTTAATTTAATAAGAGACAAAAGCAACATTAATTAAGCAACAATAATTAAAAACATATCTTTAATATGCGAGAAAATTGTTGTTGTTAAATCAATTAAGATTTTGTTTATTTTGTTGCTATCGTATCTTGCAAAAAGTAAACTAAGAAATTTACTATATTTACTTCATTTTACACTCTTTAAACAATCTAATTTTCTTATTTTATTGCGATATTTACAATGAGACGTTTAAATAATTTCTAGAAATTCGATCTTTATCGTAGAGAAATCAAAAAGACAAATAATAAGAGTTGCAATTTATATAATGCTAAATTCTAATGTTAATCTTATCGCAAAGAAAGATCACATAAACGATAATAATGTTAACGCAAACAATAGCAATAGCGATGCGTTAAAAGTTAAATCGCTTTCGACTTTACGCAAAAAAAAAGCTTTCGCAATTCGTTCTATATAATCAAAGTTTTTATCAAAGACGTATATCGAAGCTTTTAACAAGTCTATTACGATTAAGAAAAGTAAATGTCAATACGTGCAATAATAATAGAGTGTGTTTTGAATTTTTCTAGTCTTAAACAAATATGTGAAGACATATAATCGCTTCATTCGAACAATTAAGAGATTCGAAAATAACGACTTTGATTCAAATGCGAAGATCGCGCGTTAGTTCGAAGAACAAGAAGATAAACGAGATTATTCGTCGTTAATGATAGATTTTACATCGTTCGTTGCAAGAAATCGTACAAACAATTGTCTAAAGACGATAACGAAAAATAAGTTTACGTCGACAAAAGCGAAATTTGCGAAAAAAGTCACACTTAAGAAAATTACAATTGTAAAAAAGAAATTCGTATTTAGTAAATTTGTTAAATTGACGTTCGCTAAGTCTCGCAAAGCGATAACGTTCAAGTCTAACATTAAGAATCTTGCGAATATAAGAAATTTTATGTTTGTTAGCGAAGCATCACAAGTATGCATTTTTTCAACGCTTTTATTATTAATTTTCATTGTTAATCTTGTACTTTTTAGAACGATAAGCTCAATTACGATCGTTCGTTTTATTCGATCGTTAAAAAGATTATTAATATTATGTTACGTCGAAAGCAATTAATTTGTTACTTAAAATTTACGAAATTAATAAAAACTTAAAACGCAGATTCAAAGAGCGCATTAAATGTGTTTATAAGTTAAATGCAAAATCATAACGATGCAATCAAGTTGTTTTAATAAGTTCGACGAATTTATTTTATGCTCTTTGCTTATGTGTATTATCGTTACGTTTAATAGCTAATGCGTGTTTTATAATTATACAAACTTAATAATAACATTGATGACAAATGTGTATTTAGACGACAAGACTAAAGTTGTTATTAGCGATAATAAGATGAAAAACAATAAGTTAAATTTCGACAATAAACTAAAAGACTTCATTTAAATCATCAAGTAGAATAGAATGTTTTAACAAAAATAAAGAAGAGAATAGAATTTAATGCGAGACGTGTAATTTCTTTTTTATCGCATTAGTTGCAACAATTCTTGTCGTTTAATTGCTATTTAGATTAGCTAGACTTAAGCTTCACTACGTACTTGATTTTATGCTATAAAACTTCTAAGAGTGTCGCAATTATATATATAAGTTTCAAAATCTTAATATGTTTAACATATCATTTAAAATTTTGTTGTGACTTCTATTTATCATTAGCAATAAAAAGAGACAACAAAATTGTTATAATTATAAGATAAGCGATAGTAGAGTCGTTTTTTAGAATTTCATTAAGAAATTTAGCATTAATGCTTATTTGCGATCGTCAACAAGTTTGTTGTTGTCTTCGCCTTCGTCAATATTTTGATCGTCGTCGACGTCAAGTTGATTGTCGTCGACGTTTTCGTTTTTGTTATCAAGTTAAACGTCGTTGACTTTTTCGTTTTCGTTATTAAGTTAATCGTCGTTAACGTTTTTGTTTTCGTTATCAAGTTAAGTTCTTCAACTTGCTTAAGATATGCTTAAATATGACTCAAATTAATCTTTATGTAATTAATTTTTTCATTATGCTCTATAAGATTCATAAGCACTACGTTCTCTTAACATTATATATTAATTTGCACAAGAGCTTTTATCTTTGAACATTTTAATAACATACGCCTCTATAGCGTCTTGAAGAACTTGTATTGTTGTATTTTGCATTATGATAATTTGCATTTGATTGTCGTTGCGTACTCTTATTATAATAATTTAACAAAGCTCTTAAAAAGCTTGTTTAAATATTACGTGATTTTAAAAACTTTAGAAATTGTGAATTGCGATAAGACTATTCTTTGAATTCGAATGTCAACAATGTAATATAACAATAAATACGAAATGTTGCACTTTTTTGTTCGTTCGTTATCGCAAAATCCATAATAAAGTCATAATAAATTTGTGTAATATTCGAGATTTAAAATTTTTTGTCTAACATTAAATTCGTATAATTCTTAACGATGTTTGCGCTTTCTATATTATTAATGTGTGACTCGAGTTTAAACTTGTTTAAGTGTTCGAATGTCGAATTATTAATTATCGTAAAAAATTAAACATTTCAATTAAGTGCAAATGATATCAAGTAATCGCATTTTATGAAACATTAATTTCTAAATTAAGCTAGAAGTCATTAGATTTCTTGTATTTATTTTTCATTCTATTAATGAACTTTGAACTTGATTAAGTTATCGATTAAGTAATTTCAAAATTTCTATAATAAGATGTTGCGTATTAATTAACTTGTTAAATCTTAAAGTACTTGATAAATCAAAATTAAATTAGCAAAAATTAAATTTAAGAAAGCAAAGCATTGCGAATAAGTTTATTGCATATAATTAATGTCGCAAACAACACTTTTACACTTGTTAAATTTATTACTTGAATACAAATATTGTGCAAAAGACTTACATTGTATTTGCAAGACAACTATGTTATTTATTATTGCAATGCAACATATAATATAACAAGTTAACAAATTGTAATTACGATGTTTGTTGTAATTCTAAATCGTATTCTAGAAACATTATTAATCTTTATTGTTAAATTATTTATCACATAATTGCGCTCATCGTATTTGTTTATTTTGTCTTTATATTTTTTTTTATATTAAGAATATCTACAATGACGCGAAAACTTAATAGTTCGCAAGAATTTAAGAATTTTCAAAACAAATTTAATTCGATCGAACAAAATAGATGTTCTCTCAAATTTATTGCTACTTTCTATCGCTTACGTATTAATAGAGAATGTTTCGCTACAATTAAAACTTATATCTAAGTCGAAATCAAAGCGCAAAAAATCAATGATTAAGAATTTAAAAAAGCGCGAATTAAAGTTAAACGTTATTATTCGCATTTCGACAAGTAGATCGAGCTAAGCGTGTCAAGATATTTTCTAGATTTTCCAAATTCTATAGATTTGTAAACATAGATTTGAACAATTATCGAAACTATATAATCGAGCACACTAGACACAAGAACTATTTATTAGAAACAACTAGAGAATTACATTGTTTCTTGCGAACTTATATTATAATTTAGACCTAATATTGGGTCCAACAATTGTCATTATTAGTTTAGCGAACATTATTTTGTTCGTCAATCTAATCACTTAACAAGTTCGATTAATTGTTAAACTAATTGTCATTCTAACATCGCATTGTTTGTTTATTTAATTCTCGCATAGCTTACATTCGAAGTCTTGAACAATAGTATTGCTTTACTTGTTCTAGTTAGCGTTGCAAAGCGCAATCGAAGCAACAACGTACAATCTATGACAATCAAATTTATATACATTGCTTCGCCATATTATCTATCTAGCGCTTCTAGAATTCTTCGTTGATTTAGCAATTGCGTCACTTTGATTCGCATTCTCTTTAATTATTAATTCATTTTATCTCGCGATCTTCGTTGTTATATTTTTGGCAATTCTTTGAGTCTTTTGTTCTTGCTTCGTAGTTCTTGTCGCTACGATTTTAATTGTTTTAATAACATCTTGTTATTCGCTTCGCAATCTTTATTGTCATGTCTTTCGTTGCCTTGTTAGCTTGTTTAATGTTAAGATTCTTCTAATTGTTGTCGTACAACGAATTGTACATTTTTTAATCGCAAAAATTATTAATATAGAAACTCTTATTTGTTTCGTTCGTCGAAACGACATAAGCATTGCGTTTAATAATTAACAACGTTTAAAATTGACGCGAGTTTAAATCTTGTCAATTTAATTAACGTCTTCGACTAGAATGATTCGCTTCAATCATTTCATAAATGCTATAAGAAAAGTTATTATTGCGTTAATGCAAAGCATCTATTAGAGTTTCTTAATAGCATATCGCTTTCTCTTTACGATCGTATCGTTCGTTATTAAAATCTTAAATCGTTATCACAATTAGTAATTGTTTTATCAATGTTTCTTCAATGCAACTTAAGATCTTTCGTTTCGTTTTTTTGTCATTTATTTGTTTCTTTGCGCTAGACATGTAGTCTTAAGTTCATATCTAATTTTGTCAAGTCAAGTTGTTCTTGTTGTCTTAAGCATAAAAGTAACGAACTATTTCGCAAGTCTATTTATCGATATTTGTCGTTTTGGCAATACGTTTCTAGCAAATAATAGAGAAATGAATGCAAACAAAACAATTATTTATTTACAAAAAATTATTCTTCTTGCGATAGAAGAAAATGTTTTTGCTTTTAAGAGTCGTTTTTTTTTTTTGTGTTCGATCTTTTACAACTCATTAATAACGAATAAACGAATTGAGAGCTTCAATAAAATCGAGAATTTGAAAACATTTAATAATATCAATAGCGCATCTTTAATGCTTAAGGCTCACATTAATTATCTTAAGTCTATTCTTTATGTTCGAATCGATCGTTCAACGAGACAACTTTAACTCTTATAATTGTGAAGCTCTTGTAATTTTAATTTTCTCGTTCGTATTAATTTGATCGATCGTAATGTTATTTTAATTAAGCGTTGTATCAATTTGATCGAACGCTCTCGTATCATTATGTAGTAACAAATTGTTCATTGTTTATATCTTGATTTTTCGAATATTATGATACAAGATTTAATTTTAATAATTTAAATGCTTATTAATTCAATCATATTGCGACTTAACTTCTTTGTGCATTGTCTTTCTTGCGAAATTGTCGTATTTAATCGAAGTTTTATATTTCTTTATGTGCGAAACTTAATGACTTAATATATAATACTTAAGAAAGTTAAAGTGATCTATTAAATCTCTCTTTTCTTTTCGAAACTCGTAAAAAATCTTCTTCAATTTATTAATATAATACAAGGCATGATTTATATAGCGCAATGTTTTATTGTTGTAAATTTGATAGTGTGTCAACATAACAAAGTCTAGAAACGTTCGAACGCATAATATCGCATACGATGAAATTGAAGTAAGCAACAAAACTATTACGAGAATCAATTGACACAAAATCGACTTTTACTTATTGTCTATTCATTGCTTAACTTCACTAAAATGATTGAAGTATTTAAGTTTTACGTACGTCGTTACGAGTTAAAAGCGTCGTTCAAGCTAATTTATTACACTTTTTCTCAAAAAAATAAAGCTATTTTAACTTCTCTTAAATTGTGAAACATAATGATCGATAAGTTTGCGAACTCACTTAAGTAAATAATTTACGATGTCGTTGCTATGAAGCTAATGCAAAATATCTATTATTATTGCATTATAAATGTTCACAAATTAATATTTTTAAGCAAAGTTTTTCATTAAATGCATTTAATCTAAATGCTTATTCGAGACGTTATTTTCAATTTGATGAAGAATTTGCGTCTAAGTGCTTTCGTAAGTGCGACTAAGTTAATTAATACGTATATTTTCGCGTTGAATAGATAAGATTGTGCATATATTGCAATGTTAATTGCTTTTAACGTCAATAATTAGAATCTATTTCTTATAATTAACATTTATGTCGATCAATATAAAATAGTCACGTCGAATGTATTTGTTAACGCAAAGAATAGACATTTCTTTAATAACAAAAGTCTTAACAATTGCAAACAATCGATTAGAATAAATACTTCCTAAAAAAAATTTTGCTCGTACGTTTAAGAATTATTTTTATCGTTCAATAATATATATTGATCTTGATGTCTATATTCTTTAATTTAACAATCGAAAGAAAATCTAGCTAAACGAAGCTTAAGCGAGTTTGATTTCTTCTTGTCTCGTTGTCAAGATTCTCAATTGTTATGTACATCGAATATGCTTGCTTGTCGTCGTACATTCTAGTTAATACGATCTTGTTAATAAATAGCATAATAGATATTACGATTGCTTTATTCGAAAGACTTGATTAAGTTCTTCATTATTAATTTCTCGTATAAAACTCATTATATATTTGAATCTTTCTTACTATGTTTCACTAACGAACTAGTTAATATACTAGATTGTTCGCGAACGCCAAATAATCAATAAGAAATTCGATCGTCTTTGTTATCTCTTGATGCTAAACTATGTAAAATCGATTTTGCGACGCGCGAATCGTTTTACTTAATTCGAATTAAGTATGTGTTCAAACGTTATTGCGATCTTCATAGAGAACATAATGCAAGCTATTTCGTCATTCGTTTAAGCTTTTGAAGCTTAAGAGATTGTGCAATGATTTAAGATCAACATTGCTAAAAAATCTATTTATATTGTCAATTGTGCATTCAAATTGCAACAATCAATGAATTATGACATAATTAGCTTAATCATTAAACGATTAGTACATTTTTTCGTTCGTTAAGTTAAACGAAGATTGCAACAATTTAAATACATTAATAATCAAACGTTTCGCTAAATACTTAATTATCTTCTTGTAGATATCGACTTGTATAGTTGTTCTTATTGTTGTAGACTTCGTCTCTAGTCGCTTTTTCGAACTTTCAACTTTAGTCTTTTTCTCGTTTATTCGAATATTATTCTTCTTTAATTCTTTAAGATCGCCATTGTTATCATTTTTCTTAATGGCGAGTTTAAGACCTTCTCGCGATTGACAAAAGTTGCGCTTTAACAATAAGATTGTTATGCTAGAAAGTCGCATTAAAGATGCAACATCGTTCGTCTCTAATCTAATTTAAAGAGTTGAAAGCATTTGAATCGTAAGTTTTGAATAATCGTTCTTTACGTCTCTCAAAGACACATAAGATCAATCGATTAATTTTGTTATTTCAAGTTGATCTATTGTCGTCTATCTTATTTCTACAAAAGATTCTAGATTCGTGTCGTCGTCGTTTGAGTTAATTTAACTTAGTGCTTCTTTTAGAAGTCTTCGACGAAGTCGTTTGCCCAATAGTATAGAGCATGCTCTTAAATGTTGTTGCAAGCGAGCAAGAGATATAATTCTTCGCAAACAAAACGAACATTTGCGTTCGTACATGTTTTTTTTAATCGTCTTTGTATTTGTTTGCAAAGAGATCTTCGATAATCGTAAAAAGAATCGCTAAGATATTTAAACTTAATGACAAGATGTGTTGCTTTAATCGCATCAAAAGACGATGAATTATCAAAGATAAAGTTCTTTTTAAATCTAAGATAAATCGAAGCTAGGCGAAATGAATCTAATTAACGATGTTATCTTAATCGCAAAGACTATATACTTGATTTTGCTCTTATTAACTCTTTGCTTACGAAACAATTAGCGAGTCGACAAGACAAACGTGTTGAATTCGAAAGATATAAATTATTTAATGAAGATCGTCTCTTTGTTGAACAAACGTTAAGTCACAATCACTCTAATAGTCTTATAGTTCTTGCAAATCAATTATTTTAAAATACTTTTCATTTACATTCTGTTGCTTATAATTTTCACGTATTTACTTATGTTTTACACATATAATTTATAGATTCACTTTAACTTTCTTCATGCATTTAATATGTTATATAGCATTTCTTTATATATGTGAATAAACTACGAGTTACGATCTTGTTCTTCGTTACAATTGTGCGCTTATGCAAAATTTCGATTTTAATAATAAAGAACGAAGCGATATTTGACGATAAAATTCTAGCTTTTATTGCTTTTTTCATTGTAACTCATTTCTTAAGTTTGCATTTAACGATGTACTTAACGTATTCAATGTCGATTGTGACTTTGACGAAGAGAAGACGTTACTCTTACTTAAAACGATTTTCGATTACGACGATGCTTAACTAAAACATTAATCATCTTAATCGTTAACACGAAAGACAAGAGATTGAAGCAAATTAAGTCGAATCGCTAGAAGGCATAGCTCAATCGATCAAAGAGATTAATTCAAACATAATTATCAATTTAGCGATGTTTATTAAGATAGACGTTTTCTTCGACTTGTCTTAGAAGAAGCAAAAGTTGAAGCTTCATCATTAGAAAGTTTAGATTTTGATTAACAACTTAATTCGATTTCGTCTCTTAATAGATAACAATGAAAATTGCGCACGCAATAGATTGCAAATGCGTTTGCAAATCTAACAATTAAACGTAATTATTAGCTATCTAATGACACGTATACTAGATCTTTGGAAGTTCTAAATTCTCGAACATTTCGATCAAAAGTTGAATCGACAATTGCGTTAATTAATTGTTGACGTACAACAAGAAAGACTTGACTAATTTGCGAATACAACGAAGAACGAGAAAGAGAATTAGGCGATCGCGTTGTTCGTCTAATCGATTTAGATCAAACTAACATTCAATACTTCATAAATTATCGATAAACAATAAGAGTACGATCTCAAGTAAAGTCTTCGTGCATATAACGAACTTTGCAAAACATTACAATTCTAACAATAATTATTAAATTGCGAAGTTACTTTCTTCATTCACGAATCGAACGCAAAAGATTCAAGATCTTCGTCAACTTCTATTTATCTTCGAACGTTAACGACTTTTCTTATGTCTCTTATCTTTGCGATCCTTCTTTAGTGTTTGCTTCTTTTTGGCAAACGACTTCTTTTTCTTGTTCTTAAGTCGTTCGCACGACTTTTTCGTTAATGTTATCTCTTTATCATTTGATTCGATTGTAGCCTTGCGCCTCTTTATTTTCTTCGCGCTCTTGAACTTCTTTTTGCTCTCATTAGACCTAAGATATGTAAATTCTTTATCAATAATTACTATTGTCTTTTGCTAATAGATCGTCGAACGCAATTTAACTCTAGAAGCTATCAATATGTCTCTATTATCGTTAAAAATAATTATCAAGAATTCGCTCTATTATATACTTGGAAGAGAACTTCTATCTTCGATCGAGTTGTGTCTCGCCACTAACGTCGACAACAATTATTGATAATATTTGACGCAAGAAATCTACATATAGGAAGAGCTAGAACTTGCTTTAACTACAATGAACGTCAACAAAAGTTTAGAGTTAACAAGGCGAGAAACATTTCTTCGTCGTAGCGATCGACGCAATTGACGCATTACTAAAGTACATTGTCGAACGATTATCTTTTCTTATACGATAAACATGTTGTATGCATTGACATTCGAAGAAGTGCAATTGTTCGCGACAAATATAAGCAAAATTCGTTTTTTATCAATGCATTTTTTTAGTTTTGTTTTGACAAAATTGAAATTATTTTGTTGTAGACAAGATTAACAAGCTTTAATCTCTAAATTTAGCGTACTTAAAAAAGATAAACGATCTTGAAGATAATAATTATGACGTATAAATTTATTTAAATATCTTAGCTTCTTTGCAATCTTTGTTTAAAAAAAAATCTTTATCTAATTAATATTCTAGCTAGATTAAATTAGCTTATCTATGATGTTCTAATAAAGTTAAAAGAGATTAGTTTAACACAATATTCTTGTTAAAGTAATCGAAATCTTGAATATGTAACATCTATACATTTAATCATTGCGCTCTCATTCTAATCGCAAAGAATTGCTCACTTCGACTTCGTAATACTTTGCGCCTTGTTCGAACTCGCACGTATCAAGATTTCTTAAATTGTTTTTATTATTTAAATCTTTAATTATCATGCAAAATCTTACATTCACTTGACGTTTCCTTAGATATTTATTTTATCAATTTATTATAAGAGTAATTCGCGATTTTCGTTGCGATCGCTAGCGTCGTCTTGAATTTAATATTTCTTGTTAATTAATGATTGTTGTATCACTTTCGCGAAGAGCTTCAATTCTATAAATTCGCAATTATTAATAATTCAAACATTATACATCGAACTTCTACGATATAATTGAAGAAAAAATGTCTTCTTAAACGCCTTTCTATTTAGAAGAATGTTAATGAAGCTCACAATTATAACTTAATAGTTTCGAACAACGTAATTAGAATATCTTCTTTTCTCTAATCTATTATCGCATTGATTTTCAAATAACACAAAGATAATAATATAAAAATGCAAATATTAAAATAAGCGACAAGTAAAGAAGAAAAAGTCGTTAATAATCGCTAAAAGTCGAAGTCGATCTTAGAGCTTCGTAATAGCTTAGTCATTCTCTTAAGAGAACGACGTTGCGAAAACGATCTTCGAAATTAATTTAATAATAAACGATATCGACATTATTTGTTTTTTCGCGATAAATATATCTTAGCCCAAATAAAAAAAAGCTTATATTGATAGCTTAAAGTCGATCTACTACAATTGTAATATATTTCGAATGTTCGTCAAATAAGATAGATTAGTCTTTCGAGTTTTGAAGCGATAAAACGAAAATTTTTTACAAGAAACGAAGAATAATGACATGCGCAACTCAAATTGCTATAGACTTAAACGAAAATTAACAATTAAGAAGATAAAGAAAGTAAAAGTTAACATTGCTTAACGTCTTCTTATAATGATAGATGCGCTAACAATTGTTAAAGTCACAAAGCAAACTAAGTTGCTAGCGCAAGAAGTTCTACTTTTGATAAATATCTTAAGTGATAAAAAAAGCGATTTGAACGACGACAATTACGAGTCTATTCTTACGTCGTCGTTCTCTTTTATTTCGTCTCTCAAATCTATTTCTACGTCGTCGCTCTCTTTTATTTCGTCTTTCAAATCTATTTTCACGTCGTCGCTCTTTCTTATTTTAATTCTTAAACTCACGCTCACTTCGTTGCGCTTCTTCATTTCTTTTTTCAAACTCACGCTTACGTCGTCTCGAATCTCTTCGTCATTAATAAGACTAAACTCACTTTAAGGCGTCGCAAACGAAGTCGAAGGAAAGATTAATAACGCGCTACGAAGCACAATACGCGAAGTCGCAAACGAAATGCACGACAATATATTTAAAGATAGTAACGATGTTGTGACGAGTTCGTGACTCGACGTCGCTATTACTATAGAAGAATACACGAACGTGCCCAAATTAACATTAGCGTAAGTAAGAAGAGCTCAAAAGGCAAGCTCTATATCTCGCAATCAAAATATCGATCTATATTATTATCAAAATTTAGTTATCCACGTCTATCGTCATGCTTGATTATATTGGTAAGAAGAGATAACAAAATGATTAAGATACATTAGAATATCTTTATGTTAAGCCAAAGAACGTCGAAGCTCGTTAACGAATTTTGCTAAAGAGTTTGCTTGTGAAAATCGAACATTTCAACAATACATTGTAAATTAAAAGTAGATAAGCGAAAGATAACTTGAATAAGACTTTTCTTTTACTAATACGAATTCAAGAATGTATGTTATTTCTTCGTAAATCGATTGATGTCAAAGTATGTCAAATTGACGCAAGTAAATCGAAATAATAATGAGCCAAATGTTTCTCGAACGATAAACGAATATCGCTTTCGATCAATAAAACGTTAAGAGAAACGACTTTGTAAGTTATTTGCGTTCGTTTGCAAAGAAGCAAGCACATAATTTAGCGATCTATTGTTTTCGCAAAATTAAATTGATGTCACTTGTCTCTACGTAGAAAAAGACTTAGTAAAAATATATAAAAATTAGTATAAGATTTTGCTTATTGACGCTCATTCGAGAATTGTAAAGACATTAGCGAATGAAAATCAAAAAATGAAGCGACTTAACATTTAAAGACGTACTGGATCTCGATAGATAACTTCATTATAAGAACGATCAAAGAAGCGAACTATCGAATTGGGCATCGTCATTTGATTTTACGATATTTAATGACGCTCTATCTCGCTTAGAACTTGAGCGAAGCTTAATCATTAACAAAATTGTTTAAACAATAAGAGAGTAATTGTTAATCAAATGAAGCTCAATGAAATAAATGAAAAGACTTCGAATTATAAGCAAATGATTCAAACACTATTAAAAGAAAAAAAAATAATGTCGATGTCTTATCAATTCTTTGAATGAAAAATCTCAAAAAATTCATAATCTACGTCTCTCAAAAAGTTGATCTTTTATCTTGCGTTATTCGAAGTCTTTAAATAAAGTTTGTCTATTCATTCGTTCTTAATTTCTACGATAACAATCATAGCGAATCTTGATAAACAATACAATACTCTTCGCAAAAAGTATGTCGAAGCAACAACAAAAAAGATTTAAACGTTTATTTAGAAAACGTTTGCAATTATTAATTTATATTCGCTTCAAACGTTTAATGCGAGTCGTTTTCGAAACAAGAGATTAAAAATAATGTTGTCGTTAAATAAGCTTGTTCTACAAGTAACAATATTTAAAATGTATAAAACGAATATTAAGACGTTTCGAGTTGCGATTTTGAATAAACTTCGAACACAACACTTTAACGTCAAAACAATAAAATTAACGAGAGACATTTATATCTTTACGCTATATTATTTACGTTTGTGTTATATCTTTTTGACGCTAGCGAAAATTAATCTAGTTAATAATTTGCAATTGATCGAAGAGAGATTGTGAATCAAGAATTGACTAAACACTAAGACAAAGAACAAGATGTACAAACATATATTTATTGTTATTGTAGTCACAAGAATTAAGCTTAGAATGATGGCGAAAACACCTTATAAAGAACAAAAAAGAAGTCGTTATATCTTTGATTTATGCTTTTTTTCTAATCGTTGCATGTGCAATTAGCAAGATACATTTACTATCGCAATTTCGAATAACAATAATCTTAATTTAAGTCTAATATTTCTACGATAACTAAGTAATAAACTACGTATACAAGTTAATTTGCTCGAATTAAATGTGTCTACAAGAAAGAGAAAGTCGCTAATTGTACACTTTCAAATCGTTTAACTTCGAAGTCGAAATTAACTTTCAATCGAATATTTCTCTCGCATTCGAAGAAACAAAGCATTGTTAACAAAAAATAAAAATTAAATTGACACAACGAGTTGTACATTATAAAATAAATTTAAAGTTCATTTCTTAAATTACAAGCTATTAAAGAAGAATTACGATTTCGAGTTTAAACGCTATTACAACATTCAATAATTCAAGAATTTTTTTTTGTTAAACGAAAAAAATAACTTAGAACACAATATTATTGTTTTAAGAAAATTCTTTATAAATTCGATTTTAAATTTTCAATAAGAAAGAATGTTTTTAATAAGATGTATATAAAGATTGTATGCATTAAATAATTAATCAAGAATTATAATGTTAACAATAGAATTGTATTAAGACAATCTAAATAAACTAAAATATTTACAAAAGATTTTATATGCGAATTGTTAAAATAGTTGCAATAATTCGAAATATATAATAACAATTTTAAATTTAGTATAACGCAATTAAGTTTTATAAATTACAATTAATTTAACACAAACTAACGTAGTCTAAAAATTGCAACAATATTCGAAAATGCTTTAATATCTTCTTTTTAAGTAGCACTTTTTTCTAATTCAATGCTTTAATTACTAGGCATTCGAGTAATTAAAATTTATTAATTTTGTGTAAAATGCGATTTTAGAATCAAGCGCAACTAGAACTTCTTTATACTTATTAGTTTGACATAGTTTAACTTAATTTGATAATTTGTATAAAAAGTAGATTTAGAATCAAACGCATTTAGAACTTCTTTATAATTGTTAATTTAACATAGTTTAACTCGAGTTAATAATTGCATTGTTAGTAAGCATTTTATAATCAAAATTTATTGTCGTTGTTATCTAGAAATTAATAGTTATTTAAAATATCTTAATTAGTTAAAAATACTATCAATAGTAGAAATTCTCTTTAAGATTCAAAAATAGAATGATTTTTGTATAATAGATAGACTAGAATTGTCGTTTAGTGAAACTCGAGATAGAAATTTAGTATGTAGACGAAAGAAACGAATTGCATAATCTTGCTTTCTATAAATTTAACATCTATTATAGAGACTTGCTTTAAAGACATCTTGTATATTCTTTTGTATATTAACTTTAGCTTGCTTAATAATTCTTCAAGTCATTAGTTAAAGCGCTTTCAAAAGTTGGCAACTCCAATTAAATAACACTATTTCACGCTAACTTACATCGAATGATTGCGAAAATTAAGCTTATCTTAAATCTTATTTTTATCTCTTTATTTCTTTGATTTTTTTTTCAACACTCTAATAAGTTTTGATCGTATCAACGTATCTATTAACGATTAGCATATCTCTTTAGAATGGCAATTGCATTTGATTTTAGCTTGATCTTTCTCTCACAATCTTAATCGAAAACTTATATTAAAAATAAGTTTTAAACGATCGATCTTATGATCAATAAAAAGTATAAAAGAATTATTGATGCTTTGATCGCTAAGCTCAAGAAGCAAAGCCTTATAAATGAATCATTAGCGATAAGAGACAATAAACGAAAGCTTTAAAGTACGATTCAAGAATTTCAAGCAATGTGATCAAGATTACTTCTTTTCTCTAATTTGAGCTCGACGTAATTTTAAAAGACGTTCGATTATATAATACAAAACATTTGTTATTATGACAAGCGACAAGTAAAGAAGAAGAAGTTATCAACGATTACTAAAAGTCGTAAACGATTTCAAAGTACTATAACAACTTAGTCTTTCTCTTAAGAGAGCGACGTTACGAATGCGATCTTCGAGATTCATTCTATAATAAACAACATCGACATTGTTTGCTTCTTCATTGTGAATGTTTTTAAAAAGCAATATCAAGAAGTTGTTTTTAACGAATTAAAATTTATTTATTTTGACTTTGATTTCTTTTGAAGCTTCGTCGAACAAAACACATTAGCAATTCAAGTTCTTTAATTGTGAAACGAACTCACTTATATAAAGAACGAAAAATGCTAACATGTGCGATTAAGATTGCAATGAAGACAACAAATTATTCGTTTTTAAATGAACGAAAAGATGAAGAGTAAGTAACTTTTGACGCTAACGCAAATTAATAAATGCATTAACTAGTAATATAGTCACAAAGAAGACACAATTGCTTGCGCAAAAAACTTAAGATCTAATGAAAATCTCAAGTAATAAAAAGAGAAATTCGAACGAATTCAAGTACGAATCTACTCTTACGTCGTCGCGTTCTCATACTTTATTTTATAGATTTACTCTCTTGTTGTCGCGATTTTTCACTTCATTTCATAGCCTTGTTGTCACGTCATTGCGCTTTGACATTTCATTTCCCAAATTTACGCTCATTTGATTGCGTTCTTACATTTTATTTTTTAAATTCACGTTCACGCAATTTCGATTCTTTTTATTATCGATATTGTTAGATTTATTTTAAGGCGTCGTAAATCAAATCGAAGATAAGATTAATTATTCGTTAAAAAACACAATACAAAAGATCGCAAACGACATGCACATTAATGCATTCAAAAATAATATTAATGTTAAGTCGAATTCGTAACTTAAAGTCGTATTCGATACAATGCAAAATATTAAAAATTTTAAGAAAAGACTAAATCTATTTATGATGAACGCGACGATATTGTAAGTTGAGCTTTATATTTTAAAGTCAAGACATAAGCTTATTTAATCGTTAAGCTTAAACAACTAAAGCAAACAATAATATTTGATCACATAAATAAGATCAAATAATTCGAATATTACAATTTTATTAAATGTTTATAACTTTCTTACAAGAAGATGCAAAAGAAATCTTAACAAATTAAGCTTAAAGACATAACAATATTCTTCGACGATTTTTAATTATATGTTGTATATTAAATGTGAAGATTTAAACAAAAATATTGCGACGATTTTTTTTGTAACAATATAAAATTGAGCAAGATATAATATTTTCTTGTGCATAAATTGATGTCGAAATATGTTAGATTAATGTCTTTAGATTGCAATGATAATCGATTTAATCGTTCTTACAAAATGAATAAACATCGCTTTAAATTAATAAGAAATAGAGAAAAACGATTTTACAAAGCACTTGCGATCTTCGACGAAAAGAAGATCACAAAATCTAGATAATCTTTGTTCTATCTAGAAGAAGATTAAGATAACTTGTTCGTGTGTCAAGAAAAGTTCATTGCGTCAATTCAAAGTTAAATACGACTTAACATTAATCATAGCTTCGAAAGATATTTAATCGCATTAATCTAGTAAATTTGATAAGTAAATTGATTTTATCTTTGCAAACGTCTTAAGTCTTAATGAATAAATTTAACATAAGAACATTTATAGCAATCATAGACTAGACAAGACGATGTTAACAAGAATGCTAGTCTTAAAAAACGATATTTTGCGACAAGAAATTGATCGATACTTCATAATCACAACGAGCAATTTATATTACTTATAAGTTGCGAATCAATTCGTCATGAAGAAGTCTTTGCAATTCGACAAGAACGATAAATTACTTTTTGTAAAAATTACGTTTTGCGACATCATGTGAGCGAAAATTATTAAAGACAAGTTTTATCTTAAAAAACATTTCGATTCGTCTACTCTTAAGATTTTTAAAAACTAAATAGTTAACAAGAATATTTCGACGACATAAGAGTAGTTGTTGTTCGAACAAAAATCAATGAACTTAATAAGAAGACTTCAAATTATAAGATAACAAAGCAATCATTACTAACAAAAAAAATATCTATGTCGATCGCTTATTAATTTAGCAAATGAAATGTTTTAAAAACATTATAATTAACGTTATTCAATTAGCTTCAATTTTATTTTGCGTCATTCGAGATCTTCAAATGAAAGAAGAGTATTTATTCGCTTCGAAAATTTACATTTGAGATTATATCGAATTTCGACAAACGTTTTAAGACTTTTCGAAAGAAAAATTTCAAAATTACAATCGAAAAGATTTAGAAACTTGCAAAGACGATCTTAATAATTATTAATTCGTACACATTGCGCAAATCGAATGCTAGTCGCTTCAAGAACAAAAAACTTAAAAAAATATTTTTACTAAATAAGCTAAGTCTAGAAGTAACGATATCAAAAATGTTTAAAACGAATGTTAATGCTTTGTTAATTACAACACTAAATAAGCTTTAAACGCGTCACAAGAATGCGAAAATCGTGAAAGTAACGAACGATACGTATAGATCGACGCTATATCGTCTTCGAATGTGTTTTACGTTTTCGACGTTGACAAAGATAGCTTTAGACAACGATTTAAAATTGATCGAAAAGAAGCTTCGAAATAATGAGTAACTAAATTCAAGTATAAAGAGCAATTCGTATTAATTAAATTTCAATACGATCGTAAACTTAAGCTCTAAATTAAAGTTTATAAAGAATAATATTAGAAAAAGAATAAGATTTACGACGAAATTTCTTGTCTTTACAAATTTTTTGATTGTTATTTATCTCGTAAACAAGATATGCTTGCTATATTAAAAATGAAGAGTGAAAATCTTGATTTAAGACTAATCTTTTTGCAATAATTGAACATAAAGTTGCGTATTTAATTTAAGCTATTCGAATTCAATTTATTTACGAAAAAGAGAGTGACTCTAATTGACGCTTTTCAAGAGATAAGAAATCTCGAAAGCGAGAAGCTAATTAAGAAGAACAATTTGCGCGTGCTAGTAAGAACATACATTTTAACGAAAGAATAAAATTTGAAAAAAGACAATTAACTCTATATTATAAAGTTAAATTATCAAGCAAATCGAAAGTTGCAAGTCGAACGAAAAGAATAACGATTTGTGCAAAAAATAAAGTGTTTTAACGCGAAATTTGTCAATTTCGATCTTTTAAAAAAAAACAATTATGAATTAAACAATGATAGATTCGAACGTAATCAATTATGCGATGCGAGTTCGCGTCAAGAATAACAATAAAATTGTATTTGTCAAAAGTAAGATAATCTTGTCAAGTGACAAGACGATTGTATAATTGAACGATAAAGACGAAAAAACTTAAGAGAAAAAAAGTTTAAAATTAGATAATGTTCGAATGCGAGATTCCAAAGAATGTAAGCAATTTCTCTCGCGAGTTTTTTGTTTTAATGAGACATCATTATAAGCATTTTAAATGAATTAATTTGTTATGTTGTACTTAAAAACTATTTAAGCAATGTTCTTTCTATGTTTGCAACACTATGTAATTAATATTGCGAAAATAGATTAAACAATGTTTTTAAAGCGAAAATAATTAGTTTAATTAATCAAAGATTAGACTAATACGACTTTGACACGCTAGCAACTATTGTTGTTAATAGAAGAGATTTAATTGAATTAATTATATTGAGTTAAACTAAGTCAATCTAATCTTAAGTCAATTTCGCGATCGCGTACTTTATTGCTTTTACTTTCTTACAACTATTTTATTTAGCAATCCTCTTACATCGCGCTCTTTGCTTCTCTATTACTATCTATTTATTTTCTTTCAAACGCACGAAATATAATTGCTATCAAGATTATCACAACGAGAGAATAAACTTCAATGAAGAAGCTTGCAACTTAAGAATCACTCTCTAAGAAGAAATTAGAAGCTTTTTAAAAGTCATTTGCTAAGAAGTTGTCTTTTAGCAAACTTAAACAAATTGGAAAAGCGACGTTCAAAACATTGCTTATTGTCTTGTTCAAGATTGCAATTGTGTACATGTCTATTGTCAAATTATTGTCGAAACGAATTATTTCAATCGCGAGCAATAGCGACGCGAGATCATTAAACAAGACTTTTAGATCTTTGCTAATTATTATTACGATTGTATTGAAAGTAAACTTTTACGTATTAAAAGCAATTTGCGAAATCTATTGATCTATACAAAACAAGATCTTGATCTCGACGTCAAGATTAATTGTTGTAACTATTAATAAGAAGCACGTAGTTAAATAATCTTGAACAATTAATTATACGTCGCAAGTCTCATTGAGCGATTTAAAGTCTATCGTGTTTATCGTATCGAACGCGTCGTAGACTTCATTGATTTACTTTCGATTTCTAATCTCTTCGATACAAAAGTGCGTCAATATTGGCGTTAATGTCTTCTTTAACAACTTTAATAAATGTAAATTGAAGATTGTGTTCTTATTAGAAATCTATTCAAAAACAATATTAGACTTAAGATGTCACGAGCAAACGACAACTATTGTACGAACGTCGAACAAAATCTTTATCGCAAAAAGCTCGCAACGAATTTTAAAACTTGTTTGCTTCGCTATTATGCAATCGCTCTTCTACAACAAGCGATACATTTTTTCACAAATCTATATTAGATAATAATGACAATTCTAGAACAATAACTACGAATCGAACTTAAAATAAAATAATTAAGCGAAAAAGCTCTATGATCAAGAAGCAAAACGCGATAATTTTTAGATTTTCGATGCATCACAACATGCTTTTAAGGCAATATAATTTTTGAAAACACAAAGTTTTAACTTCTTCGATTAAATCATTTTTAAAGCGCGAATTTTAATTTTCGTTTTATTCGAATTTGCGAAATGACAACTTACAACGTCTAGAATACATTAATAACAATACAAGAAAATTGCTATTCGACGACGTCAAAATTACTTATTTTTGATTCAAAGTATTAAGACGATCTAAAGACAACTTTACTTAAGAGCATCGAAAAATCATAAAATTGATTAATTCATTGCTCAAAGTCATAATAATATTTAGTTACAAAACTAATCTAGAAAATTCATAATTAAACGAAGAGTCTCTCGAGTTCGATCGACTCGTAAAAATAGTGTGAGCGAATATCGTTAAAAGATTTGACAACGATTAATTTTCTTCGAACGTAAATTCAATATTGACGTCGAATAAAATTAAACAAGTAAATGTCTATAATATTTCAATAATATTTTTGACAACTAACATCGCCTTAACTACTAAATCACATTAATTATTGTTGAACTTACATAATGAAAAAGATACGAAACGTGATTCGTAATCAATACGCTTTTACAAATGTTAATAAAACAAAATCAAGAATTAAGACATTACTAAGTTTTAACACTTTTTTAATAAAGAAGAGAGTCGAAGTTAATACTACATTAGCACGCGTTACGTCGCTAACAAAGACAAAAACCTAATTGATCTTTTTTGATTTTTATTATAGTCAAAGTTATATCGCGAGTTTTCTTCGACAATAACGATAACAATATAAGAAGAAATTTAAATTATAGATAGATGTTTAAGTCTTTATTATTAATCGCTATTGTGTTAATATGCACTTTAATACATTAAGCTATTAAGAACTAAAAAGAAGAAAAAGACAAAATTGATAAGATTCGCTCAATTATAATTATCAATGACGTTTCTATGCTTTGTTTGCAAGATATATGCTAATTTGTAAAATACAAGACATTATAATAGACTTATAAGGACGTGAACGATTATGCTTGTCGTTGTACAAATTAATCTCGAAAGTCGTTTAAGAAAGAAGGCGTTTCATTTAAGTAAATAAGACGAGAACGATAACATGCTAAATAATTAGAAGTCTATGCTAAATACTTCAATAATTCGCGTGAAAAATATAAAAGATAGCGAAAAGAAAAACATACAATTATCGAAGATAAGAAAAGACAAACAATATTTCTCTTCGATAGCGAGTATTGAATTGAGCAAGAGAGAGATGTGTACATTAATTATCTATTAAATTGATCGTTAAATTAATTCCAAATTGTCAAATTCAAGAAAAGAAACTTTTCGACGAAATAAAAAATAAAATTTTGCATTTGAACAAACGAAATTCGACTAATAGTTGTTTTTTATAAAATGAACTCGAAGAAGATATTTATGCATTATTGAGAAAAGAAACAAATAACGAAAGCGATAAAGAGAATAAGTCGAATAAGAATTTAAATAACGTCAATGTTGCGAAATCTACTATTGTGAGTAATAGTTACTTAATAATTTAAATGAATAATTAACTAATTCGCATAATACGAGACAAATGTCGTCGAGATCGCAATTTGAAGACGATAATATCGCAAAAAATAAAGATAACTATGTAAGCATTGTGATCTAATGTCAAGAGATCACACTAATGCTAACGAATTTATTTGTTAAATGAAAGAGCAAACTAATATTAATAATATAAATATTTAGGAAAGTCAAGATATAAAGAATATGAACGACAACTATCTAATCTTTTGTCATAAGAGAGACATTTTCATTATAATGTTCGCAATCTTTTCGTTTGTAGACTTTCGATTTATTATTGTTTGCGAAGAGAAGAATTATTTGTGCTATGCAATTGACGAATTTGAGAATGTTAAATCGATCAATTGTCTAAAGAAATACGAGAGATATCTAGCGATAATTAAGAATTATGATTCGAATCAAGAGATTAACGTGTAAATGAACAACGTTTGACTAGAAGAGTCGATGTAATTTTTCGAGAATCATTGATGTTATACTAAATATCTAATCGTAGCGTTCTACACTTTAGATTGCGAAAGCATACTATACATGCCATTGTTTGTTTTATAAATCGCACAATTGTCGCTTATATTGTCGCGTCAATTTGGCGCAATGTGATTATAATAACTAAGATGAAAGCTTGTAAAGCATAAATCAATCGAATTTAGTCTAACATTTGATTGTTAAACTAACATAAAGATTGTTAAGCTAATTTATATACTTATGAAATCGACAAGTTTTATAGTTGTGCGATTAATAGTAACTTCTTAAACAATTGAAGCGTTAAGATCATTCAAGTTTGATCGATCGCCAATATCTATAAAATATTATCAATACGATAATTGTTATGTCTTCGATTCATAAAGAAATAGCACGAGTTGCTATGCGTAGTGGTCGTATTAAAACATCAAATATTACTTGATTCTATAGAATTTGCAAGATTTGCGATATCTTGAACGAAGTACTCGAATCTTGATTTCACTTAGTTCTAAAATTCGAGTAACACAAAACTACGACTTTTGTTATACCAAATCTATGTATTCAAGCAACTAGAATCTTATAAAACCAAACGCGAATAATTGAACAAAAATTGTTAGCAAAGAGCTCTTATACTTCATTACAACGAATGCGATTTGTTAATCGCAAAGTCATTTAAAGTACATTACAACGCATATTCTTTTTGTACAACGACATATTAAATCATAATATTAGCGTCAAGTTTTTAACAATTCTTAAGTTGAATTTCGATTAAATTTTTCACTTAACGCTTAACGAAAAGAGCGAAAACTACATTGAATCGAGACATTAAGTTAAACGTAATAAACGAATTCGATTTAAAAGAAAAATTTCAATTTTAATATTAAACAAAGTACGATAATGCTTCAAATTTGACAATCAAATGCGAAGAAAAGTCTAGTAAAAAAGAAACGTTTGCTACGAAGTAAACGATTATTTTAACATTAATCGCCTAGAGTAGTTTTAGAGACTTCAAAAAACGAACAACTAATACGAGAAAAATAAGTATTTTAATATTAATCGCGAAGCGCAACACTTTAAGCTTCAAAAAATTAACAATTGTAACGAAGAAGTTTGTGACATTATTATTTGTAATTAAAGTTAAGAGCAAGTTAACAAAGAAAATTATTGTTGCTAAGAAGAAGCTTGCAATTGTTGTAAAATTAAAGAGTTAAACAAGACTTAAAAGCAATAAAACAAGAAATCGCAAATTAATGAACGAATTATTTGTTATAAGCAAAACGTATTTTATTCATTTTTATTATTGCTTTTTGTTGCTAATAATATGAATAATAATTTTAGAATCTTGATTTGCGAAATTCTCTTTATTTAATAATTCGCAAAATCACAAATGTAATAGTTAAACATAAGCAACTAATATATTTTCGCAAAGAAATGAAGTTGCGTACGATAAAAAATGAAGATTCGAAAAAAAGACATCGTAAATTTCTAAATTAATGTTCGAATTTTAACAACGCGATAAACGATGCTCATCAATATGCTTTAATTTTGAAGAGATTGTTGTAATTTTTATTAACTAATCTAAATATCTCTAGATATTCGAATTTAATAATTGCTCTTATGTTAAATGTTTACGAAGACAATGAAGCTATAGCAATGTTGCTTGCTAACGAAATTAACGAAATCGATAAAATTTTAAACTTTATTTAAAGAAATTTATTTAATTTATTGTCTAAGTTTGATTACAAAGCATTTAAAACAAAAGCAACAAAATTTTGAAAAAAAAAGAAGATTGCTTGAAGTTCAATCGCTTGTTTAACGAAATCTTAATTTTCTTTTTTACGCTACGTCTTTAGTGATAATCTTTATATTAATATCTTAATTAAACAAACAATTAGACTCTAGTAATAACTACTTTGTTCTAAATATACGTTAACAATCTCTAAAGTGTATTGCAATTATTTTGAAATACTCTTTAATTTGCGAATAATTTGTTAATATTAAAATGTATTTGTTAGTTATTAAGATAACTCATTAATTCTATAACGTTTATTTGCGTCTTAAACTTTTGTTCGTAATAAAAAGTAACAACAAAAATAGTTACAATAATTCTTGAAAAAAATCAAGTTATATTTTTAATTTTTTATCTATTATAATCTTAAGATAATATTAAATTTAAAGTTAAGTTTTCAAATTGTAATGTTTGTCGTTTGTCGTAAATAATAATTCGAACAAACGTTAAACAATGTTAGCTAAATAAAATTGCACTAAAAACGTAATTAATCGATTTTACATTCAAAGATAAAGACAATTTACGCTTTAATTGTCTTTTGCAACGTTTCGATCGTCGTCTTTTTAATTTTAATAACTTTTTTTTTTGCGAAGTTGTTAACAATTTCTTTGCAAAGTCTTGCGAACGATAGCTTTCTAATTAGAAGATTTGTAAATTTCTAATATTGACGAATCTCTTTGAGCGTCATCGTTACAAGTTCGATCAATATTAAAACTTAACTATAGACAAAAAACAAGTTTATTGTCTTTTTTATATCGCATAATTTTGAACTTTTTAGATGCTTCTTTTAAATAAGTATTTACGTCGTTTTGTTGCTTTTATTTATTTTTTACTCTTTTTTAACGATTATATAGTTGTTGTCATGTTCGAATAGCGTTTTGTTTGCGTTTCTTTTCTATACTAACATTAGCATATTTTTGACGCACGTATTTAGAAAACATCTATACGAACGACAATTCTTAATTGAACTTACTATTTTTGATTTTTTGTCGCACATTTTTAGAGATATAAGTTTGAGCAATAGTTAGCAATGTGATTTAGCAATGTAATTTAGCGATATTATTATAATAGACTCTATAAGTAATTTTTGTTATAAATGAAGAACTTTTAGAATTTGTAGATTATAATAAAATTATTTGTGATATTCGTCGATAAGTTGTTAACATTATAAGTATTCAATTAATTTACGCAATAATAGTTTATTAAATCGCGATTGCTTAGCGATTTAATTAAGTAAACAAACAATTATGTTTATTTATTATTATTGATTTATTTTGCAATTGCAACGTCTTATTAACAAATCGTAAATAGCTCGCTATGAACAACGACAATCGTGAAATTACGAAGAGTATGTGTAGATTCGACTTTTGTTGCTTGTTTATGTTGCTAAATGCGTTAATTGTGTTGCACAATGTTATTTATCGTAATTAAGAAATTTCTTCTCGCGATAAAAAGGCAATCAAAAAGATTAAAACGATTAAAAAGTTTTATTATTGAAGATTTTTATTAATTGTTGCAAATTATGATGTAAAAGTATTAATAGTGAATCAATGTTATCATTCGATCAATTACGAAAAAAAATAAAGCGCAAATTCTTCGAAGAGAAAATCGACTTCGAATTGCAAATAGCTTTGAAGAATGATAGTCGAAATGCTAATTTTAAATATGTTAAGAAAAAACTATTAACGACAATATTGAATCAAGTTCGAGACAAATTTATTAAAATCGATCGAATGTTATTCGACGCAAAAACGAGAATAAGCTTAATTAGAAATTTCAAATTAAACGAACTAGAAATCTTAAGAAGAAGCGACAAGTTTTTTATTACTTTTTTTTTATTGTTTGTTCTTTAACATTTATGTAGTTTCGTCGCAATCAATTCGAACGTTCGAGACTTCTAAAGAGCGATATATAACGATCGCTTCGCGTGAATAACGCTATTTACAAAATTGCAAACTTAGATCTTTTACAAGAAGATATTCGAAAACGAACAAACGATTTATAAATTTGTCATGAAAAAGAAATTAATGAAAAAAAGATAGCAAGAGAGCAAAAGCGATAAGTGATAGCTAACATTGTTTATTGCTTCTCTAACGATTAAATAGAGAAATTCGTAATTAATCGAATCGCTATAGATGACAAGAAGACACTAGACAAGAGAATTATCAAAGAGAAATTCGAAATTAAGAAAGAGTTGATTAGATTTAATAACTACATAATTTAGCAAAAGAAGAAAAATCATTAATTCGAAATTCGCATGTTAGAACTTCTATTTTCGCACTCAATTACTAATTTTAGAAGTTGTTCGATTAAAACGATCGATCAACAAGACGTTAAATAAAAGAATTTTTTTTTGTTTTAATAACAAAAGATATGCGATGTGTTGTTTTTAGATAAGAACAAAAGCTAATGCAATATAACGAACATAAGCTAAGAAGTCTAGATGTGAGCGAGCAAAAAATTGCGTTTCAAATGAAGAAATTTGAGAAAAACTACTTAGATCTATACAATGCTATGAATTCAAAATTTAAGTATGTGTTTGCGTTGCTATCGCTACAATTTATTGTAAACTATTAATGTGTCTTGTGAAAACAAATACTCGCTTTTTAGTTGTATCTTCTTTTTGTTAATTTTAAATATTAACTTTGAAGCAAAAGTGTTTTTATTTAATAATTTTAAATTTTAAAACAATACGAACGAAGACAATTCGAACGACATAAATAGCTTTCTATCTAATAATAATAAACACGATTCAAATTAAAATGACGTCAATAAAAATAATAATTTAATCGAAGAACTTAAAAGTGATAATAACAAGAAGAACAACGACGCTAAGAACGTAAATATAATAAAGAGTTAAATTAAGAATTAAGATTAATAGAAGTAACTCTAACGTTAATTTATAATTTGAACGATTTTAATTCTCTAACGTAATCTTTTAATTCGCAAGTGATTTGCAAGAATGCTTGCAATATTGCATTCGAACAATCAATACATAGCAAAACAATGTTAATAACGTATAAGCAATAAAATGTAACAATAGAATAGCATTTGCTAGATTAATCTATGCTAAATATGTCATTGCTGTTTGCTCATTTATCTTATTGATTAAAATAACTTCAATAGTTACTCTATATAAAGTCTTAATATTGTCGATTTAATGTTTCGAGACGTCTTTTAATTATATCGACGTTATGCACGTATTAATTTAATTAATGCAAGTATTTTAATTTACAAATTCAATTAACGTTCTCGTTAAGTAATCGAAATTTCACTTCAATTGCTTGCATTATAATATTCGTAAAAAGTTAATTATTAATCGATAATATTAATGTTTGTTGTAAACTCTTGTTAAGAAAGCACATATATATGACGTTCGTTCTTTTAAATTTTCGTTATTAAAAAGAATTTTTTTTAATCGAACGAGATCGTTGAGAACGCAAGAAGCTCTTCTTCGTAATACGTCTTTTTTTTATCATAAAACATAAAATAGTTGTCGATATCATTTCTCAAGTTTATGATGTGCTTCGTTTGACGAATTTGTCTTTATTCTTTAGTTAACAACGTCATTATGCAAGAACTTAAATAAGTATAGATTACGTTTAAGTAACATGTTATTTTGATTTGTGATTTGCTAGTATAATGTTGTAGCGATGTGATTATATGCTAGTGTGTTTAAAGCTAATACATTTGAATTCAAGCATAAATGAAGTTTGTTCGAAACATTTTGTCATTTATAGCAATGATTGCATTTAATACGATTTTGACAAAAATTATATTAAAATTAAAAATTGTGATAAGAATTTAATTTACACTTTTACATCAAAACTATAATGTACGAAGTAGTAGAATTAAGCAATAGAACATTCTTAGTTACTACTTTTTATCGTTGCACAATATTTATATAAGTGATTCTTTTTCATATTTTTAATAACTTATTTTTGCTCTTTTGCTTCAACGTTTAAGTGTAAGACGTGTAAAAGCTTCTTAATGCCTAGAATTGTAATTTAATGATCATTATCGAAGTAAACACTTCTCGCGAGTAGTTTTTTAATCGCAAGATTCTTAGCTTATGTGCTAGCTTTAATGTTATAAGACACACTTACATTAATAAATCGTAATAGACTTGTTTATTTTTTCAAGTCGTAAAATTGTAATTAAGAAAAGTCAAATATTCGAAAAAATTATCGTTTATTTATTGATTTAACGTTGAAAACAATTTAACGAATTAGACATTCGAAAAAATCTTAAGATAAGTCAACGTATTGTGGAAAAACGCGATCGAAATGTAGTTTAACATGTTGCTTATTATTTATTGTTAGCGATCACATTTCTAATTTTGTCTCTTAATTATATTTATTTGTTAAAGACTAGATTTGCTATATTTAATTGTCGAATTTAATGAAGTGTTTAATTAAGTATCTTGATAATTAAACGCATCTTATTCTAGAATGTCGCAATAATTAATAATATTATTATTAATTAAAATTAATCGACATATATAAAAAAGATAAGACTTGTTAATATCTTGTCTTAACATTTAAATGTTATAGACATTATTCGTTTTCATTTTTAATTCTTTTTACTTCGCAATTGAAGCATAATTTGTCGCTATATATTGCTAGTTGCACTTTTGATTAAACTTAAAATTAAGTCACAACGAATTTTAATAAATTATGTTAACGATTTTTAATTTTACTTTATAAGAGAAAAGATACAACGCATGAAGCAACAAAATTTAGCAATAAAACTATGACTTTAATTATTATTACGTATCGTCATATAAGATCTTAAGAAATAATTCATATTTTTCATTAATGATTATTACATCTTTCTTAACTTAACGTCGAAATGCGTAAGATTACACATTACTAATTATCAAGTAAACACTACGCAAGAATTGCAAAAAGAGACGCTAACGAATAATTCTTAATATGTTATTGTATTATTGAGTTATCGAGTTTTAAATAACAATTGCGAGAGTTATAAGTCGTAACACTAGAAATAATAAAATGTGAGATATTAACAAGTGACTAAAAGTTAACTTTATTCAAATTAATATTCGCTTCGACACTATTATAATTATTAATAAACAACAAATGTACTTTGAATCATCGATGTAAATAAGTGTTATCTAATGATACTTTGTGCGCTAAGCAAAGCCTATAATTCTAGTGATTTATTACGAGAAACAATGCTCTCTCACAATAGAGAATGACTTCCTCTTCTTAATTGCTAGCTTTTGCTTCAAGTGTTTTATTCGAACGTCAAGTTTTATAAACAATTATATCGCCAATTATATGCGACGTTTGTTTTGTTAAATGAGAAACTCTAAATAAATAATAATCGAGAAATTAATATAAAGATGAATAACACTCAAGATGTTACTAAATAGCATAGTGTAATTACACACATTTCTAGCACTAATTTTTATTGTTCGAAAACTTATATTATCGAGATAGAAAACTATTGTCAAAAAAATATAATTTGATAAATAAATTTTGAATAGTGACTTAACGCTATAATCTTTGTTAAATAATTATATTTAAATCCTAGCTTTAACAACATATTAACTAGTATTAAAACTCAAAATAAAACTTAATTGTATCAATTATTAAAGCAATGTTAAATTAAAATTCCAACGTAAGTACATTGTATTAAATGACGTCTTTACTAATTAATAGCTATTTATAGACGTAAAAAGCGACAATTCTTATAAGAGCTCAAAAAAATACATTCGATCTATAAAAATTGCTATTGCGCAAATAAGAAATGCAAAATGTACAATTCTTGATTTTTGACATCGTATTTAAAAAGAAAGACGCAATTTTAATAAAGAATCTACTTGTGAATAATAAATTAACGTAAATATCGTTCTTTTTACGCTTTCGAATTACATTAAGATTTTAAAACTTTAATGCGCTTTCGAAAGAAACACTTCTATAAACGAATGCTAAAAAATATCGCATGTCGAACAAGAAAATAAAATATATCGATAATGCATAAATGACTTATAATTATTTCGACTTTCTTGTGTTATGCAATGAAGTAAATAGATTAAACGCGATTATCAAATTTAATTATGCGAACTTTAAGTAGAATTTGAGCAAAAAGATTTAACAATAAGATGAAAAATAATTAATAAAAAGTTTACAACATAAATTAGATTGCAAGAGTTATTCTCGTGCTATCTTCTACTACTTATCATAATAGCTTGTATAGTCTAACATAATTATTGTGACTTCATTTTTACTTTAATCGACTTTGTTTGCTTCAAAACAAATTTCTTTACGTTTAATAGTAAGCGAATATCGTTTGTGAATTTTTATTAAATTGATCTTCATATTTTCTTGCAACTTAATCACAAAATTGACACTTCGTTTTCTAGAATTCGCTAACGATATGTCGATGTCTATTTTAAATAGATTGATTGTCGATTGAGCATAATTTTCGTCGAAATAATTAGAAGAAACTCGATCGTTGTTGCTTAATTAATTATTTCGTTCTTCGTATAATAGAGCTTCGAATTGCATGAAAAAAACAACGATTAACGATAGAATCTAGCAATAGAATTTCTTGTCGTTAAATTAAATATAAGAGTATTAGTTACTTTAGTTTCTAAGTACTACTTTTATAATTGAGACAATTTTTGTTTACGTTTATACTATTTTCTATTCTATTTCTTCTAACATTACGTGCTATCTCTAGAGCATTTTATTATGATCATAGAATTTTCGCAATTCGATCAAGATACATTATTTAACTCAAAGAAGCACTCAAATAATAATAGCGTTTTTGACATATTCTATCGACTTAATTCTTCTAATTTAGAAGTCACTAAAATTTATTAAAATCTTTTCTCGTTTATTCGAAAAAAAAAACGTTAAATAAAGTTTTTATTCGATAAACTTTTGCGTCTAAATAATAAAAGAGTAATTGTATAAACGATTAAGAAGCATCTTATGTTTAAAGAGTAATAATAAAATTAAATTCTTTAAAATCAAAATATAGAGTTAAGATTAATGAAGCATTTAAATTCTTAATGAAGTAGTCGAATTCGAAAAATCAAACTCTAGAGCGATTAGTACAAGATTGCTTGCATCGCTATTAATGTGCTCAAAGTCATTTGCAAGAGTTGTGAAAAAACATTTCTTTATTTAACTTTTACTAATTTAGAAACTTCTATCATAAGACAACACAAAAAAGACAATAATTAATGTCAAAAATTTAAAGATTTATTGCAAAGAACTATAAAGCAATCTTTGCAAAGTATAAATTAAAACTTTTTTATTTATTTTCGTTTCTTTTTTCTTGTATTTTTAAGACTTAATTTCTATTGTTGTAATCAATTGTTAATTTTTTGTTTTTGTAATTACTCTATTATTATTCTTTAATAATATTTTATTTACATTTAAGTTGACGTATTAATACGAATTTTACTTCTAATTTTAGAAAACGAAGTTCATAAAACGCAAAAAAACAAAGCGATATAATTAACAAAACTTTAATAATTAACTAACAAAAATAATGTTAAATCTTAATATCTTTTTTCGATTATTAAAAAGATTAAGTTTCGACAAGTTTGTTCGCTTTTTACGATCGAATATAATTATTTCAAGGCGTACGAAATTCGTTAAGTTAATTAAAAAGCGTGCAAATCTAATTAGACGCAATGTTCTTAATGATTTAAAAATAAATACTTGAATGTTTATTGCTCTAAACAATTAATCAAATTCGAATTATCTCTTTTTTCTAAAAGTTATCACATACTTTATTGACATAAATTGACAATATAAAGAAGTTTTATTGATTTTCAAATTCTTGAAGAGTAGATACACAAAAAAGCGATTAACGAATGTAGTATATAGCATTTTGAAAAAGTACAATCTTCAAAATTGTCTAATAACTATTATCACAAACAACGTCAATAATAACAAAATATTACGAAGAGCTCTTATTAAGACTTTGCGAAACGATAACATAGTTTAGAATTCGAAGTTCGAAACGATAAATTGCATAAGTTATGTTATGCAAATTGCGATCAATAGTTTGTTAAAAACGTTTAAAATACGTATTTAAAACAAAAATGTTATTATCGAATTTAAAAAAAAGAACTTCGACAATCTAGTTAAAAAAAGAGATTCTTTTGAGAAAACTCTACGTAAAGTAAGATTAATTGCTAGCTTCTATTACTATAAGTTCTAATAAATATAATTTTTAAATTCGACTTATTGTTATTACGATTAATACGTTGATCGTTCGATACAAAGTCTTTCGCGAACTTTAAGCAAATAATGTATTAAGCAAAAACATAAAAAACATAATTTAAAATGTTAAGATTTGTTAAGACAATATCTATGCTATGTTGCAACGAATGTACGACATGAAGAACTTTATATATAAATGACTTTATATTTAGGCGAAGTCAAAATTTCGAATACTAGAATTGACAAGAAATAAGTAAAATTAAATACGTTACATAATAACATTTTTAAAATCTTTCGAAAAACTTATTTGAGTATTAAGTTTTTTTTAGAATTTTACGATATACGAAGCTTAAAACATTTACAATGCAACGCATAATTATTTAAAAAATTGGCAACAAATTATTGCGAAACTTCTAGATGTAACTTAAATAAAAAAGTTACAAAAAAACATTTAAATCGTCAAAAATTAAATTAATGCATATTATGAAACTATTTATGACAAAGCAAATACATACTTTAATGTTAAGATTTTGCTTAGCTCGTTTAGGAAACAATCGATATACAACGTACGTTACTTTATTAATAATGTTTCGCATTCTATTGTTTTCTTTTATTGCTTAAAAGATTAACGTCTCTCTATAAAATCGAAGTTAATTATTAGTTAACAAACGAAAATACGTTCAAAAATTCAAGAAACACTATAATGATAGCTATTTACAATATTAAAAATCAAAATATTATTAACGTCTTGCTATTGAATTTAAAAAGAGATAGTTTTTAGCGATTGTCGTACTAGCTACTTAACGCAACATCGACAATTAACAAAACGTCGTCAATAGCACACAAGATATTGCGTTAAAGACGAAAATCAACGAGATAATTGTTTGACTTACTAAGTTAGTCGAATCTATTAATAAGTTTTTTATTTTAAACGTTTAAAGCACTTTAAAGTCTTGATTTTTAGCATTGACTTATATAATCAAAGACGTTTTAACAATCCTTGTCTCGAATATTGATGTCAAACGATTGTTTTCAATAACGCGCGATATAATTATCTATCGTCGCAATCGATTTCGCGAACACATTGTTAAAAACATAATAATAATCAAATGTACAAATTAATTTACTAGGAACATTTTAAAAAACGCAAACATTATATTGTTTATTATCGCGAAAAAGCTAAATCAAGATATTAAAAAAATTAACGACAACAAATCTTTGTCAAATATTACTTAAACAACAGAATTAAAGAACAATAATAAGAAATCGAACAATAACTTAGACTTCAAAACGTCTTTTATCGAATTAAATAATTTAAATAACGCTAGTTATGCGATAGCAATAGCAAACAACAATAAAAGTCGAGATCGAATCAATACGTTAAAAGAACTTTAAGCTTGTTTTCTTATTAATCTCTTTTTAATATTCTTGATAAATAAGACTCAAAATTACGTCAATAATAATGCGAGAAATTATCGAAACTTAAGTTATTCGCAAATAGAGTTAACATTGTTCGCGTATTCGCAAAACTTAAGTCATTTTCAATTAATGTCTTAAGTAATTATATTTGTTTTCGCGAAAAGTTGACAACAATACATAATGAACAAATTAAGTTAAAGTATATTAATTCGTTCGCGAGAGATATTTGCGAAGCGACAACGAATCAATACATAAAGTAACTATTAATTTAGCTTAAACGTAATAGAGAAATAGCGAGAGAAACTTAGTTTCGACATATATCAAACAAAGCTTAATTAATTGTTATAATAGCTAAATTTTATTTTAAGTTTTTAACAAATATTTATTCTTAAATCTTAGTGTTTTAGACTTTCAAAATTAATTTTATAGATTCTATCTCTATATATATGACGTAATCAAATAGCGTTAAGTTTCTACTAATTTATTGCTTGAATTTGTTATTTGAATTTTAAGCGCAAATTGTTGATGCATTTAACTATGCAAAGCATAAGACATATTTTATTATTTATTTAATCTTATATTAATCTTATCGATAAAATTAAATAAATTAAGTTAAATATTTGACGCGCATTCTTCGTTTGTCTTATCTTGTTAAGCTAGGAAATTTGCTTAATCTTAAAATCAAGATTGAGCGAATTAACTCGATCGAGTTGAAACTCGACTTAACGAATACACTATTCGAAATATATTAAGATTCGCATATTTGATTCTAAATTTTTGTTACTCTTCGATTAAATAAAGTTTGTTAATAATTAGTATGCATAATTTAAAAGAAAAAAATTCGTATCTTAATATTTTATTGTTAAAGTATTAACTAATAGCAATTTTCGAATTAACAAATATTAGAACAAGATTAATTTAATTATTTATTTGTTGTTTAAATGTTAATAATATAATTAATTGTATATAAAGATATTTAATCTTATTTCGTCTTACGTCTTCGAATTATTATTGTTATTATTTAATATTAACAATTTATATTCTAAAATATTATTTAACTTTTTACACTAATTATTCTTCAAAATTAACAACAATATAATAATTAATATAGTCTTCGAAATATTATATATAAGTAATTGTTACAAGCTTATTTAAGTTATATTAGTGATTTAGATTTTACGCGTTACGAACAAATCTATTATTATATTCGACATACTTAAGAAGCGAACATCTTAAACATAATATTTAACATGTTTGACAAACGAACATTGCAAACAATTATGCTCATTATGTTTAACGAACGAACAAGACGAACAATTTATATTTTCTTAATATATAGAAACTAAAAACGCGACTTTCTTATAAATTGTGTTCAATTTATTTTAAGTTTTTACTTATTGTTACTTTAATTTATTAAATCACTTGTAAAAATTTATTAAATATAAGATTGTTTATAATTGCAATTCTTGTTATTAAGTAATTGCTTACATTGCTTAAAGACGTTTATAAAATTTTTTAATAACATAATTTTCTTTAATATCTTTTACGAAAGTATTAGCGTAATATTTTGAATATTCTAAGAATATTTGTATTAGATTAACACGTCTTTATTTCGAACATTAACACAACAACATTACGTCAATTCTTTGTTAATAAAGACGACAAAATAAAAATTAACAAGTTTAACGTCTATCATAAAGATTAAATCGATCTAAAGAATTAACTTATGCAAATAAATATTTATTTTATTTTTTATTTTGTTTTAGCGAACAAGAAAACGATTTTCGCATTTACATTTCTTAGAAAAAGAGTTTAATATTAATTTAAATCGAACTTACGCAAGTATTTGAAAAATTATAACGAAAATTCTCGTGCAATGTTCACGAACTTTAATAACTTTAAGAGAGAATTTCGAAGAATCTTTGAAACATTTAACGAGAAACAAATTTCGAAAAAAATAATTTAACACTTAATTTAACAAATCTTTGCAATAGACTAGATAGCAAAATTTCAAAAGTATGTTAATTTTATCGAATAAAATAATGTCGCATTTATAATAATGTTTTAACGAGATTTTAAGAACAATTTTAAAATCGAAATTATGCGTAATAATAAATTCATTAGTGATATATTTGATCTCATCGAAGTAATTATCGATTTCGACGACAAACTATATAAGAGAGCTATAAAAAAGCGATACAATTAATATTATAAAAGAGCAAAAATCTTTTATGAATTAACGATTAAATATTAGTAGAAAGAATTTCTTTCTAATTAGAAGTACAATAATTAGTGTGATCGTTAAGTCAAGTTTTAACTTAATTGAGTTAACTCGCTCAATCTTGATTCTAGAATCAAGCAAATTTCCTAGCTTAACAAGATAAGACGAACGAAGAATGCGCGTTAAGTGTTTAACTTAATTCATTCAATTTTATCGATAAAATCAATATAAGATTAAATAAATAATAAGATATGTCTTATGCTTTGCATAATTAAATGTATTAACAATTTGCGTTCAAAATTCAAGTGAAAAATTTAAGCAATAGATTAATAGAGACTTAACGTTATTTAATCACGTCATATATATAGAGATAAAATTCGTAAAATTAATTTTAAAAATCTAGAATACTAAGATCTAAAAATGAATGTTTGTTAAAAGCTCAAAATAAAATTTAGCTATTATAACAATTGATTAAGCTTCGTTTAATGTATGTTAAAACTAAGTTTCTTTCGCTATTTCTTTATTATGTTTAAGCTAAATTAATAGTTATTTTATGTATTGATTTATTGTCGCTTCGCAAATATCTCTCGCGAACGAATTAACGTATTTTGACTTAATTTGTTCATTATGTATTGTCGTTAATTCTTCGCGAAGACAAGTATAATTACTTAAGACATCAATTAAGAATGATTTAAGTTCTACGAATACGCGAGCAATGTTAACTCTATTTGCGAGTAATTCGAATTTCGATAATTTCTCGCATTATTGTTGACGTGATTTTGGGTCTTATCTATTAAGAATATTAAAGAAAGATTAACAAAAAAATAAGCTTAAAGTTTTCTTAACGTATTGATTCAATCTTGATTTTTATTGTTGTCTACTATTGTTGTCGCATAATTAGCGTTGTTCAAATTATTTAATTCAATAAAAGACGCTTCGAAGTCTAAGTTATTATTCGACTTCTTATTATCGTTCTTTGATTCTATTGTTTAAGTGATATTTGATAAAGATTTGTCGTCGTTAATTTTCTCAATATCTTAATTTAGCTTCTTCGCGATAATAGACAATATAGTGTTTGCGTTCTTCAAGATATTCTTAACAAATCAATTTGTACGTTTGATCATTATTATGTTTTTAACAATGTGTTCGCGAAATCGATTGCGACAATATATAATCACATCGCGCGTCATTGAAAATAGTCGTTCGATATCAATATTTAAGACGAGAATTGTCAAAACGTCTTTAATTATACGAGCCAATGCTAGGAATTAAGGCTTCAAAATGCTTCAAACGTTCAAAATGAAAAACTCATTAATAGATTCGACTAACTTAGCAAGTCAAACAATTGTCTCGTTGATCTTCGTCTCTAGCGCAATATTCTATGTGTTATTGACGACGTTTTGTTAATTGTCGATGTTGCGTTAAGTAGTTAGTACAACAATCGCTAAAAACTATCTCTTTTTAAATTTAATAGCGAGACGTTAATAATATTTTGATTTTTAATATCGCAAATAGTTATTATTGTAGTGTTTTTTAAACTTTTAAACGTATTTTCGTTTGTCAACTAATAATTAACTTCGATTTTGTAAAGAGACGTCAATCTTTTAAGCAATAGAAGAGAGCAATAAAATGCGAAACATTATTAATAAAGTAACGTACGTTATATATCGATTGTTTCTTAAACGAGTTAAGCAAAGTCTTAACATTAAAGTATGTATTTACTTTGTCATAAATAGTTTCATAATATGCATTAATTTAATTTTTGACGATTTAAATGTTTTTTTGTAACTTTTTTATTTAAGTTACATCTAAAAGTTTCGCAATGATTTGTCGCTAATTTTTTAAATAATTATGTATTGTATTGTAAGTTTTTTAAGCTTCGCATATCGTAAAGTTCTAAAAAGAATTTAATGTTTAAATAAGTTTTTCGAAAGATTTCAAAAATGTTATCATGTAACGTATTTGACTTCACTTATCTCTTGTTGATTTTAGCATTTAAAATTTTGATTTCGCCCAAGTATAAAGTTATTCATGTATAGAGTTCTTTATATTGTACATTCGTTGCAACATAGCATAGATATTGTCTTAACGAATTTTAATATTTTAAATTATTTTTTTTATGTTTTTGCTTAATACATTATTTGCTTAAAATTTGCGAAAGACTTCGTATCGAACGATCGACGCATTAATCGCAATAACAATGAGTCGAATTTAAAAATTATATTTGTTAGAACTTATAGCAATGGAAGCTAGCAATTGATTTTATTTTGCGCAAAGTCTTCTCAAAAGAATCTCTTCTCTTAATTAGATTATCAAAATTCTTTTTTTTGAATTCGATAATAACATTTTCGTTTTAAATACGTATTTTGAGCATTTTTAACAAACTATTGATCGCAATTTGCATAACATAATTTATGCAATTTATCGTTTCGAATTTCGAATTCTAAATTATATTATCGTTTCGCAAAGTCTTAATAAAAGCTTTTCGTAATATTGTATTATTGTTAACGTTGTTTGCGATAATAGTTATTAGACAATTTTAAAAATTGTATTTTTTCAAAATGCTATATATTATATTCGTTAATCGTTTTTTTGTGTATCTACTCTTTAAGAACTTGAAAATCAATAAAACTTCTTTATATTGCCAATTTATGTCAATAAAGTATACGATAACTTTTAGAATAAAGAAATAATTCGAATTTGATCAATTATCTAAAGCAATGAACATTCGAATACTTGTTTTTAAATCGTTAAGAACATTGCGTCTAACTAGATTTGTACGCTTTTTAATTAACTTAGCGAATCTTGTACGTCTCGAAATAGTCACATTCGTTCGTAAAAAGCGAACAAACTCGCCAAAGCTTAATTTTTTTAATGATCGAAAAAAGATATTAAGATTTAATATTATCTTTGTTAATCGATCATTAAAGTTTTATTAATTATATCGCTTTATTTTTTTGCGTTTCATGAACTTCGTCTTTTAAAATTAAAAGTAAAATTCGTATTAATACGTCGACTTGAATGTAAATAAAATATTATCGAAAAATAATAATAAAGTAATTATAAGAGCAAAAAGTTAACAATTGATTGCAACAATAGAAGTTAAGTTCTAGAAATACAAGAGAAAAGAAGCGAAAATAAGTAAAAAAGTTTCGACTTACATTTTGCAAAGATTGCTCTATAATTCTTTGCAATAAATCTTTAAGTTTTCGACATTAATTATTGTCTTTTTTGTGTCGTCTTATGATAGAAATTCTTGAATTAGTAAAAGTTAAATGAAAGAATGTTTTTTCACAATTCTTGCAAATGATTTTGAGCACATTAATAGCGACGCAAGCAATCTTGTATTAATTGCTTCAAAGCTTAGTTTTTTGAGCTTAACTATCTTATTGAAAATTTAAATGCTTCATTAGTCTTAACTTTGTATCTTAATCTTAAAAAATTTAATTTTATTATTACTCTTCGAATATAAAATGCTTTTCGATCGTTTATATAATCACATTTTTATTATTTAGACGCAAAAGCTTGTCGAATAAAAACTTTATTTAACGTTTGTTTTTTCGAATGAACAAGAAAAGATTTCAATAAACTTTAGTGACTTCTAAATTAGAAGAATTAAGTCGATAGAATATGTCAAAAACGCTATTATTATTTGAGTGCTTCTTTAAGTTAAACAATGTATCTTGATCGAATTGCGAAAATTCTATAATTATAATAAAATGCTGTAGAGATAGCACATAATGTTAAAAGAAATAGAATAGAAAATAGTATAAACGTAAACAAAAATTGTCTCAATTATAAGAGTAGTACTTAGAGACTAAAGTAACTAATACTCTTATATTTAATTTAACGACAAGAAATTTTATTGTTAAATTTTATCGCTAATCGTTGTTTTCTTCATGCAATTCGAAGTTCTATTATACGAAAAACGAAATAATTAATTAAGCAACAACGATTAGATTTCTTTTAGCTATTTTGACGAAAATTATGCTTAATTAACAATCAATTTATTTAGAATAGACATCGACATATCGTTAGCGAATTCTAGAGAACGAAGTGTCAATTTTGTGATTAAGTTACAAGAAAATATAAAAATCAATTTAATAAAAATTCACAAACGATATTCGCTCATTATTAAACGTTAAGAAATTTGTTTTGAAGCAAATAAAATCAATTAAAGTAAAAGTGAAATTACGACAATTATGTCAAACTATATAAGCTATTACGATAAGTAGTAGAAGACAATACGAGAACAACTCTTGTAATCTAATCTATGTCGTAAACTTTTTGTCGATCATTCTTTATTTCATTGTTAAATCTCTTTTTGCTTAAATTTTACTTAAAGTTTGCATAGTTAAACTTGATAATCGCGTCTAATTTATTTACTTTATTGCATAACACAAGAAAGTCGAAATAGTTATAAATCGTTTGTGCACTATTAATATATTTTATTTTCTCGTTCGATATGCGATATTTTTTAGCATTCGCTTGTAGAAATGTTTCTTTTAAAAGCGCACTAAAGTTTCAAAATCTTAGTGTAACTCGAAAGCGTAAAAAGAACAATACTCACATCGACTTGTCGTTCACAAGTAAATTTTTCATTAAAATTGCGTCTTTTTTCCTGAATACAATGTTAAGAATCGAGAGTTGTGCATTTTGCATTTCTTATTTGCGCAATAGTAGTTTTTATAGATCGAACGTATCTTTTTGAGCTTTTATAAGAATTGTCGCTTTTTACGTCTATAAATAGCTATTAATTAATAAAGACGTCATTTAATACAATGTACTTACATTGAATTCTAACTTGACATTGCTTTAATAATTGATACAATTAAGTTTTATTTTAAGTTTTAATACTAGTCGATATGTTATTGAAGCTAAGATTTGAATATAATTATTTGATAAAAATTGTAGCGTTAAGTTACTACTTAAGATTCATTTGTTAAATTTTATCTTTTTGATAATAGTCTTTTATCTCGATAATATAAGTTTTCGAACAATAGAAATCAATGCTAGAAATGTGTGTAATTACATTATGTTATTTAGTAACATCTTAAATGTCATTCATTTCTATATCAATTTTTCGATTATCGTTTATTTAGAGCTTTTCATTTAACAAAGCAAACGTCGCATATAGTTAACAATATAATTGTTCACAAAGCTTGACATTCGAATAAGACATTTAAAGCAAAAGTTAACAATTAGAAAGAACAAGCTATTCTTTATTGTGAGAGAACATTATTTCTCGTGATAAATTACTAGAATTATAGACTTTGCTTAGCGCACGAAGTATTATTAGACAATACTTATTTACATCGATGACTCAAAGTAGATTTGCTATTTGTTAATAATTATAATAGTGTTAAGACAAATATTAATCTAAATGAAGCTAGCTTCTAGTCACTTGTTAATATTCTATATCTCATTATCTCTAGTGTTACGATTTATAACTTTCGCAATTGTTGTTTGAAATTCGATAACTCGATAATACAATAATATATTAAGAGTTATTCGTTAACGTCTCTTTTTGCAATTCTTGCGTAGTACTTATTTGATAGCTAGTGATGTATAATCTTACGCACTTCGACGTCGAATTAAGAAAGATATAATAATCATTAATGAGAAGTATAAGTTATCTCTCAAGGTCTTGTATGGCGATACGTAATGATAGTCAAAGTTATAGTTTTATTGCTAAATTTTGTTGCTTCATGCGTTGTATCTCTTTTCTTATAAAGTAAGATTAAAAATCGTTAACATAATTTATCAAAGTTCGTTGTGACTTGATTTTAAGTTTAATTAGAAGTGCAATTAGCAATGTGTAACGACAAATTGTGTTTCAATTGCGAAATAAAAAGAATTAAAAATGAAAACGAATAATGTCTATAACATTTGAATGTCAAGACGAAATATTAACAAGTCTTATCTTTTTTGTACATGTCGATTAATCTTAATCAATAATAATATTATTAATTATTGCGACATTCTAGAACAAGATGCGTTTAATTATCAAGATACTTAATTAAACACTTTATTAAATTCGACAATTAAATATAGCAAATCTAGTCTTTAACAAATAAATATAATTAAGAGACAAAATTAGAAATGTGATCGTTAACAACAAATAATAAGCAACATATTAAATTACATTTCGATCGCGTTTTTTTACGATACATTGATTTATCTTAAGACTTATTTAAATGTCTAATTCGTTAAATTGTTTTTAACGATAAATCAATAAGTAAACGATAATTTTTTCGAATATTCGATTTTTCTTAATTACAACTTTACGACTTAAAAAGATAAATAAATCTATTACGACTTATCGATGTAAATGTGTCTTATAACATTGAAGCTAACACGTAAGCTAAAAATCTTGCGATTAGAGAATTGTTCGCGAGAAGTGTTTACTTCGATAATGATCATTAAATTGCAATTCTAAACATTAAGAAACTTTTATACGTTTTACATTTAAACGTTGAAGCAAAAGAACAAAAATAAGTTATTAAAAATATGAAAAAAAATCACTTATATAAATATTGTGCAACGATGAAAAGTAGTAATTAAGAATGTTTTATTGCTTAATTCTATTACTTTGTGCATTGTAGCTTTGATGTAAGAATGTAAATTAAATTCTTATTACAATTTTCAATTTTAATATAATTTTTGTTAAGATCGTATTGAATGTAGTTATTGCTATAAATAACAAAATGTCTCGAACGAACTTCATTTATGCTTGAATTCAAATATATTAACTTTAAGCACACTAGCACATAATCACATCGCTACAATATCACATTAATAAATCATAAATTAAAATAACATATTACTTAAACATAATTTATACTTATTTAAATTTTTGTACAATGACGTTGTTAGCTAAAGAATAGAAACAAATTTGTCGAACAAAACACATTATAAACTTGAGAAATAATATTAGCGACTATTTCACGTTTTATAATGAAGAAAAGACGTATTACGAAGAAGAGCTTCTCGCGTTCTTAGCGATTTCGTTCGATTAAAAAAAATTCTTTTCGATAACGAAAATCTAAAAGAACGAACGTCACATATATGTGCTTTCTTAACAAGAGTTCACAATAAACACTAATATTGTCGATTAATAGTTAATTTTCTACGAGCATTATAATGCAAGCAATTGAAATGAAATTCTAATTATTTAACGAAAACATTAATTAAGTTTATAAATTAAAATATTTGCATTAATTGAATTAATACGTGCACAACGTCAATATAATTAAGAGACGTCTCGAAACATTAAATCGACAATATTAAGACTTTACATAAAGTAACTATTAAAGTCATTTTAATCAATAAGATAAATAAGCAAGAAGTAATAATATATTTAGCATAGATTAATCTAGCAAATGCTATTTTATTGTTGCATTTTATTGTTTATATATTATTAACATTGTTTTGCTATGTATTGATTGTTCGAATACAATGTTGCAAGCATTCTTGCAAATCACTTGCGAATTAAGAAATCACATTAAAGAATTAAAATCGTTCAAATTATAAGTTAACGTTAAAGTTACTCTTGTCAATCTTAATTCTTAATTTAATTCTCTATTATATTTACGTTCTTAACGTCGTTGTTTTTTTCGTTATCCTTATTTTCGAATTCTTTAACTAATTTATTATTTTTATCGACGTTATTTTAATCTAAATCGTATTTATTATTATTAGATAAAAAGTTATTTATGTCGTTCGAATTGTTTTCGTTCGTATTATTTTGAAATTTAGAATTATTAAATAAAAACACTTTTGCTTCAAAGTTAATATTTAAGATTAACAAAAAGAAAATACAACTAAAAAACAAGTATTTATTTTCACAAAACACATTAGTAATTTATAGTAAATTGTAACGATAACAACGCAAACACATACTTAAATTTTAGATTTATAGCATTATATAAATTTAGACAATTTTTTTCGAATTTCTTCATTTGAAACGCAATTTCTTGTTCGCTCACACTTAGACTTCTTAACTTATGTTCGTCATATTGCATTAGCTTTTGTTTTTGTCTAAGAATAATACATCGCATATCTTTTGTTATTAAAGTAAAAAAAAAATCTTTTGTTTAACATCTTGTTAATTGATCGTCTTAATCGAATAACTTCTAAAATTAGTAATTGAGTGCGAAAATAGAAGTTCTAACATGCGAATCTCGAATTAATGACTTTTCTTCTTTTGCTAAATTATGTAGTTATTAAATCCAATTAATTTTTTCTAAATTTCGAATTTCTCTTTGATAATTTTCTCGTTTAGTGTCTTCTTGTCATTTATAGCGATTCGATCAATTACGAATTTCTTTATTTAATCGTTAGAAAAGCAATAAACAATGTTAGTTATTATTTATCGCTTTTGTTCTTTTGTTATCTTTTTTTCATTAATTTCTCTTTCATAACAAATTTATAAATCGTTTGTTCATCTTTAAACATCTTCTTGTAAAAGATTTGAATTTGCAATTTTATAAATAGTGTTGTTTATACGAAGCAATCGTTATATATCGTTCTTTAAAAGTCTTGAACGTTCGAATCGATTGCGATGAGATTGCATAAATGTTAAAGAACAAGCAATAAAAGAAAGTAATAAAAAACTTATCGCTTCTTTCTAAGATTTCTAATTCGCTTAATTTAAGATTTTTAATTAAGCTTATTCTCGTTTTTGCGTCAAATAACATTCGATCGATTTTAAATCGATTTATTTCGAATCTAATTTAATATTGTTGTCAATAGTCTTTTTTTAATATGTTTGAAATTGACATTTCGATTATTATTTCTCGAAGTTATTCGCAATTTGAAGTCGATTTTCTTTTCGAAGAATTTGGGCTTTACTTTTTTTCGTAATTGATCGAAGAATAACATTGATTCATTATTAATATTTTTACATCATAATTTGCAACAATTAATAAAAAAAATTAACAATAGAACTTTCTAATTGTTTCAATCTTTTTAATTGTTTTTTTATCGCGAAAAGAAATTTCTTAGTTACGATAAATAATATTGCGCAATACAATTAATGTACTTAACAACATAAACAAGCAACAAAAGTCAAATCTATATATACTTTTCGTAATTTCACGATTGTCGTTGTTCATAACGAGTTATCTACGATTTGTCGATAAGACGTTGCAATTGCAAAACGAATCAATAATAATAAGTAAACATAATTGTTTGTTTAGTTAATTAAATCGCTAGATAATTGCGATTTAATAAATTATTATTGCGTAAACTAATCGAATACTTACAATGTTAACAACTTATTAACAAACATCACAAATAATTTTATTATAATCTACAAATCCTAAAAGTTCTTCGTCTATAACAAAAATTACTCATAGAGTTTGTCATAATAATATCGTTAAATTACATTGCTAAATTACATTGTTAATTATTGCTCAAACTTATGTCTCTAAAAATGTGCGACAAAAAATCAAAAACAATGAGTTCAATTAAAGATCGTCGTTCGTATAAATGTCTTCTAAACACGTGCGTCACAAGTATGTTAATGTTAGTATAGAGAAGAAACGCAAACAAGACGCTATTCGAACATGGCAACAACTATATAATCGTTAGAAGAGAGTAAAAAATAAATGAGAACAACAAAACGACGTAGATATTTATTCAAAAGAAGTATCTAAGAAGCTCAAGATTATGCGATATAAGAAAGACAATAAATTTGTCTTCTATTTATAGCTAAGTTTTAATGTTGATCGAACTTGTAGCGATGACGCTTAAAGAAATTCGCCAATATTAGAAATTTACGAATTTTCTAATTAGAAAGCTATCGTTCGTAAGACTTTGCAAAGAAATCGTTAACAACTTCGCAAAGAAGAAAGTTATCAAAATGAAAAAGACGACGATCAAGACGTTGCAAAAGACAATTAAAGCGTAAATTATCTTTATCTTTAAATGTAAAATCGATTAATTACGTTTCTAGTGCAATCTTATTTAGCTAACATTGTTTAACGTTTGTTCGAACTATTATTTACGACAAACGACAAACATTATAATTCAAAAACTTGACTTTAATTTAATATTATCTTAAAATTATAATAAACAAAGAATTAAGAATGTAACTCGATTTTTTTCGAAAATTATTATAACTATTTTTGTTGTTGCTTTCTACTACGAACAAGAATTTAAAACGCAAACAAACGTTATAAAATTAATGAGTTATCTTAATAACTAACAAATACTTTTTAATATTGACAAATTACTCGCAAATTAAAGAGTATTTCAAAATAATTGCAATGCACTTTAGAGATTGTCAACGTATATTTAGAATAAAGTAGTCATTACTAGAGTCTAATTGTTTGTTTGATTAAGATATTGATATAAAGATCATCACTAAAGATGTAACGCAAAAAAGAAAATTAAGATTTCGCTAAACAAACGATCGAACTTTAAGCAATTTTTTTCTCTTTTCAAAATTTTGTTGCTTTTGTCTCAAATGCTTTGTAAATAAACTTAGACAATAAATTAAATAAATTTCTCTAAATTAAACTTAAATTCTTTATCGATTTCGTCGACTTCGTTAATAGACAACATTGTTATAGTTTTATCGTCTTCGTAGACATTTAACATAAGAGCAATCATTAAATTCGAATATCTAAAGATATTTAAGTCAATTAATGAAAATTATAGCAATCTCTTCAAAATTAAAGTATATCAATGAGCATCGTTCATCGCGTTGTTAGAATTCGAACATTGATTTAAAAATCTACGATATTTCTTTTTCGAATTTTCATTTTTTGTCGTACGCAATTTCATTTCTTTGCGAAAATATATTAGTTGCTTATGTCTAACTATCACATCTATAATTTTGCGAATTATCAAATAAAAAGAATTTTGCAAATTAAAGTTTTAAAACTATTATTTGTATCATTAGCAACAAAAAGCAACAATAAAAATGAATAAAATACGTTTTGCTTATAACAAATGATTTGCTTATTAATTTGCGATCTTTTGTCTTATTGCTTTTGACTTTTGTTCGACTCTTCAACTTTATAACAATCGCAAGATTCTTCTTAGCAATAACAATCTTTTTTGTTAATTTGCTCTCAACTTTGATTACAAATAATGATGTCACAAACTTCTTTATTACAATTGTCGATTTTTTGAAGCTTAAAGTGTTGCGCTTCGCGACTAATGTTAGAGTGTTTATCTCTCTTGTATTAATTGTTTATTTCTTGAAGTCTTTAAAACTACTCTAGGCAATTAATGTTAAAATAATCATTTGCTTCGTAACAAACGTTTCTTTTTTACTAGACTTTTCTTCGCGTTTGATTGTCGAATTTGAAGCATTATTGTACTTTGTTTAATATTAAAAAAAATTCTTCTTTTAAATCGAATTTGTTTATTACGTTTAATTTAATGTCTTGATTTAATATAGTTTTCGCTCTTTTCGTTAAACGTTAAGTAAAAAATTCAATCGAAATTCGACTTAAGAATTGTTAAAAACTTGACGCTAATATTATAATTTAATATGTTGTTGTACAAAAAGAATATGCGTCGTAATGTACTTTGAACGACTTTGCGATTAACAAATCGCATTCGTTGTAATAAAGTATAAAAGCTCTTTGTTAACAATTTTTGTTTAATAACGTTTAACTTTAATTTGCGCTCTTTTAAATTCTTAGTCATTAATTTTTTGCGCTTTAATTTCGACTTAAATACGAGTTTCAATTGTAGCGAAACATTCTTTATTAACACGTAAGCGATAGAAAATAGCAATGAATTTAAGAGAGTATTTATCTTGTTCGATCGAATTAGATTTGTTTTGAAAATTGTTAAATTTTTGCGAACTATTAAGTTTTCGCGTCATTGTAGATATTCTTAATATAAAAAGAAGTATAAAGACAAAATAAACAAATACGATGAGCGCAATTATGTGATAAACAATTTAATAATAAAGATTAACAATGTTTCTAGAATACGATTTAGAATTACAATAAACATCGTAATTACAATTTGTTAACTCGTTATATTATATATTGCATTGCAATAATAAGTAACATAGTTATCTTGCAAATACAATGTAAGTCTTTTACACAATATTTGTGTTTAAGTAATAAGTTTAACAAGTATAAAAGTGTTGTTTGCGACATTAACTATATGCAATGAACTTACTCGCAATGCTTTGCTTTCTTAAATTTGATTTTTGCTAATTTAATTTTTGATTTATCAAGTACTTTAAGATTTAACAAGTTGATCAATACGCAACATCTTATTATAGAAATTTTGAAATTACTTAATCGATAACTCAATCAAGTTCAAAGTTCATTAATAGAAAGAAAAATAAATACAAGAAATCTAATGACTTCTAGCTTAATTTAGAAATTAATGCTTCATAAAACGCAATTACTTGACATCATTTGTATTTAATTGAAATGTTTAACTCTTTACAATAACTAATAATTCGACATTCGAACACTTAAACAAGTCTAAACTCGAGTCACACATTAATAATATAAAAAGCGCAAACATTGTCAAAAATTATACGAATTTAATGTTAGACAAAAAATTTTAAATCTCGAATATTACACAAATTTATTATGACTTTATTATGGATTTTGCGATAACGAACGAACAAAGAAGTGCGACATTTCGTATTTATTGCTATATTACATTGTTGACATTCGAATTTAAAGAATAGTTTTGTCGTAATTCACAACTTCTAAAGCTTCTAAAATTATGTAATATTTAAACAAGCTTTTTAAGAGCTTTGTTAAATTATTATAATAAGAGTACGCAACAACAATCAAATGCAAATTATCATAATGCAAAATACAACAATACAAGTTCTTTAAGACGCTATAGAGACGTATATTATTAAAATGTTTAAAGATAAAAGCTCTTGTGCAAATTAATATATAATGCTAAAAGAACGTAGTGCTTGTAAATCTTACAAAGCATAATGAAAAAATTAATTACATGAAGATTAATTTGAGTTATATTCGAGCATATCTTAAGCAAGTCGAAGAACTTAACTTGATGACGAAAATAAAAACGTCGACGATGATTAACTTAATGGCGAAAACGAAGACGTCGACGACGTTTAACTTGATGACGAAAACGAAAACGTCGACGACGATCAACTTGACGTTGGCGACGATCAAAATGTTAACAAAAGCGAAAATAGCGACAAACTTGTTGACGATCGCAAATAAACATTAGTGCTAAATTTCTTAATAAATTTCTAAAAAACGACTTTACTATCGCTTATCTTAGAATTATAACAATTTTGTTGTTTCTTTTTATTGCTAATGATAAATAGAAGTTACGATAAAATTTCAAATAATGCGTTAAGTATGTTAAGATTTTGAAACTTATATATACAATTGCGACATTCTTAGAAATCTTATAGCATAAAATCAAGTACGTAGTGAAGCTTAAGTCTAGTTAATCTAAATAGCAATTAAACGACAAAAGCTATCGCAACTAATGCGATAAAAAAGAAATTACACATTTCGCATTAAATTCTATTTTTTTCTCTATTTTTGTCGAAACATTCTACTTTATTTGATGATCTAAATGAAGTCTTCTAGTTTATTGTCGAAATTTAATTCATTGTTCTTTATCTTATTATCGTTAATAACAATTTTAGTCTCGTTGTCTAAGTACACATTTGTCATTAATGTTGTTATTGAACTTATATAATTATAAAACACGCGTTAGCTATTAAGCGCAACGATAATACACATAAACAAAGAACATAAAATAGACTTGTCAAACTTATTGAAATAACTCGATTGCATCGTTATAATTTTGCATTTGACTTATAAATACATTTAATGCGCTTTTTAAATTTGTAACTTAAGTCTTTATTAATTTCGTAAATTTTAAGTAACAAATTAATTGCTTTTGACGTAGCACAACATTAATAATCTTTTTAACAATCGAATGAAGCGAACGATCGTAATTAAGTTTATCGTTTTAAAAAGTACAAGATTAGCAATGAAAATTAGCAATAAAAGCGTTAAAAGAATGTATACTTGTGATGTCTTGCTAATAAGCATAAAACTTCTTGTATTTGCGAAATTCTTAATGCTAGACTTGAACGTTATTGCTTTACGAGATTTAGCGAACGTCAACTTAATAAATTTATTAGATACGAGCTTCTTTTTTACAATTGTAATCTTCTTAAATATAACTTTTTTCGCAAACTTCGCTTTTGTTAACGTAGATTTATCTTTTATTATCGTCTTTAAACAATTGTTTGTGCGATTTCTTGCAACAAACGATGCAAAGTCTATCATTAACGACAAACAATTTCGTTTATCTTTTTATTTTTCGAGTTGACGCGCGATCTTCACATCTAAATCAAAGTTATTATTTTTAAATTTCTTAATTATTTAAATAAAGTAATTATATGTCTTTATATGTTTGTTTAAAACTAGAAAAATTTAAAACACACTCTATTGTTATTATACGTATTAATACTTATCTTTCTTAATCGTAATAAACTTGTTAAAAGCTTCGATATGCGTCTTTGATAAAAACTTTAATTATATAGAACGAGTTGCGAAAGCTTTTCTCTTGTGCGAAATCAAAAATGATTTAACTTTTAATGCATCGCTATTGTTATTGTTTGCGTCAACATTATTATCGTTTATATAATTTTTCTTTGCAATAAGATTAACATTAGAATTTAGCATTATATGAATTGCAACTTTTATTATTTGTTTTTTTGACTTTTCTACGATAAAGATCGAATTCTTAAGAATTATTTAAACGTTTTATTGTGAATATTGCGATAAAGTAAGAAAATTAGATTGTTTAAAAAGTGTAAAGTCAAATAAATATAGTAAATTTCTTAATTTACTTCTTGTAAGATGCGATAACAACAAAACAAACAAAATCTTAATTAATTTAACAACAACAATCTTCTCGCATATTAAAGACATGCTCTTAATTATTATTATTTAATTAATGTTGCTTTTGTCTCTTATTAAGTTAAACTAATTAAAAAAAATTGATTTGCTTGTTGCAATAACTATGACGCATAAGAATTCGTTTATAGATGTCGATCAATAGATGCTAGATTCTATGCAACGTTTCTTGTCGAATAACTAGAAAGACTTAATTATCTTAATTGACAATTTTCTCACAAATATAAGACGTTTAAAAAGTATATACTTTTGTCTCGCATTCTATGCGTTATAGCTTACGATCGCAAATTCAAAAGAAGTTATTAAATTAAAATTTAATTTATAGTTATTAAAACTTATTCGTAATCGAAGTCTTAATTTAGATCAAAACAATAATGCAAAAGAGAAAAATTAATACTTGAAAGAATCTACGTCACAAAAGACATTTAAGAAATTTATCAACTTTAACTTTATGAATTTAGCAATAAGAAAGTACACAAATGCGACGTCAACTCTTTAAATCAAAATTATTAAATAGTTGTTTATACAAACATTTAGCTTCTTAAGTTTCTTTATAAATGCTCGCATTAACGACAAACTAAGAGACAAATTTATTGCTTTTTATCGCTAATTAATATTGCTAAGACTTAGACTAAATATCGCTTTAAAGAAAATCATCAATTATTAGCAAAAACTATCGTATATAATTTTCGAACAACAATTCTATCATTATTGTCAAAATATTTTGCTAGAGATCGATATCGTTAATTACATTAATTAAATGCAAGACGATGCGATAAAAACGTTGCATAAGATCGCAAAGACATATCTAATTAAATTGTTTAAAGATAAACATTTGTTTCTATATTTTGTTTAATAGTTGATTAAACAATTCTAGTTTTAATTAAATATGTTAAACATAACAAAGCAAGAAAGTCTTTGCATAAGCGTCTTGCAATTGTACGACGTCTTCTTGAGAAAACGCAAACGCAAAAAGAGTTTACTTTAAACGTAAATGCAAAAATAAAGCAAACAAAATCTTAGACAACTTGTCGAAGATATAAAGAACAAAAATTAACGAATTAACATGTATACGTGGTTTTAATCTAGAAATTCTACTACTTATTTTTATTGCTTTTCTCTCGAAATTGTGATCAAAATTAATGCGTTACCTTTAATAATCACATTTGTAATCGATAAAATAATAAAGTTCTATGCATATATATAAAGATTTTATTAGATATGCATCTCGCTTAACTTATTGTACTTGATTAAATTAAGCTTTTGACATCAATTCGACGAAACTCGATCTTAAGATCGAGTTCGCGCCTTGACCTTGACCTAATTCTACAAGACTTAAGAGAATGAGTTAAGTTAAGAAAAAAGTGTTCGACTCGACTCAACGATCATACTAATTTCGAACATAATTGTTAATTAAGATTTCGATATTAAAAATATTTGCTATCTTAAATAATAAGATCGAGAAAATAATTTAAAGTTAATGTAAATTTAATAAACAAATTAAAGTACTACAAATATTATTAAATTATTCTAAAATATTTTTTCAATTCATCGAGATAAAGAAGACAATTAAAAATATATTAGATTTTTAATTTCTTTTATCAAATATCTTGCAAAGCGCATTCGATATATTAAAAACAATAATATATATAAATAGCATTAATTTTATATTTTAAGTTTGCAAATTCTTTTAACAATAAATAAGAAATCTCGAATATTCGAAGAAAGTTATTTAATAAATGCTTTTCTTAATAGCGTCAATAATTAAAAATAACAAGAAACGTATTTAACGTAATTTTAAGAAGAGATTGCATTTATATTTATTTTTTAGAATTTTAATTTGTATCGAACAACTCTTAAGCAAATTATAGAAAATATATAAAATAATGCAACGCAATACAATATTAAGATACTCGAAATCTTAAAACAAAATCAATAATTAAATATTAAATCGAATAAGATAATTGCAACAAGATTGCGCGACAAAGACAAAGTAAATAAAGAATTAATAAACAAAGTTGTTATAATCTTTTAGTAATAATAAATTTTCTATTTAATCAAAATTAATCATGAATCTTTAACAAAAAATAACAAGAAATAAAAGAAGAAAAATAAGCAAGAAATAAACGCAAAATTGATAAATACGAGCTTTGTTAATTAGAAAGTAAGAAAAAATGTTATATTAAGAGCTAAAAATTAACAAACATTAAGAGATAAACAAAATAAAAAAAATAAAAAAACATTCTTAAGAACATTTAGAATTTGAAGACAAAAATTGCTAAAAAAGATTTTAGAGAATATTGATAAAAATCTATTGTTATTAAGAAACAAGTAAGAAGTCAAAAGACAAAAAATATAATTAAGTTACTTAAATAATTATTAACTTAATTTAATTATTAAATATGAGCAACGCGATTTTAACAATTCGACAAGTTTTAATAAAAATAAGCGCGATAATCGCAATAAGCAAAATTATACAAATATATGTCTAAGAAATTGTAAAAAAGATTAGAATGCGTATTCTTTATTATTAAATATTTGCAATAATAATATATTAAAAATTTTAAGAAGAGTCGAAAGCTTTTATCTAAATTTAGATTCTTTTTAAATTTGAATTTGTTATTGTTGTTTGCGTATTTGATCTTTAGAATTTTATTATTATTTATATTCTTTGTTGTAACAAAGAGTTTTATTTAATATTAACAATTATATTTAGCGTTGTTCTTGTTTAATTTAACGATACTTATTATATATAAATTTTTAATAGAATTTTTAAAGTATCGATTAATAAATTTCTTAATTAATAACGTTTTTACTAGATGCAACGTTATGCTTTATATATTTTTCGAATTATTCATTTTAAATGTTTGTTCGATTTAACAATTTTAAACAATTTTTTTATAAATAAATTAAATTTTAATAGATATAAGTTCGTAAATATTTAATTTTCAAGCAACTTGTCGTTATTTTAAAAAAATATAAAGTATTTTCTTTGAAATATTTTTAGATTTAAGTTTAGTAACTTTAGTAATTAATCTATTTCGAAATTAAAATTTTCTCGATTTTGAAAATTTATTAAATTGTTAATCAACATTAAATCTTGCAATTTTTCGATATTACTAATATGTTAATTATATAAAGTACGCGCAATATTGCTTAAGCATAATTTGACGTATTTGTTGTCTTTGTTTAAAAAACAATGGCAATCTTTTAAAAAACATATTTTAAAAATTTAATATTCGCGTATTTAATAATATATCGAAGTATTATGTATAATTTTATATAATTACAAAAGTTCTAATAATTTCGAAATTCTTAATCGAGAATTAATAAGATCGCAACAATTAATTGCGCAAATAATAATTTGTAAAGCTATTTTTTTATATATCGAAGTAATTTTATTTAGAATTCGATAAACTTCTTAATATAAGATTTGAATTACGTTAGAGTATTGTTAATAATCTTGAAATTGTGTTTCTCTTAACAAATTAAACGCATTATAATGTCGATTGCGCAAGATTTATAACTTTGTAAAATTAGTCTCTTAATATTTTAAAAGTTGTTAAACTAAACAACGCATTTGCGCTATTATTTATTAGTTGCATATTAAAGACTTAATTTGTTCTTAAAATAGATATTATCGAAGTAAATTTAATAAATTAATTGTATTATATTAAAGTTAAGATATTATAATTTAATTATTAACATTAGTTAGTCAAAGTTATTAAAGAAGAGTTCGAACATATATTTTTGCAAAACTATTATCGACTCTATTCTCTTATAAGTCTTTAGATTATTTGCGCAAATTCGTATATTATTGTCGAATTATAAATCGTTGCTTTCAAATTTAATTTGCGTACAATAAAGATTATTAATAATTAGATTGATCGCGTTGACCCGGAAATGTCACGTGCAAATGCCAAGACTTAAGTCAAAAAAAATCGAAGAATCGAATCGCTCAAAGTAGTTTAGTCGATTACTATAAGTAGTTTAGCGCGCTTCGCGCTAAACTACTTTGAGCGATTCGATTCCAAAAAATCGTCGCAACTCGATCTTGACGTCGGATCGAACTAAAGAGATAATATTATAACTTGACTCGACGATTAGTCTATTAATAATATTAATATTGTTGATTGTTATACTTTTATTTTTGAAAATCGACTTTATAAAATAATACTTAATTCGATAAGATTTAGCAATTAAATAAATAATATAAACATCGATTAAAAGAATCTATTTTTTATCTTTTTGTACTTTAAATTTATAAAGAGATCTTGTATAACAATCTTGATATGTCGCAATTAAATTTACTTTATCAATCGAACAATACTAATTAATTCGATTATTATTTACGTTTATATCGAGTTTAACGTTTTCGATCTTTATTATAAGTTGTCAAATCGAAAACAAATAAGATCGAGAATCACATATTTTTTTTTAGCGAAATTAAGTTAGATTTGTAAGATTTAAATATATGAGTTGTTGTAATAAACTTAAATTGTCTTATCTTATTAATTCTTTTATTTCTTCTATCTTTTGCATAATCGAAATTATTATATATTAAGATTGTAATTAAAAGTTTCTTTATTAATCTAAGTTATCATTTAATTTTATTTGTCAACTTTTTTATATAACGTTAAATTGTACAATAAGATATAATTAGATTAACAAAGTATAACAAATTAACAATTCTTCGACAAACGTTATTATTGTAAAGATAGAGAGCAAAAATCAACTAAAAATTATTCGATTTGTTAAGATAAAATAAATAATATAGTTTCGATATTATTAAGAGTTAAACTTTAAATATATTTTTGTCGCAATTGTTTTAACGTCTTAAGCAATTAATGTTAACAATAAATTTTACTCAACAAGAAGTATGTTTAATTATTGTCTTCTTAATTTTTTCGAAATTAATTAAAGTTTTTTAATCTATAATCTTTAAGCATTTTCAATATTTCTCGAAGACTTTATTCTTTATTAATATATTTAATTCGAATCGCAATTTATTTATTATTTAGAGTTAATTATAATAAAATGCAATAATTAACTTCTATAAACTTATTAGAAGAAAAAATTCTTCTTTCTTAATCAAATTCTTATAAACGTAATTAAGAAATTTGTTATATTATTTTGCGAATTTATTGCAATGCTGCTTTAACATAGTTAGATACTTAATAACTATTAACTTATAACTTGATATTAAATTTATAATATTCTTTACTTTTTCAAATTCGATTCTGCGAAATCGACAAATACTCGCGAGAAAAATCGAAATATCTAAAAATAATAAGCGAACGAAATAAATATCGTTAAAAGAATAATCTTGATTGTTAGAATTTCGTAAAAAGAATAATAAAACAAGACTTAATATTAATTTCTTAATAATCGATAAAAACTCGATAGAAAGAAAAATTATAATACGAAAATTATAATATAATAAAAAATACTTTAAGTTTGTATGTTCTCGAATATATTAAATAAAGATTATATTTATTTCTAAATTAACGAAATAACAAGAAAAGAAGATAAATTAAATTAATTTCGCGTAATGTTGTTTTGTTTACTCAATTACAAACAAGCATTTATATCAATACTTATAATATTATTGATGCAACAAATTAAATTAAACTCTAATATTCTCGATTTCGCATCTAGATAGCTATATAACAATTGTTATAAAATTTACTTTTTTCTTTGTTAAACGTAATTTCTTTGTCAAATATTTAAGTTAAATAATCGAATCAACTTTTCGCTTCTCTTTACACTTAATTCTACAACTTTTGATACGTTATTTTATTACTAACTTGTTGTTAAAAGTCTTCGTCAATTATAAAAAATCAAAAGTAATAAATTAGCGTTATTTAATTCTATTAGATATAAATATTAATCGCAAAGTATAAAGTTGCAAATTTAATTTATTAATATATTTTAATTGTTAAATTTACTCTTAGATGTAAGACTTATTACAAATACAACTTGTTTAATTCTAGACTAATCGCGTCGATTTGAAAAATCGACTTCGATTCAAGAAATCGAATCGAATCGAAAGTCTTAACGATTCGATTTCTAAAGTTGAAATCGACAATTCGATTCAATTTTAAACTTGAAATCGAAAATCGAATTAAAAAATCGAATTAAATTGTCAAGACTTAATATTAGTATAAAGAAATTCTGAAATAAATAGTAGAAAATCATGTTCTATTTTATAATCTTTCGATATAAGATTATCTAGTAATGCATTATAATAATACAATCAAACTATCTAAATAGCTAAAGTCAAATTATTGACTTAACTTTTTTAGTCAAAGAGTTCGAGAATCTCGTTTTGCATAATCTTGTCAAAAATTTAAAAAAAAAATTATATTTTGAGAAGAATTTGAATTTTCGATCTTTTAACTCGTAATAACAATAACACAATATTTACAATAAAATTAATAAGAGCACAATAATGCTTTTGATAACGTCACTATAAATGTTGTGTCATTATTATTGAAAGTTAAAACGCTCTATTATTGAGCTATCGAAACTTTGATATTTGAGCATATTTTATTTAAAAATATATAGATAACTAATAACTCTAAAGCAATAGCATAATTCTTAAAAAATTAAATATATTACTCGAAAAATTGACTCGAATCGTCAAGACATTAGTTTTATTATAAATTATAATTAATTTGTTTAAAATCTTAGTTATATATTTTAAGTTTAATAATGCAATATAATAATGCAATATAATAATGCAATTTAATAATACATTATAATATTAATTCGTAATAGTAAGCTCTTTAAGCTAAGTGTGTAAAGTCATTAGTTCAAGATCTTAATAATCTCGTTTATTGTATTATTATTTTAAACAATCTAATTCGAATCGCTTTTAATTTCGTTATTATTTTCGTTTTTCACGTAATCTTGTCGTTAATCGTTAATTTAAGCTTTTGTTTTTACGCGATTTTTAACGCGATATTTGACGCGTTTCTATCGATAAAAGTTCTCAAAATTATCGCGCTTTTCTTTATAATTTCTCACGTACACATTAGTTCATTTTAATTAACATTATTATCTTCGATAATTCGCACAAAGTAAACAAGTAATGCATGCGAATAATGCAATACGTCTTGTTTATAATTAACAAACTTAATTTGCTAATTCGAAAGTTTGTTTTGAAGCTCTCTCGCGATAAGATAATTTCTCGTAATTAATTTAAACAAAACGAAATAAACAATAATAAAGACAAGAGTGTCGAAGACAAAAGTATTATGAAAAGTATTTGTAATGTTGACGTAAACAAGATAATGCGAACAAATAATGCATTTTCAACTAATATACTAATGTTTTGCGATAAAGAAAGCGAAAATAAAAGTTTAAAATTGTCGCACTTCGAAATATTAAAAAACATTAAAAGTTTATTGATTTTCTTATTTTTAAACGCTTATTTTAACGTCTAATTCGCAAAATATTACACGACGAAACTCAAAATTACGATCGTAAAAAGAACGAATATCGAATTTAGAGTTTGACTCTAAGCACACTTCAAGAAGTCGCAAAAGCGTTTATGTGCACTTTTTTCTTTGATAAGTACATTATTTTGTTGCATTATTATTGTAATTACAAAATTTAATCAACATTTTACTTTATATAGACTTGAATTTTGCGACAATTTACGTCAAACGCGTAATAATTTAACTTAAGAATTGTTAATTTATTAAATGTTTAATAAAGTAATTCGATCTTTTTTAGTAATAGAAATTCTAGAATAATTTTATGTTTTTTTCTCGAACAATTATAATGTGTTCTTTGTGTTAATTATAAGTTAAATCTTCGAGATTTAATTATTAATAAATTTTTTTTAGCAATTGAAGTTATTAAATGCATTATTTTTTTGCATTATTACGAATAAAACTTGTTTATTTATGTTATAGTTGTAGATGCGATGTTTTCAATAATACAATACGTCTATTAATAAATTTAATTTAGAACAATCTTGAAACTTAATTCGAAAAAAAAATTCTTCTTTGTCTATTGCTTGATTATTATTCTTTTCTTTGCGATATATGTTTTACAATTTAACAATAATTTTCTTTAAATTTAAATTTATAATACAACTATAATATTTAATTATTATAATTTGCTCAATTGTTTGCGAACTTATTTAAGATTAATTTTATTAATACACTCTTCGAACAAAATTAAAAGTTCGTTTAATATTTATTAATAACATTAGACATAAAAGTACATCTCAAGTTATTTGCATTAATTTAAGAAAGTTCGAAGCATTGTCTCTTCAATATTCTCAAATTAAATATTTATTCTCTATAATATTAATTCGAAGATATCGATCGTCTTTATTTTGAGTCGAATGAGAACGTTAAAATTATCGAAATAAGAATCTCGCAATAATCGCAACAAATTACAAAAATGTTAGCAAAAAAATTACATGCATTATTATATTGCATTATTTCTTTAACAATATTTGCTCTTTGTGCTTTTGCTCTTAAATTAGCAATTAAATTGTAATAACGTCGAAAATAAATTTTGAATTCGATTTTGTATTTTGTTTCGTAATTGATAACATTATTATTATTTTTCTTATATTACATCTTGTAAAGACTTAATTTTTGCGTAAAATTTAAAATGTTAACAAGATTATATAATATGTTATCAAATTTTTTTGTTTTCGAATAATATTTTGCAAACTTTGTTAAAGCTTTATTGCAAGCTCTTGTTACGATCTTTGTCGAAAAATAAACATTAATTTTAATTGTTTTCTTTAGATGTTCGAGATAATTAAATATCGCATCAAATATTTAAAATTTTAAATAAATGTCTATATTAGTTGTTTGTAAAACTATAAAAGTACATTTGTAAAAAAAAATTAACATATTATTAACAAATAAAATCAATTGTTATTCGCTTTTGTCTAGTTTAATTTGTTACATTTTTTAATTTTAAGAGTATTTCTTTACTTAAAGATTAATAAAATCGCGTAATTAATACGTACAACGAAGCATTAAATAAGTAGAGTTTTAACAAATACAAATATCTTATATTAGTTTTTGTAATTTTTTTTGATTTGCTTTTAAAAAACTTTAAAGCGAAGTAAACGTTAAGCTAAATTATTAATAACAAGTGTAAAAGTGCAAATCTAGATAAAATTTAATAAATACATTATCTCTTTACATGTTACGAGCTTACTTAAGCTATACTAGTGATTTAAATTCTACGCGTTATTAGCGAATCTATTATCATGTTTAACATGTTCGAAGAACGAACATTTCAAGTATAATGTTCGCTATGTTCGATGAGCGAACATCGCGAACAATGATGTTCGTCATACTTAATGAACGAACAAGACGAACAATCTATATTTTCTTAGTATATAAGAACTAGAAACACGACTTTCTTATAAATTGTATTCAATTTATCTTAAGTCTTTACTTATTGTTACTTTGATTTATTGAATTATCTATGAAAATTTATTAAACATAAGATTGTCTATAGTTGTAATTCTTGTTATCAAATGATTGCTTGCATTGTCTAAAGACGTTTACAAATCTCTTTAATAACATAATTTGTTCTAATATCTTTTACGAAAGTACTAGCGTAACACTTTGAACATTCTAAGAATGTTTATATTAGATTAACGCGCTTCTATCTTAAGCAATAGCTCAACAACATTACGTCGATTTTTCGTTAATAAAAACAACAAGATAAGAATTAACAAATCTAACGTCTATTATAAAGATTGTATCGATCTACAGAACTAGCTTATGCAAATAAATATTTATTTTATCTTTTATCTTGTTCTAGCGAACAAAAAGACAATTTTCGCATTAACATTTCTTAAAGAAAAAGTTTAGCATTGACTCAAATTAAACTTACGCAAATATCTAGAAAATTATGACGAAAATTCTTGTGCGATGTTTACGAACTTCGACAACTTTAAGAGAAAGCTTTAAAAAATCTTCGAAACATTCAACGAAAAACAAATCGCAAAAAAAATGATTTAGCACTTAATTTAACGAATTTTTGCAACAAACTACGTAGCAAAATTTCAAAAATATGTCAATTTTATCGAATGACACGATGTCGCATTTATGACAATGTTTCGACGAAATTTTAAGAACAATCTTAAGAACAAAATTATGCGCGATAATAAATTCATTAGCGATATATTTAATTTTATCGAAATAGTTATCGATTTTAACAACAAATTATATGAAAGAGCTATAAAAAAGCAATACGATTAATTTTACGAAAAAACAAGAATCTTCTTTAAATTAACGATTAAATATTATTAGAAAGAATTTCGTTCTAATTAAAAGTACAATAATCTAGACTATCGTAAATCTATATTTATAAAATTGAATTTTATTTAACGACGCAAAAAAAAAACTTTAGAAAAAAGCAAAATAACAAATTCTAGAAAACGTGCTATTTATATAGCAAATCAAGTCACTTCGCAAGAGATTATCGATCATAAAACTTAATAAATCGTCGACAAATTAATGTCATGTTAAGAAAGATACTTAATAGCTAAAATGACATTAAAAAGCAAATTAACACAAAGACGAACATTCTCGAAACTAAATCGAACGACGATTATTATTTGATAAAGAATCTAAATTAATTATAGAAAGTTCTAGATGAAACATTATTAAATAAGACATTCGCATCTACGTAGAAAGTCAATTAAGTACTTTAGAAGATTATTAAATCTTATAGCTTAATTATCGACTTAAACAAGAAGTATAACTAAAGGAATTTTTACGAATGTATAAAAGACATTACGAATTATTTTGAGACTTTAGTTAGCTCATCGAAGATCGTAAACGAATGCGAGAAGAAGCTAGAAAGCAATGTCATTATATAAAAGAACATACTTGACATTATAATGAAACAATTGAACTTTACAACATACGCAAGTCTTAATTAAATAGTTTGCTACGACGATTTATGCTAAACTTATCTAAAAGAAAAGAATGAAGCTAATTAATTTTCTAGAAAGTCAAAGTTAATAATCTAATAACAAAAGAAAGCTTAGCGCAAACAAACGCTTAAAGCAAAAATCATAGCATAGAAGCAAAAAAAAGTTCAAATTCTTTAATAAAGAACATATTAAAGAAATGCAATATATTAGTCTAACAATAGCAATTAAACTTAACAACGTACGCACGATGTTTTATCACATTAATTAAAATCAACGATCGTCAATTTATAACAATAATTAATTTTAATGCGATAAATAATTTTATAATTAAAACTCTTGTAAAGAGAAAAAAGTACTTTATTCGAAAGAAGCTTAACGCTTACAATCTAGTAATTGTAGATAAAAATTCATTATTCGTAAAAAGTAAAAAAGTGAACAAAGAAATAAAATTATTATCAATAGCTATTTAGCAACATCACGAGAAACTAATCTTTAATATAGTGAAAATAATTACTCACGATATCGTTCTAAGAATGTCTTAATTAAAGTAACACAATTTAGAAGTTAACTAAAATACACGAGTACTTAGATTTGCGCAATGTGATCACACAATTCACATTTAATCTACGCATCAATAGCGTTCAATAATAGATAAAAGATTAAATTGAAATTCGATCGCAAATAGCGAGTTTGCATTTTCGCAAAAAAACGATTTAATAAAATTCGATTCGACAAACATCAACAAAAATTAATTAAATTACAAAATTAAAATAAGTAAAAAAAATTGCGAATCTTTTAAGAGCTCTAAACTATCTAGTATAACGAGAAAATCGCTAAAACACATATCACGAATATACAACAATTGAGAGCATCTATTTTAGAAAAAGAAAACGACTAAGACTTTATTTAAACATTAATTGTAAAATTACGAGATTAAATTTGAATTAAGCAAGCAATTTACGTTTAAACTTATATATGCTTTATTTAAGAAAAAGCTAGAAATTCTTCGCAAATACTTGGCAAAAAACGAAAAAAAAGAATTTATTAAAAAATTCTAATTATAAATAAAATACTCGATTCTCTTTGTATTTAAGAAAAACGAAACTTTTCGTTTATGTGTCAATTATTAAAAGCTAAACAATATTATGATAAAAAATCAATATTTATTACTTAACATTAGCGAGCTTCAAAATCGATTATTCGAAACAAAGTACTTTATTAAACTAAATTTACGAAAAACGTACAATTAAATTAGAATGAAAACAAGAGAAAAGTAAAAAACAACTTTTCGCATACAATATAAACTATACGAATACACAATAATGTTGTTCGAGTTTACGAACGTCTCGACAACGTATTAAGAAATAATTAATAATGCATTACGACAATATTTGAATCAATTTATTATAGCATACTTGAACGACATCATAATTTACTTAAATATTTTAAAAGAATATATAAATTATGTTTTCAAAATATTAAAATGTCTAAATAAAAGAAATTTACATTTTAAATTAAAGAAATGCGAATTTCATTAAGAAAAAGTTAACTTTCTTAAATTTGTCGTTGAACGACATGAAATACGCATGAATTTCGAAAAGCTACAAGTAATTAAAGAATAAAAATTATCTATTAATGTTAAGAAAGTTTAATTCTTTTTAGATTTCATAAATTATAACAAGAAATTTATCAAGAATTACTTCGTTAATGCAATATTATTAACGAATCTTACGAAGAAGAAGACGCCATAAATATAAAAATTAATAAAAAAAAATTATTTTAGAATCTAAAATTAAAATGCTTAAAGAAACTAGTATTAAAAATGTACAATTTACAATTGTCAAATAAGATTAAAATTAACGCATTAAATTTAATTATCGATGCATGCTTTAGTTAAAAGCATAAAAACATATAACATTTAATAATATATCTTTTGAGAAAACTTTCGTTAATCGAATAAAATTATAATATTTACAACAAGAAGTTATTCGCTATTGTAGTCTCTCTAAAATTATAAAGAGTATACATCGAAAAATTATTAAAATTTACGATTCTTATAAATTATAAGAATTTTTTATACTTTACTACTATTAAACAACTTAACAAAAGACAAATGCGATAATTAGAGCGATTTGAACAATACAAGTTCAAAATATAATATACATTAGATAATAATAATAATAAAGCAAATGCACTTAATAGAAGAAGTAATTATATAAAAACCAAGAAATCGTTTAATTACAACATACTTAAAGTTAACAAAGACGAATCACTATTAACAAACAAATACGAGCTAAATGTTATTTTACGAATATTTAGAAACAACAAGAAAGAGTTTCTAATAAAGAAAGAAAAACTTCAAATATCTATTGACAAAATTGACAAATATATAAAAAAACATTATAATAAATTATTGCAAAAACATTTAAGAGTGATCAAAACTCTTTAGCTTTTACGTTAACATTATTAGTTTTCTTAAATAAAACAAGTTATTAAGATATACGTTAAACGATGTCTTAGTTATTAGCAAAACAAACATGATACATATGCGAACTATAACGAAATTCAATATTAGAAATTATTTAAATCGTTATAAAATAAAGTTACGATAAACTTTATTATTAAGTTGTTTAAGTCGACAAATTTAACAATTGAAGACAAATATAATTCAATATTAATAATGATTAACAAGCTTATCAAGTATTCACATATTATCGCATGCAAGAAAAAGTTCACAATAAAACAACTAAAATACATTGTATTAAATCGACTTATATGATATCATAATATATTTAAAAAATTAATTAGTAACAAAGACAAACTCTTCACGTCTAACTATTAAAAGACGCTTCTATTAATGTTAGAAACGAGACTTAGAATGTTCATTATTTATTATTCGATTACGAATAATTAAATAAAGCGAACAAATCAAAGTCTAAAGCAATATTTAAGACACTACGTTAACAATATTTACAACAATTGAGTATTACCTTTATCTATGACTCAATTGACACTAAATGCAAAAATTTTGAATATTACTAAAATAACTTCATTCTTCGCCAATTATAATAAAGAATTTAATCTCTTTAAGAAAGAACGAAAGCATCTATTAGCTTAGTTAGTTATCGAAAGAATAACAACATTAAAAAAGATATACGACAACATCTCAAAAATGTAAAAGAAGTTAATCAAGTATTAAAACAAGAAACGAAAAATAACATCTTAATTAAAAAAAATATATATATATATCTTTTTATGAAAAATCTTAAGATAAGAAAGTTAAACAAGAAAATGAATCATATTAAAGTCGAATCGTTTCTCATTAAAAAAGCAAAAAGACTAGTCAATTACGAACTCGACTTATTCAAAAATGTCAAAGTATTTTTAGTATTTTATATCTTATTGTTGAAATTAACGAATTCAATTACGTCTTTATAGAACACATTTTATTTTCATTTATAAAAAAAGAAACAATATAAGATTAAAGAAATTCTAAAATAGAAAAATTAAAAATATTTCATCAAATAAAAAAAATCTTCTATTTCGAAAAATATATAAGAATCAAAGAAAAATCTTAATTGTTGTCGAGATCTTCTAAAGAAATTTCATCAAAATTAGACAAGAAAACGATAACTTAATTTTAGTCAATCGAAAGTTGAAATTCTTCGAACGACACATCGAATAGCAATTCGAAAGTCTTTGCAACAAACTTAACAAAAAGCGCTTCATTTATCTTTAGATCATCGATGTTCTTTCACTTCGTTACGATCATTTTTTTTTCTTTATCTTTTAGAAAATTCAATTGCTTTTTCAAGCGATTTAGCTTAGCACACGCTTCGCGCATTTCTTTCTTTAAGCATAATCTTTTCTCATAAATTCGTTTTATCAAAGTAGACAAAATTGTCAAATTATAATTACGATTCGATTATATACATTTCACACACTTTTCGAAATTATTGCTCACACAATAAACTTTATTAGACATCGCACAATTGCGACAAGAACGCATCGCTAAACATACAAAATCTAAAGCATCGAAAAAATCTTTTTTACGAAAAAAAGAATTTTTGATATTAATTTTCTTTAAAGACATTGTGAGAAGACATTAAGTTTTTAAGACGAAAATTGAAAAAAAAAGAAATAATGTTACGAGTTTACTTAAGCTATATTAGTGATTTAGATTCTATGCGCTATTAACGAATCTATTATTATGTTCGACATGTTTAAAGAGCGAACATCTCGAATATAATGTTCGCTATGTTCGATAAACAAACATCGCAAATAATGATATTCGTTATATTCGACGAACGAACAAGATAAGCAATTTATATTTTCTTAATATATAGAGATTAGAAATACAACTTTTTTATAAATCGTATTTAACTTATTTTAAGTCTTTACTTATTGTTACTTTAATTTATTGGATCATTTATGAAGATTTATTGAACATAAGATTGCCTATAATTGCAATTCTTGTTATCAAATGATTGCTTGCATTGTCTAAAGACGTCTACAAATCTCTTTAATAACATAATTCGCTCTAATATTTCTTACGAAAGTACTAGCGTAACATTATATTATTACAAAAAAAAATTTAAATTACAATAAATAAGTTTGTATTTCTTGCAATATTCTAAACCTGTGCATTCTTTAATTGCATAATAACATTGTTAATTATTGTTTTTAATTCTAAAATTGCAATAAAATCTTAAGTTATTAAATTAATAATATAAGTTAAACAAGAAATAAAGTTTTGCTATTTTTTTTATTAAAATTCTTGTTAATGTAAAGCTTTTTCGAGTTTGTCTTTTAGAATGTTATTATTGTTCGCATTATTAGTAATGACATTAAGAAATTTGTTTTTAATTTTAAAAAACTTCAAGATCTTTATAAGCTTTAACATTAATTAATAATTTATATGTTCGATATTAAGAGAAGCAAATTTAATAAGATGTTCGCGAAATTGAAATGCGATATTAATTCAATATATTAACACTTCTAAGTAGACAATTCTTTAAGAATTAGATTATGCATTTAAAGCAATAAAGATACGCTAAGCATCTTTAAAATCTATTTTGATTTTTTTACAAATTTGATCGAAGTTCGAAAGAATTATTTTCGATAATTTCGTACAATCTAGAAGCACTAATTTTGGTCGAAGCACATTTAATAACTTTCGAAAGTAAAAATTATTAATAATTCGAAAGAATAAATTTAAATTAACAAAAGTTTTACATAGTTGATTTTTTCAATCATTTTAAACAAAGAAAAACGACAAATTAATATAATTTTTCTTCTAATAATATGTTAGTTTTTCATTATTTATTTGCATTATTAATTGTGACTTATGCAATTAAAGACTAGATTAATCGCGATTTGCGATTTAGATCTTTTTCGTTTTAAGCAAAAGATAAATTGAAAATGTTTCTTTATATTTGTTGTGCTTGAATAATTATAAACAATAAAATAATTCAAAAGCTTATGACAACTTTTATAAATAATTTTAGAAAAACTCTTCACAATTGAAACTACTTAAACGAATTTATTTTAAAGCTCAAATTATGCTTTTGTATTAATTTTTTTTACTTAACGTGAATTAACAAGTCTTGATTAAGTCTTGTTTAAAATACTCTTGTTAATTGCAATTTGTAATTATTATTCTTGAAATTAAATGTTAATATTTAAATTTTATTCGACATATTTGTTTTTCTCTCTTAATATAAGTAACGAAAAATTGTCTCTAATTTTGTTTAATGCTTCGTAAAGAATTCTTTTTTTATTATCGAAAGTAAAATTGAGAAAATTTTAATCGAATTGGCTCGCGAATTAATTAGAACGTAAACTATTAAATAACGAGTTACGCGAAATAGATTCGCGAGAATTATCTTCGATTAAAGATAATAATTGATTTGAAGCTTTTAAAGAATTAGACATATTGTAAACAAAAGTAATAAAAACAATGTCTTTGAATACTATATAAAGAATCTCTTCGAAATAAAAAAGTAATGCAAAATAATAATGCAAATAACAATTAAATTAGACAAATTATTATAAAATAAAATGTAGTTGTAAACTCGAGAATATTAAGAGAATCTCTCTAAAATAGAAAAGTAATGCAAAATAATAATGCAAGCAATAATTAATTCGAGTAGATTATTATGTAACAATATAAACAAGTTTGATTGTAATCTCGAAGTATATTAAACTATACTCTAGTCAAAATTTTATAATTATAATATCATAAGTCTAAAAATATTAATTCTTGACATAATAACGTAGTTTTCGATTTCTTGACGATTCGATTCGATTTTAATTTTTGAAATCGAAAATCGACTCGATTTGATTCGAGTCGATTTCAAAATAATTAAAATTGAATCGATTTTCGATTTAATTTCTAAAGTTGAATTGTTGATTCAATTCGATTTCAAAGTTGAAATCAAATATCAAATCGACAATCAATCTATTTAATTTAATATTCTAAAGATATCTTATAAAACTCGAACAATATCGCGTAACAATATTGTAATTAAAAAAATTATTGCGTTATTATATAAAAATATTATTAAATACTTATAAAATATTTGCTTTTAATTTTCTTATCTCGAAGACTAAATTTTAATACACAATTTATATCTTTATTGCGACACAACAAATCTTTGTTTATTCTTAAATTTACTTTTATTAAATGATTGTTATTAAGTATTAACGTCTTTTATCGCAAATAAAAGTCGCATATTATAATATATATTCTTGAATTTAAATTATTAACTTTTGTATTATTTGCAACTTTTGATTCAAATCAATTATATTTAAAGCTTCGAATTTTTATTTTAAGCAATAGACATAAAATTACTAAGAGTATAAAGATTAAAAAAGCAAATTTTATATAACGTTGCGTTGTATCGAAGAATAAACTTGCGCAATTATATATAATTTCGAATTATTGACAACAATGACAAGCGATTTGCGCTCTTAAATTAAGATTTCTTAATAAGTTAATCGAAATTAAGTTGCTTCGCGTTTGTTTTTAATATTTATACATTTTTTATTAAATTTAAGTTTTTATTAAATTTTTTTTGCTAAGTTACTTCGAATTGTTTCGATGTTCGCGAGTTGTTTTCTTATTTTGTAATAAATAAATTATTAACATATTAATTAAGCAAGAGTTAACGCTAATAAATATAACGCAATTTTGTATATTGCTTATAAAAAGAAGTAAGATAATATTTAAATTTGCATTAAATGTTTAAGTATCTTTACGACTTTTTTTGCTTTGTATTGCTATTTACTCTTTATTCTTCTTTTTAATAATGTAAAAATAACAATAATTTGTTGTTTATTATAATAAAGAATTTACTTCTTTTTGGGATTCTCTCTATTCTTTCAATAGTAAATATATATTTACAACTAGTTATTATCAAGCTAATGTATTTATAAATAAATATATCTCGACTTGCATTATTATTTCTGCAATTTTTTCGATAATTTAAGATAAGCAATATTGAGATACTTTGTGTCAAAGAGACAGCACTTATATAATGCACGTCTTAATTATCTTTTGCAATTAATTTGTACACAATTTTAGTTACAACATTGTTAATATAAGATACTATTAATATATCTCGATAACAAAACGCAAATACTAACTTTATTTAGTGTTTCTTAAGCGCACTTAAGAATTTGCGATTAATTATCTTCGAATTTAAGAGTATATTATTTATTATTAACTTCGCATTTGCTATCTTTTTTTAAACTTTATTTAATGCTTTGTTAACTTATTAACATTGTTAATTGCAATTAATATTCGAAATTCGCTTAAACAACACTTTTTTCTCGATTTATCTTAATTGAATAAAATAGCAAGACAAAGCAAATTTTTATACTCTCAACTTTTATTTTATTTTATTTTTGTTAGAAATCTTGAAGATTTAATTCGAACGTAACAAATTATATTAGAGATCTTGAAAATTCAATTTAAGCGCAACAAATTATATTAGAGATTTTGAAGATTTAATTCGAATATTTTATAAATGTTCGATTTTTTTACTTATTTAAGATTTATAAAGTTATCTTGTAAAACGCATTTGCATTCTAATTCGATTATATATATAAACAACAAAAGACGAAAAAAAGATGCATCAAAAAAAAGATAAAAAATATATATATTTGAAGTAAGATTAATTATAAACGTTTAATATTATTACGTTTTACAAATTAAGAAGAAACAAATATGTCTTGGTAACAAGCAAAAGAAGTATAAGAATGAGTTGCAATTTTAATTGTTTTAAAATTTATTTGTATTTAGACAATTAATATAGTAATTCGACTTTCGCAAATAAAAACTTTAATTCGAACTTGTGTTTAGACAATTAATATAACAACTCGACTTTTGCGAATAAAAATCTCAATTTAAACTTGTATTTAGACAATTAATATAACAACTAGATTTTTGCACATAAAAATTTCAATTTAGACTTGTATTTAAACAATCAATATAATAACTCGACTTTTATATATAAAATTTTCAATTTAGATTTGTGTTTAAAGAATTAACAAATATAAGACAAACAAAGATTAATGCGATTAAGAATATATATAAAAATAATAATTAATAACATGTATTATAAGCAAATATATATAATGCGAAATTGTCTTTACAAGAGTTTGATTGCATCGTAAAATTAGCGCGTTAAAAATATATACATCTTATTAACTCTAGAAATTTATATTAGTAATATAATTAAATTGTATAAAATTTAAACGCTTATTAAATTACTAATTGTGTTGTTAATTTTAGCGAAATTAATCGAAGATTGAAGTTGAGATAATTTATATAAATTGCGATTTGTTTAATTTGCATTCAATATAATGTAAAAACGATTAAGATAATCGAAAAGCATTATAAGAAAGAAATAAAATTAACTTGCAAAAGTTATTTTCAAAAAAGATAATTAATTTATAATAACAAGTTGCTTAATAATAGTTTTGTAAAACAATTAATTTAAGAAACTTCTTTCTTTCTTTTGATGCTCGACAATACATAGCAAGAAAACAATTATATAATATATCAAGTCTAATTTTACTGTAACTTAGCGCACTTCTATAATAATAAACTATAGCATATAAGATTAAATAAATAAATGTTATTCTTGTACAATTAAGAAAGAAGACAAATTCGAATATTCTAACACATTACGTGCTATCTTTATTTGATATTGAAAAAAAAATTATTTAAGATTAAGTTAAAATTATTAGAAATTAAATTTAATTAAGTATTTATAGACAATTCTTTAACTTTATGCAATGTAGAGAGTTGAATAAAACTCGATTTATTAAAATTATTTTTTTCTTAACTTTAAATGCTATAAATTTAGATTACAATTAAATTTATAAGATTGTTTATCTTTCTACTTTTATATATTGTAATAGAAGTATAAAGCAAGATTTACAAACGCATTAATATTAATTTATTTATCGAATAAACAAAGCGATACTTAAATTTTATTAATACAATTTTCGAAAATATAAAATTTGATTGTAAATTAAATTTATTTTACGAACAACAATCGAGCACAATCTTTTTCTTTATTTACTTAATTATTTCTTTTGCTTTTGCTCTTGCTTTTTGCTCTCGTTCTTTAATTTTAAGAATAATAGACATTACTCTTAATAATATTGTTAATCAAGAAATTAAATATTATTTATATAAACTTTTTTTATTATTAATATAAACTTGTTAAGCAAAGACTTATACATTAATTAGAACGATATAATTAAGAAAAAGACTAAACATATAAATGTCGATAACAAGATAAATAAAGAAAAAGAGATTTTAAATAATAAGATTTTAATAAAAAGTAATAATATCGATATAAAGATAAGATTCGTATAAATTAAGTCAAGAAGATACAAGCTTATGCGCTAATTTATTGCAAAAAGAAGAAGTAATTGCGCAAAGTTAATTGTCGAAAAAATTAGATAGCGCAAAAAAAATATGTTAAAATCAATAAAAAATCAAGTATCTTTTCGAAGAAAATTAAGAAAAACAAGTGCAACATTATTACTAACAATAATTGTAAATCCTCTAAATTAGAGAAGAAATAACATAACAAGATTTATTGCATATTTAATATTAAGAAGCAAAACTTATGCAAAAAGTTAAAAAAAAATACGAAACGCAAATTTAAAATATTTAAGAATTATTAGCTTATTATAAAATTGAAAGTTAATATTCTTGAAAATCAAAAAACAATTAATATATCTTAGATTAAAATTTGTCTCGATAATTATTTTGTAAACGTTACACTTAAATAGTTAAGTATTAACATTCGAAAGAATATATAATTTGTTAACTTTAACAACAATAACTTTTCGAAAGTAATGCGCATTTCGTTTAATTATGTTTCGAAAAACTTTTATTATGTAAGCGAAAAGAATTGCAAGAATTACGTTATTTATTTTAATTAAACTAAATATTATTATAATTAAACTAAAGATATTTACTATCTAATAAAAAAGAAAGAATGTAATAAGAATCTATACTTTGTTCGTCTCTTGTATAAAGATTAGATAATTGATAACAACAAACTACTTTAAAGAAAATCGATTAAGATTGTTGTTTAGATATCGATCGATTACTCTTGCGATTTTACAAAAGAAATTACAAAATTAAATAGAAATATGTTCGAACAAAAAACTCGCTTATTGTTTTTAAATTTAGAGAAGAAAAGTCGAAGACAAACAATTAAATTATTCGTTTTATCAATATTGCTAAAAAGAACTTCTCTTTTATTTTTAAGATTTAATTTTGTAACGTTTTTGTTTGAGAATTAAACAATTTAAAGTCGATTAAAGCTTTAATTAAGATAAAGAAAAAGTAAAAGAAAATTGCTATTCGATCAATTAAGAGCAAAACAAATAAGAAGAGAACTAACAATTATAATAAGAGAGAATTAAATAAGAAGAAACTTGAGTTAAGAGACAATATCAATAAAGATAAAAAAAAAATCGACTCGAATACAAAGTATAATCAAAAAAAGATTAACTTTGATAACAATTTATTTAGTTTAAGAAGTGGAAAGAAGTAATTAAGATAAACAAAATCGCGTTTACGCAATTTTGTTTTATCGATTTTGTCGCATCTTTATCTTAGTTAAAATAAACAATTATTAACAATAAATACTAATAATAGTTCTCAAGTTTCTCTCTTTCGATATGCGTAAAATACAACTAGTAATTATATAATCTTTATAAAATCAAGTAAGAATTGACGTTACTCTTGCATTAATTCTAATTTGGATATATTAAAGATATTTAAGTTACGTAATTAAAGTAAAAGAAATAAATATATAATTGTTATTATCAAGTCGATAAACTTCGTTATTGCTTAATTAGTTGCATGCGTTAAACTCTATTATTATTGCTAATTTATATCTATTAAGCAATTCTACGTTTTGTTATTTTTTTTTCTAATTTACGAAATATTTATTGTTGTTATAGTAAACGATTTTTGCGTTTTTTATTCTTTCGAAAACAATTTTGAACTTTTGCAAAGACTTTATTCGATATAACGCTATTATTTGCGTTATTTTTACTTAATCTTCTTTTAAGAATTAGATTGCTTACGTTTACGCGACAAGATTATTTTAAAATGTTCGATAAACAAATATCTAATTTACAATAAAATCGATATGCAATTAAATTAATGCAAGAAACTTTTATAATAAAACAACATATTAATATAATTAATCTAACAATATAAGTTTAAATGCAATTTGAATTGCGTGCGCAACAATAAGATTGCTTTATTAATTAAACTTAATATTATTTAAAGTTTTTTTATCTTTTTGCACATTAATATATTATAAAAGAATAATTTGTCAAAAAATGCAAATATTATTTAATATCAATTCATGCAAAATCTTAGATCTAATAACTTGTCTACTTTTTCTCTTTAAAAATATTTTTATAAAGTTGTTATATTTTTGCGCATTTTTTAACTTTTATAGTTTCTCTAGATTATTAAAAAAATATAATATTTGCATTCTTAAGCTTGTTTTTACGCGTAACAACATTCTTTTATTATTTTTCAATTATTCGATAAAAACTTGATATTATCTTTGTGCAAATTTGCTTATTCTTGTCGTTTAACAAAATCAAGTCTTAAATAATTGCGTTCTTATACTCGATTTTCAAGTATCTAAGTATATACATATTAATATAATAAAAGCTTATATTATCTTTTTTAATAATAAACTTAATATAATAAGAATACAATATTAAACAAGAATTGCGATCGAATCAAAAACAAATGTATAATATTTAATATCTTAAATTTATGCAAATAATTTATTAACTTAAGAAATAAAATATCGTTTGCAATTATTTATAGTTAAACTTGTTGTTTTATTCTTGTTAATAATATTAATATATTGCAAATTTCTTAATTATAAATTTATTAATTCTTGTCTCGATTTGCTTCTTAAAGTATATCTTATTTAGACTAGTCGCGTTGACCCGGAAATGTCACGTGCAAATGTTAAGACTTAAGTCAAAAAAAATTCGAAGAATCGAATCGCTCAAAGTAGTTTAATCGATTACTATAAGTAGTTTAGCGCGCTTCGCGCTAAACTACTTTGAGCGATTCGATTTCAAAAAATCGTTACGACTCGATTTTGGCGTTAAGTCGAATTAGAGAAATGATATCATAACTCGATTCAACGATCAATCTAATCTTATTTCAAAATTAGTTAAATATATTTTCTATACTAATATTGTTCTTTATTAATAATCTTAATTAGATTTTATTGTTACAAATCTTATTAATTACAATTTAATACATATTAATAATCGATTATTCATAAAGAAGATATTTAATATGCGTATATATAAAGACTTCGAGTTGATTTTCTAAAATAAACAATTGATCTTATTTTCGTTATTAGAAAGAAATTTTATTGCTAATTTTTAAATCTTGAAAAATCAATTGTTTAAATTAATAAATCTTTAATCTTTTCGAAATAATCTTGTGTCTAATATTGTTAAATTTTAGCTTAATATATTTAGCAATTTTCCAAGTATAAGTATAATACAAGTTCGAGAAGCTCTTTGTCGATGTTAATCTTATAATTAGATAAATTGTAAAAAGTTATTTACTTTCGATGCGTATTTTAATCTTATTTCTTAACTCGCAATTAAATTGTTTTGAAAGATCGATATATATAAAATAATATTTGCAATCTTTTATCTCTTTAATTTCTTTTATTCTCGAACGTTTAATAAAAATAAATAACTTAACAAACATCTTGTTAGACGCACTATTGTTATTTTTTTCTTGTTGCTATTTATTGTTGTTACAATTGCTACTCTCAATAATCTTAATAACTTATATTTTATTCTTTTTTAAAATTATTAACGTTTTCGAAAAGTTGTTAATTGTTAGATTTTCTTAAATTATCTCGAATACTTTTAGCTTATTTGCAAAAGATATTAAAGCGTTGCAAAACTTAATTTCTTGTTTTAACAACATAAGTTGCGCGACAAATTGTTAATTAAACAATAAAATATTTCGCGTAAAATCTTGTTCTCTTTTTTTTTTTACAAATAAGTTATAATGTTTTAAGTAAAAAGTAAACTAACTTTGATAAAAGAAAATTGCGTTATTATTAAAATTATTTATTTAACTTGATATTCGAAGTTGTTGTCTAATTAAAGATAATCGAAATTTACTTTTTAATTAATACGAATTTTATTAATTTTCTTTGTCTTTTTATTACGAAGTTTCGCGTAAATAATTTCAATAACTTTTATATCTTTTGTTTAAATTACTTTTATTTAGACTAATCGTTGGGTCAAATTATAATATTATCTCTCTAACTCGACTCGACGCCAAGATCGAGTCGTAACGATTTTTTGAAATCGAATTGCTCAAAGTAGTTTAGCGCGAAGCGCGCTAAACTACTTATAGTAATTGACTAAACTACTTTGAGCGATTCGATTCTTCGAATATTTTTGGACTCAAGTCTTAACATTTGCACGTGACATTTCTAGGTCAACGCGATTAGTCTACTTTTATTGTATCTTTTTTGCACGTTTACTTCGACATTACTTGTTATAAATTGTTTTGTCAAATAATATCAAGAATTTCGCTAACAATAGTGTTAACAATCTTGATTTTATTTTTTGCTTTGTTTAGAATTGCTAAGATCTTTCTTTATTAATTCTTTTTTTTATTTCTTTGTTTTATTTAGTCTAAAATAATCTATCGAATATAACGTAAACTAACAATATTATAAAGAGTTACACTAAATAGATTATCTTAATTTGTGTTTATCGTTAATATGTTAATAATTAATTATTAATATTGATGCTTATAAAGTAAAATAATATATTAAAAAAATTACAATTAAATTCGAAATTTCGAGATAATATTTTAGAATTATATTAACAATAAAGTTTTGTTATAATCTTTATTGTTATTCTTGACTTAACAAATTAAAGTATTATAATCTCTAATTATTTACTATCTAACAATCTCTTGTGTTAAACAATTGTTAAATAAAAAAAATCAATTGCTAAGCATCTTAATTTAGCTTTTATTTATAATTTCTTTACGTTAAAACTAATTAAATAGCGTACGCATATTACAATTTTTTGAAAAATCAAGTACTAGAAAGAGAGCTTGTCGATAAATTAAGTAAAATTATCGCTTTTTTTAAAGTTATTTTTGAAGTCAAAATTGTGTTTGCGCAATTTTAATTTATATTCGAGCATTTTACAATAAAATAATCTCGCAATTTGTAATATTTTACAATAGAACAATTTTGCAACTTTTAACACTTTTTGATTAATAAATATTAACAAGATGTAAGCAATTATTAACACGATATATATAACGAACGTGTATATAGTATTTGCAAATACAATTATTTTAATTATAATACTTTATTTTACATAAATTATAAGATTATTCTTGAACGTATTTATAGACGTCGTTGTGTATTTTTGTTTAAATAAGACTTATTTATTATTGTAATCAATTTTTATCTCAAATATTAAATATTGTTCTTAAATCTTCTAGCAAAATTATATTTTAATATTGACGCTTATTCTTTATAGATAGTTCACACTATCTATTATAGCGTTCGTCGATTGTTCGAAGCTATTGCATTATATTTTGTAGCGTCGTTTATAAATAGTTAGGGTTGAATGTAGAATTTATTCTAGGGTTAGGACTTGTCGGACATCAAACATAATTCTGCAAAGAAGGTCTGACTGCTAATCCCTTGCCTAGACCAGAAGTTGTCACGATGCCTGCGAAAGGTTCCTTTTGATTAGGTATTCATAATTCTTACGCTGGTCCGCCAAAAGGACGCCCAGCTCAATCTCTTACACAGCGTCCAATACCTCCCATCCGGACGCTGAAAGCCCACCATGCCTATTCCCCTCCTCGGCGACCTCCTCTTCAAAGGCGTCCACAGCGTCCCCTTCGCCGTCCCGATCCTCAAAGCCCTACCATGCATCCTCATCGTCTACCTTCTCAAGATCTACTTTGGCGGCGCGCGCAACACCTCCGAACGGCTGATGCGATCGAAAGTCATCATGATCACCGTACCACCCACCTCCCCTCTCCCTCCCAACCGTCCAACAACCCATTGAGTGCCTGAAGGCTCATTGACATTCGCAGGGCGGCACTTCCGGCATCGGCGCCTCCGTAGCCCACTCCCTCGCCCTCCGCGGCGCCCAGATCATCCTCCTAACACGCCTCCCCCCCTCCGACCCCTTCCTAGTCGACTACATCGACGACCTCCGCACTACCACCGCCAACACCCTCATCTACGCCGAGCAAGTCGATCTCTCCTCCCTGCACTCAATCCGTCTCTTCGCCACAAAATGGATTGACAACGCCCCGCCCCGCCGTCTAGACATGGTGATCCTCTGCGCCGACACTTTCACCCCACGGTATGGCAAAAAGGGCCTTACAACACATGAAGGCCTGGAGCCCACATGGGGAGTAAACTACCTCGCCAACTTCCACCTCCTCAGCATCCTATCTCCCGCCCTGCGCGCCCAGCCAGCAGACCGCGACGTCCGGATCATCTTCAGCACATGCGCCAGCTACCTAGGCGGAGACCTCACCTCCCTCCAGGATACGCGCGCACCATTACCTCCAGGAAGAGAATACGCAACCAGCAAGCTCGCGACCATGGTCTTCGCGCGCGCCTTCCAGACCCACCTTGACGCCTACGCCCGGCCCGACAAGCAGCCCAACAACGCGCGCGTCATGCTCGTCGACCCCGGCTTCGCGCGGACACCGGGGATGCGGCGCTGGCTGACGATGGGCAGCCTGTGGGGCCTGGGGCTGTATCTGCTCATGTGGCCGTTTTGGTGGCTGGTGCTGAAGTCGCCGGTGCAGGGCGCGCAGAGTTTTCTAAGGGCGGCGATGGAGGCGGAGTTGGGGAGGGGGGTGGGGGGGCGGTTTGTTAAGGAGTGTAGGGAGGGGGAGGTGATGAGGGCGGAGGTTGGGGATGAGGGGGTGGCGAAGAGGTTGTGGGAGTTTAGTGAGAGGCAGATTGAGGCGTTGGAGAAGGAGGGGGCGGTTAAGCGGGTGGTGGGTAAGAAGGAGGAGGAAAAGAGGCGGAAAGGTGAATCTTCGGGATCGAATGCAGGGAAGGAACAAAATGGAAGAATCGAGGAGATAGTCGAAGATGAGAAAACGGAGAAGACCGCGCCAGCCGCGAAGAACAAGCATTCGGGCAGCAGAAGGAGTCGGAAAGCCTGATCTGTTGAATTGCGAACCGTGATGATGACCATTATATTTCACTGGACGCTCAACTGGCACCCGTTTCCACAACTTAGATCGAACGAGTTTAACCCGATATGAGGATTCTCGTTCAGCTATTCAAAGAAAATCAAGACGATAAAGAAGAAACAGGCAGTTAGGGAGCAAGGGCGAGGGAGGAGGGGGCTGTCAGAAGGGCGAGGGAGAGAAAGGGGGAGGGCTTCCAAGAGAGGCGAAGTGAGGGATCTCATTGTAGGGTGAAGCGGTTTAGGAACCGAGAGATGCAACGAGGTAGCAGCGCCAGAAGGCATACAGGCTTGGTGCCTATGTGTCAGCATACACACGACATAACCACCACAACCCAGAACCCCCTTTCTTTCCTTCTCCACCCCTACTATCCCCCACCCCTGTCTTTCTTTTTCTCTCCTCTCCTTCCCCCTTCCCATTCATTCCCCATCCCCCTTCATCCCCCATCCCCATTCCCCATACCTACCTACCCACGGCGAGAACAACAAAATAGGCCAGCCCTTTCCTTCTCGTGCTTGATAGTAAATCGAGGAAGGAAGGAGGAGTGGAAAACGAGAAGAGATCGGACAGGAGGGGTTTGTTAGAGGAGGAGTCAAAGAGGAGGAGTCGAAGAGGAGCAGTGATAGAGGAAGCAGATAAAGGAGGTAGGATAAGTACAGTAGGGAGATGGAAGGATTGATATGTTGCTCTATGTACGTATGACAAGCCGAAATGTAAAGGAAGAAAAGGAATAATGGTAGAGGTAGATGAGTACTGTGACAAGATTGAAAACTTGAGTTGTTGCTCTATGTGTATTTGACAAGCCGAAACGTGAAGCAAGAAGAAGTGATGAAAGGGGTAGGGACAAATCCCGTGAAATGTTAGGGAATTCGATTTGTTGCTCTATAGATGTATAACAAGCCGAAGTGAAAAGAAGGAACAGGATGAAGAAGGAGGTTGGGATACGAACTGTGAGAAGAATGAGAACCCAATATCTTGCTCTATGTATGTATGACAAGCCGAAGTGTAAAGGAAGAAGGAGTGGTGGAAGAGGTAGGGATACGGATTGGGAGAAGGATTCAGAACCTGGTTTGTTTGCCCTATGTATATGTGTACTTTATATGAAGTGTATAAAAAGCCGCCGTTTATCCAATCTCGTAAATTCATTGCATCGTGTCATATCTCCTGAAAGAGATCTTCATGAAGGCTTTTCCGCCGTGGCCGTTACTCCCATCAATTGACCTCCCCTCTAGGCCAAAAGTCGTACCATTGCACAACTCACAGAATCGTATACAACTCACAGAATCGAATCCCTCGTCACAAAGCCCCCACCGCCCCCATTCATCCCATACCCCGCACCAGCAAACACCGTCTGCCCCCCCGCCCCCGCCCCCGCACCAGGCCCGTACCCCCCCTGCCCCACGACCCCCTCCATCGCGACCATCAGACCCGCATTATCCTGCCCCGGCGGCGCCTCCATCGCGTTCCAGTTCGCAAACAGCTGTGGCTCGTTCTTGTACCACCAGTCCTGAGAATCCTGCACCTGAGAATCCTGCATCTGAGAATCTTGCATCAGGGCGTCGACGCCGCCGAAGAGCACGCCGGGCGAGGTCTGGGCCGCGAGCGGTTGGTTGCGGGAGAGGCGGTCGGCGTTCCAGAGGTCTTGTTGGTGGGGGGGGAGGGGAGCGTAGCTTTGGCGGCGGGGCTTAGAGGGGAAATTGGTGGCTGTGGTGGTTGTTGGGACGGGGAGAGGGGGGGCGGGGACGGGTGCGCGCTGGGGTTCGGGAATGGGTGCGGTGCTCAAGATGGGGGGTGGTGCAGGGTATGCGGCGGTGATAGGATTTGGGAAGGCGGGGTCTGGGTTCTTTGTTGTTGCTAGGGAGGGTATGGGGTTGTGGTGCTGTAGGGATGTGGTTTCGATTTTTGGAGACAGCTGGTCTCCGAACTTGGTTTCGGTGCGGTGGAAGACTTCTCCGGCGTCCTTGGGCAGCAGGATGTTCCAGCGGCGAGAGGAGGCTTGCAAGATGGCGAGGGTCTTGCGGGCGCAGAGCCAGCTTTCGGAGATTTCTTCGAGGTGCTTGAGGCCGTGCACGATGTCCCGCTCGGCATTCTTCTCGGGCAGGTTGAGCAGATGGATGGTGCATGCTGAGTGGAGGATGTAGACCGCGATATTGACGATTTGTCGTAGACCGTAGGTTCGCTTGTAGAGGCGGAGGAGCTTCGATATCGTCGATGCGGCTTGTGTGCAGAATTTCCGAGGTGATACATGGGCTGGTAGCGGCGAAGTCGATTGCTTGTACTTCAGGAAAGGTCGAAACAAGTGGATAAACAGTAGCTGGAAGAACATGCTGGGCAAGAATTAGCCTGTATCTATACCTTATGTTTCTGACTTACTGAAGAATCAGCACCGCAGGTAGCTGCCCTTCTCTGGGCTCCATCTCTTTAGGAAGATTCTTCCGCCATGCTTCCAGACGTGTATGCAGCTCGCTCAACTTCTTCAGCTCAGCTTGTTTGCCTAATGGTTTGTCAAGATGGATTGGATGGTAAAAGTATAGAAGAAGGTCGCTACTGATTTCACACAATGAGGATATTTGCAAAGCTACAGCTCGAGCCCTCGAAGGCTGGGAATGCGCTTGACCCATGCCTGAGTCCAGATAGGGAGTCCATAGATCTGCGTCTTCCACCGGGAAAACATCGAACTTTTGCACCGTCATGCTGGATGAAGGTAGTTGGGGCTGGCGTCCAAGGTAGTTCGACCAGCACCTGGCTCTGTCAGCTAGAGACCGGAGGGTCAGTTCTGGACTGCCGTACTTATCAAAAAGGAAACAGCCCCATATTGTAATTCTCCTGGCATCTACCTCCTGATCGTCCTGCGCCGCGGACACAGAGTCAAGGTTTAATCCCAGATCGTGAGCCATCCGGAAGCTCATGCCACTGTAGACCCAGCCTCGCGCTTCCTGTCCGCAACCAGCCTCACGAACAGACATCAGCGCCAGCGCCTGCACTGTCGCGAGCTTGGGGTTTTCGTGCTCGTCATTCTCTAGAAGCAGTCGCTTCGCCTCCCGAAAGAAATGGTCCCCAGCTGTTGCGGAATCGCTAGGATTTGCTCGAGCCGCTGGCCATGACGTGAAATGACAGCCAAGCGCCAGCATGGTATTGACGAGCAATGGAGTACAATATTCCGTCTTACGCTTCGTCTCTGGAGGAGGTTTGCCCAGCAGAAAATCTCGATAGAACATAGTTTTCGACAGGGTGGTAAAAGCAGTATAATGCCAGGTGAAATACATATTCAGGAGGTGCACGACAAGCTCAGGGTCCGACGTCACCTGGGTCCACGAAGAAAGCGGATCTTCCTGCTGTTGATAGGAGTCCACGCTATCTATTGAGCCTGCGCGGTCTTGTGCGGTGGCATTTGAATCGAGGAACATCAAGTTTGAGGTTCCTCCCACAACGCTGACTGAGCCATTGTTCAGTCGGAGCTCGCTTAGCTTTCCAGACAGCTCCTTCTCGAATGTTGGCCCGTTAGACAACGCAGCGTCGCCCGATATCGAATCCTCGTCCTGCTTTGCTTCTTCCAGCTCATGATCTTTCGACAGGATCGATTCGGCAACATCGTCTAAGCTCTCACACGTCCGGATCTGCCTCACCAGCTCTGGTACCTCATCTTCCGGCTGATTGAGGATAGCTTGTATCAGGGTCTGCAGGGTAGAACTACGGGTTTCCAAATTATCGATGTCCTTCTTATATACACCTTTGCGACGGTGGTCCGAATTGGGATCGTAGACACATTCAGTGCCATAGACGGATGCACAAGCTGCGCAGCTTGGGGTATTACCATCACACTAGACCATGACATTCGAGGTCAGTATCGGTTTCAGATTTGGGCAGGGTTCCCTGGGACTAGGGAGTAGACAGACTTTGGACTTTCTCCGCCGGCACGCAATACAGGCAGTGCTCACGCAGCGTCGCTTAGCTGAGGCGGCGGCCTCCTTATCTTTATCCTTTCGCCTTGGCTTGGTCTTGCTGGTCGGCGATAGAGAGCCGGGTGGGCTGTCGATGTTGTTTGGTATCGAAGAAGTAGGCGAGAGAGGTTGTGGCTGATCATCCTCAGCCATAGGTCCCGTCAGCAGGAATTTTGACGCTCCTCGGAGATGCGTAGAGGGAAGTGAATAAAGTAGGCTGCGGGCAAGGCGGGCAAGCGCAGGGAAGGATGGTGACACGAGAACACGCAAGGGGAAGAACACGCAAGGGGCCTCGGGTGGTGCTGCAATTACCTAACAGCAGCTACGACTGGTAGACGACTTGGCCTCTTGACCGGTGCGGTGCAATGGCTAGGAGGTTTGAGGAGTGGCCATGAGCCTGGCGGTCAGAGTCTAACGGGCTGTCGCGTGCAGCTTGCTCAAGCTGCTGCGGGCCCAATTTCACTTTAACTCCGAGCCCGCCTGCAGTAGAGCTGTTCGTACCGAGTACGACTATTCAGATTAGTAATAAATCATCTTAGGGTCCAGAGAACCGTCGGAAATCACTCTGCCCACCTTGATGGGGATACCTGTGAACTCCTACATCCCTCGATATTCGGACCTTCATCTACCTCAAGTACTTTGTGCGAATTCCAGATGCTCATCGACTACCTCTCATAGTCACGTGCCGACAGAGTGCTGACAGAAGGCATATGGTCAAAGCTCACTACTGGTGCATCGCCCGATGTCTTTCTGGCTGGACGATAGGAAGATAAGGGTCTCAAGCGATACCAAGAAATGGAAGCACAGGAACGGCGGTGCTGTCAAATGACTCGGATCCTTGTCCTATTCAATAGCTTCGCCCAAGCAATCGATCATAACGCGTTCCATCGCTTGGCTTAGGCAGTGCAGAACCTATTCTCTTGGAAAGAGTCATCGAAACACTGCGTATTATGTAGAGTCTGTGAAGGCGTGACTTGTACGATGGGCTCAAAAAGCTCCTAGGCTGAACAAACGCCTCCTTTTGAGACGATCAATACCAATGGCGATTTCAATCATAGTATCCGTTCATTCAGATCCCAGGGTATCTATCATGTTGCAACTCCTTGTCCTGCAATAATGTCCCGTCTTGCGCCAATATGCTGATGATACGTATCAAGGTCACTGCATGGCGGTCAGCGAGTGCGGAGACGGGTCAGCTGAAGATGAATACAAACGTACCAAGAAATAGTCCGCCACAGGCTTCTTCGCCGGCATGCCCCTCGAGTCCTGCGGCGCTGCCTCAAAAACCCTATACCGCCTGCCTGGCCCAGGTCGAGGAGCGGCATTCGCGGGCAAGACGCCCATGCTCCGCCCAGCATCGCCATTGCTTCTGGACACGATGCCCCCATTACTCGCATCTTCTGCCAGCTCTAATATCGCTGCCACATTGCCACACCGGTAGCAGTAGTTGGGCGCAGACCATACAGTGACGATCTGCGAATCGAACATCTCCTTGAAGCCTTCCATGACCAATTGATGGGCCCGAGCTATGAGGGACAGGTCGTTCATGTGGTTGAAGCGCTTGACAATATCGGCCCCGAACAGGAAACCAGCGCCACGGGGCGAGAGGCCCCAGCCATCGATATCGTCAGGATCGCTCCACAGGAGATCGCACATTGCGCCTTCGTGAGGGACCTCTTGTTTCCGATCCAGCAACCGTATCTTGTCCACGCTGTCAATCAATGGACTCAGTCCTCCATGAACACATAGTACTGCACCACCTCCGCTGCCATACGAGCCGGCACTGTCTCCCGATGCGCCTGTACCCGCAGGACCATTCTTGCTCGGTGTACTTTGGCTGGGGCATGTTGGAGGCGACGAGCCTAAGGCGTCGCCGTCGATGATACGTCGTCTGCTTCGTGGAAACCGGGCTGTGACTTCGTTCCTTGAGTTCATTATCTCGATCTCGATCGTATCATCTATAGGCGGCATTGTTGCTTGCGACCCTGGCTCCATCGGCGACGGTTCTAGCGTAGCGCTCGTTCCCAACACCAATGCCCCAAGCGCTAGATAGTCAAAGACATCACAGCAATATCTCCAGACATTGGCGCTGCCGTATTTCCTCATGCACTCGTCGTAGAAGCCATACACCGTTGTGATCTGTCTGGACTCATGGTTCCCCCTTATCAGTGTTATCCGATCCGGGTACCTGACCTTCAGGCAGAGGAGTAACAAGAAGCTTTCGAGCGAGTAGAAGCCCCTGTCTACGAAGTCGCCCATGAAAAGGTAATTCGTATCAGGCACGTCTCCTCCGACTCGGAAAAGCTCCATCAGGTCGTGGAATTGTCCGTGGATATCGCCGCATATTGTGACTGGCGCATCAACCTGTACGACGTTGCCTTCTTCGATGAGGAGCTCGCGCGCCTTGTAGGTTAATTCACGAACTTGGGATTCAGGGATTGTTCGACAGGCGCGCAGCTCGGAGATGGCGCTGTTGGAAAACCATTCGTTAGTAATAGCCAAAAGAAGCCAAATTGAAATATACCGATCTAGATCGCTCATCTTCTATGCCCTCAACAGGACCCTAGAAGCCGGGGCCTATTGCGCTTCGAACAGCTGAGGTCCTCCACCCTAGAGAAGTAATAGGTGCAGTGCTGGGTTGTGATGTGACCACTGGACACAAGGTAGCAAGCTACCTTTGTTCCGTAGCAGAAGTCGCCGACGCAGGTGATATGTTGAACTATGATTACCTCGGTTAAAAGAACTTAGAATTCGAACCATGTCTCCCGCCACTTTAGATAAGGATCAGGGCTGCACTTAGGGTTCCAAGATGAGCTTCATTTCACTTCGCGATATTTTGAATCTCCCGTTGCTCTCCTTGCCATTGTTCGCTAGCAAAGTTTGCTTATAACTCCAATAGTCCAAGACGCTTGCCTTTAAATCTCAGTGCAAGATGGCGATTAATCTTACGATTGGGCTTCGACAGAGAAGGGCGTGAAAGGAAGCCCATATGTTGTGCCTCATCTTCCTAAGCCAAGATTGCAATAGATCAGGTATTATCGGAAGTACTCAACATAAGACATGTAAGTCGTACAGGTGACCGGCAAGATAAGATTGTCGAACGATGATTCAATCATCGATTCGAAGATTCTTCCCATTTTCGCATCGTGAAGAGTCGGCTGTACAATTTGACACGCAAAAATTGATCAACAACATCCTGCCGTACGTTTTCAACTATCAGCAGATCATTTGTTCGTCGACCTGAGTGCCGCTGCCGCTGCTGGTACCTCCTGATCCTTGGGCAGGATATTGGGAACAGGCCCAACCGGTGTAATGCTCTGTATAGCTTGACTTAGCAACACCATCTCCCCAACGGACGATAAATGATACGTACGGGAGGGTTGATCTGCTTGTGACTCTTCGTATAATGTTTCTTGATATGCTCGAATTGCGTCGTCTCGCCAAATGCCGGAACATCCCAGTACAAATGCCTTAGCCATTTGTGCAACGCCGGATAGCCCGAGCGGATATCGCGGATGTTGCACTTGAAATGCTGCACGTAGACAGGGTCGAAACGGATGATGGTGGTGTACAGGCGGATATCAGCTTCGGTGATGTGCTCGCCGTAATAGTACGGCTTTGCATGGTCGGCTAAGTGAGCTTCGGCGCGGTCGAGAGCGGCGAAGAGGGGCTGGACAGCTTTTTCGTAGGCGTCTTGGGTGCTGGGGAGATATGTTCAGACATTTCCGTTTAGGCCGAGGGCCAACTAAGGGGCAGAGAGATAAAGGAGGTTTCTTACGTGGCGAAACCGGATCTGTATACGCCATTGTTGATGTCATTGTAAGTCCAATCATTCGTCCCTTCAATATCTTGCTTTAGGTCCTTGGGAAGAAGATCGATCTTCTTGTACTCATCCGACACCATATCGTCGAATTCGGTATAAAACATCCGGATGATCTCACTTGACTAATTATCCTCATGAGCAATTGCTGCTCTGAAAATATAAGACAGGGGCTAGGAAGTGGCGCACCTCGTTGCTGACAATCTTGTTCTGCTTTTTGTCGTACAGCGTGGGTACTGTAAAACGGCCTTCATAGTCCGGGTTAATGTTGTAGTATATGTCTCGAATATGCGTATAGTCCTTATGCAGAGGATCCGGAGTAGTATTGTCGCCAGGGATCTTTTCGTCGGGCTTTACGAAGCGCCATCCTGGGAGCGGAGCGTTAGATATGGCTCTCTAGAGCCCTCATTGAACATTAAAAGGGTCACAAGGCCAACCTTTCTCTAGCATTTCCCAATGAACAGACGTGTACGGGATTATTTCCTCTAGACCTTTGAGCTTCCGTACGATGAGCGTACGATGCGCTGTCAAGCGGTCAGTCTCCGTGGAGATATATCATTCCAGAAGAAACACAAACCCCAAGGACATGCATAAGAGACATAAAGGTGATATCTATCTTTCTCTGCGGGGAACTCCGCGCCTGGCTTCTTTGAAATATGACTACGGAACTGTGAATGCTGTCTCTTGAATTCGCCAGTCTCGTTGGCCCACTTCGTGATGCTACTACCGGCGGTATTCTGGTGGGGTTAAACAGATCGTATCCTGTGCTGTGTGGACTACATACCGACATCCTGCGATTGTATCTACCCCAGGTAGTGATTTTGAGGGGGTCCTTTTTGAGTCGTGTACAATGAGAGGTCCAAGCAATCACGATAACATGAATGGAGTTACATGTTTATATCAAATAGTCTATCGGAGATCGTTCTGCATATTGGCCAATTAAATCGATGACGTGCGAGCCTGAAGTAAGCGGCTATAAGGCCCGGCTTTGCCGAGAAAATTTAGTCATCCTCACGTAAGCAGAGAAACAGATTGTCAGCAAGCAGAATCGGCATTCCTGACATCCATGTCGCGAAATTGTTGCGTAATAGCATTCACGTGTGTAGCTGATATTGCAAAAAGCGAGAATGAGCTTGCATGGCATCTCGAGCCCGGGCCACCTCTTGGCGTATTTAGGCGCAACAAGCGTGATACAGCAGCCATAAGCTTAACACCATCCTACACAGCACATTACTGAGTCAGCTACGGATCCATACGATCCCTTATCGAAGGCGGGGCCGATCCTTTTCTCAGGACTCCAGAGGGAGTCAGCGGGCTGGAAGGGAGCTCGAGAACGCGGATAGTCTAGAAACAGAGATGGGTGGTGTGGACCAGAGGAAGCAGTGGTATCTGACCAGTCTCGATGAGAAGGTAAAGCGTTGAGATATAAAGTCGTATCAGTAAAGACGTAGGACTTCCTCATGATATTGCGCTGTTGTTGCCACGCTCGCGCATGGGGCTCTCGAAACGTAGAGGAGAGGTAATTTCTATGAGCGCACTGGAAGCGGTTGACTGATCAGTACGCGAAGCAAGAAGAGCAAACATTCAAGGGTGTTGATAGTCAGCTTAGACGACTGAAAGAGGAAGCAGAAGCGAAGCAGAAGAATGCGAGCAAGGAGAACGAGTAGTATAGAAGAGATTCAGAAAGCAGATGCTACTACACCTCTGTAGAGCATCTGGGAAAAATGCCATACAAGCGTACAAACAGCTCATGCGTGAGAGCGGCCAAAGTTGCAGGCTTCGGACGCCCTGATTCTATAAGTCCTCAATACGATAAGGCTCCGCCCCTTTTCCAAACAACAACTCCGGTTTTCGCCGGGCTACATCCAGGATTGTCTGTGCAAACACCGAGTTCGCCCATGCAAACCAACTCCCTACAACCTTCGATTAGCTCCCGACAACCCTCCCAATAGGTATGAATCAACTATGAGCTTACGAGTATAATCCGTCACCCGCTCCACATTGATGCTCTCATGCACCAACCCCAGCTTGCTACTTCCCCTAACGGCATTCAGCGCATCTTCGATCTCTTGATCGTCATCACTGGTCATCGCCTGCACAAGCCTACTCATCGGCCACGCATTCCGCAAGCCAATGTGTGGCCCGCCGATCCCCTCAAACCCGCGGCCGGTAAGATAATACGGATTGCCTGCTTTCTCTAGTATCATCCTTCGCGTATTCTGATAGATTTTGTTGTCTGTATCGCAAAAGCCCAACAGCGGCAACGCGAGCAAAGAAGGGATATTCGCATCATCCATCAACATGGCGGAGCCATAACCATCGACTTCGAAAGCGAAGACCTCACCATACTTCCTGTGAGTCACGACGCCATGTTCCCAGATCCCAGCTTCGATGCTGTTAGCTCTATCCATGAGGGTGCTCGCAATTTTGCTTTTGCCCACACCGACAACGATAGCAGCGGTACGGCGCAGCTCGACTGCCATCTGGGCGTTGGAAGGAATGAGGAACTGGAGGACTGTTGCATCATCGCTGGGGCGGAAAGCACTACGGATGAGGCCAGTACCGTTCGCGAGCGGGTTGCCAATGCCGCCTAGGTTGAGTGTCTCGGTTGCGGAGCTGGTGGTGCGCTGGAAAGTATACTCATTCCGCTCGAACTTACCGGTTTCTGGGTCGAATGTTGGTTTGGATTGCTGAGAGAGGACTTCGAGGATGGTTTCTAGGGCAAGGTAGTAGCGATCGTGGAGGAAGGCTTTAGAGCCGGTGCTTTCGTGAAACTGGTTCCCTAGGGCTAGGAAGTGTGCGAGCGAGTCGACCTCCCATTTGCATTCGAAGACACGCGTGGGCTCACTGGCGGGGTGCACCCGGTCTTCCTGGCCGTTACTGACAGGAAGCTGATGGCTTGGGGGAGGAGGCTGGAAGGCGTTGCAGTATGGTGATTCGATGACGAATTCGACTTGAGTGTTGATGGCTCCAAGGATGAGATTTTCGAGCTTCTTTTCTTTCTTGGCGAGGCCTTGGTACTGAAGGAGCTGATTTGTGGAGTCTCGTAGCCATTCGGCGTTGATGTCCCCTGTCACGACGAAGCTTTGTGCGCCTTCCCAATGACCCCATGTTTCGGTGCCATGTTTATGCTTTCTCTTGCCTGTGCCATCGACGTGCCATCGTATCGTTGTGTCTAGCGTATTCGGAAAAGCATTTTCGAAGAGACGTGCAAGGTCCTTGTCCTTCATTCGAGAAGTGATGTCTTCGATGACTTTCTCTACCATTGGGGAATGAAACGTCCTGCAATGAGCCGATGGCCGCTGGTAGGGCAATCGTAGAGGCCCATCGCTCCAAGGTCGATGTGGGAAAATCGCGTAGTGTGCATAGTCTGGGCAAGCTTTTTTGTATGCCTCTTCGCCTTTTGCAGAGCCCAGCGGCTGTTGGCCGTCTTTACCCCCAGCTCCGTCGACACTAGTAATGTGATTGCCGGCCAGTAACAGCAGAATGATGCTGAAGATAGCCATGCCCACAAGAATTCGCCTTTGGATACTCGTTACGTGACGTTGAGTACTATTCCTTGGCTGTGTCCGTGGGGTTTTGGGAAACTGGGATGCTTTGTGAACTCTCTGTGATATTGGGGGAGAGCTCTTGGGCGATCTTTGGGCCATGAAGCTTGGCCATTAGCCTCCATAACGTCCAGAGAAGTGAGCTTGAGCAGGGAGGCTCAATGGCTTTGTCATGCTTGCGGATTCATCAAGAACCGTACACGTTGTACTCCATCCATGGTACGGCGTAAAGTAAGTAGCTGTGATAGTTGACCCTTGGAATCAGCAGGAGTGGCCCACGGCTCACGCCGGCTACCCAAGCATCCCTGCAGTAGATCACCCCGGGCCTGTGTAGTCTGTAAAGTAACTGCTTGGATTCATTCTTAGAAGTAAGTCCGTAGAGCTTCGCCTTCAGATTAAGCCGGACTTTCGGAACACTGAGCTATCTTCCTTGCGTTGTACTTGCCATATCGTGGGCGTAGATCAGCATCATACCTTCCAGAACACTCTGACAATACAACGCGCCTTCCAGCTCCGATTCAGGAACGAAGCTCGGAATCATTCTTACATGATCACAGCGCACTAGTCACACCTACATCATCAAGGCTCGTTTGCTTGCCCTCGAGCAAGCAATTTACCTTCATCCACCATTCCTTCCCAAGTCGATATCTCGGAGAGGCCCAGAGTGGGTAAGAGGAAGGCTTCTGACGAGCACGTTCGCCCGGAAAAGAAGGTTATGACGGTATGTGAAGCTTTCAGGTCGAGTCACACCGGCAGCTATAAGTTTTGCCAGCCGCTGCGAATCTCACCAGACTTGATTCTGCCTCCTGTTCGACATGTCTTTCGGACCCGCTCTCAAAGATCTTACAATACACCCATCAAGGCCCGATTCTCCAGCATCAAGCTATCAATCTGCTAACGACTACCATTATCAGGCAACCAAGATGGAGAAACAGGAGCCGGGGATGGATATTGGGCAGCTAAAGAATGGTGACATCGACGAGTCCTTATACAGCCGCCAACTATACGTCCTCGGCCATGAGGCTATGAAGCGGATGGGAGCGTCCCATGTACTGATAGTCGGAATGAGAGGTTTGGGAGTGGAAATCGGTAAGCTGGTCTTGTGGTCAAGCATTAGCTGTCCCACCTTGCTGACCCGTAATCTAGCCAAGAATATTGCCCTCGCCGGCGTCAAGTCTTTAACCCTCTTCGACCCTGCACCAGCTGCTATCACGGACCTATCCTCCCAGTTCTTCCTACACCCCGAAGATGTTGGCAGACCACGAGCAGAAGTCACCGCTCCACGAGTGGCCGAACTGAATTCGTATACTCCAGTCTCTGTTCTTCCTTCAGAGAGTCTCATAGAAGATCTTAGCCAGCTAAGCAAGTACCAAGTGATTGTAGTCACGGGAACGTCTCTAAGCGATCAGCTGGCGATATCGGAATATTGCCACAAGAACGGGATCTACCTGGTCATTGCCGACATCTTTGGCCTATTCGGATACATATTTACGGATTTTGGCAAAGGCTTCGCGGTCGCGGATCCCACAGGTGAGAATTCTGTCAGTGGAATCGTAGCTGGTATAGATGAGGAAGGCCTTGTATCTGCACTCGATGAAACACGGCATGGCCTCGAAGACGGGGACTACGTAACCTTCACCGAGGTCCAAGGTATGGAGGGGCTGAACGATTCGGAACCGCGCAAAATTACAACTAAAGGACCATATACATTCTCTATTGGAGATGTTTCAGGGCTGTAGGTGATCATTCTGACCCATCCTGGCACCCCGTTTCTCTAAGGACATGTCCTCTAGGCTTAGTCAATCAACGTAAAGGTGGAATGCTGACTCCATTTGTAGTGGTCAGTATCAACGCGGAGGACTTTACACGCAGGTCAAGATGCCAAAAGTAATCGACTTTCAGCCTCTACAGGACCAGCTGAAGAAGCCTGAACTGTTGATTTCCGACTTCGCAAAATTCGATCGTCCGGCGCAACTTCACGTCGGCGTTCAGTCCTTGCACGAATTCACGCATTGCCACAAGGGCCAACTGCCCCGAGCGCACAACGATGAAGATGCAGCGGAGGTGTTCAAGTATGCGCAGTCCGCAGCTAAGCAGGGTAAGTACATTCCCGAACATCTCTCACACCTCTCTGAGCGTCCCACGAGGCTTAAAACATGCCTTGGCAGCAGCCGCTGTGAGCGACGCTTTCTATGAATTAACGTTTTGACTGCTTGGAGCATTGCTGACTGCGCCAAATTACCTAGGTGCTGAAGAGGTCGAGCTCGACGAGAAGCTGCTTCGCGAGTTGAGCTACCAAGCCCGTGGCGATATAGCACCAATGGCCGCGTTCTTCGGTGGATGTAAGTTATATTTCCGACCATGAGCTTCAACCTCGTTCAAGCATACCAAGGGCCCCGAGTTAATCAATCAACATAAAGGAGCCATGCTGACTCCAGAAAAGTGGCTGCACAGGAAGTTCTCAAGTCTGTCTCGGGAAAATTCCACCCCATCGTGCAATGGCTCTACTTCGACTCTCTCGAGTCTCTTCCTACGTCTACGAAGCGCTCCGAGGAGCTTTGCAAGCCCATAGGTAGCCGATACGATGGCCAGATCGCAGTCTTTGGGAAGGACTTTCAAGAGAAGATCGAGAACGTCAATGAATTCCTTGTTGGGGCTGGTGCTATTGGATGCGAAATGCTCAAAAACTGGGCGATGATAGGACTGGCCACAGGGCCGAAGGGCAAAATCAGCATCGCGGACATGGATCAGATCGAGAAGAGCAACTTGAACCGGCAGTTCTTGTTCCGACCAAAGGATGTTGGAAAACTGAAGAGTCAGTGTGCTGCTGAGGCTGTCATGGCGATGAACCCGCACTTGAAAGACAAGATCCTCACTCTCCCGGACAGAGTGGGCCCAGAGACCGAACACGTCTTCAACGAGGCGTTCTGGGAATCACTCGATGGCGTTACCAACGCTCTGGATAACGTAGATGCTAGGCAGTACGTTGATCGACGCTGCGTCTTCTTCCGGAAGCCACTATTGGACAGCGGTACCCTTGGTACAAAAGGCAACACCCAGGTTGTTTTGCCTCATTTGACCGAATCATACTCAAGCTCCCAAGATCCACCCGAAATCGACTTCCCTCAATGCACACTCCGGAGCTTTCCTAACAAGATTGAGCACACGATAGCTTGGGCAAAGGAGAAATTCCATCAGTACTTCGTCGGCCCGCCGGAGACGGTAAACCTCTATCTCACGCAGCCTAATTACATCGAGACAACCTTGAAACAAGCCGGGCAGGAAATCCCAACCTTGGAGAGTATTCGAGATTTCCTAGTCAAGTACAAGCCAGAGACCTTTGAGGACTGCATACAATGGGCCAGGTTGCGCTTCGAACACGAATACAATAATGAGATCCAACAATTACTCTACAACTTTCCCAAAGACTCCACAACCTCGAGCGGTGCCCCATTCTGGTCTGGACCCAAGCGCGCTCCGACTGCTTTGAGGTTCGACCCTGGCAACTCCGCGCACGTGGGATTCATAATAGCGACTGCCAATCTGCATGCTTTCAACTACGACATTCAGGCTCCTAAGGACGTCAGTGAGAAGCATTACGAGCAGGTCATGGATAACATGATCATCCCAGACTTCAAGCCGAGCTCGTCGGTCAGAATCCAGGCAGACGACAAGGAGCCAGATCCAAACGCTGCTCCTGCCGGCTCGACCGCTGCTGACAACGACCAGTTAGAAGACCTTGTCTCCCAGCTACCATCACCAAAGGCTTTGTCCGGGTTCAAGCTAGAGCCTGTAGAATTCGAAAAGGACGACGATTCGAATCATCACATTGACTTTATCACTGCCTCAAGCAATCTTCGTGCCGAGAATTACCAGATCGCGCTGGCAGATCACCACAAGACCAAGTTTATCGCAGGAAAGATCATCCCCGCCATTGCCACAACGACTGCTCTCGTGACTGGCTTGGTCGTTCTGGAGCTCTACAAGATTCTCGACGGGAAGGACGATATCGAGCAGTACAAGAACGGCTTCGTTAACCTTGCTCTTCCATTCTTCGGCTTCAGCGAGCCGATCGCTAGTCCAAAGGGCAAGTACCAAAGCAAGGATGGCGAGGTGACGATCGACAAGCTCTGGGACCGCTTCGAGGTGGAGAACGTCACCTTGCAGCAGTTCCTGGACGACTTCCGCGATAAGGGCTTGGATATTATGATGCTGAGCTCTGGGGTCAGCTTGCTCTATGCGAGTTTCTACAGCCAGGCGAAGCTCAAGGATCGCATGGGCTTGAAGTAAGTCCAGTCTGGTCGTCTGGGCTTCAAGTCGAGCGGTGCTAACGGATGTGTAGGTTGAGCGAGTTGGTGGAGACGATTAGTAAGAAACGCATTCCGCATCATCAGAAGAATGTTATCTTTGAGATGACGTGCTCGGATCAGACGGATGAGGATGTCGAGGTGCCGTATATTATGCTCAAGCTCCGTGAATAGACCAGTGTGCGTTCGGAGTTTGGGGGATGATGATTGGCATGCGAGGTGGGAATTGGGCGTAAGTACTAGCAGCAGAATCAGGTTGAGGCATTAAATAAATAAAGATAAGGAGCATGCAATAGCTATCATGATACTTCTTCTGGTATTCAGGCATGTGATAATTCGCCTAGCAGTTCTCTTCGTGATTTGCTGCTGGTCCCCTGTGAAAATAAGGTACATATGGTCTAAGCTCCCCCCACCACTCAATTCTCTCGAATTAACGAACAAAATCGTCGCTTAGTGGTTCCACATTAAATGGCTTATTGTTGCAAGATAAAGGTCCGTAATCGAGCATCTGTTCTACTTCCAGCGCCGGCATATGTGTCCCATCCCCACCCCCATGAGCATTGGCGCAAAAGTGCAGAACATGAATCTTCTCCTCGAAACAAGCCCCCACGTCTCCCTTCTCACTTGGACGATGGTCGCCAACAGATACTAGTTAGCTTAGCACAAAGCCAGCACAGTCATCCCTCAAAAGGCATCACCGAACACAAAACCGAGAGGCTGAAATAACTTAGATTAGCGTTTGCAGATGGTAGCTATAGAGCAGATCAGGAAATTCGCCATACGAGAGTGAGAGAGAGAGAGAGAGAGAGAGCGGTCCAGCGTTCTGGTCTCCACGCTCAATAGACGTTGGGCGGTTCAGCCCGGTTCAGATCTGTGGGTGAAGTGGTATTAGTAGTTTCGACACTCTATGTGCAGGTACCTGTGGGTTTGGTGTGATGCTGTCCTGGAAGATTCATGACTCCGCGGATCTAATATTGGGAGTTGGTACCCGGACTGCGAGCTGGCGTTGTGGTCATTCTTGGGTGGATGCAGCTTCGAGGCTCGGGGAGGAATGGCAGGATTGCGTCATAAGGTTGGTCTTGAGATGGCGCTTAGGTTTGGATTCGGGGGCGTCCTCGCCTTGGGGGTACTGATGGCTCAGGGTACGGTGAGGATTGTGGTGCCTTTGGGACTGTTCGACGAGGAAGGGAGAATGACTAGTATGTAAGAGCGCGGGTCTTCGTTTCTGACGGCGTTTAGTAATGGTAATGCAATTGGCTCTCCTGGAGTCGACCATTCGGCAAGGGTTTCGTCCGTTAGTCGACTAGGATGAAGATCATTAGCTGAGTGACCTGGTTCTTTCTCGGAGAAGGCACCAGATGCTGAAGCTACAGAGAGTATGTTTTGCGTGTCTTTCCCCTCCTCGAGCTTTCGGGCTGCGCTTCGGACAAGCTCAAAAATTGTCCGTTGGACCGTATGTGCGGGTTTTAGGTCCTGGTTGCATTTCATGCTAAATACTTAATCGGCGGATGCTGGACTGAAGAGTAGGCGTGCGGCAGGCTTCTGGTGGGAGAAGACGCTGAAGGACCATGCCTACGCTCCGGTTGCTTCGGTGGATAGAGCATATGTTTTGTAGATCCGAGATAGCCCATTGTCTGGGTCATCAAGGGCTTTGAAGTCTTCGCCCAAGGTTGCGATTCTGATGGTGTTAAGGGTAGGTCCACTTGCTCAGTCGTTCACATCGATACAGTATGAATTCCCGAGGGCTTCGCGTCTATTCTGCCATTGGCTTTACCGCGGAGGCAAATTCTTTCAACTTGGCCCAGGATTAAGTAGAGCTTCTTGATGTGTGGGAACGCGAGTGCCGGCATGGGATTCTGGCGCTGCATTTTATGCTCGGCAAGCAAGATGTCGACACCTACAATCTCTATCAAACTTTTGATTAGTTGCGGTGGCGCAATGAGATTGTAGGCCTCGTGCACAAGAACTCTCGCTAGCGCCAGGCGAGCAGGACCCTCTCGCTGACGAAGACGTCAATGAACCTTATGATGCCGTCGTTTGGTATCTCATTCATTAATTGCGCATAGTATTAGCAGTACGACTTACAGCAGCTGATACAGATTGGCCCATGATAGAGGAGTCTCCCCGCGGATACTGAGAAATTTTTGGGAGATACAATCGAAGAGTCACCGGCCTTAGGTTGTGAATAATGCCGCAACGGACTGAATGGCTTGGGATATACAAGCCAGCGACATAGTCTCCGTACGGCCAATCCGAGGAGATAGACTATCACGAATCATCAACTTTGACCAAAGAAGAGGCCTATCCGACGTTATTTGGGAGATCTTGAATGCCACTCTCACTCTTCTCGACAAATAGGATTCATCTGTATGGAATCACGACGTGCAATGAAGCTTAAGAGAAAGTGACGTAGATAAATTTGAAGAAAGCAGACAGGCTTGAAAATCGAGGAGTAGGACTACCTAGCCTTCCTATCCTCAGGATTCGAATCGAGAAGTCGATAGCAAGCTTTTGTGGCGAGTATAGGATAATAGAAATGAAATTCGAAGCCTGCTACCACTATCCATGAAGAGTAGGAGAAATCAAGGATGGAAATTTTGATCAAAAGATGTTCTGCTACGTGCTGGTAGCTGGCAAGGTGGATGTAGTTGCCAACAAGATCGGGTAACTTATCTATACTTTTGGAAGACTTGTGGTGCAGAGGGTATTGCAAGCTCAAAGGCAGATAGATACCTATTAATATATCGAAAGGTTTAAATTGCTTAATTAAGTTGAGCACAATGCGTTTAACTTGATTTCCTTTGATCAAGCTGCGTCGCTTCGCAATAGTAGTAACTTTATAGAATTATTATCGGGCATAAATAGCATATGTTATATACTAGAGTTTGATGCAGTCTCTAACATTGATATTACGTGCCAGTTGCTCAAATAGACAAGAACAGCTTCTTATTTTATCGCAAGTATAACGTTTGAGAATAATACTTAAATTTATTTTCAGAATTTTATTCTTAATGTGAGGCTGTGTACGGATGTGTGACAAGACGTCGCTACATCGACGCACACAAGGCGAGACTACATAACATGTAGGACTATAGTCTAGAGAGACATTAATCCGTGAGGATTCTAGAAGAAAATCCTTAGGGAGAAAACTTTGCACGACGTCAAGTCGCTACTACAAGAACTTGACACTAACGTGTTCATTAGATTATTGGTCGTTGGCATTACATTTAACTTCTTGAATCTTGAAAGTTGACTTTAATTAACTTTTGCATTGCAACATTTAAATATATAAAATTGATTAAGTATTGTTTCAAATATCTTGCGCACTTAAAAGTTACTTTGTTGAGAATTTTCGATTAAGAATAATAGAATCTATTGAGCTTGCAAATTTTGATCGATTTTTAATGTTCTATTCAATCTTTCACTAATAGAATTAGATCAAGTCATCGGCAATTCGGGATAACCCACTAGGGGCCCTATTAGCGGCCCGGGACTCCCGGGGCCGTGGTGCCGATGTCTTAGCCCTGGAGTCACATTAGCAGGTCCAGTTGGCCCCGGGCAGGCCCCGGGCATTACCAAAAATTTGGGGGGTACGCCAAGCGTCACCCGGACATTACTCGTGTCGCCAAGACTCGTCGGGCGCAATCTGCGAGCACTACTTATTACGCGCAATCAGCCACGCGCAATCAATCACGCGCAGTCAACTACGTAGAAAGAGTTCTCCCAAGATGCACGTCGCTCGTGCGTAGAAATCTCACAAATCGTTCGATTCTGCCACTTAAATTACTATGGTGTAGGCGAGTAACAAGTAAAGACGTAATCGAAGCGTCGCGGGAGTCCGTGCGTATCTCGAACATCAAAATTATACTTTTTACCAAGCCTTTTCTGGCCCCCCAAATGCAAGCTTCCCGTCGCCCCCCGGACGCCCCCGGGGCTGGCCCCGGGCCACCCGGGCCATCTTAGCCGATAAACTGTCGGTTCGATTTTCGATTTCAACCTTTGGAATCGAATCGAATTGTTGATTCTAACTATAGAAATTAAATCGAAAACCAATTCGATCTATATATTTTAAAATCGAATCGAATCGAATCGAGTCGATTTTCGATTTCAAAAGTTAGAATCGAATTGTCAAGAAATCGAAAATTACGTTATTATGTCAAGAATTACTATTTTTAGATCTATATTATTATAACTTTAAAATCTTGACTAGAGAATATATTAATATATTGCATTACTAGTATATTATATTATTAAATTGCATTCTTAAATCTAAAATACAAAACTAAGATTTCTTATTTCAAACAAATTAATTATAATCTATAATAGAACTAATATTTTGATAATTCGATCGATTTTTCGATTCGATTTTCGGTTCCAAGTTTTGAAATCGAATCGAATTGTTAATTCCAATCTAGGAAATCGAATTGTCAAGACTTTCGATTCGATTCGAATCAAATTGCCAAGACTAGATTCGATTAATCGAATCGAACTCGATTAATTAAATTAATGCAATTAGTTTAAGCAGAATGCGATTCTAGATTATAAAATTCTAACAATATAACAACTTGTCTTAATCTACTTCAAATCTTACAAAAAGACATCAATTGAAAGCGCAAAGCCTGTTCTACAATCTTCAAAGATTTCTATATTAGAAATCAAGAAATTGCGAGAGTTGATCAAAGAGATCTTGGAGGTGAAGATCTAAAGAATAAAGCTAAGTAAGCATTATCAAGCGTTTTGATCGCGATAATTCTTAACACGAATAAAATACATAGCGCGTCACCAATCGGTTGCCTGGTATCAAGCTCCATCATCAACCACGTCTCCCAACCCCAACTCCCACCAAGTCCCACCATTCCCTTTCCTTATCCACAGTCACAAGATCCCCACGCAACACAACCAACCATGGTAACCCCCTCCCTCTCCTCCCTCCCTCCCTCCCCATCCTCCCCTCCCCTCCCTTCCCCATCCTCCCATCCTCCCAGCCCCTATCACTCTCCCTCCCCATCTCCCCACCATCTAACCCCCCCTCCCCCCTCAGGCACTCCACATCACCCCTCCCACCGCCCACCCCACCTCAACAACCAACACAACAACCCACCACACCCCACACCTCAGCGCCCCCTCCGCCCCCGGCCTCCCCGACAAGCTCCGCACGCCGGCCCCGTCCTCCACTCTCGACCCGTCATCCACGCCCGCTCCGCAGTCGTCGCACCCGCGGGAGAGTC